>ERZ1292633.1043-Hain-H41-02um-R1-1043-length-30418-cov-9_pt1 | contig 10243 bp, 10 predicted proteins | sample MGYA00564406_ERZ1292633 | MGnify/ENA primary metagenome ERZ1292633 (study PRJEB36523, sample SAMEA6512639) | groundwater metagenome | collected 2019-01-08 | study: AquaDiva: Metagenomics assemblies of 32 groundwater samples
TAGTGAAACGGATATCACGACAGGCTTCGAACCTGTTATTGGAGGTTCAAATCCTCTGGAGGGCACACGAAGTGTGGCCACGAGCAAGCAAACTGCTTTGCTTGCGCGAAGGATTTGAAGACCGTAGCGTTGCGCGAGTTGTCCGATGAATATCGGACAGGCGAGCGCCGCGAGGGACGGACTGCGAAAAATTTTCGTTAGAAAATTTATTTGTAGGAAAATCCTCTGGAGGGCACAAATCCTCTTTTATCTTGATTTTTAGGCCTAAAAATTTTATATTTTAATTTGTATACGCGCCCGTAGCTCAGCCCGGTAGAGCAACTCCCTTTTAAGGAGATGGTCGAAGGTTCAAATCCTTCCGGGCGCACAAAAAATGAATAGGCCCGGAGCAAGCCAACTGCTTGGCTTGCGTAAGGATTTGAAGACCGCAGCGTTGCGCGAGTTGTCCGATGAATATCGGACAGGCGAGCGCCGCGAGGAGCGGACTGCGAAAAATTTTCGTTAGAAAATTTATTTGTAGGAAAATCCTTCCGGGCGCACCAAAATTAACAAAAAACACATAACTGATAACTAATAACAAAAACTGGATAAAAATAAACTGTTATAAGTTGTAAGTTATTAGTTATTAGTTATTAGTTATTAGTTAGTTAACGCGCCCATAGCTCAGCTGGTAGAGCAGTTGCCTCTTAAGCAAACGGTCGAAGGTTCAAATCCTTCTGGGCGCACATAATAGTTGATATGCCAACAATTATTCAGTTAAAATAAATTTATCGCGGGCGTCGTATAGTGGCTATTATATGACATTGCCAATGTCAAGATGGGAGTTCGATTCTCCTCGCCCGCTCACGAATATTATATAAGAGCAAACAATTAGTACGCTTTGTGCCATTTTTATTTTTATAAAAGTAGCATACAATAAATTCTAATGTTTCGTATAATAAAAAACCTTTTTCCATTTAATCGCGCGGAAATATCTGAAAACAAGACGCTTACCGTGCAAAAATCGTCCGAAAAATGGATTACGAACCCCGGCCAAGAAGGGTTTGAGGTGCGGTATCGGATAAAAAAATTACTTTATCACGGAGCATCCCGTTTTCAAACAATCGACGTCATTGAGCATGAAAATTTCGGGCGCATGCTTTTTTTAAATAACGACGCGCAGATTGCAGAAAGCGACGGTCAGTTGTACAACGACGCGCTTGTAGATCCGCTTGTGGGAAAAAAAGATATGCGCAATATTGCGATTTTGGGCGGCGGAGACGGAGGCGTACTTGCAACCGCGCTCGCGCTAAAACCAAAAAGCGTGACCATGGTAGAAATTGACGAAGAAGTAATGCGCGTGGCGAAAGAATTTTTCCCCAATTTTCACAAGAACGCATTTTCGCATAAAAATGCCCGTATTGTGGTGGACGACGTATATAATTTTCTCGACAAACTGCAGATATACGACGCGATTATTTACGACCTTACCATGCATCCCGAAGAATTTATGAATATCAACCGCGAGGTGTTTTTGGATTCGCTTTTTGCGAAAATCCGCAGAAATTTGCGCAAAGAAGGTATGCTTACCTTGCAATGCTCTTCAGAATTCGACGCGGACACGCTTCGCGTCACACATACCGTCCTGCATAAATATTTCACAAAAGTAAATTTTACCAAAGTGTTTATTCCTTCATTTTGCGCCCACTGGATATTTGCCTCCGCGGAAGCGAAATAATGTAACTTCCGAGGAAAAAAATTGTATTTTCATCTCACTCTATAAGCATATATATTCGCTTGGATTTTTTCAGAAATTTTTAATAAATCAGGTTCAAGCGAAATCGTAAATATACTCAAGATACGAATAATTGAGGTTATTTTTTGATTATTATTGTAAAAATACCTCCAATGTGGCATAATTTAGATATAAAATCCGCCAAAAGCGGATTTTAAAGATTAAACCCAAAGGGCGAAATTATTGAAACTATAAGGCAATTTCATCGTTCTATATGTTAGATGGCGAAGAAAACTTAATAACGGATGCCATCAGAGGTGAGGCCTCGGCTTTTGGCCTTCTTTACGATTATTATCAACCGAAAATTTATCGGTTTATATTTTTCAAAACAGGCCGCCGTGAGGAAGCCGAGGACCTTACCCATCAGGTATTTTTAAACGCCTGGCAGAACGTCAAAAACTACAAATTTCAGGGATTCCCCTTTTCCAGCTGGCTTTATCAGATTGCCAGAAACCAGATAATTGACCATTACAGAACCAGAAAAGAAACGTTAAATATTGAAAACGTAGATGAACCGGAAACCGTTGATATCTCAATTGAAGATAAAATGGATTTCGGTTTGGAAATAAAAAGAGTTAAAAAAGCGATTTTAGCCCTTAACGAGGAACAACAGGATGTAATAATAATGAGATTTATTGATGACTTATCGCCAAAAGAAATCTCTTTGACTCTGGACAAACCGGAAAGCACCATAAGAGTTCTGCAACATAGAGCCATTAAAACACTTCAAAAATTACTGGAAATAAAAGAAATATAATGTAATGTAAAACAAATTATGCGCGACCAAGATATTATAAAAATTTTACAGAATTTTAAGTCAATTAAACCCGATAGAAATTATTCCGAAAAATCTCGGATGCTTGTTTTGTTGTCAAAAGAGCAAATCGCGGACAATAAACTTCCCTCTTTCAAAATTAAATCGTTCGCGGACGTTTTAAAATTATCAACTCTCGTTGGAGCCGCTATTTTTCTGCTTTTGTTTTTAGTAGGCGGCGTTTCTTATATCAATAAAAATTTCTCGCCTTTGGCTCTTGAGGGATTGAATCAGAAAAGCTTGATCGCCGAAGCCGAAAATATCAACAATTCCATTCAAATCACCCTTGAAGAAATTAAATATCTAAATCAATCAAACCAAAACGCCATAAACACAATTGAGGAGGTTTCTAAAAACAAATCAATGTATGTCGCTCCGACGTCAACGCCTTCGGTTTCAACTTCAACAATAGACGAAATTGACAAATTTTTAATTGAAAATAACCCGTCGTCAACGGAAAACCAATCAGATTTAATTGACAAATTATTAAATCAAATTTCTCAATAGTTATGCTCCGTAACATTTTAAAAATATCCGGCATGTTTCTAATTTTGCTTTCAGCCACGGCTACGAGTAAAATTTGTTTTGCTCAAACTCTTGATATTTCCATAAATAAAACCGCTTTAGCCAAGGAAGAAAAAACCGAGGAATCGCTCGATTTAGAAGCGAGAAAAAAGATTTTAACCAAAATCATTGACACCGCCCAATCGGAAATCAACGGCTTAAAAGAAAAATTAAACAGATTTGATTTAAACGAGGACTGGCAAAAAATAAGGGATGAATTTTTAAACAATCTTTCCAATCTTCAGTCCTATTATCAAACTCTTGAAGAAAAATTTTCCGGCGAAATAACAATTGAGGATATTAAGATAATGGCAAAAGAATTGAAGGATCGGCGCGAGAAAAATTACACTTCCGAACTTAAAAAAATAACCAACATGATTCTGATTTTTGAAACCGAAGATATACTTAAAATTGTCAACGGGCGAATGAATAAAATATCCGCCGACGTAAAAAAACTCGCCAAACAAAACTTAATTAAAACCGACGTTTTAAAAATTTATTTATCTCAAGCGGAAAAACATTTGAAAAACGCGGAGGGTTATAAAAAAGACGCCAAAGACCTGTATTTCAAAACAATAGATGGGATACTCGGTATAACCGAACAACAGGAAGCCACTTCAACCGAAAAAGAGACAATAATTAAAAAAGAAGATATGACGGAAATTCAGGATTCAATACGAAATTTAATAAAGGAATCAATAATGGAATTAAGGGCAACCTACGACATCTTCTTTAAGATGAATGACAGAATTAAAAAGTATTTATAAAAAGTGTCACGGAGCGTGACACTTTTTCATTTGGTTCCCTGCCCGCCGAAGCCTTGGCGCAGGCGGGGCTTGCCGCAAATAAAACAAAGTTTTCTTTGCGGACTCGCTGCCAAATGTAAAAATAAAAAATAGCTCGTCCCCTCACACCGATAACTAAGATTGTATTTTTGATTTTTAGTCCTCACAACTAAAAATCAAAAACTCAGTTACGGGGCACGCAGGACAAGCCATTTTTTATAATTTGCAAATCAATTATATATTATTTTACAGCTTCTTTCAAAGCTTTTGCGGCTCTGAATTTCGGCTTAATGGAAGCCGCAATCTGGATTTTTTCTCCTGTTTTTGGATTAACACCCATGCGAGCGGCTCTTTTTACCACTTTAAAGGTTCCAAAGCCGGGGATAGAAACTTCCTCTCCTCTTGTTAATGTCTGAGTGATGGTATTAAAAACAGCTTCCACCACCTGAAGCGCCTGTTTTTTCACTTCAATGGCGGCTTCTTTCATTACTGCCTCAACTAATTCCGGTTTTTTCATAGTTTTAAACTATACTTGTTCTGCCGACCTTTTAGCGAAATTTAATACAATATAACAATTTAATATAGTATAACAAATAGTATAGCAAATACAAGGTAAAAATGACATGTAACATAAAAACATAAAATCATGAAAACATAAATTTCTTTAGTATTCTTATGTTTTAATGCTTTGATGCTCTCGTGTTTTAATGATTATCTTCTACCGGGCGTATTCCACGGCCCTTGTTTCTCTGATAACGTTTACCTTGATTTCTCCGGGATATTTAAGCTCCGATTCTATTTTGGCGGCCACGTCTTTGGCTAATTGATAAGCGCCAAAATCATCAATTTTTTCCGGAACCACGAAAATTCTAAGTTCTCTGCCTGCGGCAATAGCGTAGGCGTTTTTCACGCCCCCGAATCCAGTCGCTATTTTTTCCAATTCCTGAAGACGCTTCAAATAGTTTTCTAAACTCTCGCGCCGCGCTCCGGGTCTGGCAGCGGATAAAGCGTCGGCCGCAGCCACTATAAACGCTTCCGATGTCGCAAAAGGATAATCTTCGTGATGCGACTCCATGGCTTTAATAACATCTTCATTTATTCCGTATTTTTTAAGTATCTTCTGTCCCAATTCAACGTGATTTCCGACAACTTCATGGTCAATGGCCTTGCCGATATCATGAAGTAAAGCGGCTTTTTTGGCGACTTCCACGTTAAGACCAAGTTCTGAAGCCATCATTGCGGCCAAATGGGCAGCCTCAATGGAATGAACCAGAACATTTTGACCATAGCTGGTTCGAAAATGAAGCCGGCCTAAAAGCTGAATAATTTCTTTCGGCAAGTCATAGATTCCGACTTCATAGACCGTTTCGTCTCCGATTTCTGTAATGCGTTTATTAAGTTCCTGTTTGGCTTCCTCAACTTTTTCTTCTATCTTTGACGGCTGTATCCTTCCGTCCTTGATGAGTTTTTCCAAAGCAAGCCGCGCGATTTCACGCCTAGTCGGGTCAAACGACGATATGACTATGTAATCAGGCGCTTCATCAACGACAAGTTCAGCTCCAGTCAAACGTTCAAGCGCCTTAATATTTCTGCCTTCACGACCGATTATTTTCCCCTTCAAATCCTCATTCTCAAGATGAAAAATTGTCGTGGTCACTTCTGAAACATGCGAGCGACTGTAGCGCTGTATCGCGGTCGTCATAATGTCCAAACTTTTCTTTTCTATTTCTCCCGTTCTTTCTTTTTCTAATTTCTGAATCACGCTCGCAAATTCCTTCTGATGGCTTTCCTGAATTTTTTTAAGAATTAATTCCTTCGCTTCTTCCACAGTCAGCTTGGCGATTTTTCCGATTTCTTCTTCGGCCTTGCTCTTTAAAACAAAAATTTCGCTTTCCTTATTTTTAATTTTTTCGAATTCTTCTCCGAGTTTTGATTCTTTCTGCCTTAAATTATTAACTTCTTTTTCAAGATTTTCCTCCTTACCAATAAGCCGCTCTTCCATGCGGTCAAGTTGAATTTTTCGTTCCCGTTCCTCTTTTTTTGATTGCTCAATCAGCCCGGCTGACTTTTTCTGCGCTTCCAAAATCAATTCGCCGGCCTTTAATTTGGCCTCCTCAAGTTTTTCTTTTATTTTTTGCTCAATGCCGCTCTTGGAACGAAGAGCGACAAACTGTCTAAGAAAGTAGCCGAAAATTACCCCGGCAACCGCTAATAACGCCAAAAAAATTGGATTCTGAAACATATATTAAATTGTTCGCTTTCATCATGGAACTTGAAACATGAAACTTAAAACATTTTAAAATTTTGTGACTCATGTTTTATGTTTTATGACTTTCAGGAACATTTATTATCTTAATAATATCGATCGTTATAAACAATATGATAAACCCAAAAAACAAATATGTCAAAAGTTGTTTATTTTTTATCCTAAGATTGCCGAAGAACAATCATAAAATCCGCCACGTTAAAACAGGTTTTTTGGGTGTAAAGCGCGCCGTTGGTTTTTTGAAAAAATTTAAACGTTGAATGACTGTTAAGATAATCGCGCGCATCAAGCCCGATTTTTTGAGCTTTTTGAAGGCCTATCAAATCGCCGATGGCGCCCGCGGATTCCGTGTGGTCATAGCCGTCGCTGGCAAATGATAAAAAAACTACATTTTTTTGTAATTGGTAATTAGTAATTGGTAATTTTACAAGAGCGCCCAATACAGCTTCTTGATTTCTGCCGCCTTTCCCCGGCTTAATTTTCTTATTAAACGTGATTGTCGTTTCGCCGGCAGCTAAAATTACCTCGCCTTTCTTAACTCTTTTAATCATGGGCAATAAAATATTTTTTGCCTCTCCTTCAAGCGCCAAAGAATGAATTTTTGGCTTCAATCCCAACTTTCGCGCTTTCGCCATCATGCCCATTATGCCGTCCTGATTGCAGACAAAAAGAATGTTTTTGACGTTTTTAAAATACTTCCTGTCTTTCGGGGTTTCCAATAAAGCAAATTTTGACGGTTTTAATCCGTATTTTTTCAAAATCTTTTTGGCGTCTTTTTTTGTTGTCTTGTCAAAAACCGTAGGACCCGAAGCAACAACACTCAAATCATTTCCGCAAACATCGGAGGCAACTAAAGAAACAATTGTGGCCGGATAAGCTATTTTCGCCAATCCACCGCCTTTTATGTCCGATAGATGTTTTCTGACAGTATTTAATTCGGAAATAATTGCGCCGGCTTTCGTTAATTCTTTTATAATCAACTTTGAATAGTTTAATTCGCGGTCGCGAGAACAAACCAACGCCGAACCGCCGCCGCAAATAAAATTTATTAATAAATCGTCCTTTTTCAAACCATAAACCAACTTAATAATCTCTTTGGTAGCTTTTATGTTTTTCTTTGAAGGAAGAGGATGGTCTCCTTTAAAAAATTTAAAATTTTTAATTTCTAATTTTTGTTGATTTACATCCAAAGCAATCCCGCCGGTTAATCTTTTCCCTAAAATTTTCGCCAATGTTACGGACGCCAAAGCCGAACCCTTTCCAATACCAACCATAAACACTCTATTATAATCATCTAAATCCAAACGCAAAACACTTGATTCTAAATGAATATTAATCTCTAAAATGTTCTTTTTAATCCAGATACGCCTTTTAATTGTTTTTTCAATGTCAATCGCCTCATACGCGGCTTCGGCTATCAAAAGAGCTTTTTTGCGCAGCGAGGTTTTGGCTAATTTTTTTAAATTAGTAATTATCATTTTTGAATTATAACATCCGTCAGTAAAAAACCGAATTTAAGAAAAAATAAAAACTATAAACGGAACAATTACAAATGAAAGAATAGTTGAAACAAGTATTGAATTGGCCACCAAATCGCTGTCCAGTTTGAATTTTTCCGAGATAATAAAAGTAGTAACGGCAACGGGCATTACGGATTGCAGGACAAAAATTTTCAAATTGGGAATTTTAAATAAAAACAGATTCAGCGCGATGATGAATAAAGCAAAACCGAAAGTTTTTAAAAAAGACGACAGCGCCAATAACCCAAGATTCTTTTTTAAAAATTTCCCGTAAAGAAACCCGCCAAGCGCGAATAAAGCCGCCGGAGAAGCGGTGGCGCCAAGCATTGAAAGAGATTTTTTCAAAGCCGAAAAAAACGCGTACTCGGGTCTTAAAAGGCCCAAAACAACCCCAAAAAACACGGAAATCACCAGCGGATTTTTGAAAAATTCGTAAAGTTCTTTTGAAAGTTTATGTTCTTTTGAATGCCAAAATCGGATGACAAAAATGGAAATTAAAATCGGGACAATTAAATAAATAGTCCCTATAAGCGCGCCGCTTAAATATGAAATCTTGCCGTAGCTTAACTCAACCAGAGGAAATCCCATATAAACCGTGTTTCCGGTCGTGGCGGTTAAAAAAATCGCCGCTTTTTTATCTCTGTTGATTTTTAAAAACGACAAAAATATAAAAACCGCCAAAGAAAACAAAATAATTATTAAAAAACTATGAAATAGCGTCCTTAAATAATCGGGGTTCAAAAAATCAATATCCCACAAACTGACCGCGATAATCGCCGGCAAAGAAACGTAATAGACAAACTTATTTAAAACACCGGTCCAATCGTCGGCCGCTATTTTAAATTTTTTAAACATCCAACCGGCCAGAATGATTAAAAATATCGGCAAAATAACCAATATAGGCATAAATTTTATATTTTATATTTTAAGCTTATTTTCCTTACAAATTTTAGCATATTCCCAAGCGCTTGGCCTAATTTTTCGTTCCATGGTTTTATAATCAATCTCTACGAGACCAAACCTCGGCCAAAAACCCTTATCCCATTCAAAATTATCCAGCAAAGACCAGTAAAAATAACCGCGAACGTCAACACTCTCTTTAATCGCCTTATAAACATTTTTTAATATTTCTTTAATAAACCATTCGCGATTTTTGTCGTCCGCGTCAGCCAAACCGTTTTCAGTTATATAAACCGGCTTGTTGTATTTTTTTAAATCTTTCAAAATATAATAAATTCCTTCGGGATAAAGTTCCCAGCCCATATCAGAAACCCTTTTATCTCTTTGTTTTAAAAAACAAAAATTTACAAGAAAATGTCGGTAATAATTAACGCCGATAAAATCTTGATGATTTTTGATTTTATTTAAAAAATAGAAATTCCACCGCCAGTCGGCGAAAAATTTTAAAATCTTGTTTAAAAAATTATTATTATACGCTTCAAAATAAATATTGTTTTTAGCAATGCCAATTTCGGCTTTCGGATTTATTTTTTTAATAGTTTTGTAAGCCGCCCTATGAGCTTTAATTAAATTTTTAAAAACCAAAAAATAAGTAAAAAGGTTTTTCTTTTGCGGCGGCCATTGGCCTTTTAAATATGATTTGCCGGTATAAATTTCCGGCTCGTTTAAAGTTATCCAAAATTTTACGTTTTCACCAAATTCCTGAACAACTTTTTCCGCATAACGGGAAAAATAAAAAACGGATTTTTTTGATTGCCAACCGCCCCGAGTCGCGAACCATGACGGCAACGAAAAATGCCACAGAGTGATAAATGGTTCAATGTTTCTTTGTTTTAACGCTTTTATGACATTTCGGTAATGTTCTATTTCTTTCTCGTCAAATACGCCCTCTTTCGGCTCTATCCGCGACCACTCTATTGAAAACCGATGTGTGTTATGACCCAAGGATTTAGCAATATTAAAGTCCTCTTCAAAACGATTATAGTGGTCGCAGGCGATTCCGGAAACGTAATTTTCTTGTTTAAACATTTCCGGAAATTTTTCTTGTTGCCACTTTTGCCATTTGTTTTTCGCTTCTTCTGCCAGCCGAACGGCGTTTTTCTTTTCCCAATCAACCCAATCGTTACGGTTATCACCTTCTATCTGGTGGCTTGAAGTCGCGGCTCCCCAATAAAAACCTGAAGGAAATTTAATCATTTAGATTTTTTTAACAGCCAGCCAAATTGACTGATTTTTAAATTTGGTCTGGATTTCGGCGTCAAATTTTTCGGTCTTTTTAAATTCAATGCTTTCAGCTCCGATTTCTTTTTTAAGCATTTTTTCAAAATTTCGCAAAAGCGTTTCAATTTCGGCCGGCGCCTCAATAAACAATTCCATTTTATCCTTCGGGTGATAACCCGCGTCTTGCCTCAAATCCTGAACCATTCTTACAAATTCCCGTAATAATCCCTCGGAACGGAGCTCGGGAGTAATATTCGCGTCCAATTCAATTTCATTTTTAATTTTTGAATCAAAAATAACCTGCTTGACGTTAATCTCATCCGCTAAAATATTTAACAA
>ERZ1292633.6433-Hain-H41-02um-R1-6433-length-10243-cov-6_pt1 | contig 10243 bp, 9 predicted proteins | sample MGYA00564406_ERZ1292633 | MGnify/ENA primary metagenome ERZ1292633 (study PRJEB36523, sample SAMEA6512639) | groundwater metagenome | collected 2019-01-08 | study: AquaDiva: Metagenomics assemblies of 32 groundwater samples
AGAACGTCTCCTTGCCAAGGAGAAGGTCGCCGGTTCGAATCCGGTCTACCGCTCAAGGTAGACTTTAGTCGTTAGACTTTAGTCTATAGTCCAAAGTCGAAAGTCCAATATATACATAGCGGGGTAGAGCAGCCCGGCAGCTCGCAGCGCTCATAACGCTGAGGTCGTGGGTTCAAATCCCACCCCCGCAACAATGTAGGAAACCGATCATACTCAATGGTCGGTTTTCCTTTTTCCAAAAGGCTTTCGACAGGTTCAAACCGCTCAGAAATTTTTTTTAGCTCCTCGGACGCTTCTTCCAAAAGCAAAAGTGGTTTTTCTGTTTCACAAAGCACCTTGCCATCCTTAAGCAGGAGGTTCGAACCAAGACCAAAGATGATGCCACGTTTCGTGTCCATATTACCTTCTTGAAAACGCGCTCGCGCAACATTGGCAAAAGTGAACATATTTTCAGCCGGCTCCGAGGATTTTTTAGTAGGTGTATGTATACCTAATAACATATATTTGAGTTTCTCCTTTTCTCTTACAATTTCGGCCTTCTTCTGCTTAAAAATCTCCTGGTCTATATTTCCATTCGCACACATATCCACCAGATTATTTAATTTCTTGTCGCAGACAATGATTTCCTTTTGAAGGTTCGTAACTATTGCGGACTTATCATCACCTTTATGCGCTTGTTCCTCTTTTATTTTTTCTAAAGCCCAGATACAAAAATCATCCGGTATTTCTATACGACTAAGGGTATGTAGTATTTGTTCCTCAATGGCTTTTTCATCGACATACTCCTGGGTACAATCAGGATTAACCCGCTTCGTGCAATGGTAGTATATGTAGTGATGGACGTTGCCATTTTTTTGGCGCTTCGTTCTCTTTTCACCGGTTACCGTGGCGCCGCACTCGCCGCAATGCATAGTACCCCTATAAGTAAGTTCGTGTTTTTGGGGCCGGGTATTATGGTGTCGATGAATGAGGGCTTGAACCCGATCATATTCTTCTTTCGTTATCATCGGTGGATGTGAACCCTTATACCATTTACCGCTACCACCCGGGTACTCAAAATCACCATAATAGAAGGTCGAGCCTAACATGTAATAGAACGTGCTATGACTGATTGGCTTACCAGAACGCATGCGGAAACCCCACTCTTTGGTTACTTTTCGCCAGAGTTCCTGCACCGTGTATTTTCCTGTTAAAAATTCTTCGAATATCTTTCTGACAATCTGGAACCGTTCCTCATCAACGAGGATAGTGCGTGAACCACCGACAAGGTGCGGGGTATTCAGATAACCAACTGGCGCGTGAGATGGGTAAGAACCGCGTTCAGCTTTGGTGCGTAGCCCGCGAGCCGTATTTTGACGGAGCTCAATTATGTACTGGTTCGCCATACCAAGCTCCACGAACATCATGAGGACATTATCGGATGGATAGTAGTCGCGATCATGGGCGCGGATATGTTGAATGGTGCCCCGTTGGAGCAACCAATTGATAATGCCCCCATCAACTGGGTTGCGGGCCAGGCGGTCTAGTTTCCAACATATTATCCCGCTCGCTTCGCCTTTCTTAATCCGCTCGACCATATTATTAAAAATAGGTCGCGCTCCTGGCTCTTTAGCGGAGTGGGCTTCTGTGAAGGTCCTAACTATTTTCAGTCCGGATCGCACGGCCAATTTTTCCATTTCACCGGTCTGGGATTCTATAGAGAGCGCCTGTCGGTCTTCACCTTCACTACTTTTTCGGCAATAAAGGAAATATTTGCTGGCGGTTTTGCTTTGTATCATATAGCGGGTTAAAATAAGTTAAAAAATTTTATTAAATCATGGGAATAACATCCCTAACAAGTACTGGTCAAGTATACGGTGTCTAGAATTGTATTGCTTCCGAGCCGGACAAATCATCGTCTCCAGCGTCTCTTGTGTCTCCACCAATAATTTCGTCATTCACTTTTTCAATGCGTATAATTCTTTTTTTATTTTCCTTGTCCGACCATAATTTAATGCCGATATTCTCAAGGTTCGTTTTGAGTTCATTTAAGCGCTTAGTGAGGTTTGAGGCATTTTTTGGCCACGACCGATCATGGTTTATGTCAATTTTCATACCATCAAACCCTGCCGCTAGCTCTTTTAGCTCCCCAAGCATTTGGGTCGGCGTTCCGCTCCAGTTTGTTTTGTCGCTCATGAAGTTCCTGATAACGACGGCCAGAGTACTTTCATTCAACACTTCATCATTTTGTATTTCTTGGTTATCTTTGTAAGCCTTCAGGAAATTCTCGTGTTTATAACCTAGAGCTTCAGATATAACGCACCCCCAAGTTGCAAAATCTGCCATTCGTGGCAAAGGCTGGGTTAATTTGAATGTTATTTTGAGTTGGATCGCTTTAACAAGGCAATCAAAAATGCCGCCAAGAATTGATGACTTAAGACCCTCGAATTGAATATTTAGTTCCCGCTCTTCCTTACGTTGGCCATTCTCGGATATTCGATCTAGTTCGAGCAGAATGCTTCTCTCCATGAGATCCGGTTCCCTAATTCCTAGGTTGATGCCGTTAATAACGATGCAGCGTTTGAATCGGCAGATAAAGTCGTCATCGTTGGTATATAAGGAGCGCTTCGCAAAGCTTGCCCCAGTTACCGCACGGCATAGGGTATCGGGCGCTCCTTTCGGTATATATTTAACGTTGTCAAAACAGAGGAACCAATTATGAGAAAGCATCTGCACTAACTCATTCTCATTATTTGGAAAACTAGTAACATCGAGTTGAGATGGATCAACCAGTTCTTTGATTGTTTTACACAAGGTAGATTTTGCTGAACCCTGTGGTCCGTGGACGTATAATATCGGGTGCGGAAAATCCGGGAGGAAACATGATACCAGCCAAACCAAAAGGAGTAGCTGTTTATCTTTGTTTGTTACATTTATAAGTTTAAACAGATCTGCGGCATGACCATTAATAATAGGGTGAACCTGGAGTTTTTGGTGATTATAACTTCTGAATAATACTGGCGTTTCATTAAGAATCTGCCAACCTTCTTGTGTAACACAGACGGAAGAACCATCGCCAAGGTCATACCAGAGCGCATTTTCATGCCAAGTGACTCTATTATGAAGAAGTACAACCGACCCCTCGTTACATGCCTTTGCTTCTAAAGTTTCCATGATAGTCGACCGCAGATCATGTCTAAGTGGTTTTTTTATCCTGTCATAGAATATGCGTGATAACCACATTTTAAAATCCTTGCTATCAATACGCATCGTTTTATATTTTTTTCCAATCGGAACTCGAGCGTAACCGGTTCCTAATTCGTCATGGAAAAGGAATACACCTCCATTCTCGATTATTTTTAGTATTTTTGATCCGTCTGAGTTATCGGTCGGCTCGGGACTGTTTTCTTCAATTTCCTTTGTTTTTTTCTCCAATAATTCTTCATCCATATATTTTTAAATTAGATTGAGTAAATACTTAACTGCCTCGATGAAATTGTAGCCGTGTAGCAATTGCACAAGCTTAATTGTGTTTCCTCCCTGTTGGCACCCGAAACAAAAGCAAGAATTGGTAGCGGTGTAAATAGAAAATGATGGTGTTTTTTCATTATGGAGCGGACACAGGCAAATGAGATTCTTGCCTGCCTTCCGGAACGGACCCGGTATCAGGTTTTGAATCGGAACCACCATCGCTTGGTCGATCTGATCGCGCGTTACTAGTCCATCTCTTGGCTTCCGTCCTTTAATGAGGTTGCCTTGTCGCTTCAGGCGGTAAAGATGCTTTTCGATTTGTATAAGTTCCTTCACGAGTGTGAGTTTAACAAACTGCCGTGCACACCATTTTGAGAAATCATCTGTGTCATAATTCATGATTACTGCTAAGCGACAGCGGATTGTTTTTACAAGTGCTGATCGTTCATCTTCATATTCAGAAATTTTTGCCTGGACAATCTCATTCACTTCGGGCCGAAACATTTTTATCAACTCGGCATCAGTGTATCGAGTTAGATTACGCCGGTGCGCTTCTTCGATATCAAGCAAAGCATTAAATTCATCGGGAATGTATTCACGGTCATCGATCATATTTGTTCACCCCTTTCTTATTCCGAAAGAAAGTTACCGCTTCATCAATTTGGCCGGAATAGATAAGGCCGACTAATAGGACTAGACGATTTGCACGTTCGGTAACCTCGACCTCGGGAAGAGGCAAGCCAAAATGTCGATTGAATATTTGTCGAAAGGCACCTGTTTCCTTTTCAGATAACAACATAAAAGCCCCAGTAAATTACTGGGGCATTGTACGGTGTGGCCTATTTGCAAAACTTTGCAAACTGTTTATAAGTACCTAGGATTGATATTTACTGTTTTACTAGACAGAAGTAGAAAATCCTTAATCGTAGTCTCCTTAGCTATTTTTTGATTAGCTTCATACCCAGCATTATAATATCGACGCCATTTGCTTTTATCATATTCATCTGTCCAATCAGCAGCTACCTCATCATAGCTCCATACTTTTTCCTTGTCTTTAAAAATTGTAAGTAGTAGATCGTGACTACTAGAGTTCCGACTTTTTGATATAATAATTTTTTTATTATAAAAATGAAGAACACTACTATCATCGAATGATAATTGGGTGTTGTTGGTGTTAACTTCAGTTTGGCCATATGTTATAGGTTCTTCGTTTCTAGGCCCGACATTACCAGAATAATTATATAATTTTGCCTTCTGTTCACGCCAAAATTGAAGTTTCTGTCTTTCGTTGGCCCCTATAGTAAAGCCGTATTTCTCAGCTGCCAAATTATAAAATTTTTCTGAGGGCATTTGAGTTACTGCTGAAACCACGAGAGCGGAAATCATTGCATTATATTTGTTATAACGAGACTCAGTAACGTCAGCAAGAACCTTGGCCGTTTCACGTTGTTGGAGAGACATGCTGTTTAAGCCAATATTTGAACAAAAATCATTATAATAGATAGTAGCGCGGTTTCTGGCCTTTTCTTCCAAAATTTTTATTGCCGAATCTACGTACATCTTATGCATTTCAAGCGAAATCATACTGTTAGTTTTAGACATCATGATGGGTTAGAGGCTGGTAGTATACAAAAAATACAGAGAAAAACAAGAGACGACCGTCATTTACAAAAGCTTTAAAATGGCTTACTATACCACCACAATTTAGTTGCCTAACCCTCGCGGAAACACCGCTAGATATGGCAGAAAATTCTCAACCAAGACACTGATCCCCACGATCAGCTATTCTTGGTTGAGTCATACATCGAAAGGTGTGTGGGAGTCGAAAGACTCCAGCTGGCGTGGGGTTTTGTGTTTTTGTGCGTCAGGAATTTATTCGTGGCAAAGTATGGACAATAAGGAAGCCGAAATTAAGAGAGTGATTGAAAATTACTTGCAGGCACGGCGTGCGTTCTTTGAGCTCGAGAAAAAATATCTGAATGAATTGTCTGGCAACGATAATATTATTGGTAGGATCGGCGAATACATCGCCATAAAGTATTTGGAAGGTGAAGGGAGAATGTCACACAAACATGACTATAGGTCTACCAAAGGGTCCGATTTAAAGACTACCGACGGTCTAGTCTCAGTCAAAATGATGACTAGTGAAAATAAAAATGGTAAAGGAGCGCGTCTGACTGAACCGTGGGATGAACTGGTTTTTATTTTGTTAGATCAGAATTATCGAATCGCCTCCATAGGCCACCTGCATCATAAGGACTTCCAAAGATACTTAAAGGAAATACCGGGCCGCTCAAAAAATCCGAATATTAATAAAAGAATGCTGAAGCAGGGTGGACTTTTTGATCGGTATGGAGTCGTGGTGAAAGATGGATTGACGGAAATTATATCGTCATGATTTAATTATATAAAAAATCATAAAGGGTTCCAACTTTTCCTTGTCTATCTGTTTGTGGCTTTTTTGCTAGGTTTTTCCCCAACAGGGACTGAAGCCGACCCTACATGTGAACCAGAGCCAGTATTTGGTCAGTACTGTTCGGCGCCAACTAAGTTTGATGGCGATTGGATAGGCATTGTTCTTAACTGGATATAGATGTATCTTTAAAGAGTAGTTTTTTTAATAAAATATGAGAGCAAATTCATTCAATACTGGTATAGCAAGCGAGTATCTAGTCTTATCAAAATTATACAGATTGGAATTGGAGGCGTATATTAGTCAGGGTAATAAAAAAAGTATTGATATTAGGGTTATAAGAAAAGATGGCACACCGCTTTCAATTGATGTTAAAGCAGTTAGATCATATTCTTCGCTTGTAATAAATAACACGACACAGAAAAAAGATCATTTTATAGTATTTGTTATATTCAATAATAAGTTTGAGGACCTGTTAAAAGAACCTGACATGTATATAGTGCCCAGTCTTGACTTACCAAAATTAACTAGTCATTTTGGTAAAGAAAAAAGAGTTATGAAGGGGGCCATAGGAGAATATAAAAATCGATGGGATTTGTTAAAGAAATAAAATAATTTGTTATGAAGGAACTTATTGAAAAAATCAAAAAATACATTGGCCTATTAATGATTCTTACAGTTTTAGTGTTGGTAAGTGAATTTCTTTCTTTGGAAAAAAAAACTACAATTAGTAATGAGATTGGTAAAAATATAAAAACGGATTCAGCGGATGTATACATAGCCCCCGGATTTTCACAGAACGAAAATGCAGTTGTATATTATGGGAAGATGAGAAAGATTAGTAGCGGTGGAGATTTCAATTTTTATTATTATGATATTTCTAAAGACAAAATTGAAGAACGAAACAATCAATACCATTGGTTTTGGGGTTTACCTTATAGCATACGATTTGATGATCGTGCTGTAGAAGAATATGTTAAGTTCATGAAATCGCATGTAGAAGATACCTTGAAAATAACTGGAATACCGAAACCTGATGATTGTGGTTATTATGAACCCGGTCATTGTTTAAAATCGTTAGATATTCAAAAAATTGAAATATACAAAGTATATCCGGAATATGCAGTTGAATGTTTACCTCAAATAAAATTTGTTGACGAAAAATATGCAGAAGCGGAAAAAAACAATTTTGATTTTTCAATTTTAGAAAATAATTGTCAGGCAATAAATGAAACTTTGGGTGAACATGACCGAATAAACTGCAAAACACTTTTAAAATTAACTACTGTTTTAGCCCTATATAATTTTGAATACCAAAAATTTGCAAAAGATTTGTTTGATCATGTGGGAATTAAGGAAAATAATGAGCAATATAAGCTTATAAATAGCTATTCGGTTAAAAATTCAGTAATAAATGGATCTAATTATAAAATTTTAGAGGGCACTACAAATCCTGGGTATTGTTCTGGTTCTTATTTTGGTCGTACAATGTTGTCGGATCAGTCAGATCATGGGGGTGAACGATTTGTCTTTTTGTTAAAAGATGACGCAATTGGAGGGATGATTCCTGTGTGGGGATTTAATTACTATTCTTCCAGTGTAAAAAATATAAAAGATATTAATAGGGATGGTAAACAAGAAATTATGGTGGACATAGGTAATGGGGGGAATTGTTGGCATTGTTGGAAATCAATGATTCTAAGCTTGAATGGTGATAATATTGAAAACCTGACTAGTGAGATAAACAAATCCGAGCATCTAACTTTTGATTCTGGGGATGATTTAGTAGATTTAAATAATAATGGTACGCCAGAGATAAAAGTTTTTGATTCAAATTTTGAGTTTGCTTTTGGGTTGTGTCATGCTTGCTCTCCATCTAGTTATAAATTTTACAAATTGGTTGATGGTGTGTATAAAGACAGATCATATGAATTCAGAAACCTTTATTTAAATGGTATAAAAGAACTTGAAAAAGAGAATGATTTACCACTAAGTAATTCGTATTTTTTAGGCAATGCGTTGTCAATATATTTGGATTATGAAAATGCAGGAATGAAATCTTTTGGTTGGGAAAAATTACAAGAAAAATTAAAATTAATTCCGGATTCATCTTTTTATCTGGATTCATTTACAAGAATGTATGAAAAGTTTGGAACTATAGTACCTATTGATTTAGAATAGATGATTTTTTTATAATGGTCTGGGAAAATGAGACAATCCATTAAGATACAAATCGGTGGCATAATAACCACCCATGCGTAAAACATTTTTCCCCAACCAAAAGGCGTACATCGCCATCGCCGCGCTCGCCGGCAGCCAGTCGGTTTCCCAGATTGCGAGCGAGAACGAAGTCCACCGCACCCAGGTCAACCAGTGGCAAAAATTGCCAAGGCCGGCTTGCCCACGCTGTTCGTGGACAAGCGCAAACACGAATACAAGGAACTACACGACAAGATCGACCAGCTGTACAAAATTATCGGCCAGCGAGACAACGAGCTCGACTGGTTGAAAAAAAATTGCACGTTGACACACTGTGAGAAAAAATTACTCCTCGATCGGAACCATAAATAACCAAATCTTATGTCTATCCACCCGTTCTGGATACACCACCCATACCTCCTGATACTGTTTTTGTATCTTGCGATTTGGTGGGCTTTAAAGCAAGAGCCTCCAAAGAAATAAGAAATTCCCGTGGGAGCCTCTTCTCTTGAAGCGGCGACCGCTCGGGTGGTAAGTTGGGAATTGTCTCTGACACTCGAGATTCCCTTCTGCCTAAGCGCACAAGAGCGCTCTCTAAAAATCGCAATCCCTGAAATTAGCAATTCCGACCAAAGCTCACGCTTTACTTCGGAACAATTTTTACGGCCGTTCTTAAAACAAAATGTCAAAATCAGTATGGTCGGAGGCGGATGGTGAATGGATAATATTTTTACTGAAAGACTATGGCGAACGGTTAAGTACGAAAATGTATTTCTGAAATCGTACCAAACGATTGGCGAGGCTAACCTTGGACTAACAGAGTATTTCCAGTTCTACAATACCAAACGTCCACACCAATCCCTCGACGAACGAACACCGGCAACACTTTACTTTAATTATTTTTCAAAGGTCGGAACTACTTAATTACCCCGCCTCTGATTATATCTTAAGCAAGGCCATTTGGTGTCTTGACAAACCAGACCACCTTAATCTTCTTGGTCTTTATATTTTCGGTATTCTTTCGGCATCGGCTCTTACGGGTTATAATGAAAAAATTAAATCTTAATTCTGCATCCGCTTCCTTGTCCTTCCGTGGTACTTTACTCGCATCAAAAAATTATCGGTGGCTACATAAATAGCTGGTGGCATGTTTGAAACGTAAGAAAAGACAAAAGAGACAGTGGAGACGCTGGAGACGTTATTCCTTCTAACTTCACACCTACATTACCAACCCCCGAAAGGGTAGATTTAGCACGTTTCGAACAAAGTGTCTGGTTCGGACGGATTGTTCGATTCATCCAGTTCGTCATATTGGGAAAACCGACGGATTCGACCGGCAGAAAACCGTTCGGTTCGTGTAATAGACAAAGTAGACCATACGATTAGGCAGAGTCGGTAAATTCAGCGGTCTTATGCAATTGTGTAAGTATGGTCAGATAAATTTATTAATTATTTTGTAAAAAGCAGGAAAGTAATAAAAAGATTCAAAACTTATTAATTTCAAAGTTATCCACCTTTTGTGCACTGTTTCCCTCTCGACTTTTGATTTAATTTGTGTTACTGTTAACTCAGTAACTTTTTTAAGTCATTAATTTCGCTTATGTTAGACAAAAAACCAAATTTTACCGAATTTCGCTCCTTCGGAGCTCGCATTGGTAGCAACTATATCGGAATCACCCAAGGAGGGACGATAAGCTTCTACACGGGCTGCTACAGAAAGTATGAAATTGAAAAATTCAAAAATTGCATTATTTTGTATGATAAGACCCAGAAGCTGCTAGGTCTGCAATTCGGCGGCGATGAGCTTGGTGAAGGCGCTTATCCGATAAATCACGATGTGGTTCATAAAACCGGTAGCGTTCCCAGCAGGAATTTTTTTCGAATGAACCTCGAACTTTCATTAGTTGAGTTAAAAGGTAAATATACTCCGGAGGTACATAATTCGGAAGAGAAAAAAAACGTATTGGTTTTAGTTGTTGATTTAACCCACAAGGCAGAATAAATAAAAAATGCAGGTAGAAGTTTGATCCCTTATCCCTGCATTTTTCCAAAGAATGGTCTCCACCCGGAGATGAAGTCGACGTTCTTTTGTTTAATTATAACATGTAATTCGAAACCTAACAACTATATGTGGGATGATTAAATTAATTCTGTTGAAAGTCAAATACCATTTTACGCTAG
>ERZ1292633.1452-Hain-H41-02um-R1-1452-length-25598-cov-43_pt1 | contig 10242 bp, 11 predicted proteins | sample MGYA00564406_ERZ1292633 | MGnify/ENA primary metagenome ERZ1292633 (study PRJEB36523, sample SAMEA6512639) | groundwater metagenome | collected 2019-01-08 | study: AquaDiva: Metagenomics assemblies of 32 groundwater samples
AAGAATGCCTCGGCATTATTAACCACCGTTTACACAAAATCTAGGACACCCTCAGCTACCATCGTCGTACGCATTTTTTGTAATGCTTTGGCTTCAATTTGGCGGACACGTTCTGCCGATACGCCAAGCTCTTCAGCAAGATCGTGTAATGTCACTGCATCCTCTTTTTCCCTCAACCACCTAGCTTCAATAATACGGCGGCTTCGGTCATCTAAACACCCGAGAGATTTCTGTAATCCTGATTCACGCATTACCGTAAGCTGTTCTTCTTCCAGAATGCTAGAAGGTTCTAATTCGTCTGTCAAATAATGAATAGGACTGAAGGTGACATCATCATCCGCTTCATCGGACAGTGGCTCCAATGAAATATCTGAACCATTGAAGCGCTTTTCCATTTCAATCACTTCTTCTGGTTTAACTCCGAGTTGCTCGGCCATTTCACTCACTTCTTGCGGATTCATCGAATCGAGGCCTTTTTTCATACTGCGTAAATTAAAAAATAATTTACGTTGCTGTTTAGTAGTCGCTATTTTTACTAATCGCCAGTTACGCATGATGAATTCATGAATCTCAGCTTTAATCCAATGCACAGCGAATGATACTAAACGAACACCTCTTTCAGGATCAAAGCGTTTAACTGCTTTCATCAAGCCAACATTTCCCTCTTGAATTAAGTCTGCCTGAGGCAGACCGTATCCTTTGTAACCACGTGCGATGGCAACCACAAAACGTAAATGTGACAAAATTAATTTTTGCGCAGCTTTAATATCATCATGATTCCACAAAAGTCGAGCTAGTTTTGTTTCCTCTTCTTGAGACAAGATAGGAAAAGAATTAGTCGACTGAATATAGCTTTCAATGCTGCCACCCATTTCCGGCAATGCTAAAGCATTCGTCATTATGATAATCTCCTATTTACACAAAATTGTTATTTATAATTTATGTTAGCACTCTCTCTCATAAGAGTGCCAAATTTTTAGAAAGTTTCGTTAGGAACCTTAGCTATTGCGGTTCTATTCGCCATAGATGATTTGACACAGATAATCGTGCACCAAGCCAACCTAACCAGCTCGAAAAAAACAACAAGCTCAAACCATTTTCTGTAGAGAGTGATTCCAGCACAAACTCCATTTCATAGAAACGTAAAAACAATATCAATTGCTCATTTATCAAATGGATTAATAGTAATACGATTAGCCAAGCGATTGCACCCGCTGCAAGTCCTTGTAGCGCACCGAAATAAAGAAAAGGGCGCCTAATGAATGAGTCAGTTGCACCAATCAGTTTGGATATTTCTATTTCATCATGTTTGGTCGCTATTTGTAGGCGAATGGTATTAAACATCACCGCTATGATTGCAATGCTGGAAATCATAGTAATCATTAAAATGATTGAATGACCTAGCTCAAGCAATGCGCTGAATCGCTCAATCCACGCGGAGTCAAATTGAACATATTTTATTTCTGGCTTGCCTTTCAGATCTTCTTGTAATTGTTTTAAGTTTTCTAAAGTGTTTTCGTTAAGGGTAATCACAAAAGCATCAGGTAGCGGATTACGCGGTAAATTTATTGCGATATCCGGCAATTCACTTTTTTCTAGAAGCTGTTGCAAGGCAACATCCTTTGTGACGAATTCCAGTCCTATAATCTGTGGATATTGCTCTAAGTCTTGTCTAATTCTATCAATATCATCTTGTTTAGCATCATTTCTTAGAAAAATGCTCATCTGCGGGCTATTTCTTTCGTTCGCAATTGCTTGTAAATTTTCGACTAACACATAAATGCTTACAGGCACGCTGAGTGCGACTCCCATGATGATGACACTCAATAGTGAAGTAATTGGTGTCGCAAACAATCGCTTGAATGTTGCCACAAAAACAAACCAATGTTGAGCCAACCAGACGCGAATCATGCTAGTAAACTTCCTTGTGCTAGCGACAAAATATGATGCTGCGTATTTTCCAGCAAAGAAGCATCATGCGTTGAAATTATCACGGTTACACCAACTTGGTTAAAAGATGTAAACATCTTCATGATGTCGCGTGCATAGGCAATATCTAAATTTCCCGTCGGTTCATCGGCTATTAGTATGGCAGGACGATGAACGATGGCTCGCGCGATGCACAAACGTTGCCTTTCTCCGCCGGATAGCGTGATAGGCATAACCTTTTCTTTTTTTAGTAAACCGACTTTGTCTAATGCGGCGCGTACACGACTGGCTGCGGTTTGAGTATCAAAATTACTGATTTGTAGCGGTAGTAAAATGTTATCAAAAACACTACGATCAAAAAGTAGTTTGTGATCCTGAAATACGATACCAATTTTGCGGCGCAGAAAGGGAATCGCGCTGGATTTGAGCTGTGCAATATTTTGTCCGCTTATCGTAATGGTTCCTGATGTTGGGCGCTCTATTGCAGTAATCGATTTCAATAAGGTGCTTTTACCTGCGCCTGAATGGCCTGTCAGGAATACCATTTCCCCAACGTTAATCGACAAATTGATATTGTTGAGTGCAACATACCCGTTAGGGTAGCGCTTGGAGACATTTTTGAAGGTAATCATGCAAGGCCCCTTATTTATGATGGATACATCGCTTATCAATCAAGCAATGCATCCACAAAGGCTTGTGCATTAAAGGGCCTTAAATCGTTTAATCCTTCACCCACACCGATAAACCTTAGTGCCGGTGGATTCTTCTGGGAATACTGTCCGACGATAGCAGCCACTACACCACCTTTAGCGGTTCCATCGAGTTTCGTCAACACCAAACCAGTCACGTTCAAGGCTTCATCAAATGCTTTAACCTGCGTAATTGCATTTTGACCGGTATTGGCATCCAGTACGAGCAACACCTCATGCGGTGCATCGGGCATTGCTTTGGCAATGACACGTTTGACTTTTTTAATTTCTTCCATGAGGTGTAATTGCGTTGTTAAACGTCCGGCAGTATCCGCTAATACGATATCAATACCGCGTGCTTTGGCTGAATTAACCGCGTCAAAGATTACTGCAGCAGGGTCACTTTTTTTATCTGGATCACTATCGGGTGCTATCACGGTGACATTATTTTTTTCACCCCAAGCCATTAACTGTTCGCGCGCTGCGGCACGGAAGGTATCTCCCGCAGCCAATAAAACCGATTTACCTTGAGTCTGAAAATATTTAGCCAACTTCCCTATTGAGGTTGTTTTACCGACACCGTTGACGCCAGCAATCATAATGACAAAGGGAGTGTGCGTATTGGTATCAAATGGTTGCTCCAATGGCTCTAGCATCGCCGTAAGTGATTCCTTGAGCGCTAGTTTCAATTGATTGGAGTCAGTCAATCCATCACGTCTTACTCGTTTGCGTAAATCTTCCAGTAACAGCTGTGTTGCGTTGACACCCACATCCGAAGTCAACAAAATAGTTTCTAATTCCTCGAACAATGCCTCGTCAATCTTGCCACCACCAAACAAATTGGATAACTGCTTTCCAAGATTCTGCCGGGTAAGTGTAAGGCCTTTCTTAAGTTTATCTGCGAAACTAACCGAATCTTGTTGTTTCGAACTAGATTCATCTGTTTGCATAGCTGGATTTTCAATTGTTTCTTCGGCTTCGGAATTCTTTTTGGATTTAAAAAAACTAAACATTCTGGTAGGCTCTACAAAATATTTTCATGGATTGCTCATAGGCGAAAGTGCAATTTTATTCTGTTTATTCACACTTAGGTTAGTAAAAATGAAATCCGCATACTGTATTGCTTTTTCACGCTTTTTTCTGTTGTTAGGCGCAGGTTTGTGCGCATTTCTTTTTACATTTTCAGCATGGGGTAATCCGCATGAGTTTTTATTAGATAACGGGTTGAAATTGATCGTTAAAGAAGATCATCGCGCACCGGTTGTCGTCTCACAGATTTGGTACAAGGTTGGCAGTATTGATGAAGTCAATGGACTCACGGGCGTTGCGCACGTACTTGAACATATGATGTTTAAAGGCACCGAGAGATTTCCTGGTGGTGAATTCTCTAAAAAAATTGCCGCCGCTGGTGGTCGTGAAAATGCTTTTACTAGCTATGATTACACCGGTTACTATCAGCAACTCCATAAAAATAGCTTACCCATGGCTATGGAGCTCGAATCGGATCGCATGCGCAACATAGTTCTTACAGAAGAAGAATTTTCCAAAGAAATTAAAGTTGTAATGGAAGAAAGAAGGCTGCGTACAGATGATCAACCGAGAGCTTTGTTATATGAAAAAATGATGGCAATGGCTTTTCAATCACATCCTTACAGAAACCCAATCATCGGCTGGATGGATGATTTAGAGAATATGCGTGTAGAGGATGCCAAAGACTGGTATAACCGATGGTATGCACCAAACAATGCAATCTTGGTGGTGGTTGGCGATGTGGATGCAAAAGCAGTCTATCATTTAGTGCAACAAAATTATGGTGCGATTAAAACCAGTAATATTCCATTACTGAATGCACGCAAACCTCAAGTGGAACCAGTACAACAAGGAACCAAACGAATTATTGTCAAAGCACCGGCGGAATTACCTTATCTCATTATGAGTTATCATGTTCCATCAATTAAAAATGCCGCTTCTGATTGGGAACCCTATGCATTGGAAGTATTGGAAAGTATCTTGGATGGCCATGCTTCTGCCCGACTGAATAAGACATTAGTTCGTGAAAACCAAATCGCAAATTCTGCAGATGCTAGCTATAGTGGAGTATCTCGTGGTCCGAGCATGTTTTTCCTGAGTGCTGTGCCGCGGGCAGGGAAAACCATCGAAGAGCTGGAGCAAGCTTTGCGTAATGAAATTGAAAAAATTATTAAGATGGGGGTCACTGAAGAAGAATTGGTTCGGGTTAAAGCGCAGGTGATAACGGGCCATGTTTATCAACGTGATTCGATTTTTTCGCAAGCTATGCAAATAGGTCGGTTTGAGAGTACTGGGTTGTCTTATCGTGATATTGACACCCTGTTAGAGAAAATTAAAATGGTATCTACGGAGCAAATACGCGAAGTTGCAACAAAATACTTCATAGAAGACAATTTAACCGTTGCGATATTAGATCCTCAACCGTTGGATCAGAAAAATCCTGTTATGATCCCAAGTGGATTAAGACATTAATTAATATGATCTATTAAATATCTAAGTAGGTTTTTACAGCTTATGATTCTTTTTGCATCATAGAGATTGTTTGGGAGATTAATCTAAAGCATGTCTGCTGATATTGATCAGATTATCAAGAAATCCCAAGAAGCATGCTCTTTGGCGGGCGTCAAGCTTACGAACAAACGTAAAAATGTATTAACCATTTTGTTGGAATCAACGATACCGCTTTCTGCCTATGAAATCGCCGAGAAATATCGCTTTCATTTTAATGAAGCGCTGCCGGTTATGTCGGTGTATCGTATGCTCGATTTCCTGATTCACGAAAGATTAGTACATAAGCTTGAAACAGCAAGCCAATATATGTCTTGTGAACATATCACTTGTGATCATCAACACGAGACTCCGCAGTTTTTGATTTGCGATCAATGTGGCAATGTTAAGGAAATTGGAATCAAAAAACACATTATGAGTGAGCTGGCATTAAGTATTCAAAGCACGGGATTTAAATTGACTCATCAGCAATTGGAATTGCATGGTGTTTGTGAACGCTGCCAAAAATTGGTTTAATAAATTGTTATAGATTTCTTTGTTTGAAGCTGAAAGTGGCTATTCATTAAAAAATAAAGAAATTATCTTCAACGATTCACTCTAAATTGAAACTTCAAGGTTAATCAAAACGCTGGCGAACTAAGATAGGAGCTTTATATAATTTGACTACTTGCTCAGAGTGGAATGTTCTGTTTGTGGTTTCTGATCTACAGTACTCTCAACCATATAATGGCATCCTGCACAAATTGATTTATAATTCACAAATTTATTCACCGTAGGAATTTTGCAGATTGGCAAAAGAGGAGAAATAATCCATGCATATAGGCATACCCGCAGAGATTCGCGGGGGAGAAACGCGTGTGGCTGCCACACCGGAAACTATCAAAAAATTTACTACTAAGGGCCTTTATAATGTATTGGTGCAAACAGGAGCCGGCATCAATGCCAGCATCACTGATTCAGCCTATCGAGAAGCTGGCGCTACTATTGTTGATGACGTGAATCAGCTCTATTCGCAATCGGATATCGTATTGAAGGTTAAAGGTCCGGAACCCCATGAACTTGCGATGATGCGTAAAAACGCTTTATTGATCGGCCTTTTATCTCCACATCAGAAAGAGGGAATTGAGGCATTAGCTAAACATGGCTTGACAGCATTTGCTTTGGAAAAATTACCAAGAATTTCTCGTGCTCAAAGTATGGATGTCTTGTCATCTCAGGCCAACATAGCGGGTTATAAAGCGGTTATTCTGGCCGCAAATGTGTATCAAAAGTTTTTTCCCATGCTGATGACTGCTGCAGGTACTGTCAAGGCAGCTCGAGTCCTAGTGTTAGGGGCTGGTGTGGCAGGCTTACAGGCAATTGCAACCGCCAAAAGATTAGGTGCGGTGGTAGAAGTTTTTGATGTCAGACCAGCAGCAAAAGAACAAGTTGAAAGTTTGGGCGCGAAATTTGTTGAAGTGGCTCTAAGTGATGAAGAAAAGGCCAAGGCGGAGACTGCTGGCGGTTATGCAACTGAAATGTCAGATGACTATAAGCGCCGCCAAGGTGAGTTAGTACATGAACGCGCCATTGCGGCTGATATCATCATCACCACGGCATTGATTCCTGGGCGTCCAGCACCTGTACTTATTAAAGAAGACACGGTGAAAGCTATGAAACCCGGTTCTGTGATTGTCGATATGGCGGTTGAAGCAGGAGGTAATTGTCTTTTGTCTGAATTGGATAAAACAGTACTTAAGCATGGCGTACACTTGGTAGGAATTGCCAATATTCCTGGTTTGGTTGCGGCCGATTCCAGCACTTTGTACGCAAGAAATGTCATGAATTTTCTTAATCTAATGTTGGATCAGGAAAGCAGTCAGCTTAAAATTGATCGAAGCGATGAAATTATTTCCGGCACGTTAGTTTGCGCTGATGGTGAAGTCGTTATCAGATCCTGATGAGGATTCATCAAATCGATAGCGGAACGCGCAATATCTTGATATTCAATGTATCTTTGTCATTGCGATTGAATAGCAGTGATCGAATTTTTTAGGAGTCATTATGATTGGTGAAATTGATCCAGTTATTATTAATCTGACAGTTTTTGTTTTAGCGGTTTTCGTTGGTTACCACGTGGTATGGAATGTGACGCCTGCGTTACATACACCCTTGATGTCGGTTACCAATGCGATATCCGGTATTATTTTAGTAGGTGCTATGCTGGCCGCTGGACCAGCAGAAACAGATTGGGGTATCTGGCTTGGTGCAGTTGCAGTAACACTAGCGTCGATCAATGTTTTCGGTGGGTTTCTGGTGAGTCAACGTATGCTGGAAATGTTCAAGAAAAAAGATAAAAAAGGAAACGCATAAATGTCAGCTAATGTAGTAGCACTTGCCTATTTAGTTGCTTCAGTCTTCTTTATACTTTCACTTAAAGGACTGAGTTCGCCTGAGTCTGCGCGTCGTGGTAATTTGTTTGGTATGGTGGGCATGGCAATTGCCATTGGTACCACGCTCACATTGACCCAGAACTGGGCTTTGATTTTAGGTTGTATTGCAATTGGTGGTGTGATTGGCGCGATTGTAGCTCAGCGTGTGCAAATGACTGCAATGCCGGAATTAGTTGCTTTCATGCATTCACTCGTTGGTTTAGCTGCTGTATTTATTGCTATTACTGCGGTAAATAATCCGGTTTCGTTCGGACTACCAGCGGTTTTGCCTAAAGGAAGCAAATTAGAGTTGTTTTTAGGGACTTTTATCGGTGCTATGACTTGGTCAGGCTCGGTAATTGCATTTTTGAAACTATCTGGCCGTATGAGTGGAACTCCGATTGTTTTCACCGGACAGCATCTATTTAATCTGTTGTTGGCTATTGCCATGATTGGTTTTGGTTTATGGTTTTTCTTTGATGAAACTACCAACTGGACAGCTTTTGCTGTTATGACAGGAATTGCATTTGTACTAGGTTTCTTGATCATTATTCCTATTGGCGGGGCAGATATGCCTGTTGTCATTTCCATGCTAAATTCCTATTCAGGCTGGGCTGCAGCGGGTATTGGTTTTTCACTCGGAAATCCGATGCTAATTATTGCGGGTTCGCTAGTGGGTAGCTCCGGTGCTATTTTGTCATACATCATGTGTAAGGCAATGAATCGTCCATTCCTATCGGTTATATTAGGCGGTTTTGGTAGTGATGGTGGTGCCGTAGCAGCGACAGCTGATGGTGTTCAAAAAAACTATCGCAGTGGCAGTGCCGAGGACGCTGCTTTTCTGATGGGTAATGCTGATAGTGTGATTATTGTACCGGGATATGGTTTAGCAGTTGCACGGGCACAGCATGCCGTAAAGGAATTGGCAGAAAAACTGCATAAAAAAGGCGTGAACGTACGTTTTGCAATTCATCCTGTGGCTGGACGGATGCCTGGACACATGAACGTTTTGCTGGCTGAAGCGGAAATTCCTTATGAGCAAGTTTTAGAGATGGACGAAATTAACAGTGATTTCTCGAATACTGATGTAGTGCTTGTTTTGGGTGCAAATGATGTGGTTAATCCAGCTGCAAATGTACCAGGTAGTCCGATCTACGGTATGCCAATTCTTGATGCTCACAAGGCTCGTACTGTAATGGTAGTCAAACGAAGTATGGCAGCAGGTTATGCTGGTCTTGACAATGATCTATTTTATATGGATAAAACTATGATGATTTTTGGTGATGCCAAGAAAATGGTTGAAAATATGGTCAAGGCGTTATAGTGGATAGTAATTCTTTTATACTTTTTCTATTCTTGCACTTGTGATTCTCCGTGGTCTTGCCGCGGGGATAGGTGCAGGGTGCTCGGAGCAGAAGATTTATTACCTATCGTTGTAATCTTCCATGCTGGATGTTCCTCTCTGGTTTAATAGGCATCCATTCCATTACTTGCTTTAAGTTGAGTTTTTGTCGTATCAAAAAGCTTATGGATTGTTCGATGATAGAATTTATTTCGTTTTTAAAATAAAAAAATAGAGAAAAAATTTTGTGTATGAAATTAAGGTTGTATAGTTTAATTGCCTTTTCGATGTTTGGTTGTTCAACGGTAACTGTACAAGAAAATGTTTCGTCGATGGAGTCTTCGAATGGAAATTCTCCAGCAGTTTTTCATTCCAACCCTGTATCCGAAGTTTCGGTGGATCGATCCACTTCCGAACAAGTAAACCAAAAAAATATCTCTGTAGTTCTTCCTGCTCAGCAGAGTCCACAAAAACAAGACCAAACCGAGTTATCGAATGATGCATCGCAATGGCCCGTGGAAACGGGTATGGCTACTTATTATGCAATGGAGATGGAGGGGCGTTTGACGGCAAGTGGCGAACCATATTCGCCCGAGTTGTTAACCGCAGCGCATCGTACATTACCCTTAGGAAGCACAGTACGTATTACGAATCTAGAGAATAATCAGCAAGTGGTTGTGCGGATTAATGATCGCTGGGGTGGTGGAAGCGGTCGCGTGATCAATTTATCGAAACAAGCAGCGGTCGATCTTGGGTTTGGTTCTTCCGGTATGGTTTCGGTGCGCCTTGATGTTGAATCATTATCTTCACAGAAAGCGGTGCAGCCGGCAAGCATAGCGCAACCATTACCTGCACGCATTGAGGTGAGTGACCCCAAAAATCATTCAAAATTGAGCGTTTGTCAAAACGAGGCAGACATACTGGGTTTAACAGGAGATTTTTATAAAAATCATATTGCAGCTTGTATGATGCGAGGAAATTAGCTGGGTTGGTAAACGAAACTAGGTTCTAAGGCGTTTCCGACTAAGGATCTAAGCGAGCTTATTACATTTTAAAGATTCTTGTGAATTCTAATAGGCGATATTCCTAAGTTGTCATCGGTAGATCGCAGCTTCATTTTTAGCACGGCAACATTGACCAATCTTATAAAGGAAAGGAAATTCATGAACACTTCATCGCATAAATGGCGTTTCTTTCGTTCAGGTGGCTTTGATCAAGTACGGCTCGAAACGGGCGAAGATATTAAATTATTGACGGAGCTTGATCCTAAGCTTTGGGCAGCGCTAAGTTGCCCAACAACGAGCTTGGAGTTTGATCAGAAAACCTTGGAGTT
>ERZ1292633.6434-Hain-H41-02um-R1-6434-length-10242-cov-5_pt1 | contig 10242 bp, 7 predicted proteins | sample MGYA00564406_ERZ1292633 | MGnify/ENA primary metagenome ERZ1292633 (study PRJEB36523, sample SAMEA6512639) | groundwater metagenome | collected 2019-01-08 | study: AquaDiva: Metagenomics assemblies of 32 groundwater samples
GATTCGAGAAGGGCAATCACCTCACGCACCCGTTTTTCGACCTCGGCCTCCATGCCGTCAATAAAATATTCTTTTGGCACGCCGATGCGCAGCCCTTTAACATCTTCAAACTTCAGAAACTCGGCAAGGGTCGTCTCATCGAGGTAACTGCTGGTGGCGTCCATTTCATCGCGACCTTCAATAATTCGAAGCAATGTTGCTGCATCTTCAACGGTCCGAGCGAACGGACCGATCTGATCGAGGCTCGATGAAAGCGCAATCATTCCGTAACGGGAGACACGACCGTAGGTTGGCTTCATTCCGACGACACCGCAAAGCGAAGCGGGTTGGCGAATCGACCCCCCTGTATCGGTTCCAAACGCACCGAGGACACACCGACTGGCTGTGCTCGCTGCCGGGCCGCCAGATGAGCCCCCAGGCACGCGCGACAAATCCCAAGGATTTTTTGTAGGACCAAAATGCGATGTCTCCGTCGATGAACCCATCGCCGCATCATCCATGTTGAGGCGGCCCATCAAAACTGCGCCCGCATCTTTCAACCGTTTTACAACCGTGGCGTCATAAGCCGCGGTGTGATGTTCCAAAATCTGAGCGCCAGCTGTGGCGCGTTTGCCTGCCATTAAAAGGTTATCCTTGATGCCAATCGGAATACCGGCAAGCTCGGGAAGCTCTTCGCCGGCCGTGCGCTTTTTGTCGACGATCCGCGCTTGGGCAAAAGCATCATCTTTGAATACTTCCAAAAAGGCATGGACCTCCTCATCATGTGCTTCGATTTGTTTAACGCAATCAGAAACCAAATCGGTCGCCGAAATTTCTTTGGCAACGAGTTTGGCTTTGGCCTCTGCGATGGTGAGATTCGACAATTCCATAGTTACTCGGTGCGCTCTTCAAAAATGCCCGGCACTGATAATGCTGAACCAACTTTTTTAGGAAACGCTTCCACCGCGCGGGCCCGGATCTCGGGATCACACTCCTTGATTTCATCAGCCCGGAAGACGTTCTTGGCTTCGGTGATGTACGCCGCTGGCGAGACTTCTGAAGTATCGACTTCGGCAAGCTTTCCGACGTACGCCAAAATACTCTCAAGTTGAGGGGCTATAGTGGCCTTCTCTTCATCAGTGAGTTCAAGCCGCGCCAAATCGGCCAAATGGTCAATATCTACAACAATTTTGTTCATAATCACCGCCCAATCATACGCAAAAACCCGACTTCGGTCAAAACCGGAATCCCAAGCTTTTCGGCTTTGGCGAGTTTGGATCCAGGATTCTCTCCAACAACGACGTAGCTTGTTTTTTTCGAAACCGTCTCTCCAGGATCACCACCGAGAGCGCGCAGCGCTTCCTTAGCTTCCTCACGACTCATCGTGGAAAGCGTTCCGGTGATGACAAATGTTTTGTTCGACAACGGTCCTTGTTCTTTCGCTTTAGGCACTTGAATCTTCACGCCATTTTTTTGATAGGCGCTAATGACTTCCCGATTGTGATCGTTAGCAAAAAACTCGGCAATACTCTTCCCCACTACTTCACCAATCCCTTCGACCTCGGACAACTGTTCCTCCGACGCTTTCATGAGCCCTTCGAGCGAGCCAAATTCTTGCGCTAAAAGCATCCCGGTTTCTCCACCAACGTGACGTATGCCAAGCCCAACCAAGAATCGATCAAGCGTAATTTCTTTTTTCGACTGAATTTCTTGAACAAGTTTATTGGCCGAAACATCAGCGAAACGTTCGAGCTCGAGCAGGTCATCGACTTTGAGAGCGAAGAGGTCTGGCGGTGACTGAACAATTTTGTTATCCAGGAGTAATGCAATGGTCTGCGGGCCTAATCCATCAATTCCAAACGCTCGGGCGGCATACAAAACCCGCTCACGATCTTGCGCATAGCAATTACGATTCGTGCAGAAAATTGCCACCTCGCCTTCGCGGCGCTCAACCGATGATCCGCAGACCGGACAACTCTTTGGCGCTCGAATTTGTTTGGCATCTTTTGGCCGCAAGTTTTTGAGAACCTCTTTAACTTTTGGAATGATGTCTCCAGCTTTGAAAAAAATAATGGTGTCACCGATGCGGACGTCAAGCCGTTCGATTTCATCAAAGTTATGAAGCGACGCATGCTTGACTGTTGTTCCAGCGACAGCTGTTGGACGGACATTCGCAACGGGTGTGAGTGCGCCTGTGCGACCGACGAACCATTCCACATCTTCAATCACCGTAGTCGCTTCCTCCGCAGGAAACTTCCAGGCAACAAGCCCGCGTGGAGTTTTTCCGACCACACCAAGATCCTCATAAATCCGGTTATCGTTGACGCGAATCACCATCCCATCAATCCAGTAGTTGAGCTTCGCGCGTCTTTTCTGAAGTTGCTTCCAAAATAGCTCAACCTCGCTCGGCGACGAACACGGCTTTGACTCCGGATTCACGAAAAAACCAAGCTTTTTAAGCAATTCCCACTCATCCCCATGCGTTTTTTGCCCAAGGTCGCTCTGTAAGTCCCAGGCAGAGAAGCTAAGCGGGCGCGAAGCACTGATGGTTGGATCTAGCTGGCGAACGGATCCGGCCGCAGCATTGCGCGGATTAGCAAATGTTGCTTCACCCGCCTTCGCCAAGCGCTTGTTAAGTTTCTCAAAAGCTTCAACCGGGAAATAGACTTCTCCCCGCACAACCACCTCTTCCTTCTCCGCAATCGAAAGCGGTACAGAGTCGATTGTCTTCACATTCTGAGTGATATCTTCGCCAATAATGCCATCGCCGCGCGTCGAAGCTGATTCAAGTAGTCCATTGCGATAGACAATCTCAATCGCCAGTCCATCAAGCTTCACCATACAAAACACCTCAAAGCTTGTACGCTCCATGAGCTTTCCAACTCGTGTGTACCACGCTTCGAATTCTTCCAACGAAAAGACATCCTCCATCGACAACATCGGCTTGGCATGGCGTACTTTCTGAAATTTCGGCAGCGGCTTGCCCCCAACTCGCTGCGTCGGTGAGTCGAGCGTAATCAAATCAGGAAACTCTTGTTCGAGTTTGTAGAGTTCATGCTTCAACGAATCAAGTGCGGCATCAGAAATCGTTTGCTTATCCAACACATGATAGGCATAGCGATGTTTCTCTATCTCTTGCCGCAACTTGTAGATCCGTTGTTGTGCTTCTTTGCGCTGCATAGATTATATTTCCTCTTCGTCGTCAAACGGCCCACCCGATAAATCTATTTCCGAATCCGGATAATACTTCAACAAACCAAGAGTTCGCAGCTTCTCCTTATCAAGCCATCTACGATATAAGTCATCATTGACAAATTCTCTGATCGGGGACTCTAACGAAGGATTTAGACGCACCGCGTCGCCGAGACCTTCGAGTACCACCGCGTGGGTGCTCGGTTTGAACGATAGCGGACTATGTAATATTTCGTGCGCGATCTCCCGAGAACTCCTTGTGTTCCAGCTGATCCATAGAAGTCTCCACATGGTTGCCTCAAGAACGGATCCTCGCATGTGTACTTTATCGAGCCAGGTTGCTTCTCCATGGTCGGCAATGGCCAGAGCCTCACACTCTTCCTGAAGAACTCCGGCAAAATAACCGGCAACCTCGGCTAAAGATGGTCTCGCCTCTTGATGTTCGCTCAAGATAGTAAGCAGTCCCGCTTGGTCCTTTGAACAAGCTCCATTAAAAAACTCCCCCTTGCGACGGCTAATTTGCTTGGCTCCTTCAATAAACGAAGGTCCGACCTCTGCGAGGGAAATGAACCCTCGCATAGCCCGCGCCGCTTTGAGAGCCAAGCGAATATCAACACCGTCTGCGGCGCCCTCAACCAACCGTTTGTTCAATTCAAGACCTGTCAGTATCCAATCCCCTTCTGTTTGAAACATCTTATCAGCAAAACCGGGCAGACGAGCGCACGCTTCAAAATAGGCCACATGCGTTAATTCTGTCATCGGGACCGAGGGGGCATCAGCGCTCACAGTAAAAAGTTGTGTTTTGAATTTAAAGCTAGAGCGCGTAGCAACATCCCGCAAAAAGTCGGCGATCCCTTGAGTCTCTTTATTTCGCGCGCGAGCTTCTCTTAGTAACTTTAAGGCTAACTCTGGATGCTCAATATACTCCTCAGCTAACGGTAAGTGCTGGGCCCACTCAAGTTCTCGCATAAAGGAGTAGACTCGCTCTTCGGGAAGAAGTCCTGGGGTGTACACCGCCGTATGAAACGTGTTGACCCGGGCGCGTTCTTCGTCGCGCTGAACTTGATCCGGTCTCTTGGGTTCTATCGGATTTGATACCGGAGTTGCCCACTTTACATCTGGAAGGAAGGCGCCGCGGACCACGGCCTCTCGAGCTTCCGGCGAAACATCGTCTTTAACACTTTTTAACTGCACAAAGGCATATTTGATACTGTTGGGGCGGTTAAGCACCGTGAGAGCCTGGACCACTCGGGACACATCACACCCCGCTGCTTTGGCTCCTTGCAAATCAGTTGAGTGCATAGGAGAAAGATCTTCCACAATCGCGCTGGGGGTAAACGTGTCTTGATAGGCAAAGAGCTGGGCATAGTACAAATCCTTATCCTCCGCTACAGCCGTATTGTGCGGAGAATCCTCCCAATTTTTGCTGTAGTGGAAGGTATTGAACTGATCCCGTCCTTTCCCTGGGGGGTATCTTTTGAGGAGCCACTTGAGTGCTTGCTCTTCGTCCATCTTCTTCATGTCTGGAAACACAGAGGATAAGAGATCCCGACGACCAAGATCGGCCAGTAAACGATAACTCACCCCACGGCGATACGGCCCAGCCTGAGAGACAAACTTCTCTGCATCTCCCCCCCCTTTATACCACCGCCGACGCACTTCAACTTCTTGAAGAAGAACAGGGAGATAGTTCCCGACACGCCCATTCTCAAAATCAAAAACCGGAAGCCTATTCATTACGGCACGGACAACTCCCGCGCGTTCTTCTCGACAGGCTCGCTGAAACTCTTTGGGATCATGCAGGCCGTAAGCAGCCTCCCCGCCCGCAACCTGTTTGTCTAAGTTTCCGAAAATGGGCCCGAGGGCAATCCGGATCTCGGGGTCTGCAAACATAATCAGCGGGGCATTGGCCAAATACTCGAGCAAAAGCATTGGATGTTCAAGATCATCAATGCGCGCACGAAGGCGAGCTCTGTATTCTCCCAAATTCATTTCCCGCGACGCTTCAAAACGACGGGTCATTTCCGCAGCCAAGGCGGCAGGAACCAGTCGAGCCACTATTGCCGTTGCTTCCACGGCCGTAACTTTGGATGGATCCGGCATTAACGCTTTGGATACTTGCTCGGCATAGGCGCGATAGTGTTCAGTCGTAAAACTCCCTGCGCCATCAAAAATAGTCATGTGGCCTTTTGTCGTCAAAAGTTGCCGCATCATTTCTTTAGTCGTTAAATCGCCACTTTCTTGCGTGTTGGCAACAGCGATGTGTAAAAACGTTCCAAAAGCGGAACTTTTCTTTCCCTCCACCGTTGTCCCACACAATTCTAAAAAGTGTTCTGGATCTTCCTCTTTAATGACCCCGAGAAAATACGCAACTTCTGGGTCCATACCTAAGTGGTAGAGGCGGAAATCCTCTTCGCTTCCTCCACGATAAAAAACCATTTTCTGTTCAAGCCACTCTTCAATCACTTGCAATGCGTTTACCACATCTTGCTTATCAGCCCGGCCCTCTAACTTCTCACGCCATAATTCGAGCTCCGCAATGAGTGCTTCGGTTTTGCTGCCTGAAACAGTAAGCGTTTCCGGCTTGGGTTCATCTGGATGGAGCTCCTTGTACGCCTTACGCGCAACCCGCCAATAAGCCTGAATATCATCACTGTCGGGATCGCCGTCTTTAGGAAGCGGGTTGCGAACCTTGATGGTCGCCGGGAGAAGGACCTCTTGTTCTAAATTCCATACACGCGATTCGGAAGTACCTAAGCGATTACCGAGCTCCCGTAACGATCCTACGAGTGTTAACCGTCGTTCCGGTACTTCGACCGTCCCGAGCTTGATATTCTTCCCGGTCTTACCATAACTCAGATCGTCAAGTATTTCTGCCCGTGAGCTACCTCGTCGCAAAACCACTAGACGATGCAAGAGCGGACGCAGCCGATGGGCCAGAGGAGCTGTTTGGCGAATCAAATCAATCGCTTCGCTCCTCAGCGGTTCCCGGGCCAGTTCGTCTTCGGTCTTTGCAAGAAGCACCACCAAGTGCTGCGCTAAAGCCGCATCAGTGGTTTCAAAAAAAATAGTTTCAAGTGCTGTCGTAACTTCATTCCACTCCTCAAAAGCAAGGGTGGAGACTTCTGTTTGATCCTTAGTCCAGAGAGCAAGTTCACTGCCGGCATCGACAAAAGCGTCGATGGTGACGTCTTCCAGCTCGTCGACTGTTGGCGGCTGCCTTTCTTGTCTTTTAAGCTCTTCCCCCATCCGTTTAACTTCAGCTTCTACGGATCCGGGGTCAAAAGGTGTATCAATTCCTCCAGGTCTCATAGAAAATATCCCAAGTACCAACCAATAATCTTTGGCCCCCATAGAAGGGCGGCAAACGTACCAATGGCAAGGAAGGTGCCAAAGGGTATGCCGGAAGCGAATTGTTTTTTCTTGGTGAGAATAAGAACAATTCCAACGATGGCTCCGACGGCGTACGAAAGAAACAATGCCAGGACAGTTGAAGGCAACCCAAGCATCAAGCCCATCAAAACTCCCATGCGCACATCGCCGCCCCCGATCCATCTGCCGCGCGACATGACATATTGCAACAGGAAAAATCCGCCAGCAAAGACAGCACCTTCAAGCATGGAAATAATCGGCGGTGTCCCAAGGGCAAGATTCAATAGAAACGCAATCACCATCCCTGGAATCGTAAATCGATCGAGAATGTAACTGTACTTCAAGTCGTAGACAAAAATGATGATCAGGAAAATAGTGAAAATCGCAGTACGAAGAGCAACGGCAAGGTATGGAGCTGTCGCCAGCAAGTCCATCGGAAGCATCTGCCAAGCAATCACAGCAAACAGCGCCGCGGTTGCTGCCTCCACTAATGGGTATTGCCAGCTGATGGCTGTCTTGCACCGTCGGCAGCGGCCGCGCAGCGTCAAATAGCTAAAAACCGGGATCAAATCAAACCAGCCGATCGGCTGTTCGCAGATCTGGCACTTCGAACGCCCAGTGAGGGGCACATCGGTGTGGGTGCGAAAAACGACGACGTTCAAGAAGCTGCCAACCGCCAAGCCAAACAGAACAGCAAAAAAGATAATCATGTGGCTGAATTATATAAAAAAACAACGAGATTGGCCACTTCTGACCAATCTCGCTTGTTTTTATTCTGTGATCACTTCGACTTCGGTGTCTAGGCGAGCTTTAATGGGTAGACCCCTCATCGGTCGCTCCCCTTCAGGCTTTTCAAATTCTCTTCGGGACTCACCTTCTTTATCGAGTAAGGCCTCAACCTCTGCCCGGAACAAGCGACGCTTTTCTTCTTCGGTCACTTCTTCCAACTCAATAGCGTCATGAATTTCCGTAATTTGTTGTTTGAGCTCCAGTGGCACATGCTTGGCTTTGACTTCCACCTCTTCAATCCGACGATCGGTCACCCAGCCTTGAAACTTCGCTTCAGCTTCAGGAGTCTTTGGAACAAAGACGCGATGATGAACTTGTTCAATGCCGCGCTTAATTGGATACAACGGATGCCCTTCCGCCACATCAGGACTCTCGTAAGCGTACACGCCAGTTCCCATCATGAGAACCACGGCAAGAGCGCCAACTGGCACCATCGCCAACTTCCAATGAAGCCGGCGACCCTCAGGGCGATAGGTGGTCTCCATTGCGGTCGAAAGCTCTAACCACAAGGCATGTTTGTAAGCACGACTTGATCTCACCGATCGGCGCAAGCGACGCAATTGACTTCGGACAGAATTCATAATTATGGATACAACTTTCCCCCGTTTTTTTCTTTAAGGAGATCTTTCAGTTTTTTCATGATCCGGTGGGTCTCGACTTTCAAGGCCCCAGCGGAACGGCCGAGCATTTCGGCCATGTCGCGGTAGCCGTAGCCGAGCAGGTACTTCATCTCAATTAACTTGCGATCTTCGGGCGGGAGTGTGTCCAAAATCGCCGTGAGCGCTAATTCTGTTTCTTTCTCCTCAAACGATACACGGCCGTCCTCGCCCGGTAACTGAAAGGCAATCGCATCGACGTCCACCGTTTGCTTGGTATCACGATAATGGTTCGCCAAGCGGTTCCTGGTGATAGTCATGATCCAGGCAGAAGTCGAACGCGTCGGATCGTAGGAATCGAAGTGCTTCAAGGCACTCATGAAGATTTCACTTGATAAGTCTTCGGCCACCGCCTTGTTTTGGCCTACACGAAAAAAGACGTAGCGATAGACGCGATCCAGGTAAGTCTCGTAGAAGGCCTTGAAATCGGATTTGTGCATAAGAACGCCTTACTCGGGACGGATTAGCTACCCCTGACTATAAAAAAGGTTACAGGATTTTCATTCAACAGCTGTTAATCAGTATAGCATTGAGAGGATCTTTTAGAGGAGAAGTTGTGTGGCAGCTTATTGATTGGATTTCGGTTTGGATCGGGGAGGCATAGCAGAGGAGTGCTCTCAGGGTTGACACCAACCTTTTTTTATTGCAACTGACTTGCAATAATATTTTCACCCTCTTTTCAGCCTTTAGAATCAAGCGTTTCCTGTTATTACTTTTTTACTGCAAGTGACTTGCATTAGCAAAAGAAGCCTGCTTCTCCCGACACCCTTTCAACTGCCCCATCTCCAAACAAAACCCCGCCAGTCCTTCCTAAAAGAACTTATTCCTTCTCCCCTCGCAACCCAAGCTCTTCGAGCAGTTTCTTTTGTTCGCGGGAGAGTCTTTTAGGGGTCTCCACTTTCACGGTCACCAAATGATCCCCTCGCCCCCGGCGCGTTTGGACTCCTTTGCCGCGCAGGCGGAATTCGGTCCCGCTTTGGGTCCCAGTAGGGATTTTGAGGGTGACTGGACCGTCGACTGTTTCCACATCGATGGAGTCGCCAAGAGCCGCTTGGGTGAAGCCAATGGAAGCTGTTGAAAAAATCGTTTCGCCGTCGCGCTCAAACCGTTTGTCAGAAGCAACATGAATATGAAGCAACAAATCACCCGGCTCGCTTCCCTTCATTGCTTCACCTTCCCCACGCACGCGAACAATATTTCCGTCATCCAGGCCAGAAGGAATGTTGATCGACAATGTCTTGCGATTACGCATCACTCCTTCGCCGCGACAATTAGAACAATTTGTTTTTGGAATTTCTCCCTCACCGTGGCACGACGCACATTGCACACGAGTCTGAATATTTCCAAGAATGGTACGTTGCACCACTGTCTTCACTCCATCGCCGCCGCAATCTTCGCAAGTCTGCATCTCGGTGCCTGGTTCAGCTCCTACCCCACCGCAGCGTTCACAGGGATTATTTTTGGTAACCGAAATTTCTTTCTGAACACCAAACACCGCTTCTTTAAAACTAAGATCAACATCAACACGGATATCTTCCCCGCGCCGGACACGTTGCGCCCTACGGCCGCCAAACATCGAACCAAACATATCGCCCAAGTCTTCAAACCCAGCACCTTGAAAACCAGAAAAATCAAACCCGCCAAATCCTTGGCCGCCGCCACCACCATTTTGAAAAGCATCTGTACCAAACTGGTCGTACTTCTGCCGCTTCTCTGGGTCCCCAAGCACTTGATAGGCTTCGTTAGCTTCTTTGAACTTGGCTTCGTCGCCGCCAGGCTTATCCGGGTGATGTTGATGGGCAAGCTTACGAAAGGCAGCTTTAATCTCGTCTGCATTTGCTGACTTTGAAACACCCAGTGTTTGATAATAATCCTTAGCCATATCAACGGACAAACGCGTTTAAGTCAGAAAGGTTCACCTCTTCAAGGCTGGCTACAATACGATCCGCACTCGACAAATTCACTGAATAACGAGGGTCGGAAATGCCAATCACATATAAGCCTGCAGCTTTGGCGCTTTTAACACCGTTCTCCGCGTCTTCCAGCACGACGCAATCGTTGCCGTCACAACCCAGACGTCGAACGACTTCAATATACGTGTCAGGGGCAGGCTTACCTTTAGCTACATCGTCTCCGCAAACAACGGCAGAAAAAACCGCATCCCAACCATGCGCTTTCAACACCCCATCAACCACTTCATGACGCGATCCAGTTGCGAGGGCGAGAGGTATGGAAGCACCCTGAAGAAGACGAA
>ERZ1292633.6435-Hain-H41-02um-R1-6435-length-10240-cov-4_pt1 | contig 10240 bp, 9 predicted proteins | sample MGYA00564406_ERZ1292633 | MGnify/ENA primary metagenome ERZ1292633 (study PRJEB36523, sample SAMEA6512639) | groundwater metagenome | collected 2019-01-08 | study: AquaDiva: Metagenomics assemblies of 32 groundwater samples
TGAAATCTTTCTAAATCTACACAGCTTGGAACAAAAATAATGGGTTTATTCGGATAATCTTTTTCCAAAATCGCTTTTGCCCGATGCGAAAGTGCAATGATGCCTTTCGCACGGGAATACATCTTATTTTCCAGCGATTTAGCGACTTTATGCGGACGCGAATTTAATCCCCAAAACCCGCCGTCAACCTGCTCATCTGGATAAAACCCTTCATTGTGATAGATGAATTTTGCCCCAATCAGCGGAGCAAGCGGTAAGCCAATAAGTCCGCCGATGTAAGTGCGGGCGTGCAGGATGTCATATTTCTTTTTCAACCTTTTGAGCAATCCACGCAAAACACCGTTGGAAATATCAAAAGGCGTAGCACGAATTCCTTTGTGATACTTGAGTGGAATCCACTCGATATTGTCTTCTGCAAACAATTGCCGCACTCGTTCTATTTCATCCTCTCTGGCTAAATCATGCGGTTTTTCAAAGGTTATGATGGTCATTTCAACACCCATCTGTGCCAATTTCTTGACCGCCGGAACAACTAAAGATTGTCCGAGCTGTTCGAGGGCACCCCAATATGAAACATAAAGAACTCTTGGCATTTTTAATTCGGTAACAGGCGTTTGACGAAACGAAAAGGTAAACCTAAAGGACGAGTGATATTTTGCGGATAAAGTTTTACTGCTTGCCAGATGCAGCTTAAACTTTCGTTAAAATTTTTATTATGCAGAAATTCTCCTGCCACGATCATCAAATGATTGCTGAACACTTTATTTTTCAATAGTTTATATTTTTCAGGTAAATTCGGCAGATCAAAGAATTTCTCCAAAACGCCAAGTGCATCTTTTTTGGTAACAGCAGGATTAGAACTCATACTTCCCTTAACTACCCGATATTTCACCAATTCTTCAGTCACAGGTGCGAATTTGGTCAAAAGACTTAAACGCAGCCAAAACTCCCAGTCTGCGTATGTCGTGAATTTTGAATCAAATCCGTCAGTTTGCGAAATAATATCGCGTCTTGCCATTGCTGACGAACACGAGCCTGCAACAATATTCAAATTTAGCAAAAGCGATTCAGTATAATCTTCATAAAAATTTGCAGGAATTGAGCTTAAATAATTTAGTTCTTCATCAACCTTTTGCGTTGCCGCGTAGCAAAGTCCGATTTCTTCGTTTGCTTCCATCAAAAAAACTTGCTTCTCCAGTTTTTCGGGCAGCCAAACATCATCGGCATCAAGGAAAGCAATATATTTTCCTTCGGCATTTTCGATTCCGTAATTTCTCGCGCTCGAAACGCCGCCGTTTTTTTTCGGTAAATAGCGGATTTTATCACCGTAAGCCTCTAAAATTTCTTTTGTGTTGTCAGTTGAGCCGTCATCCACCGCCAAGATTTCAAAATCTTGGAAAGTCTGCGCGAGAACGCCGTCAATCGTTGTTTCGACAAAACGAATGGCGTTGTAAGCGGGAATTACAACTGAAACTAAAGGCGTTTTACTCATTAATCTTGCATTAATTGCTGAACATCGTAGTTATTCACATCATACCAATTCAGTCCTTCAACAACATCAGGTTCAGCACGGACAATAAACGGAACACGATATGAAAACATTCCCGAATCAAGCGGATTTGTGATAAATCCGACTTTTTTCAAGGCTTTATGAAGTGCCGGATTGATTGCTTCCCAATTGTAAATGAAACTTGAATTAGTTAGCTCAAACAAATGACCGACCACTGTTTTTGTATAATCGGCAAACATTTTATCGTCCGAAAAAGTCAGAAAATTGATGAAACAGCGGTCAGTTTCGGGCATTGTATAAACACAAACTCCGACTGTTTTCCCGTTATCAATTATTTCCAGAACATCAAACTTTTTATTCGTATTTTTGAAAACTCTCCAATCAAAAAAGGCGGACGACACACTCGGTTGAATCGGTTTATCGGAAATTTTGCGGTTGTCTAAAAATTCCGCCAATGAATCCGTCATTTCCGTGACAGGTTTGAACTCAATTTTAGCCGTTCTGCCGAATAATCCAACTGCCTTGAAAAGATGTTTCTGACAAAATGTGTATTTGAATTGGTGAATGTCCATCCAACTCAATTTTTTGACAAAACCTGGATAAGAAGTCGTTCCCGGGATCCCGACGAGCTTCAATTCTCCTTCAATTTCTACAATTTTGTCGTAGGTCATTTTAGCTAATTTCCCAAAAAGTCCGCGACGCTGAAAATTCGGATGCGTCATCGTATCCATTGATTGATAAACGCGTTTCGGCTCGCCGTTAACCAAATAAGTTTCGGGAATTACACCGTAAAAAGCCGCCATTGTTTCACCGCTAAAAGCAGCAAAAGCAACTACTTCGCCCGCCGGATTATCACGGTATTTCCAGTTCAAATATTCTTCGGAAACGTCTATGTCAAAACAAAGTTTATAGGTTTCTTTAAAACCTTCTTTATCGGTAAAAACGAATTGTCTGAATTCTAATTCTTCATCAGGCGACATAAATTTCCTCCGTTAAATATCTATTTTTTTGACCAAAGGTCGGTTAATTAAAAAGCAAAGTTCCTCGGCTGTTTGGTTGGTAATTCCGATTCGCGGAATCAACGAATATTCGGGAAACGGTTCGGAAAAATAAACCGGATTGGTTGCGTAAATATACTTATGTCCAACTGACCAACCGTATTCCAACGCGGTTTTGTTGAAATGCTCTTTTTTGCCGTATGGAATCGCCAAATGTTCAACTTTTGTTCCCAGCAAATCTTCGATAAAAACCTTATTTCCGCCAATCTCAACAGCTAAAGCACTTTCGTCACAATTCGCAAAACATTGATGATTCGATGAATGACTGCCAATCGTAACTCCTTTATTATAGAGATATTTGACATCATCCACATTCAAAAAAACTTGGGCTTTGTGATGAACAGCAATTTCGGGATATAGATCATAGGGCAGAAAATTTTCTTTGATCGCGGTGCTGTTGACGAAAACCGCAAACGGAATTCCTTTTTCAAAAAGATAATCCGAAATTTCTTCTTTGACCGACAAAAAACCATCGTCGAAAGTGACGGCAACCATCCGTTTATTGCCTTTCGGTTTGGTCACTATTTCGTCCAGCGAAACCATTTCAAAATTACTTTGTAAGAATTCGATTTGCTCACGAAATCTTTCAATTTCCGTCGAATAATGTTCGGAAAAATGAGGGGAATTTGCGGTTGAAACATCGTGATAAGCCAATATTACCCGACTTGCAGACGGAATCAGCACTTTGAACGAAAGACTTTTTGTAACAATGTTTTTGATAAAATTCATCAGATTTTATGACGAATAAAGTTCGTCCAAACGCTTATACATATCGTTGATATGGTAAAGCGACCAAACATCTTTATATCCATTTTCAGTAATTTTCTCACGCAGTTTTTCGTCGGAAAGCATTAGTTTTATTGCTTCATAAATCGCCTCGGTATTTTCGTGCGGGACGACAACCGCATTTTCCTTATCTTTGATAAAACTGTTGGCGATTCCCGAAATCGTAAAAACCGAAGGAACTTTCAAAAGTAAAGATTCGATATAAACTTGTCCATAAGCCTCGACTTCTTTAGTCACAGGAACATGGACAAAAACATCGAAAGTCTTAAATAGCTCAAAAATTCTGCGTTCAATATTAATTATGACATAACTATTATCATCCAACTCATTTTTTAGCTGTTCTCTCAATTGATCACTGTAATTTCCTCGCGCATTCGCCATCACGAGTTTAGCTTTCGGATAATCAGCCAGCAATTTTTTGAAGGCAGGGATAATATATTGAATCCCTTTCCAATTAACAAATCGGCTGACTACACCGACGACCGGATACGCATCGTTCAACTCATAATCCTTGGCAACTACGGGAATTAGTTCTTCCTTCGCGGTCATTTCTTCCAACATAAAACCATGTGGAATAACTGTCACCTTTTCAGGTGGAACTTTGTCCATTTTTATCAAAACTTCGGCAACAATATCACTGACAGCAACGATTTTAGTCGAGAGCCAATTGATTAATTTGTCGTAATAAATCGCTCTTTTTGGGTAATAGAGATGACTTTCGCTGGAATGATGCCGCGTATGAATGCGCTCTTTAACGCCTGCCATTTTTGCGGCAATTAAGCCAGTAAACGTTGCTTCAAAAAGATTTGCGTGAACGATGTTAGGTTTTATTTTTTTGAAAATCCCGTAAATTTGTTTGACAGCGGAAGGAACATCTTTTTTACTCGAATACGAAACAAAATAAACATCCATCCCTTTTTCCTTAAACTGATTGTAAAGAATTGGCGGGTTCTCAGCCAAAAAGATATAAGAAAATTCGTATTTCTCGCTGTTATTTAAATATTGTCCGAGTTGGTCGAATTGTTTGCTGTAATCAAGGTGCGAAACCATCCAACAAAGTTTTTTAGCCATAAAAATTATAAGAACTTATTTTAAGGATTTTTGGTCTCTTACTCAACCGCGTTATCTTTATAGTTTGTCTGATAAGTCTTTAAATATGCAAAACGGGATTTTAGTTTTAGAAACGGATATTCAAAATACCAGTAACTCAAATAACACACCAAGATACTCATAAAGAGCGAAAAAATCCCAATCATTGAGCCTTCAAACAAAGATTTACTATCCAAACCAATTTTCAGAGTAGCTAAGGAAATAAAGAAAATAACTAGCGGATGAAGCAAATAAAGTCCATAAGTATATTTGCCTAGAGAGGAAATCATCTTGAAATTCTTCATCTTATAAAACGAATTGTTTGAGTAATTTTGTTCTGTAATGATAAATGCAATTCCCAAACCCAATAGAATTCTGCCAAAGGTCGTATAAAGATAGAAGAAACGGCTAAACATCAGCATCGGAATAATCAAACAATACGTTGAAAAAATCACCCATTGAGGCAAATCTTCAATGAAATTCTTAAACTTACTGCTGTAAGTCACCAAATACGCTGTCAAGCCACCGATTGCCAGTTCGGACATTACGCTGAAAGTATGAAAGTTTGCAACATAACTGTTTCCACTGTTCGTCCAACGGAAAAGTGCCGAAGTGATAATAATTGTTAAGAAAAGATACAAATAATATCGCGGTGTAAGAATGGCAAAAAGAACCGCCCACGCTAGATAAAACTGCTCTTCAACCGAAACCGACCAACTGATATTCAAAATATCTATTCCCGCACCGTTGGTATTAATAACGTCGAAATTGGAAAGAAAAAAGAAATAGTAATAAGGATTCGGTAATTTAATTTCAATAAAAAGAGGCAAAATCACGAAAATTAGAACCATGAAGGCAAAATATAAAGGGAAAATTCGCAATGAACGTCGAATATAAAAAGCCTTCATATCAAATTTACCGATTTTAATTCTTTCGGCGAAAATTAGATATGTAATTAAAAAACCGCTCAAAACAAAGAAAAACGAAACGCCTAATTGTCCTGATTGAAAAATTGCAATTTTTAAAGTGGTTAGAATAAAACCGTTTACTTCGTGATTATTGATAACCTCGGCAAAGCCGTGAAGCATAAAAACAATCAGGAAAGACAGAAAGCGAAAGCCATCCAGATTGGGAAAAAATATTCTCTCGTCGGAAGATTTTGATTTAGTTTCCAATTTTCAAATTATCCTTTTCTTTCATCGCTGCCCGATAGCCGCGAAAAATATGTGCACCAAGCAAGAGACGATAAACCTTGTCTAAAGCAGAACTGTCGGGTTTAGTTTTTTCTAAAGTGGAAGCTATTTTGAACAAAATATTAACCGAAACCTTGGAGCTAAGCAAAGTCTTTATAGCTTTGCGGAAGCTATTTAGTAAAGGCTCTTTTCCCCATTTCGCTAATCCATTAATTCTTTCACGTTCAACATTTGGCGACAAATCAGGATACAGCTCGTAAAAAGGCAACATCAAACGGCTTCCCCATTCATTTCGTTGGCAATATCCGCGAATATCAAGTGCTTTATCTTGATGAATTACGCTTGCTTCGGGCAAAAAAGCGATTTGTCCGCCCTGTGCCGTATGACGCAACGCAAAATCCTGATCTTCAGCACTTGTCAGCGTCGTATCAAATCCATTAAGTTGTAAAAACAAATCCCGTTTAATTGAAGCATTCCCTGCCGCACAAAAATTCTTTTCATCAACTAATCCGCGTTTGCGTGGAATACCGTCTTTTTCTAATCTCTGACGAAAACGCCCAAACGGAGTATCTTGCGTATCTTCGGGCAAAAGAATTTCGCCGATAGCCAATAAATCGGAAAAATCCTGATGTGCCTGCCAATGTTTTTCGATGAAATCAGAATTTGTAAATATATCGTCATCAATGAAAATTATCAGCTCGCCTTGTGCTTCTCTGGTTCCTTTGTTTCTTGCTACCGAACGCTCTTCACCCTCTAAACGAACAATTTTTACATTAGGTGAAACCGTAAAATCTTTTTCAAAAACAACAGGTGGATTTGAACCGTCATCCACAACGATGATTTCATAATCATCATTCGGAAAATCTTGCAAACGGAGTTTTTCAACTGTTTCACGCAGTTTTTCGAGCCGATTATGAGTCGGGATAACGATACTTACTTTCATTAAATCTTTTAAGCCGCAGTTTGTAATCTCGCGGTTGAATGGTTTTCTTCATACCATTTGAAAGTTTTTTCGATGCCTTCCCGCAAAGGTGTCTGACATTCAAAATCCAACCAATCACGCATTCTGGTTACGTCAAAACCTTTCAACATTTGTCCGTCGGGTTTGGTCGTATCCCAATTTATCTCTCCCACAAACCCGACCACATCTGCAACCGTTTCAACCAATTCTTTAATCGTGGTTTGCTTGCCTGAAGAAATATTGATGATGTCGTCGCCATTATAAATTTCTGCCGCTTTTAGAATTGCCGAACAAGCATCGCCAATATAAACAAAATCGCGGACAGGCTTACCTGTTCCCCAAGCCGTAATTTCGTTTATTCCATTTTGTTGTGCTTCATAATATTTGCGAATCATGGCAGGAATCACGTGCGAATTTTCCAAATCAAAATTATCAAAAGGACCATAAAGATTGCCAGGAACGAGAATTATCGAATTAAATCCATGCTGTCGGCGATAAGATTGCGATTGAACAACGCTCATCGCTTTCGCCAACGAATACGGAGCACTTTCGGCTTGCGGATAACCGTTCCAAAGCTCGGTTTCTTTAATTGGACTCGGTGCGGTTGCCGGATAACTACAGCCACCGATAAGCGAAATATATTTTTCAACCTTCGACTCAAAAGCCTCGTGCAAAACCATCGTGTTCATCAGCAGATTTTGATAATTGTAATCGGCAGGAGACTTTTTATTTGCCATAATTCCGCCGCTCAATGCTCCGAAATGAAAGACGACATCAGGCTTGGTTTCGGCAAACATTTTTCTTACTTCCGATTGCTCCAGCAGATCGTAATCTTTGCGTCTGATGGCGATTATTTCGCACTCTTTTTGCTCAAGCAGAGGCAAAAAATTACTGCCGACAAATCCGCCTGAACCTGTAACTAAAACTCGTTTATTTTTAAGACTAAAATTCTCAGAACTCATATAATTTCAATTTAATTTCGCTTCTTTCAATAATAAATCAACTAAATTTTCGGCGTTATGCGTTGCCTTCCAAACAGAACTGAAGTCTGATGCTTTTTTAGCAAATTCGCTATAATTATCAGCTAGTTTGACTACTTTTTCAGCAAAATCATCCGCATTACCTTTTTCAAATTCTAAACCACCTTCGTATTTTTTCAACTCATTCGACATCCAGGTATTATTTGAAACTACGACGGGTTTTCCAAAAGCCGCCGATTCGGTAAAAATATTGGATGTTCCCTCAACAAAACCGAAACTTTTGTATGGAATCATAATAACATCCATAAACTTGAAGAGCCGCAAATAATCCTCGTCCAAAAGTCTTTCATTAACCAAAATCACGTTTTCAGGGTTGGTTTTGGCTAATGCTTCAAGTTCTGTCAGCCCAACAGGAATTTCGTTATCATATTCACTATTCGGACATTGAATGATAAAACGCAATTTCTTTTCAGATTGCAACGCTTTTTTTATCATCGCGGGAAGCATTGAAAAACCTTTTCCTTCACGCGAATCGCCCAAATAACCAAAATCTACAAAATCAGATTTCTGTAAATTATAACGCGAAAAAAGCGAATTATCAGAATCATCAACTTCTTTTTCTTCAAGCGGAATCGGTGCGGTAACGATTTTATGCGGAAAAATATTGGCAAAATCTTCAGTCAAAAGTTCGCTATCAGTCAATAAAACAAAACGTCCTTTCATTCGGCGATAGAGGGCTTTGAAATAATGCGGCTTCATCCGCCAATACGGGTGAAAAATCGTTTTCCATTTGCTGAGCGTGCGAAATCCCAAGGTAAACCGCTGCATCACAAATAAATATCCGCGAAAACTATTCTTTTTCAAATAACGGTTTAAGCCAATCAATTCAAAATCAGCGATCGTGTGAAAAAAGACTAAATCGAAATCTTTATCGTCAAGTTTATTGAGTGCAGATTGAAGTTCGTAAGAGTAAATTCCGGCTTGCAGATATGTGTAAACTAAATCGTGGACTTTGCCGTTTAAGGGAATTGAATCGTATGTGCCAAGCGGGAACACAGCTTTGTAACCTGTTTCACGAAGCAAATCAGCAGGCGCATTTTTGTTAATAAAAACTGTAACTTCAAACCCGCGTTTTTCGAGTTCGCGCTGAACCGTTTGCGTATAGAAAAAATTATGTCCAATGATACCGCGCAAACCTGCTGCAACGATTAAAGCCTTTTTCATTCTGCCTTTAATAAACCTCAGAATCCGCCATATTGATAAACCAATTTTCGGCGGTTTCTAAATATTTGTAATCTTCCCGCAAAGATTTTCCACAAAAGAAACGTTGTTCATTGGATTGCTTGAACCCAACTTTCAATCCAATTTCGTCCAACAAAGTATTCGTTTGCAGCCACATCGCCGCGTCTCCAACGTTTTGTTCGGCAAAGTGATTTAACGAAAAACGAAGTATATCAGCTAATGATTCTTTGTCATCTTCTGCCCAAATAATATCAACAATATCGCCGAATGCTTGAGTTGAAACAGGATCACGGAAAATTTTCAAAACTACATAGCCGAATAATTCACCGTTTTTATGAGCCGAAAAAATATCGTATGAATAGCGGGTATTTTCGATAAAACGCCAATCCTGATAATCAGACGTTCGGGCGTTGGAAAAAAGACTTGTCGGCAAATTGATTTCGGGAAAACTGTTTATCTTTTCGTATTCTAACGTAAATTTTTCGCTTTTTTCGGGCGTGGCAAAAGCAGTTAAAAATGTATTGATTCGCGTCCAGCCCAATCCATTAACACACGCTCTGTCCGCTTTTTCATTCGCCATTACGACGATTGCTTTTGCGTCGTATTGCTGCAAATTTTCAAATCCAAAACCTACCAATTGGCGAAAAATACCTTGCCGTTGAAATTTCGGCGAAACCATAATGTCCAGAACCCACGCGACACCATTTTGAATGTGCAAACAATACGTCCCGACCAACTCATCATTTTCGTCAATCGCAATATTCAGCAATGATGGAAACGGGCATTTGAAAAATTGCCAATCGTAATAATTCTCATTAACGGGACGAGCGTAAAGCGAATTCGATAACTCACAAAAAGTTGCTGCGTCTTGCGGAGTTGCTAAACGAAATTTTAATGATTGAGATTCCGTCATTTACCAACCTGCGTGGATTGTCGAAACAATCAATTCGAGTTGCTCTTCGGTCAATGCTTCATGGAGAGGAATGGCAATCTGCTCTTCATTAAATTTCGCTTGATTCGGTAAATCCGACATTCCGCCGAAAACCGAATATTTATCAATCCGAAAATCAATTACTGAAACGGGAACGCCAGCTTCCGCCATTTTGCGGGCAAAATCATCACGGCGTTCGACCTTAACTGTAAAGAGCCAAAAAGCGTGTTCGCGGTCGTCCTTGAAGTCTAAAAACTTTAAGCCAGGAATATCTTGCAAACGCGATTGATAGAATTTACCGATTTCACGACGGCGAGCCAGACGAGGCAAATAATCAGACAAATTGCCCAAACCAATCGCCGATGCGACATTGTTCAGATGATATTTGTAACCGACATTTTCGATGTCGTAGCCTCTCGCCCCCAAATGCGAACGGCTGCTTTTTTCACGGTCAATTCCAAACCAACGGAGAACCGTCAATTTCTTCGCA
>ERZ1292633.6436-Hain-H41-02um-R1-6436-length-10239-cov-9_pt1 | contig 10239 bp, 9 predicted proteins | sample MGYA00564406_ERZ1292633 | MGnify/ENA primary metagenome ERZ1292633 (study PRJEB36523, sample SAMEA6512639) | groundwater metagenome | collected 2019-01-08 | study: AquaDiva: Metagenomics assemblies of 32 groundwater samples
TTGGCAAATCTTGAGTATGCCCTCTTTTATTCTTTTTTCTTTTTCCGAGTGGTCCATATAACCTCCTGTAAAGCAACTATTTATTAGTATGGTGTTTCTAATAATAAATGCAAGCTTATGCCGGGCAGTGATCCCGCGGTGCGGGACTACTGACCCGGTATGATATAATTTAAAAGTAAGAATATTAAATTATGATTAAGAAACTCATTCGACAAGCTCCCTCATCCGCGGGGCTTCGGACGGGCAAGCAGGGCAAGCCCAAAAATAATAAACTGGTCAGTGATTATTTTGAAGAAAAGGGTTTGCCAATCCAACCGGCGCTCACATTTGATGATGTCCAGATTATCAATAATATTTCGGACATTTCCAGCCGTTCCGATATTAAAAATTTGAAAACTCCGTTAAGCCGGAGCTTCTTTTTGAATATTCCTATTGTTTCCGCGAATATGGACACGGTGACGGACGCTAGAATGGCGATCGGTCTGGCGAGGCTCGGCGGTTTAGGCTTTATACATCAATTTTTTCCGCTAGAGCAAAGAATTACTGAAGTGATGAAGGTGAAGCGGGCGGATAATGCTTTAATTGAGGATCCGTTTACGATTTTGTATTCCGCGAGTTTTAAAAATGCTAAAGAAAAGATGGAAAAAAATGGGGTAAGCAGTTTATTGGTAATTGACGAAAGGCATCATCTCAAGGGAATTTTTACTTCGCGTGATTATCGTTTTAGAACAGACGGCAATTTATTGGTTTCTAAAATAATGAAATCAATGCCGCTCATTACCGCATTGCCCGGAATAAGCAGAAAAGAGGCCGAGAGGATATTGGAAGAAAATAGAATTGAAAAACTGCCGATTGTTGATAAAAATGGATTATTGAGAGGGCTTATTACCGCGAAAGATATTTTGAAAGAAAAAGAATTTCCGAACGCGATAAAAGACACAAAGGGCAGGTTAGCCGTTGGCGTTGCATTGCGATTAAATAGCGATTATGTGGATGAAGCAAAAAAATTAGTTGCTGTTGGGGCAGATGTTTTGCTTTTAGATACTGCGCGCGCCGGTTCAACGATGGTGGGTGAGGCGGTCAAGAAAATTAAAAAAGCTTTTCCAAAAATAACATTGATTGCGGGAAATATTGATACTCCGGAAGAAGTTGAATTTCTGGCCAAGGCCGGAGCGGATTGTTTGAAGGTGGGAATTGGGCCGGGAGCCGCTTGTAAAACCCAGGAAGAAACCGGAGTTGGCCTGCCGCAGATCTATGCCGTGTCGTCTTGTGCTGCCATGGCCAAAAAAATAGGAGTTTATATTATTGCTGATGGCGGAATAAGAAATGGGGCGTGTTTGGCTAAGGCACTAGTTGCCGGATCAAATGCGGTAATGATCGGAAGTTTGCTTGCGGGCACAGATGAAGCGCCTGGAATTTTACTTAAAAAAGGAAATCAATTGTGGAAGGTATATCGTGGTTCAGCCTCTTTTGAACATCAATTGGACAGAATGAAAACCGGCAGTCTGGACGCTATAAGAAATCCGGAGGGTGAATCGGGACTAATTCCTTATTCCGGTTCCGTTAAATCAGTATTAGATGGACTTGTTGGCGGACTTCGTTCTTCAATGAGCTATGTCGGTGCCAGGGACTTGGGTGAATTTTGGAAAAAAGGAAAATTCGTTTGGAGGACTAACGCCGGAAGAGATGAAGGCAAGCCGCGCGTTTAGTTATTTTTTTGCTATAATATAAATATGGAAAACACAAAAACTTCGCCCAAGGATTTTTTCTTGCATCTTTTGGCGATAATCGCTCTATATATGAGCGCTGCAAGCTTGATGACACTGCTTTTTCAGTATATTAACGTTTTATTTCCGGATCCTTTAGTTTATGCAAGCTATGCGAGCATTGCCGGAGCTATCCGATACGCCATGGCCACACTGATAATCATTTTCCCTGTTTATATTTTTATTTCTAAAATGTTAAATAGTGAGTATGCTGCCACGCCAGAAAAAAGGGAGTATAAGTTTAGAAAGTGGCTGGTATATTTTACTTTATTTGTAGCAGGCGTAACTATTATTACTGATTTAGTAGTTTTGATTTTTAATTTTTTAGGTGGAGATTTAACGGGAAGATTCATTTTGAAAATTTTGGTGGTGCTTTTGGTAGCAGGAGTGATTTTTTGGTATTACCAAAAAGATTTAAAGAATGCCATTTCGCAAGAGCAGATAAAAACTTTGGCATATGGAGTTTCTTTATTCATTTTGATAAGCATAGTAGCCGGATTTTTTACGGCTGGATCGCCGACAAAAGCCAGGCTTTATAATTTTGACCAAAGAAAAGTGAGCGATCTGCAGTCCATTCAGTATGAGATAATAAATCAGTGGCAGAGAAAGGAGGCGATGCCTCAAACATTAAATGATCTGACCGACAGTATTTCTGGTTTTTCCGCTTCTGTAGATCCGCAAACGCTCAAGGAGTATGAATATATAGTAAACCCCCGCACCTATCAAGTAGGTGAGGGGGTAAAAGATAAAACTGTTTTTGAATTGTGCGCCGAATTTAATTTGTCTTCCAATTTTGGCGTGATAGGCAGGAGTTTAGCCGAAAGTCCGGCTATGAAGGGGGTAAGTTCTGAAAATTGGAACCATGGAGCCGGCAGGCAGTGTTTTGAAAGAACTATTGATCCGTTATTGTATCCGAAATTAAAATAATAGCGAATGAATTTATACGACGAATTAAAAGAAAGAGGACTTATTTTTCAGACTTCAAACGAAGAAGCTGTGAAAGAATATTTATCCAAGGAAGGCGGGAGATTTTATATTGGTTTTGATCCTACCGCGGAAAGTTTGCATGCCGGCAGCTTACTGCCGATCATTTTTATAAAAAGACTTGAAAATGCCGGACTAAAACCAATTGTGCTTGTAGGCGGAGCTACAGGACTTATCGGAGATCCGAGCGGAAAATCGCAGGAGAGAAATCTTTTGGATTTGAAAACTGTTCAGAAAAATGTTCGCGGACTAAAAAAACAGCTCGCTAGATTTTTCGATTTCGGGTGTTTTTGCCGCAAAGGAAAAGTTTTATTCGTGAATAATTATGATTGGATAAAAAATATATCCCTTGTTGATATTCTTCGAGACACGGGAAAGCATTTCACCATAAATGAAATGATCAGTAAGGAGTCGGTACAAAAAAGAATGGCTACGGGTATTTCTTTCACGGAATTTACTTATATGATCTTGCAGGCCATAGATTTTTTAAATTTATTCCAAAAATATAATTGTGTATTACAAGTTGGCGGTAGCGACCAATGGGGTAATATGATCGCTGGCGTTGAGCTTATTAGAAAAAAAATAGGTAAAGGGGGGTTGGCGCTTAGCATGCCTTTAGTTACAAAGTCTGATGGTACAAAATTTGGTAAAAGCGAGGATGGGGCTGTTTGGCTGGATGCTAAATTAACTTCGCCATATCATTTTTATCAATTTTGGATAAACACAGATGATGCCGGCGTTATTAAATTTTTGAAGTATTTCACCTTTTTGTCTTTAGAAGAAATTAAAAAATTTGAGACAAGTGTTGCAACGGAACCAGAAAAAAGGGAGGCTCAAAGAGTTTTAGCAAGAGAAATGACGAAATTTGTGCATGGAAAAAAAGCGGCAGATTCCGCGGAAAGAATATCGCAACTTCTTTTTTCCGGAAAGGTTAAAGAGTTGAACAAAAAAGAATTACAGGAAGTTTTTTCCGGAAGCGCGGTAAAAGAAATGGAAAAATTCGAAGAAATGCCGATCGCGGAATTTTTGGTTGGCGCCAAGGTGGTTGATTCCAAGAGGCAAGCAAGGGAAGATGTGGAAAATAAAGCCATTGAAATAAACGGAGAAAAAGTTTCCGAATTGGAATATAAGATTGACAAGAAAGATATGATGCAAGGGAAATATATTTTAGTGAAAAGGGGAAAGAAGGACTATCACTTTGTGAAAATTTCTAATTTCTAAATAAAACTAAACCCCAGGACAACCAAATTGATAGATTGCTTCGGTTGCCTCGCAATGACGGGCTAATAATATATTTTATATGGACCAACAACTTTTAGGACAGCTTTATCAAATAATTGTTTTAATTTTTCTAGTAATTATTCACGAGGTCGCCCACGGATTAATGGCATATAGGCTGGGCGATAATACCGCTAAAGAATTAGGACGATTAACTTTAAATCCAATAAAACACTTGGAATTGTTTGGTTCTTTTTTAGTGCCGCTTCTTTTTATAATCACTAACAGTCCTTTTATTTTAGGCTGGGCCAAGCCGGTGCCTTTTAATCCTTACAATCTTAAAAATCCAAAAAGAGACGGAGCATTGATCGCTTTGGCGGGACCGCTTTCTAATTTTTTGATAGCCATAATATTCGGCTTAATTGTGAGATTGATGGTTGTTTTTACGCCCATTGCTTCAAGTCCGGTTTTATATAATATTTATAATCTTCTTAATGTTGTTATTTTTGTAAGCGTGCTTTTAGCCTTTTTTAATTTAATACCAATTCCGCCTTTTGACGGATCAAGAATTGTTTTCGCGTTTTTATCCGGCAAAGCGGAAAGATTTTGGCTTCAAATGGAGCAATATGGAATGCTTTTAATAGTCCTTCTTTTATTTGGAGGCGTGTTGAGTTTTCTATACCCCCTGGTTATTTTCGTATTTCGATTGATAGTCGGACCCGCTGTTATTTTGTAATATATCCTCGAAAGGCGCGGGGTTTATAATTTTATTTCAGGCACAGAAGAATAATTTTGATTTTTTTGGAAGCAAGGCCTATTATTTTTTTTTGTAACATAATATCCCGCGCCGCGAAGTTTTTTGAAGGGTTTATAATCGGCGTGTCCCGGCATTGAGACTGGATCCTTATCGCCAAAATTTACCGGACTATTATCGGAAGATACAAGCCAAGTTTTCCCGGTATTTACTAAAAGATGCCCCCATTCGCTTGGAATAAAAATTTTGTCCCCCGCTTTTATTTTTATTGCTTTGAAATTTTTTATCTCCGTATTAATTGGCTCGCCGTTTTTATCCTTTTTTCTTTTTTGCATTATTACAAAACCCCTGCCTTGTAGTATGGTGTATGTTTCTTCTATTTTTCCAACGTGATAATGACCGTATGTTTTTATATATTCCTTGCCGATCTTTCCTGATTCCAGCACAGTTATATTGGTTTTATTTTTCCCGCCCCTTATCATAAAGTAATGAATTTTGGGTCCGGAGCTTTTTGGCGATAAAAGCACCTCTTTCATTTTTTCGCGAGTCCTTTCAGCGTATGGATTCTTCATAAAATAATTATAGAGCATAGAAACGCATTTTAATAGTTCTCATTGCGCTTTTCCTAATTATTTTTTACGCACTTGCGCTATTTTTAATGGGTGGTTTAATTAGGATATATAGAACATTGATAATAAGAAATAAATCTCGCATGGGGCGAGAAAACCCCCGCACCTATAAAGTAGGTGAGGGGGTAAATATTAGCTGAAAGAGAGGAGAGTGTTATGAGAAAGTTGATGGCAGTAGTAGCGCTTATTATGCCGCTTCTATTTTCCGGTTGCGCTACAACCGGCACACAGAAGGCAATGGCCACTCAGCCGCCGGCAGTCCTGGCTTTGTTAAGAGCGGCCCAGTTTCCCGAGTTTAAAAATGACTCGGTTAATGTAACTTATCTGCAGAGATCTACAATAACGGCGAATGTGATTGCCGTGGTGCCGATTTCTGGGGAAATAAGCGATGGGAGCAACGGGGGCCCGAACATGGTTGAAGATGTTAAATTGATGCTTCGGATCGCGCGCGAAGATTATCGCGTGAGAGCGATTATTTTGAAAGTTGACAGTCCTGGCGGAGGAGTAAACGCCTCGGATCTGATTTGGAATGAGGTGATGAAGTTTAAAAAATCCGGCAAGCCGATCGTCGCTTTTTATAACGGCATTGCGGCTTCGGGCGGGTATTATGTTTCTGTTCCCGCGGATAAGATCATTGCCACTCCTGAAACTTGGACGGGCAGCATCGGTGTGATTATGTGGATGGCTGATTATTCCGGCAAGCTAAAAAAGGATGGCGTGAAATATACAGTTATCAAGTCAGGGCACAGGAAGGACATGCTTTCGCCCTATAAACCAGCCGAAAAAGAAGATATAGAAATTCTGCAGAGAATTATTGACGGTTCATATGAACGCTTTGTCCAAAAAGTGGCTCAAGGCAGGCATATGGACGAATCAAGAGTTCGTATTTTAGCTGACGGTAGAATCTATGATGCCGAACAGGCGCTGAATAATGAGCTTATTGATCAGATCGGCTACATTGAGGATTCTTTCGAGATCGCGAAGATGCTTGCTTGGATAAATGATGCTTCGTTGATTCAACTTGAAAGTAAAAAAAGCGTTGTTAACTTTTTTACATTGCTTGGCGGCAAATCGTCAATTGAACAATGCTTCCCGTTAAAGCCATCGAGTTTATATTACTTGTGGATAACCGATGACTTAAATCTAAACAAAAAGAAGTAGTTTTTTCAAAACAAGCGCCCCGCTTAGCGGGGCGCTTTTTAATTACCAGGAAACCCCGCCCGAAGACAGCGTCGTAGTCGGGAGTTAGCTGTCGAGAGGGCGGGGCTGAATGGATCCTTACTCATTCATTCTGATGAATGAGCCAGTTTCGCGCGAAGCGCGCCAACAAAAGGAAACCCCGGGCGTTAGCCCGGGGAGGAGGTCATTATTTATTTTTTAAAATATACATCATGGGATTGACCCTGCACCTTTGGAGAATAATATATATTTATTTTCTAATAACTTTTAAAACATACATCATAAACATTATTAAGTGGTATTTTTGATTTTTTAAGCTTGTTTTTCAGCAATTCTCCAAGGGTGCGGGGTTGACTAAAATACAATTTATTTGGTATATTATAGAAACTAAATAACAATTAATTAGAAGTTAGCTACGCAAATTATTCTATGCCGACAATAAGACAATTGATAAAAAAAGGAAGAAGCCCGAAAATTACAAAGACAAAGTCTCCGGCGCTTTTGCGTTATTTTAATACAATTCAAAACAGGCCTAAAAAAACAGCGTCTCCATTTAAGAGAGGAGTTTGCCTAAAAGTTTTTACAACTACGCCAAAGAAACCAAACTCTGCTTTAAGAAAAGTTGCTCGTGTCCGTCTTACCAATGGCATGGAAGTGACTGCTTATATTCCGGGTGAAGGCCATAATTTGCAGGAACACTCTGTCGTGATGATCAGGGGCGGTAAAGTAAAAGATTTGCCGGGCGTTCGTTATCATATTGTAAGGGGCGTGTTGGATACCGGCGGCGTAGACAGAAAACAGCAAAGAAGTAAATACGGAGCCAAGAGGCCCAAAAAACAATAATTTATGAGAAAAAAGAGAAATTATACAAGAGAACATTTGCCGGATTATAAATTCAATAGCGTTGTTATTGGACGTTTTATTAACTATTTAATGGAAGATGGCAAGAAAGTTGTCGCTGAAAAATTGATGTACGACGCTTTTGATATTGTAAAAGAAAAAACTAAAACTGATCCCATGGTAATCTTTGATAAAGCTTTTGAAAATGTTTCTCCTTTGGTTGAAGTGGGCACTAAAAGAATTGGAGGAGCTAACTATCAGATCCCCAAAGAAGTGAGGCCGGAAAGAAAATTTACTTTGGCGAGCCGATGGATCATTGAAGTGGCGAGAAATAAAAAGGGCAAGTCTATGTCGGAAAAATTAGCCGAAGAATTTATGTCCGCGGCTAAGAATGAAGGAGCGGCCGTTAAAAAGAAACAGGATACTCACAGAATGGCCGAGGCCAACAGGGCCTTTGCGCATTTTGCGCGATAAACCAATATGGAGACTGTTCCTCAGCCTGAAAAAAATGCTTTGCAAGAAAAAAAATCAGAGCCTTCTCCGGAGCTTTCTATTTTAGAAACAACTAAAAAAATCCTTTCCCGATTTTTAGAACGATCTGATGAGCCGGGAGAATTTCTTTCCAACGTTCAGAAAGATAAATTGTCAGAAACAAGCGGATTTGATCCCGAAGCGCTTAAAAAATGGGAAGAAGATAAAAACAGCAAATATAGAATTAATTCGCTTTTTACCCCTCTTGAGATAGCAAAAATTTTTTTGACTGATCCGGAATCAGAAAAAATTCCTAAAGAAGAAAAAGAAAATTTACTGAAAAGGATTCAAAAGAGCTTAGCTGATCTTGACAAGGCTAGGGGGAGTAGAATATCCGAAGAATTAGTCGGCGAAGCCGTGGATATAGTTAAAGAAGTAGAAAAATATCTTAACGGCAATCTCTAAACAAATGCTTTCACGAATTAATAAGAGAAATTTTATATTAAGTTCTAGGCGCGACAACGAGGCCGTGGTTTTACCACGCCAAGGCGGAGCAACGAAGAAATTAGATAAAATTTCCTTACCCGAAGGGAACCTTGATTTTGCCCAATCCCTGCGTTATGTTTCCTCAAAGTATATTCATACATTTTCGTCAACAAGCCTTGGTCTTAGTCAAAATCAAGGTTTTAATTTAGTAAAAACATTTGTTTAGAGATTGCTATATGCCTAGCCAATATTCATTAGAAAAAACAAGAAATTTCGGAGTCGTTGCCCACATTGACGCGGGTAAAACTACAACCTCGGAAAGGATTCTTTTTTATACCGGCGTTTCTCACAAGATCGGCGAGGTGCACGAGGGCGAAGCGGTGATGGACTGGATGGACCAGGAAAGAGAACGCGGTATTACTATTACTTCTGCCGCCACTACTTGTTTTTGGACTCCGAGCTATAGATTTGGAGATAAAGCTTTTGAACATCGTTTTAACGTAATTGACACTCCGGGACATATTGATTTTACCGTTGAAGTGAAAAGATCTTTGCGCGTTTTAGACGGCGCCGTTGTTGTGTTTGATGGCGTATCCGGCGTAGAGCCGCAATCCGAAACAAACTGGAGATATGCCGATGAATATGGCGTGCCGAGAATTTGTTTTATCAATAAAATGGATCGTTTGGGCGCCAGTTTTGAAAATAGTTTTAAATCTATCAGGGAAAGATTAAATCCGAATGCCGTAGCCATTCAGCTTCCGATTGGATCCGAAAATAATTTTGAAGGAGTAGTAGATTTGCTTCGCAAGAAAGCCTATAGATTTGAAGGCGACAAAGGAGAAAAAATTGTTGAATCAGAAATTCCGGAAAATATGAAAGCAGAGTCCGCCAAGTGGAGGCATGAACTTATTGAGAAAATTGTTGAGCAGGATGATAAAGCAATGGCTGATTATTTAGAAGGCAAAGAGCCGGCGCTTGAAGATTTGAAAAGAATTTTAAGAAAAGCATCTCTTGAAGTAAAAATTATTCCGGTCTTAACCGGATCGGCTTTAAAAAATAAGGGCACCCAGCTTATGCTTGACGCCGTAGTTGATTATTTGCCGTCTCCATTAGATCTGCCTCCGACCAAGGGAATTGATATGAATACTGGCGAGCCCATTACAAGAAAACCAGATGATAATGAGCCTTTGGCGGCTTTGGCGTTTAAAATCGCCGCTGATCCGTTTGTGGGCAGTCTGACTTATTTCAGAGTTTATTCCGGCGTTATGAAAAAAGGCAGTTATGTTTTAAATTCCACAAAAAACAATAAAGAAAGAATCAGCCGTATTGTAAGAATGCATGCCAATCATAGAGAAGAAGTGGATGAAATTACCGCGGGAAATTTGGGCGCTTTAGTCGGCCTTAAAAATACCACTACCGGCGATACTCTTTGCGATGAAAATAATCCGATTATCTTAGAAAAGATTATATTCCCAGAGCCGGTTATTTCCATTAAAATTGAGCCAAAAACAAAAGTTGACCAGGAAAAAATTGGTATTGCTCTTAGAAGACTTTCAGAAGAAGATCCTACTTTCCGTGTAAGCGGCGATCCCGATACCGGCGAAACAATTATTTCGGGCATGGGCGAACTGCACTTGGACGTTTTAGTTGAGAGAATGAAAAGGGAATTTGGCGTGGAGTCTAATGTCGGCAGACCGCAAGTCGCTTATAAAGAAACCATTAAGAAAGAGGCTGAAGGCGAGGGAAAGTATATCAAGCAATCCGGCGGCCGCGGACAATATGGACATTGCCGCTTGAGAGTTGAACCGAATGAAAAAGGAAAAGGATACGAATTTATCAATGATATTAAAGGAGGCGTTATTCCAAAAGAATTTATTTCTCCTATTGAAAAAGGCGTTGTAGAAGCTATGAC
>ERZ1292633.6437-Hain-H41-02um-R1-6437-length-10238-cov-17_pt1 | contig 10238 bp, 13 predicted proteins | sample MGYA00564406_ERZ1292633 | MGnify/ENA primary metagenome ERZ1292633 (study PRJEB36523, sample SAMEA6512639) | groundwater metagenome | collected 2019-01-08 | study: AquaDiva: Metagenomics assemblies of 32 groundwater samples
TTGAAGGACAGGAAGGCAAGATAGAGGTTTGGAAGCACATAATGCAGAGCATGACAAAGGAAGAGCTTGAAGACCCTGAATTGATTGATGGTGCAAGGGTTGAAAGGATTGCAAAAGGCTCAGGAGCTTCCACAGGCGCTGTAAGGGAATTGTTAAAGCAGTACAAGATGAGCAGGAAGATGATTAAGGGAATGAAGGGCCTGGACAGCGAGCAGGACATAGGAAAGATGATGAAGAAGATGAAGGGCAGGATGCCGAAAGGCTTTGGGATGTAGGAATGGATTATCTAATACGAAAAGCAGAGCAGGAAGATATCGAAAGGATTATTGAGATTGCCCAATCGCGATTAGTGAGCAGCGCTTCTCAAGAAACAACCGGCTTGATTGATTACCCCATACCTTCTGCTGAGAAATACAGCAAGAGAATCTCCCAAGGCTTATTTTATGTTGCATATGATACTTCTTGGGGCTATGTAGCAGGATTCATGGACGCTTACAGGGATGAATCATTGAAGAATATTTTTGGCGATGATCCTGTTGTAAAGGCAATAGCAGAAGCAGGAGAAAGCCCCTTGGCTTACATCAATACACTGGCTGTTACAAAAGAATTTGAAGGAATGAGGTTGCCTTCTCAGTTTTTTAGCAGATTAGAGGAAGACTTAGGCAAAAGCTGCAAGCAGGTTTGGGCTGCAATTGTCATAGGTCCTTTAAAAAATAAGCGCTCTGCAGCAGTTTTCAGCAGGGCAGGATTTACTTTTGAAGAAGAAATAAGGGCTTTTGAAAAATACACTTTTGGGTTATATAAGAAAAGATTATAATCTTCTATTCTTTTTTAGCATTTGCGCTTAGCATCTTCTTCGTCATCCTGTCAAAATCAGACTCAATTCTCTGGGTTTTATCAAAAATTTCATATTCTTTAAATGCCTTTTCCTCTGCCTGCTTTTTGGAAATGCTTCCTTTGTCCTTTAATATTTTATACTCATTGAAATTTAAGAATTTATCTACGCATTCAGCCAAATCCTGCATTTTCATGGCAATTCGATTTTCAATTATATGCTCAATATAGTCAAAAAAGCCGGTTATTGTTCTCTCCAGCTTTTTGATGCTTTTTTCATCCAGATAATTCTTTGCAATTATCACATCAGACTTTAAAATCCTGCCTTTGGGAGAATATTTCCCTGTGGCAAGCCCCATATTCTCTTTTTGGGAGTCTGCTTTTTTGTATATTATCTCCGCGGCAGTCTGCCCTGTTATCGCATAATGGAACTTGTTTTGGACCATTGCATAGAAGTCGCGGGTGATTTCCGAATCCTTGTCATAATCGATGCTGCATTCTGCAAAAATATCTGTTATTTGCTGGTAAACCCGCCTTTCGCTTGCCCTGATTGAGCGTATTCTTTCAAGCAGCTCCTGAAAATAGTCCTTGCCAAAGTGCCTGCCGTTTTTCAATCGCTCATTATCAAGAACAAACCCTTTTATAATGAACTCCTTTAATTTTTGTGTAGCCCAGACTCTGAATCGGGTTGCTTTAGCAGAATTAACCCTGTATCCTACTGAGATGATTGCGTCAAGATTATAGAACTTAGTGTTATACTTTTTTCCATCATTTGCAGTTGTTAGGAATTCCCTAATAACTGAATTTTCGCCCAATTCTCCCGAGCTGAAAATATTTTTTAAATGCTCATTAATCGTAGGTACTTTCACATCAAATAATTCCGCCATTCTCTTTTGGGTTAGCCAGATGCTTTCATTATGGAAGAATACATCTACCTTAATGTCCCCTTCGGGAGAAGTATATAATAAAAACTCCGAGGGATTATCGGCTAAATCCATGTCTTTTTGCTTCATCTTGATTCCACATAGGTATTTACATTTATAAGCATTGTGCGTGTTTGGCGAGTGGCAAGTGGTTTAACATATTTTCGAGAATGCTGAAAATATTCCATAAGTGGGTTCAAGGGGCTATACGCTAATCTGTGGGCAAAGCCAATTACTCCCTTGCCTCTTTGCTGCTGCGGCTGTTGGGTACAACGTATGTATTAAGCTCCGAGGATAGAGCCATAAAAAACCTGAAAAAAAGCCCCGCTAAAAAATTGCTCTCCGAGGGAAGAAATTAAACTTAAAGCTTTGTGATGGAATTTTGGCTATATTTTCATCCTCGGGAGATTTTTGCTTGACGAGGGGAGCTTAATACATACGGTACAACAGCAATTCTTATATACTCCCTAAGCCATATATAACTTATCGATAGGAGGCTATATGCGCAAAGCAAATACAAGGCAAATCCAGAATATTAAGAAAAAGATAGTGCCTATTCTAAAAAAATATAATGTTAAAAGGGCGGGAATATTTGGCAGCTATGCAAGGGGCGAGCAGAAGAGGAACAGCGATATTGATATTATCATTCAGCCCCCCAAAGGCATGGGCTTTGGCTTTGCAGGAATCCAGATGGAAATGGAAAAGAAGCTGGGCAGGAAAGTGGATATGGTAACTTATAAGTATCTCAGCCCTTACCTAAAAGACAAGATTCTGGAAAGTGAGGTCAGGGCAATATGACTGAGCATGAAGACTTGCCTTATGTAATGCACATTTTGGATGCAATAAAAGATATTCACGTTTCCATAAGCGGGCTTACAAAAGTCCAGTTCCTAAAGCGCAAAGACGTAAAAGAAGCAAACATAAGGAGAATAGAAGTCATTGGGGAAGCAGTTAAAAATATTTCCAGCGGCCTGAAGGCAAAACATCCGGAAATTGAATGGGCTAAAATAGCAGGAACAAGAGATAAGATGATTCATCATTATTTTGGGGTGGACTTGGATGTTGTTTGGGAGATTCTTAAAAAAGATATTCCTGATTTAAATCAGAAAATTCTGAAGATTAAAGAAGATATTGAAAAATAGCACAATCTCCATTAACCTTATAAAATAATCAATCTTACTTTCTATGCAGTAGGGCAAATGAAAATAATCAAGACATGTTCATATGTTTTAACCGAAGAATCTTTGGAAAAAGACATTGACAGGTTCATAAGAGATGCAAAGAACGGCGCGTACCAGTGGGATTACAAATACGAGCATGAAGGTCTGAAAACAATAAAGGCATACTTCCGTATGATTGAAGAGGAGTTTAAGAAGCAGAATTATGATGTTGCGAGAGCATGCTATAAAAAGCTCATGTTCCTTCTGCTTCAGAATAAATACAACTAATTTGATTATGAAGATATTGTCGGAAAGCTGAATTTTGACAAATTTATAGCAAATTACTTTACATGCCTTCTCAAGATTTACAATGTTGAAGAATTATTCAGGGAATATGCCGAGTACCTTGAAGTGAAAGAGGGCTATGGCTTTGAAGCGGACAAGATAATATTTGCAGGGCTTTCGGGCGAGGATAGGCAGAAGTTTATCATTATGGCTGAAAAGGAAGCGGAAAATGTGAAAGACGAAGAGTATGGCAAGTATGACTTAATCTATTTCCTGCTTGAGCAGGCGAAGGCAGAAAAAGACAGGGTTAAATATGATGCGCTCTGTGATAAATACGAAAAACTTCTTTGCGAAGAGGATTTGAAAGAGGAGTTTGATTCAGAAGACTAAACAGGAGGCGAATAAAATGATATTGCAACTTAAAATACAGCTGCTTGGCTTAAAGCCGGCAGTATGGCGAAGGGTTTTAATTGACAACAGCATTACATTCCACCAGCTGCATAAGATTTTACAAGAAGTAATGGGTTGGAGCGATTACCACCTTTATAGATTTAATCTGGACGAAGACGAGGAGATAGGCATTCCTGACCCTGATGATGAAATGATTGTAAAGGATTCCAGACGGCTAAAAGTCAAGGGTGTGCTTAATGAACCCAAGCAGAAGATTGTTTATACCTATGATTTTGGCGACGATTGGGAGCATCTGATTACCTTTGAAAAAATTCTTGACAATGCGGAAAAAGTGCCTGTTTGCATTGCCGGAGAAAGAAACTGCCCACCTGAAGACTCCGGCGGGGTTTGGGGATATGAAGACTTGCTGAAGATAAGAAAAAACAAGAAGCATCCCGATTACAAGGAATATATTGAAGAATGGCTGGGCGAGGATTTTGATCCTGAAGCATTTGATATTGATAAAGTGAACAGGAGGCTTAAAAGGCTGAAATGAAAATTGAAACAGATAAAAGCGGCAGAAGGCTCTATAAATTCAGCCATTCGGTTTGCCAAGGGGGATATTTATTTATCGGCTACGCAGTAAGAGGATAAATAAGAAAAGAAAAATCTGAAAACAAACTTTTTCATTTGAGATTAATAAATATGGAAACAATAGAGATACAAAGAGCGAATGGTAAGCCTTGGAGGCTTTATATTCATAAAGGCTCATGGAGTCCCGGGATTAAATCTTTAATGCAGGACAATCTGAAGATAATAACAGCAAGGGATTTGGCAGAAGCGAGAATTCTCAATGGTGTAAATGGCAGCCTAAATGCAATGGGCACATGGGTTGGAGAATGCTTTATTTATATGCCTAATGGGGACATACTTGTTGCTTCGCGTGAACATAATCCTCTTCTAAAATTAGAATTTGCAAAAGAAGCGACCAGGGCCCATAGAGAACGACGAGAATTTTATTTTAATGCAGATACTGCTAATATGCTAAGGAACCTTGCTGAGAGGGATGCTGTAAAAGCGATAGAAAGCGGAGTGTTGCTTTTGGAGAGGCAGGTATTGGATAAATATGGGACGAGTGAAAAAGGTAAGATAATCATTCCAGTTAGTGAGTTCGGAGAAGAGCCTTTAACACAATTTCTCTTTAGGGATATGGCAAAGCCGTATGGAAACTTCTTAAAAGAATTTGTTTTTGATAATCCTTTTATATTCTTAGAGCCTGTTATAGAAAAAGGAATTATTAAAAATATTCCCTTGTGCATTGCAAATAAAAAATATGCTCAAGAGCAGGAAATGCCATTTTGCTGCGCTCTTTGCATTGATAGGATTGGCCAATTAACAATCGGTATTAAGCCGTGCGGGAAATTCTTTTTTTCTGCAATTAGTGGGTTTAATAAACTGAATGACAGTAAGAATCATCTAATTGGAATAAGAGATTTATAGTAAGATAACTCTATTGAAACAATATTTTTATACATCTACTACCGAATCTGTTTATCTCTCCTCTTGCTTTAGCTTTTCTAATTGCTGCTTATTTGGTTCAATACCTGTATTTTCTACCAACATTTCATAAATTGCCTGAGAACCAATATTGCCTTTTGATAAGAGTCTTAGCTCTTCTTGTTGGATGTTTAATTTTGACAATTTAATCCCTATGAGTTCTACTATCCAATTATAGCCCTTTTTATCTCCAAAAGTTAAGCAGGATAACTCACTCTCTTGAATTTTACTTTTAAGCTCTTGGATTTGCTTTTCATTTAGTTTAATGCCGGTTTCTTCTATGAGACGATTATAACCCTCATAATCACCCTTTAATATAATACCCGTCTGCATTGCTTGAATCTCTTCTTTTGGTGGTTTTATTCCCGTGATTATTTCAGATTGTGTATTGGTATTATTCTCAGATATACATTCTATCTGCTTCTTTTGGATTTGAGTATTGGTTGGTTTGATATGAGTGAATTTTATTATGCTTTTATAAGTTTCTGGGTTTCCATAAAATAGAATACGCAACAGCTTTTCTTGTATTTGTTCCATTGTAGGTTTAATGCCTGTAATTCTCTCTATATTTCTATAGGCTTCTTGGTTACCTCCCTCATGTATACGCGAGAGAAGGTCTAATAATACTTTTTGTATTAAGGGTTCAATTTTTAAAAAATCCTCTTTGCTGAGGCATATCTTTGAAATTTTTGCCAAAGTCTCATAAGAGCAAACTTTGCCTTCAGAAAGGTATTCTCTCTCTTTTTTCCGAATTTGCTCTTCGACTTGTCTATATTGTTCTCTTGTTGGCTCAATCTTTGAAGACTTTACTAATCTATTGTAGGCAATTATGTCCCCTTTAAGCAAATGGTCCAATTCTTTTAATTGAATACTCTCTTTGTCCTGTGATATGCTTTCCTCTGAGCAAGAACCTACCTCGGGCAATTCATTGTTGCCTTTTATCGTTTCTAAGATTACATCGACATCTTTTTTATAAAGATTATAAGTTTGTAATCGCTTATTCCTTATTTCTTCTCTATTGAATTTTACCATCTTATTTTAGATTTGATTCTTCCTGTAATTTGGGCTTCAATGGGTAATATTTACTCATCTATAATAATCTTATTTTACATTTTATTTTTGTAGACTCGAAGGGGTGCAAATTGGTTTGCCCAATTTCAAATTCCTTTTCATATGTACATTTATCCTTTGGTTTACAATGCTTAACGATTAATGAGTCTAAATAGTCCATATTCATCGCCCCCTTTTCAGTTGCATAAAGCCGTCGTGGCTCATACAAATCTAACACAAATAAGGGTTTATAAGTTTTCCCCTGAAGTTTCTTATTTTTTTCCAGAAATTGGTTTACGATAGTTTAATAAATATCTCTTGTTATAGCTATGAATATATGAAACAAGCGCAAGATACTTATACCCAACTTCTTAGGGCGGATAAACTTCTTAATAGAAATAAGTATAATGAAGTGCTTTCAATCACTAAAAAGATATTAAAGATTGATAACAAAAATGCTGATGCATTGAGCTTAGCAGGATTATGCTATGAACGGCAAGCTAATAAATGGCGTGATAAAGGTAAAAAACAGCTTGCGCAACAATATTATAGAAAAGCATTGCCTTATTTTGAAAAGCAGACAAAAGTGGATAGTAAGGATGCAGTAGCGTGGTATAACCGGGGAACTATCCTTTCAAAATTAGATAATTATAACGCAGCAATAAAAATTGCAAAACAAGCTTTGGAATTACTCCCAAAAGATGAAAAGGCAAAATTCATAGGGGTATTCTATGATATAGGAGATGGCTACTTTGAAATTAAAAAGTATAAGCGGGTTATAGAAACGGATAATTTTGTGCTAAGGTATACGCCGAAGGATGTGGATGTATTAGTGCAAAAAGGTGGTGCGCTTTGCAACATAGGTAAATATAAGCCTGCTCTTGTGGCTGTTAATAAAGCATTAAAAAGTGAGAGGAATAATGTTCACGCAATGGAAAACAAGGCAATAATCCTTAGTAAACTTGGAAGAAATAAGGAAGCATTGTTATACTTTAATCGTGTATTAAAAATTGAGCCAGATAGGAAAAATACACTGATTAATAAACTGCTTACTTTGGAGGATATCGATAGGTTCGATAAAAAGTTATGGGCTAAAGTCATAGATATTGAGCCATATTTTTATGATGAAATTAAGAGAATAGTCAAGAAATTGATAACGGAAGGCAAACATAGAGAGGCATTATTATACCTCAACCTTGCGATAAAGAAAGCATGCGAGAGGGGGGATAAAGAATTAGTATCATTATTGTCGGATAGGGGCATTTGCTTATTGAATCTTTTCCGTTTCAAAGAGGCGTTAAAAGCATATAATGGCGCTTTGAAAATAGCTCTAAATGACCTCTCCGCTATGGACGGCAAGGTTCTTACGCTTGTTTCGATGGGTAGGGCAAAAGAAGCCTACCCTCTCCTTAAAAAGATAAGGGTTCGACCTAACGATTATGTACTTAAGATAGCGAAGGCAGCGGTACTGCTCGATATAGGAAAATTCAAACAAGCATTAGAAATATTAACACTGGCTCTTAAATATCTTGATAGGGCGAATCCATTTTATGAGCTTGGTTTAAAAGTAAAGGCACTTGGGCTATCAGAACTAAGTAAGGAGACCTATATACCAGAGATTTTAGATAGATTATTAGAGATAAATAAACAGAATCGAAAATTCTGTTTACAATTAAAAAAGAAGATTTCCAATTAAAAATGAAAAACGACGATGTTATGGAGAGAATTTTGTTAGTTGAAAATAACCAAAGAAAGCAAGGCAAGATTATACAAATTCTCCAACAAAAGCAGTACTCAGAAAAGAGTAAAACAGAGAATTATAGACGTGCATTATCTCCTCAAAAAAACCAAAAAGGGGAAGGACAACCAGCCATTAAATTAGAATTACCTCTCGAATTTTCTGAAAAGCAAAAAATAGCCCTAAATGGGTTAAAGATTTTTGCAAGAAAAAAAGATGATAAAAAAGGGGAGATGATAGAAAGTATTAAAGTAATTCTTTTAAAGTTAAAAGACAATAAGTCCCATATGGGGTGTGATTTCAAGAAATTAACTTTGGGACCTGGTAAACAAAAAAAATTATCGCGCAAAACCCGTAATGACTATTTGAATAGACTTGTAGATGCAGGTTGGATAAAAAGAGAAGATGGGGGTAAGGGCATGACATCTATCTATTCTTTAAGCAAAGAATTTAATGGGCTATAAGTGTTCCCTAACTAGGTAACACCCGTTACCTCTATATTTAAAAAGCGGTTTATATTCTAATCTATAGTTAGCAACGAGATGATTGCTAACAGGAGATATTAAAATGAAAAGAAAGCAGCAGAAGCAGCAAGACGCGGGCATTCAATTTGTGAATACGTTGAATGCCATTAAAAAGGCCATGGGCAACACAAAATTTGTTGCTACCGTAAAGCCTAGTAATATAGGCTACACTCTCATCGGACTCGAAACTGAGGAAGAAGAGCGACCAGGTTTTGACGACGAAATAAATTATCTTGGCTAGAGGAGGAAAAGAAAATGAAACAAGAATGTGAAACGTGCGGCTTCGCCGCAGCCCTAAGTGAATTAGGGATAAAAGAAGTGACAGACGAGGCTGTAAAGCACGCAAAAGCCAAACTGCTCGTTGGCGAGCATGTTTTAAAGCAGGCAAGGATGGAAGTAGACGAGGACAAGATTACTGCCAAGAGCCTTGAAGCTGTAGACAGAGCGTTAAAAGACAGGCTTAGTGAAGAGGAACAAGAAAGGCACAAGCAGGAATTGCAAAATATGCAGCGCAGCCATATAGAAGAGCTTAAGCGTGATAGAGAAAGCCAGAAAGCTGAAATGCAAAAGCTAAATGACAAAATAGCCGGGCTATTGCAAGGATTATCTGAAACGAATGAAAGGGCAAAGGAATTATCCGATGAAAATAATAGTCTGAAGCAGAAGCTTGAAAAAGTGCCAATTTTAGGGCGTGGGCAAGAGATCGAGCTCTTGAAGCAGTTGGAAAGTGTTTCCCGTCACACAGATGACTTGTTTGAAAGCGAAAAGGTATCAAGCCTTGGCGAAGATATTTTGGCGAAAGTCATTGAGCACGAGCAGCATATATGCGATATAGTAATTGAAAGCAAACATGTCGCCCAGTGGCAAAACAAATTCATCGAAGAACTTCGTAAGCATATGCGTGACAGAAATACGCAATGTGGTATTTTAGTAACTTCTAAAATGCCGCACAATGCCCTTAATCCGCACTTATACATTACCGAAGATGGGCTTTGGGTGGTTCACATTGATGTTGCGGTTATCGCTTATAAGGCTCTACGGGATTTGGTAGTGAGGCTTAAGCAGGCGGCGGCAAGTTCTGAGCAAGCAAGCCAGATATATGCTGAATTTGTTCAAGTCATTACCTCAGGCGAATATCAGGGCAAGTTTGATGCGATAGCCAGCACAATAATAAGGCTGAAAGGAGCTATAACAAAAGTGCAAAATAATGCGGTGAAGGGTTGCAGCGAAGCACTGGGCATTGCTGGCGAGATAGAACAGGGTATTGCCGATATACAAGACACAAATAGGGAATTGCTAGCAAAGCACATGTCCCAGACCTTAGAACCGGATGCAGTTGCAATAGAAGAAGCTATTTGTATGCCTGAAAAGACAGGCAGGAGGAAAAAATGAATAATACAATTTCAGATTTTGCCAGACGGACAGGATTTGATGGCTTTGCACAAGATGTCTTTGGAGGAATGAAAGGAAATCCATTTGTGAAGCAGGCGCTTACAGCTGCATTGTTTTCCCGACCGGAGGCGCCGCTTCACCTTCTTATTGTAGGCAATCCAGGGACAGGCAAGACTACTATTAAGCATATAGCCAAAAAAACCTTCAATGGGTTGACATTGTCTGCTGGCGCTAACTCCACAAAAGCGGGATTACTGTTCAATGCTCGTTCAGGCACACCGGGAATCCTTCTTAGTGGCAATGGCAAGATTGTTTTACTGGATGAGATGGATAAAATAGCCGAAGATGATATTGAATATTGCTATGAAATTATGTCAGAAGGCAA
>ERZ1292633.6439-Hain-H41-02um-R1-6439-length-10236-cov-28_pt1 | contig 10236 bp, 12 predicted proteins | sample MGYA00564406_ERZ1292633 | MGnify/ENA primary metagenome ERZ1292633 (study PRJEB36523, sample SAMEA6512639) | groundwater metagenome | collected 2019-01-08 | study: AquaDiva: Metagenomics assemblies of 32 groundwater samples
TCCGATAACTACTGTGCTGGCCACCGAGCCATTGGCTCCGATAAGCCAGACGCCGATATTTGATGACCTTGACATAATTAATAATTAACCATAATCAGGCAACGATGTCAAACAATGACCGTCATTGCGAGGTCACCCCCGTCATTCGACGGGGTAAACTCCGTGACCGTGGCAATCTATAACTCAGACATGTAATTACCACATATTAAACGAAAAGAAGGGCGTCCCGGTTCACTTTATTTTGGATTTTCTATAAAATTATAATAATTCGCCACGAAGACACCAAGACACTAAGAATTAAATCTTATCCGGACTTCGTGCCTTCGTGTCTTAGTGGCAGAAGTTACGAATTTCCTTGACTATTTATTAATATTATATAAAATTATGCCGAAAGGGAAGATTTATGGTGTCCAAGAATAAGAAGGAGGAGAATCTTATGGCCATTACCTTAAAAGAAGTCGCCGCCAAAGTAAAACTACCGATAGACCTGGTCCGTGATATCCTCACTGAAAAGCACGGCGTTAATGCCAGCAGGGAGCAGATGGATTTGGCATTCAATACCGCCCGGAAACTGGGTTATGATTTCAAGAAGTTGAAGATAGGGAAAAGGATGAACCTGCGCAAGGAAATCCTGAGCGACATAATCAAGCAGATAGAGACCAATCCCAAATGGAAACGTAAAGAGATACTCACATATCTGAATAAATCCTGCGAGATGGTGGACCGGGTCCACAAAAAAACCTTTGTCGAAGAATTCACTACTAAGTAAGGCGTCCACGGAATTCGGAATTAAAAATAATTATTCCTTGACCCCGTTAGAGATGATAGATATAATTGCATAAAATCTTGACACGATTTGCATTAAAAAATAAAGTGTTTGGAGTAAGAAGATATTCTCACTTACGGTCATCCCTATGGGATGACCTATCTCTAACGGGGTTGACAATGATAAAAATATTTAATAACATATCAGTCAGTATGTGTAACAAGAGAGCCCTATTTGCAGATAGCAATAATCGGATAAAGCATATAATCAGTGGCACCGAATTCCCCCCCATTCCGCGCGACCCTCCGTGTTAGGAACCGTCCTTGAATCCCGGTAATCTTCGTAATCAATTACTTGGAATCCATTATTACGCCGGACTGCATCAAGCAGGCATCAGGCGATAGTGGTTATAAGGAGTTTTTAATATGAGCCCAGATTCTGAAATCACCAGTTTGAGCGGCTGTTTAGCCCGGTTGTTTTGGATTATCGTCGGACCGGCGCTCTTGCTGGTTTGTGCCGTTGTCATCGCCACCTCGCAAGATGTTCGCTTCCCGGGTGTATTAGACATTGTCTATGGCGGTTTGTTAGTTATTGTGGTGTTCGCCCGGTTCATTGACCGTCCTTCTAAACAGAATATGGAAGAGTACAAAGCCGGACTAATTTCCGTCCTGAGATACATTGTTATTTTGTCCGGTAGCAGCATTATGCTTTGGGCGGCGGCTCATTTTGTCGTGAAAGGATTGCTCTAAAAATTATGAAGATTAAAAGAATTCTTATGACCGGTTTGGTATTCCTTCTGCCGGCGTTAATCACGGTATTTATTATCCTGTTCGTATTCAGGTTTCTTAATGATTATGTTGCCCAACCCGCTGGCGCGTTGGTTTTGTCTTCGCTGAAATTATCAAGCAGTTTGTCGGTGCCGCCCGAATATGCGGTGGTGGTTACATCGTTAGTCGGGTTTGCCGTGGTCTTGACCATTATATTCTTAATAGGGTATGTTACGACCAGGTCATTAGGCCGCCGGTTGTTTTTATTGCTGGAAAAATACCTGTTTCATAAACTGCCGGTGATAGGATTTATCTATCCGCATGCCAAACAGTTCACGGATACTTTCCTTGACCTGGGCAGGAAAAATGAGTTCAAGGCCGTGGTGGCCGTGCAATTCCCGCGTCAGGGTGTTTATGCGGTTGGTTTTATAACATCGGACGGTCTGGACGAGGTCAAAAACGCCTCAGGCAAAAAACTGGTTACTGTTTTTGTTCCCAATACCCCGGCGCCTTTGACCGGCTTTACGGTCATGTTCCCCGAAGAAGAGATTATCAGGATGAGCATTACGGTTGATGATGCGTTTCGCTTTCTTATCTCCGGCGGTATTCTGACGCCTAATAACCATAACCACGTAGTATTGTAAGGATTCAGATGGGAGTTCCGACCCCGCTTCGGGCGGGGCAGTATTTATCGGGGGCTAAATGGCGGTAACTAAGGAGATGAAATAATATGCCAGACAAGATACAGATTTGGATTCTTGCCAGCGCGGCGGTTGTCATAATGATTTTAGGCGCTATTACATTATTCAAAGTGCTTAAAGAGGATTTTGGCGGAAAGAATACCAACCTTAGGTAAACCCCTATTCTTCGGGGGCTAAAGCGCTAACTGACCCACGGTAAGTAAGAAAGGAAGCAAGTATGAAAAATACACTTGGGAAAAGAACGATAATAATATGTGCAATGACGATTATCGTTCTGGCCGGTTGCGTCTCAGCCAGCCGGCATAAGGATGAAATTGAGACCATCCAATACCAGAAGTGGCAGGTCGAGCAAAAGAATCAGAAATTAGAAAGCGACCTGGTGTTGCAGAACCGCAAGATTGACGTTCTATTAAAGGACCGCTATCAAAAGGATATGAGTGAGCCAACCTGGGCAACGCCGGTATCTAAGCAAGGAGATGGCTCTCTGGCAAAGAGGTTAAAATCCAGCGGCTTGGAGGTGGTCTTGCGTGATAGCGGCCCGGCCGTAATAATCTCCGGTCTCTTTGAATCCGGCTCGGCCACGCTTTCCCCTGACGGTAAAAAGAGATTGAAAAGAGCCGGCGATATTGTAAGGTCAGAGGCGCGCGGCGCCTCTTTCAGGATAGATGGATACACTGATAATACCAGCGGGGCAAAGTTAAACGAAACGCTTTCATTAAAACGTGCGCAAGCCGTAAGGGATTTTCTGGTCAAGGAGTGCGGCTTTGCCTTGAAATCAGTCACCACCAGAGGACTGGGCGCGGAAAATCCCATTGCCGACAACAAAACCAAAGCGGGCCGGACCAGAAACCGCCGGATTGAAATCGTGGTTATCATAAAATAATATGTCAGAGAATACAAATATTTATATTATCGTCGGTATAACGGCAGTTATGTTACTCATAGGGGTTATCGCAGCATGGAAACTGATTAAAGGCGAAGTCAGTAAGGATGACGCTAAGTAAATTTTATGAACCACATATTACAGGCAATAATCAGCACGATATTTCACTGTAAGAGAACCTGCCCGGACTGTAAAAGAGAACAGGTGGTTTCTCCTGCTGACCTCAAGAAAACGATCCGGTGTAAATTCTGCGGCGCAGAAATACCGGATTCCAGAGATAAGGATAAACAAAAATGAATCCGGACGGCACAATTGACTGGGCGTATGTCTGTGCCACTTTGATTATCAGATTCGTGGGCGTCTTTATAATCCTGTCCACCCTGGCTCTGGGGAATTCCATTATGACCAAGATAGCGGCCAGGTTTGCCGGAAATAAAGAAAATAAGGTTATCGATAAAGTATAAACTATGATTTCCGTAATTATCCCGACCATTAACGAGGAAAAGACCATCGCCCGGGTGGTGTCTCTGGCCCGTAAGTCCAAGAATGTCAGCGAGGTGATTGTGATTGATGATAAATCGCTGGACCGGACTATAGAGGCGGCCAAGGAAGCCGGCGCCAGCATTATCACCTCAACCAAAATCGGCAAGGGCGCATCTATGAAAGACGGGCTTCTGGTGGCCCATAACCAAATCATCGTTTATCTGGACGGCGATATCTCCAACTATGCCGATGACGTAGTGGAGAAGATGGCCGAGCCGCTTATCAAGGATGAGGCGGATTTCGTCAAATCCACTTTCGGCAGAGAAGCCGGCCGGGTGACCGAACTGGTGGCCAAGCCGCTCCTGAGTTTGCTGATGCCTGAGGCGTTGAAATTCTCCCAACCCTTAAGCGGGATTATCGCCGGCAGGAAGTCGTTCCTTGAAAAGATAGAGTTTGAGAACGACTACGGCGTGGATATCGGCATACTCCTGGATATGCTCAAAATCAAGGCGCGGATTAAAGAGGTGAATATCGGCCGGATTGAGAACAAGATGAAACAGTGGCGCGAATTGGGCCGGATGTCACGCGAGGTATCGCGGGCTATCCTGAAACGTTCCAAAACTAACCCTGATTTCTCGCTGGATTCACTGGGAACTATCAACATCATCCGGGACCAGATGGAACTGGCCATCAAGGAATCCCTGGCCCCGTTAAAAAAGATGATTATCTTTGATATGGACAATACCATCCTTCAGGGCAGGTTTGTCTATGAAGCGGCTAAGGAATTTAACTTTGAGAAGAAGTTGGTTCAGGTTCTGGCCACCAATTCTGACTCCTGGCTATTAACCAAACTCATTGCCCAGAATCTCAAAGGCCTGAATATCGCCCAGATACTGGCATTAGTGGATAAAATACCGCTGGTCAGCGACACCATGGAGGTAATCTCTGAATTAAAGAAAAGGGGTTATATTGTCGGGATTATCAGCGACAGTTATGATGTGGTGGCCCAGCATCTTAAGAACAAACTCGGCATTGATTTTGCCATTGCCAACGAACTGGAATTCAGCAACAGCATCGCCACCGGCGAGGTCAAAGTGCCGTCCCATTTTATCCATACCGAGGAAAGCAGGTGCGCGCATAATTTCTGCAAGAGCAATGTCATGCTGAAATTGGCCGCCAAGTATGAAATACCGCTGGGTAATATTATCGCCGTGGGGGACAGCGAAAATGACGTCTGTATGGTCAGGTTTGCCGGCATTGGCATTGCCTTCTGCTCCAGTAACTTTGTCCTTAACAACGTGGCGGATTATAAGATAGACACCAAGGCATTTAAGAATATCCTTGAATTTGCGATTTAGTAACTTTAAATATTACTTGCTATCAGAGGTATGTTAATGGATTATATAAGAACAATCATTGGGCAATCTTATTTTGACGTGGCTTTATCGGCTCTTATCTTTCTGTCTTCCATTGTCGCCGGCTTATTCATTAAAATAATTATTCTCGGTTATCTTTCCCGTGCCGCGGCCAAGACCTCCTGGAAATGGGACGAACCCATCGTTAAATATGTAAAGAGCGCTATCCTTTTCTGGTGTATCTTACTGGGATTATATTTTATCAAGGAAATTTGGACGTCAACTATTCCCACGGCCGTGAGTGAGTTATCGGATAAAGTCCTGATAGCATTTTTTGGACTGAGCGTCCTAATAACCATTGCCAATATCACGACCACTCTTATCGGCGTGTATGGCGAGAAACTTCCGCACACGATGCCTCTTACCAATCTGACCCAAAACCTCGTAAAAATACTAATTATTATCATAGGCGGTCTGATGATTCTGAACACCCTGGGTGTTTCCATTACGCCGCTTTTGACTACTTTAGGCATCGGTGGCTTGGCTGTTGCGTTGGCTCTGCAGGACACCCTTTCTAATTTCTTTTCCGGTTTCTACACCACTATTGCTAAAAATATCAGGGTCGGTGACTTTATCAGATTGGAATCCGGCGAAGAGGGCTATGTGCTTGATATCGGCTGGCGGGTAACCAGAATCAAACTGTTAGGCAATAATATCGTCCTCATCCCCAATAACAAACTGGCCCAATCGGTGGTCAGGAATTATTATCTGCCTGATAAGGAATTAGCGGTGACCGTTGAAGTCGGCGTTCATTATAACAGCGACCTGGAGTTTGTGGAAAAAATCACCCTTGATGTAGCCGGGGAAATCCAGCAAACGATTAACGGAGCGGTTAAGACATTTGAGCCGATTATTCGCTACCATACCTTTGACGCTTCCAGCATCAATTTTACCGTAATTATGCGAGCCGAAGAAATCAAAATCAGTTATCTCCTTAAACACGAGTTTATCAAACGGCTCCATCATCGTTATAAAAAAGAGGGTATTGTTATTCCCTATCCGATTCGGGCCATAAATCTGGAACAGGAAAAATTTGGTATTTCTCCTGATGAACTGATAAAATAAATTATTATGTCAAATATCATAGACCATCTTGGGAAACAATCCAAATTCACCATCGTGCGAATAGCGCTGGGGCTGGTTATATTAATCGGTTTTATTGATTACGCCATCGGTCCGGAGATAGCATTTTCCATATTCTACTTGCTCCCGATTGTTATGACGGTTTGGTTCACCGGCATCTTATGGGGCGTGGTCATATCTTTTTTATGTTCCACGGTCTGGTTCTTGGCCGATAGTTTAGGCGGGCACGTTTATTCTCAACCAGCCATCGGCTACTGGGCCGCCAATATGCGCCTGGGTTACTTTTTAATAATTACCTATTTGCTGGGGACCGTGAAAAAACTCTTTGATGCGCAGGAACATTCGTCAAATACCGATTATCTGACCGGCATTACCAACAGCCGGAGTTTTTACCAGGCCTCCACTATGGAATTGGCCCGGGCCCGCCGCTATAGCCATCCGCTCACCGTTGCCTATATTGATTTGGATGACTTCAAGAAGATTAACGACCTGTTCGGTCACAGCGCTGGCGATAATGTCCTTAAGTTGATAGCCCAAATGATTAAAACCAGCCTCCGCTCGGTTGATTTAGTCGGCAGATTAGGCGGAGACGAATTTGCGGTCTTGCTGCCGGAAACCGATTACGACTCGGCCCAGGTAATCCTCCACAAACTGCGCAAGAATCTCCTGGAGATTATGGAGCAAAACAGGTGGTCTGTGACCTTCAGCATCGGGGCGCTGACCTACATAACCTCGGTCTTGCCGGATAATATTGACGACCTCATCATCAAGGCCGACCATCTGATGTATTCCGTTAAAAACAACGGCAAGAATGCCATTAAACACGAAACCGTTAAATAAAATGGGAACGACTATGAGAAAAATATTGATATGCCTGTTCGCTCCGCTCCAGTGGGTGCTCGCGGTCACTGCGGTGTTCGCATTAGCGCTTATCGTCTCCGGCTGTTACGCCACCAAGGGCGATGTCCAAAAGGAATTAACCAAGACCAGGGATGGAATCACGGCCGAGCAGACCAAACAACTGGAGGAAAGAGGCATCCAAAACCTCAAGAAAATCGAGGCGCTTAATAATAGAATAGATAATGATATTTTACCTCAGATAAAAGACCTTCAAGCTAAATTATATAGTAGTAACCAGGATTTTCACCGGTTGGTAGAGGAGCATGTCACCGGGCTAAAGAAAGAGATTGCGGAACTAAAGTCGCGGATAGAGGCACTTGAAGCAGCAGATAAGAAGCAATGAAAGATAAATGGTAGAAAAATATGCGATTGTCTTATGGCTGGCCCCGTTAGAAGTGTTATCAGGAACATTGTTTTTAGAGCCATCGCTTGTAACAACACTTCTAACGGGGCTGGCATATTTCCTGATTATGACTGGGCTATGTTTTTTATGCCGGGCTTTGCGGATAATAGAGAAATCCGATATTAACTTCTTCCTGGTATATACCTGGGTGATGGGTTTGCTCTGCGTCGGGGTCTGGTATTTTTACCCCATTCCGTGAAAGGAGATTAACCATGCTGGTTTACACTGAGCGGCGCCAGCGGCGCCACGAATGTGCTGATGTGATAAAGAAAAAGGCCCTGAAGTGTCGGCAACAGTATGCCTTTCCCAAATCCGTCAATCTTTATAAATTCATTCGTCTGATATTAGGCGATAAGATTTCTAACAGGGAGATTGCACATCGTTGGGGGATAGACGAAAAGAACTTCTACGAATTCAAGGTGGGCCGAACCCCGGTGCCGCGCCTGGAACGGCTGGAGCAGTTAGCCCGGGTCCTGGGAATAAATAAACACTTTGTCTTTGAGGCGGCTCTCGGCGCCTCGGCTGTCAAGGTCTTTAAACTGATAAAGAAAAACGATTTGCTAGGCCAGATAAAATTAGTATTCGGTAATCCGGGGACATCAGTGACCTGTAACCTGTGCGGGCGGGTGGTAGGATTGGCTGACTAAGCGGGTATGCTCTATATAATAATCGGCGCAATTGTTTTGGTGGTAGTTAGCGGCGCCGTAGTCGTCCATAGATTGATTACAGGTGAGATAAATGATGATTATTAAAATGAAAGGGGGTGATAAAGCAACTAAATAGTGGGTTATCCGTGGGATAGCCAGGGGAACGGTTCACACAGTTAAGTGAACGATTCCACACCGTGTTGGAACGGTTCCAGACCGTGTTAGAACGGTTCCACACTATGCTGGAGCGATTCCACACCGTGTTGGAACGGTTCCACACTATGCTGGAGCGATTCCACACCGTGTTGGAACGGCTTCAGACCGTGTTGGAACGGTTCACACAAGGGTGTGAACGGTTCCCTCCCAGGTCATATGGACAATATTATTAACCACTCCCCCTTAACAAAGGGGGGCGGGGGGTTGTTCTTAATAACCCCCTTAATCCCTCCGTACGGAGGGAATTTACAGAGAAAGAGAGGTAAATATGGGTAGACCTTATATGCCATACGGGGAGGCCGAGTTTGACGAATGGGCCCAGAAATTTGCAGCGGCGCTACCGGCCATTGCCACGGCCGTGGGTGGTATCCCGCCGGCTTTAGTAACCGCGGTGACCACGGGATATGCGGATTGGGATTTGGCCTATGACGCCCATCAGGTGGCCCATAATGCGGCCCAGGCCGCGACCGAGTTCAAGGATGAAAAACGGGTGACATTGGCCACCGCCATACGTCTGGTGACCCAGGTGCTCCAGCCGCTACCGGCTTTTACCAACGTCCAGCGGGAAACATTAGGGGTGACTGTGCCGGACTTAATCCGGACGCCCACCGCGCCGGACTATGTCATCAGTTTAGACGCGCCTCTGTTACTCCTGGAAGCAAAACGCGGGCTGGTCATCGTCCATGCCGGGGTCAACCCGTCCAATGAAAAAGAGAATGCCAAACCGCCGGAGATTGCCGGGTTCAATATCTGGTATCGGGTGGACTCGGGCCCTTGGGCCTTCGTGGCCCTGGATACCAACAGCCCCTATAACCACAACTTTGCCATCACCGAGCCGCAAAATGTGGAATACCGGGCCCAGTGGGTGGACAAAAAAGGCCGGACCGGCATCTTCAGCGAAACGGCCAAATGCAGCGTGACACCGTAAAAAGGTTACAAAATAGGTTACAGGAGGTTACAAAAAGGTTACAGGGGGTTACAGGAGGTTGCAACCTCTTGTAACCTCTATGTAACATCGTGTAACTTCTTGTAACAGAATAGGAGATTAACTATGCCATTACAACCAAACACATTCGCTCCGCTCAGTGTAAACTCCGTCAAGACCGAACACCTCGCGCCGGGCGCGGTCACCGGGCCGAAAATCGGAGACCTGCAGGTGGCCGCGGCCAAACTGCAAAACGGCAGTGTCGGCACGGAGAAACTTGCCAACGGCGCGGTGACCCGCGATAAAATCGGCGAGAAACAGGTCTCCACCTCCCGCCTGAAAGACGTCTCGGTTACCACCGAGAAGATTGCCACCGGCGCAATAGCCACATCTAAAATAGGCGATGGACAGGTGAGTAGCGCCAAATTACAGGACGGCGCGGTCACGACATTCAAGCTCGGCCCGTTACAGGTAACCAACGCCAAGTTGCAGGATAATGCGGTCAGCACCGAGAAGATTGTCTTCGGCGCAGTCACCGGGCCCAAAATAGCGACTGCGTCAGTAACTGCGGAAAAATTGGCCGCTAATGCGGTCACCACGGAAAAAGTCGCCAATGGCGCAATCACTCCGGCCAAATTATCTTTCACACCGCCGTCTGTGGCCCGGCCGATTACCCCGCCGGTGACGACCGATGAAATCGCTAATGCCGCAGTTACACCGGCAAAATTATCCTTTACGCCTGTGGCCAGACCGCTGGTGCCGCCGGTGGCCACGGCCGAGATTGCAGACGGCGCGATAACTGCTGTCAAGATTGCGGCTGATGCCGTGACCGGCGCCAAGATTGCCAACAACGCCGTGGGCACGACTGAAATCGCCAATGGCGCGGTCACCCCGGCCAAGTTGTCATTTACTCCAGTGGCCCGGCCATTGACACCTCCGGTTACTACCGATGAAATAGGCGATGGGCAAGTTACTCAGGCCAAGTTAGCGCCGGGCGCGGGCGGGGGAAGCAGAATAACATTCCTGCCGACCCGGATTCAGTTGACC
>ERZ1292633.6442-Hain-H41-02um-R1-6442-length-10232-cov-5_pt1 | contig 10232 bp, 12 predicted proteins | sample MGYA00564406_ERZ1292633 | MGnify/ENA primary metagenome ERZ1292633 (study PRJEB36523, sample SAMEA6512639) | groundwater metagenome | collected 2019-01-08 | study: AquaDiva: Metagenomics assemblies of 32 groundwater samples
TGCGCTGCAACTCGTCGTCACCGGCCAGGTGGAGTTGACGTATCAGCTCGACCTGCGGCGCGACGGCACGGTGATCATTCCGCAGGTGGGGCAGGTCTCCATTGCCGGCCTCACGCTCGAGGCTGCGCGCACGGTGCTGAAGAGCCGCATGTCGCAGTCGTACAGCGGCCTGAGCAGCGGCGAGGCGCGGCTGGACCTGAGCATCGCCCGCATTCGCAGCAACGCCGTCTTCGTGATCGGCGAGGTCGAACAGCCGGGCGCCATCCAGGTGAACGCGCTCAGCACGGTGTTTCACGCACTGGCGCGCGCCGGTGGTCCGGCCGATCGCGGCTCGTTCCGCAGCATCGAGGTGCGGCGCGGCGGCCAGACCATTCGCCGTCTCGACCTGTACGACTACCTGCTGAAGGGCGACGCCACCAACGACATTCGCACCGAGCAGGGTGACGTCATCTACGTGCCGCTGAGCGCGCGCAACGTGGCCGTGGTTGGCGCCGTGCGCCGGCCGCGCATCTTCGAGCTCAAGGGGAACGAAGGCTTCAGGGACCTGCTGGGCTTCGCCGGCGGCCTGCTGGCCGCGGCGTCGGTGGAACGCGTGCAGATCGACCGCATTCTCCCCGCCGATCGTCGCTCGCCGGGCGTGGAGCGCGTGAAGGTGGATGTACTGCTCAAGGGTGATCTCGACTCGCTCGCGCGCGTGCCGCTGCTCGACGGCGACATCGTGACGGTCTTCGGCATCGGCGAGACGCGCCGGAACGTCGTCTCGATCATCGGTGAGGTCTTTCAGCCCGGCGAGTACGAACTGCGCGACGCGATGACGCTGGGGCAGCTGCTCCAGCGCACGCAGGGGATGCTGCCGTGGGCGCTGGGGGAGCGCGTTAAGGTCGTGCGGCAGGTTCCGCTGACCGGTCGCTCGCAGCTGTTCAACGTGGATGCCTTGGGCGCCGGGCGCGACTTTGCACTGCAGGAGTTCGACCAGGTGGAAGTGCTCGACAGCCGCACTGCATTCCCGTCGGGTACGGTGTCGGTCGACGGCGCCGTGAACCGGCCGGCCGTGCGCGCGTTCACCGAGAACGAGTCGCTGCGCGACGCCATCGAACGCTCGGGCGGCTTTACCGAGGAGGCGCAGTGGCTCGATGTCGCGCGTCACCGCACGGGGGCCGAATACAGCGACACCACCAGCGTCGTCTTCACCTTCCCCGTGGATGCGCAGTTCGCGACATCGCCCGCGGTGGCGGCGTTCAAGCTGCAGCGCGATGACCGCATCTTCGTGCGCTCATCGCCCGGTTTCCGCCCACAGCAGCGGGTGCGCGTGGCCGGAATGTTCAAGTACCCGGGAGCGTACGCCCTCACCGAAAATCGCGATCGCATCCGCGACCTGGTGGCCAAGGCGGGCGGCCTGCTCCCCGGCGCCTACGAGGAGAGCTTTCGCATGCGTCGCGGCGGGCGCGACGTGGCGGTGGACTTCCCCAAGGTGATGAAGGGCGACGAGGCGAACAACCTGCTGCTGATGCCCGGCGACGAGTTGTTCATCGAGACGAACCCGCGCACGGTGGGCGTCGCCGGCGCGGTGGTGCGCCCGGTGCTCGTGAAGTACGAAAGCGGGCGCAGTGTCGCTGATTACATCGAACTGGCGGGCGGACCCACCGAGCGCGGGCGCCTGAACCGCGCGACCGTCGCGTACCCCGACGGCACGGCAAAGCGGGTGCGGCGTGTCGGGCTGTTCTTTCACACGTCGCCAAAGGTGCTGGCGGGTTCCACCATCACCGTCAGTGAGAAGCCGGAATCCAAGACCGACGTCGGGGAGATGATCGTTCGCGTGATGAGCATCGCGTCGACCATTGCTTCGCTGGCGATTGCCTGGACCGTAGTCAACAAGTAGCCCGCCGCCAAGCGCGATCGCCGTGACTTCCGCCGTCTGGCTGGCCGCCGCCGCCGCCCTCGCCAACGTGGCGGGAGCGGCGGCGGTGCTTGGCCGCCGCAGTTGGGGCGAACGGTCGCTCGAACTGATCCTCGCCTTCTCCGCCGGTTTCCTTGTTGCCGTCTCGTTGGGCGACTTGGTGCCCGAGGCGATCACCACCGGCGGCCCGCGTGCGGCGTGGGTGATACTCGGCGGCTTCCTGGCCGTGCACCTCACGCAACATGTGTTCGTGCGCCACTTCCACTACGGCGCCGAAACGCACGCGGTGGAAAAGAGCGTCGGCGTGTCGGCGCTGGTGGGGCTGATGCTGCACACGTTCGTCGACGGCGTGGCCATCGCTACCTCGTTCGCGGTCAACAGCCACCTGGGGCTGATGGTCTTCGCGGCCATCGTGCTGCACAAGCTCCCCGAAGGGTTCGCCATCTCGTCGCTCTTTCTCGCCGCCGGCGGCACGCGCCGGGCTGCCCTCGGTGCGGCCGCGGCACTCGGTCTCGCCACCGTGGTGGGTGGAGCGGCCACGGGGATGATCGACTCGCTGGCTACCCACGGCCTCGCACTCTCCGCCGGCGTCACGCTGTACGTCGGGGCGTCGAACCTGATTCCGGAGTTTCAGGGGAAGAGGGGATGGGCACACAATGCGGTGTTTTTCCTCGGGGTGGCGGCATACTCGGCTGTTGCGTGGATGGTGCCTACCTGACGGGGTTGGGTGGGGGGGGGGGGGGGGGGGGGGGGGGGTGTGGGGGGGGGGGGGGTGGGGGGCGTTTGGTGCGGGGGGGCGGGGGGGCGGCGATTCGCATGCACCCCCCTCCGTCGTTCCCCAACCCCCACTCACCACCCCTCACCAGAACCCGCCACCCCGAACCCTCCCCCTTTCCCGTTGTCGATCCATGTTATAACATTAGTGATAACAGGAGAGTGTCATGAAGAAATCCAAAATCCGCGCGATTGGCAACTCCCTTGGCGTAGTGATTCCCAAGCAAATGCTCGATCGGCTGCAGGTGCGCGAGGGCGACGCGGTGTACCTGGTGGAGCGCACCGAGGGCATCGAGGTGCGCGTGGGGGATCCGGAGTTTGCTGAAGCGGTGAAGGTGGCGGAAGGGCTGATGGGGCGTTACCGCAATGCGCTCACTGAGCTGGCCAAGTAGGCGATGGCGCGCAAGGAACCACGGTGGCTGAGCGTGGCGACTGTCGAAGCGCTGCACGAAGCGCTCGTGCGGCGCTTCGGCGGCGGCTCGGGAATGCGCGACCGTTCGTTGCTCGAGTCGGCGCTGGCTCGGGCACCGCAGCGCTTTCACTACGATGACGACGCGGACACACCGTCGCTCGCGGCCACCATCGCGTTCGGCATCGCCAAGAACCACCCGTTCGTCGATGGCAACAAACGCACCGCGTGGATTGCGGCCGCGACCTTTCTGGAGATCAATGGTCATCGGGTGACCGCGCCGGAAACCGAGGTGGTGATTTCGATGGTCGCGCTGGCCAGCGGTGAGATGCCCGAACGCGCCTTCGCCGACTGGCTTCGGGCGAACACTGCGAAACAACGCCACAGATGAACATGGAAGAGCACAGAATACCGCTCGATCTGGGGCGGGTCGTTGCACCTCCTCTGTGATTTTCTGTGTTATTCTGTGGCCAGCAGTTGTAGTTAGATTACACGCGTGGCATCCAAGCGCCCCGCACCCTCCCAACCGTCGATGTTCGCCGCGGCCGCCGGCCCCGCGCCGCTGGCCGCGCGCATGCGCCCGCGCACGCTCGACGAAGTCGCCGGCCAGCAGGAACTCCTCGCCCCCGGCAAGCCGCTGCGCGTGGCCATGGAACGCGGCGAAACGGGCTCCATCCTCTTCTGGGGCCCGCCCGGCACAGGCAAGACCACCCTCGCCCGGCTGGTCGCCCACTACGTGCAGGGAGAGTTCGTGCCGTTCAGCGCGGTCAGCGAGGGCGTGCCGCGCCTGCGCGAAATAGTGGCCGCCGCCGAGGGGCTTCGCGACGCCGGCCGCCGGACGGTGCTGTTCGTCGACGAGATCCACCGCTTCAACAAGGGACAGCAGGACTACCTGCTGCCGCACGCGGAGAGCGGCCTGCTGACCCTCATCGGCGCGACCACCGAGAATCCGTCGTTCGAGCTCAACGGCGCGCTCCTGAGCCGTTTGCGCGTCTTCGTGCTGCAGCCCCTGACCCCCGACGACATCAAGGGCGTGATTCACCGCGCGCTCTCGGACACCGATCGCGGGCTGGGCAAGCTGAACCTCGCCATCGACGACGACGCGCTGCAGGTGCTGGCCAAGGAGTCGGACGGTGATGCGCGGCGGGCGCTCACCGTGCTCGAGGCGGCGGTGCTGCTACTTGAGAGCGATGACGGAGGACGGACGACAGATGACGGAAGACAGATGACGGATGACGGAAGTTCATCAGTCATCCGTCTTCCGTCATCGGTCATCCGTGCAGCCCTGCAACGCCGATTCGCGAGATACGACAAATCCGGCGAATCCCACTACAACACGATTTCAGCCTACCACAAAGCCCTCCGCGGCTCCGACCCCCAGGGCGCCCTCTACTGGTTGGCCCGCATGATCGACGGCGGCGAGGACCCCATGTACATCGCGCGGCGCACGGTGCGCTTTGCCAGCGAGGACATCGGCCTGGCCGACCCGCGCGCCCTGCAGATCGCCATTGCCGCGCGCGACGCCTTTCACTTTCTCGGCTCGCCCGAGGGGGAGCTGGCGCTCGCCGAGGCCGCCGTGTACCTGGCGACGGCGCCCAAGAGCAATCGCGTGTACGTGGCGTGGGGTGCGGCGCAGGAGGCCGCGCGCGAGACGCCGGCCGCCGGGGTGCCGCTGCATATTCGCAATGCTCCGACGAAGCTGATGAAGGAGCTGGGCTACGGGGCGGGGTACGAGTACGCGCACGCCGTGCCCGAAGGTTACACGCCGCAGGACTACCTGCCCGACGAAGTGGCCGACCGGGTGTTCTACGAGCCCACGGCGTTCGGGTTCGAGAAGGAGATCGCCAAGCGGCTGGAGTGGTGGAAGGCGCTGCGGTTACAGAGTACGACAGAGAGCGACAGAGTACGACAGAGTACGACAGAATAGGGCGGACTATGCCTCGGCGATGGCCAGCCCGGGAATTCGCGAGAACTCGCGGATGTTTCGCGTCATGAGCACCGCGCCTTCGGCCAGAGCGTGCGCGCCGATGAGCGAGTCGAGCGCGCCAATTCCAGCTCCCATTGCAGCCAGTCGTGCACGAACCGCCCCGGCAACCTCGGCGGCGCGCGAACCGAATTCGCGAACGCCGACCGATCCGAGGAGTGCTGTGAGCTCTGCGCGTTCGCGTTCCGGCCAGCGGGACCGTGCCACGCCGTACCCGAGCTCGGCGAGCGTGATGGCGGAAATCCACATGGCCTGAGTCGGCACATCGGCGCGGGCCAGGTCCCCCAGCGAGCGGGCGCCGCGAAGGACGTCGATGCAGATGTCCGTGTCGAGGCAGAGGCTTGGACTCGCTACCACGAGATTTCCCGTTTCGGGAAGTCGCGATCTCGTTCGCGCGCTTCGCGAATCGCGGTCGCGAAGTCCTCGGATACTCCGCCTGTCGCCCGGAAATGCTCGACGAGTTCACCGAGCGTCTTGAACTTCGGCGCCTGATCATAGGCGCAGTTCACCGGGCGCAGCACGACCTCCTCCCCTCGGCGCTCGATGTACACCTCGGTGCCGGGCATGCGGAACTCCTTGGGGAGTCTCACGGCCTGACTGCGCCCGTTGGTGAACAGCTTGGCTCGCTTCATGGTGGTGGTGGTGAGTGCGGGGTGGTGGGGTACAACAGATATATACCAATGATATATTACCAAGAGATCCATGGCAAGCCGCTGTGGTGTAGAATGCACAGTGATCGCTCACCCTCCGTCATCAAGACAATGCACCAGCCACGAAATCAACGCACCGTGCGGGCCGCTCTGCTCCTGACCCTGCTCGCCAGCGGGGCCTGCGCCGCCATGGCCCGCAGTTCCTTCCAGAACCCCACCGTGGAACTGAAGGACATCGTGGTGAAGGGGGTCGGCCTCAACGGCGGCTCGCTCGATGTGCTGCTCGACGTCTACAACCCCAACGACTACCGCATCGACGCGAGTCGGGTGACGTACACGGTGTTCGCGGAATCGCTGCAGGTGGCCACGGGCGAGGTCACCAAGCTGACGACGCTCGACAACCGGAAGATGAGCACCATCACGCTGCCGGTGACCTTCACCATGCGCGAACTCACCCAGGCGGCCAACGTGCTGCTGCAGCGCGGGAGCATCGAGTACACGGTGCAGGGGGAGTTCACGCTGGCCACGCCGTTTGGCAACATCACGCGCCCGTACAAGGGGAAGGGGCGGTACGACTCGCTGGGGCGCTGATTTCAGTTGCGCGCAGGACGTGGTATCCCTGTGCGCGAAATTCTCGCTGGCGCGCAAGTCGGGGTGTTCCTGTTCGCGAAATTCTCGGGCCTTCGGGCGCGCTGCGCGCGCCCTCTTATGGCCCTCCAGTATTCGCGAACAGGAACACCCCGACCTGCGCGCTCTGGCTACACCGAACGCGCGGTTCGCACGTCCGAGGCCGAGGCGGGTCGGAGCTGGGCGGTTGGGAGCGGGACCACGGCCCGGGTATCGCCGCCCACGGTGAGGAACTCGACCTCGACCTCTCCGGCATCGTACACGTAGACCACCGTGCCGATGTCACCGGCGCGAAGCCGCTCTCCCGGATGGTCGACGGTGAGAATGCGCAGCGTGCGTCCGCGCGGCCCAGTGAACTCCGGGGGAACAACGAACTTTACGCCATCGCGGAAGGGAACCCCCGTGGCGGGAGCAGAAAGTTCCAGTGCCCGCACGAGATCGGAGGCTGGAATCTGCCACGACCGCCGACTGTATCCCGCAGCGTTGAACACGCGCGCCTTTGCGCCAACGAAAGCCACCACGATCAGCGCGGGACCATCCTGGCGTGCAATCGCAGATCGAGCGCGGCGATCACCTTGAGGATCGTGTCAAAGCTGGGGCTGCTTTCGCCAGACAGGGCCTTGTAGAGGCTCTCTCGGCCCAACCCCGTTCGGCGGGCCACCTGGGTCATTCCCTTGGCGCGGGCGATAGTTCCGAGCGCCCTGACGACGGCGCGGGCGTCATCTCCGGATTCCTCCAAGGTGGCCTCAAAATAGGCGGCCGTGTCGGCCGGTGTTCGCAGGTGTTCGGCCACGTCGAACCTGCTGATGCGCGTCCTAGACATTGGTATCCCGGGTAAGATTGCGAGCGAGTGTGCGGGCGCGCTGGATGTCTTCATGCTGACTACGCTTGTCGCCGCCTGCGAGAAGCACCACGACCTTTGCGTGCTGTCGAATGAAGTACACGCGGTAACCGGGGCCGAAGTGGATTCGCATCTCCGAAACGCCGTCTCCCACAGGCGCGCTGTCGCCGGGGTTCCCATCAGATAGTCGGTCGATTCGCGCGAGGATATTGGCCCTGGCGCGCGTATCCCTGAGACCGTCGAGCCACTGGCTAAACGAATCGGTGCTGTAGACTTCGAAGGCCGCCCCGGAAACGTATCCGATAAGATACATCATGTCAATGCTCGGTGCTCCGGAGGATGTTGCACGATTCAGCGGATGGAGGGAAACGTGCGCCGAGGCAGCGGCGAACCAGGCATCGTTTCATTGCGATCGGTGTCGGTCTGCCGCGCAGCTCGGGGTATCCCTGTTCGCGAATACTGGAGGGTCACAAGAGGGCGCGCGCAGCGCGAGCGAAGACCCGAGAATTTCGCGAACAGGGATACCCCGAGCTGCGCGAACCGGGACCCGAGAATTTCGCGAACAGGGATACCCCGAGCTACGCGAACCGGGACCCGAGAATTTCGCGCACAGGGACACCCCGAGCTGCGCCCACAGGTCTTAGATTGAAAGCGTGGCCAAACTCGTCATCGACCTTCAGGCGCCGCAGGAACGCGCCATCCTGGTGGGCGCCCCGCTCAAGCGCGGCACGGGCAAGCTCCTGATGCAGGAACACCTCGAAGAACTGGGCCGCCTCTCCGACACCGCCGGCGCGCTGGTGGTGGGCGAACTCACCCAGCAGCTCGACCGCCCCGACAGCTCCACCTACATCGGCAGCGGCAAGCTGGAAGAGCTGAAGACGCTGATGATTGATCGCGACGCCAGCGTGGTGATCTTCGACGACGAGCTGAGCCCGGCGCAGGGCAAGAACATCGAGCTGTCGCTCAACAAGCGGGTGATCGACCGGGCCGAACTGATTCTCGACATCTTTGCCGTGCGGGCGCGCAGCAGCGAGGCCAAGATGCAGGTGGAGCTGGCCCAGCTGCAGTATTCGCTGCCGCGCCTCACGCGGATGTGGACGCACCTGGAGAAATTCCGCGGCGGTATTGGAGTGCGGGGTCCGGGGGAAACACAGTTAGAGACAGATCGAAGGCTGGTGGGGCATCGCATTCGCGTGCTCAAGGCGCGGCTCTCCGACGTGACCAAGAGCCGCGAGGTGCAGCGCCGGGCGCGCCGCAACCAGTTCCGCGCCGCCCTGGTGGGGTACACCAACGCCGGCAAGAGTTCGGTGCTGAAGGGGTTGAGCGGCGCCGAGGACGTGTTCATCGAGGACCGGCTGTTCGCGACGCTTGACCCCCTCACTCGTGAAGTGGATTTGGGAGGGGTTCGGGGTGGCGAGTGCCTCCTTACCGATACAGTCGGCTTCATTCGCAAATTGCCCCACCACCTGGTAGCCAGCTTCCGCGCGACGCTCGAGGAAACGAAGGAAGCCGACCTGTTGCTGCACATCATCGATGCCAGCCACCCCACGTGGGAGGAGCAGCGGCTGGTGGTGGACGACGTGCTTGCCGACCTTGGCGTGCACGACACGCCGGTGATTCACGTATTCAACAAGACTGACCGCTTGGCACAGGCACAGGCACAGGCATTGGAAGAACGAATGGAAAACCTGCTGCCGGGCAGCGTGTTCGTGAGCGCGGTGCGTGAGGGCGGGCTCGAGCCCCTGCGTGCGCGGCTGCTCGAGGAGCGCCGCAAGTCACGCCCGATCGTCGAGGTGCGGCTGAGCCCGAGCGACGGCAAGAAAATCGCGGAACTGCACCGCGGCGCCGAGGTGCTGGGGCAGGCAATGGACGACGAGACGGGTGAACTGGTGGTGCGCGTGCGGGCGGGCGACGAGCTGCTGGCAAGGCTGGGGCTGGCCTGAGCGCGCGCAGATCCTGCTGGAGCGACCGCACGGCGACGAGATCCCGGTCCTCGGCCGCGCGAACATCCACGGGCGACAGCACCAATCTTGCGCCTCAGGTGGCATTCGAGCGCGACGACGGGGAGGTCGCGCTGGAGTCGGGGCCGGTCCGAGCACCGCAGTCACGCCGGCGCGCAGCGCGTGACCGTGAAGCGAGTGACCGTGAACTGGCCATCCATGACCGGCAGGCGTAATGTTATGGCGTCGTACTCGCCAAGTGGAAGAAACCGCTTACGCGTCAGGAGGCTTGTATGCGCGATCTGGCCAAGGTGCTTGTCGGATTCTCGGCGTTCGGATTCGTCGTTGCGGTCGTGGCGGCATTCATGGGACCGATCATGAATATTGCGCCCGGGACTTTTGGGCGTGGTTCTCTCGGACTCGCGGCGCTCGCGGTTGCGGTGATCCTCGTCTTTGAGGCGCCGACTTCGAGTCCGACCCGGTAGCACTCGCGGAAGTACCTGCTCCTCTCACGAAGACGCGGGGCAACGACAGGGCAACGGAGACCGCAAGGCACCAGGAGCGGGCTCGGCGGACCGTACTATCCGCCGAGTTCCCCCAAAGTGTCTGCCGTTCTTCGTGAACCCTCGTGCCCTTCGCGACTTCGTGGTGAAATCCCCGTCCCCCGTCCCCCACGCCAACTTCAGCCGCCGCTCGTCGGAGATCGCCGCCGGCCGGTGCTCGGCGTCCTCGGTGGGTTCCACGATCACACGTTCCGTCAAGTTCTGCTGATACTGCAGGTTCAGATTCACCCCGCCCCCAGGGCCCCCGCTTGTGAAACCAGCTGCACCGCCTCGGGGATGGTCATGAAGAAGCGCCGCATGTCGGGGTGGGTGACGGTCACCGGGCCCCCGGCTTCGATCTGCTTGAGGAACGTGGGGATCACCGAGCCGCGCGAGCCGAGCACGTTGCCGAAGCGCACCGACAGGAAGTTGCGCCCGGTGGCCTGGGCGGCGGCGCGCACCACCTGCTCGGCGACGCGCTTGCTGCACCCCATCACCGAGGTGGGGCGCACGGCCTTGTCGGTGGAGATGAGGACGAAGGTCTGCACGGCGCAGGCGGTGGCCGCCT
>ERZ1292633.6443-Hain-H41-02um-R1-6443-length-10231-cov-23_pt1 | contig 10231 bp, 8 predicted proteins | sample MGYA00564406_ERZ1292633 | MGnify/ENA primary metagenome ERZ1292633 (study PRJEB36523, sample SAMEA6512639) | groundwater metagenome | collected 2019-01-08 | study: AquaDiva: Metagenomics assemblies of 32 groundwater samples
TGCACCACCACGCCAAACGTGCTCATTGTTGCTTAAACCCATATTTGTTCTCTGACGAGTACTGATATTATCGCGAGAGTATCCGCCGAATACGGCAAAATTATGGCCTTGGTATTGTGATTCATGCTTACCAGCGACTTGAAAATCCCATTCACCATCTTCACCGCCTAAGTTTGATTGACTTCCAGCGAAGCCACTTGTTGCAGCGATAATGTTTGCTGGATCCAGTCTGTTAGAGTCACCTGGCATCAACAAGCCTGAAAAACTGAAACCTTCAACTTTAGGCGAATCATAACGAGCAGCACTGTTTACAAAACCATTTGCGCCTGAACCCAGACCATTTGCGCCTGCGCTCATGGTGCCACCACTACCTGAAGCTTGGAGAGTTGTATATGCAAATGGATCAATGGTCATACCACCCGCAAAATCTTTAAATGGAGATTGAACACGGCCAAATTTCACTTCACCCCAGCCATCGTTAGCCAACGCAACCCAACGTTCCCGTGCAATACCTAAAGCACCACTGCCTGTACTGAAACCATATTCAACATGTGCTTTTGCTTTTAATCCGCCACCTAGATTTTCGGTAACATGCATACCCCAACGTGAACGACCCGTATCATCACCGATATGAGCTTGACTACTTTGGCCTTCACGATTAACTGTAGCGTATTCAGCTTGAACACTACCAAAAAGTGTCACGTTTGTTCCTTGTGCTGATGCAACCATCGGAACTGCAAGTGCACCGGCTACTGCCAGCGAAATAAGTTTCTTCTTCATACGGAAGTTCTCCTTTAATATTAAAACGACTGGGGTCATCATATTTTTTCTTACTACACTCCGGTAGAATGCACCCCGTTATTCGGACCTCCCGAATTGGAAGGTTTGATTGAATTGTGCCCAACACGGGAGTGTACTGCAAGAAAAACAAATCAATTTTATAAATTAAACAACAATTTTGTTGTATATAAGCAACATGTTTGTTGTTTTTCTGACTACAATTTTTATTTTTATTAATTTTCAATAGAATTGAATATCATCATTATCTCTTTTAGTACGATTATAAGCAACTATCAAGTAATTTATAGTCATAATTTAATGGACTATATTAGCAAATAATTACTTAATTCAATTAGCTGTTACGAAGAATCTCAATTAAATGATTGCCATATTTATCCAGTTTACGCATACCGATACCCGTCACTAAACGCAACTCATCTTCCGTTTGGGGGCATAAACGCACCAACTCTCGCAAAGTCGTGTCATGAAAAATCACATAAGCCGGAACACCATATTCTTTTGCTGTTTTTGCACGCCATGTACGCAATTGTTCCCACAAATAACGTTCTGTCGAATCCATCATGGCAAGATCATCGTCTTGCCGTTTCTCTGATAATCGATTGAGTTTTGCTTGCAGGCGCAAGTAGACTGTTTGTTGCCCCTTCAGCACGACACGACTCGCTGCAGTGAGATTCAAGCTACCGTGGCCTTCACTATCCGTCGTCAATAAACCCAGCGCGACCATTTGCCGGAATACAGCACGCCAAGTTCTCTCTTGCAAATCTTTACCGATACCAAAGGTACTGACTTTGTCGTGATTCCATTCTTTGACACGTACAGTTAAATTACCCCTCAATACATCAATCAAATGCCCTGCGCCAAAATTCTGTCCCGTTCGATAAACGCAGGACAAAGCCTTCTGCACTTCCACCGTTGCATCCCATACTTGCGGTGGATTTAAACAGACATCACAATTTCCGCATGCAGTGACATCAGAAACCTCGCCAAAATAACTCAACAAATGTGAGCGGCGGCAAGTTGTGGTTTCGCATAGCGATAACATGGCTTCCAGCTTCTTCGTGGCAACTTGCTTAAATTTGAATTCAGCTTCAGATTCCTCAATCATGCGCCGCTGCTGAATCACATCTCCGAGACCATACACCATCCAGGCATTAGCCGCCTGCCCATCACGACCTGCACGACCGGTTTCCTGGTAATAACCCTCAATACTCCTGGGTAAATCAAGATGCGCCACAAACCGCACATCAGGCTTATCGATCCCCATTCCAAAGGCTATGGTGGCAACCATGATGATACCTTCTTCACGTAGAAATCTTTCCTGATTCAGACTACGTGCCTGCATACTCATACCGGCATGATAGGCTACTGCGCGAATGCCTTTTTCGATTAACCAGGCAGTCGTCTCCTCTACTTTTTTACGTGACAGGCAATAAACAATTCCCGCATCTCCTCGATGCTCCGCCTGTATGAAAGCCAATAGTTGCACCCGGCTATTGGTTTTATCAATAACTTGATACCTGATATTCGGACGATCAAAGCTGGAAACAAATACCCTGGCAACATCCAACCCCAAACGCTCAATGATTTCTTTACGGGTATCCATATCGGCCGTTGCTGTCAAAGCAATACGAGGCACCTTAGGAAAGCGCTCATGCAAAACTGACAGTTGACTATATTCCGGGCGAAAATCATGCCCCCACTGTGAAACACAATGCGCTTCATCAATTGCAAATAATGCTATGGGAATGCGTGTAATCAAATTCAAAAAGCGGGAAGTCAGCAATCGTTCTGGAGCGACATAAAGCAGATCATACTCACTCGCCAGCAGTTTCCGCTCCACTACAGCGGCCTCCTGGGACGACAATGATGAATTCAGTACGGCCGCACGCACACCGATTTCATGTAATGCCGCAACTTGATTTTGCATTAACGCGATCAACGGAGAAACTACTACGGCAACGCCATCACGTAATAAAGCGGGAATCTGATAACAAAGGGATTTTCCTCCCCCCGTCGGCATCATTACCAAGCAATCTCCGCCATCCGCAAGATGGGCAATGACTTCAGCTTGTTGCCCACGAAAAGCAGGATAACCGAAAACTTCCTTGAGTATGTTAAGCGCTTTGGACATTCAAAATACAACTATTGCTAATTCTCAATTTTCTTCCATCTCAAAAACCACTTTCTGGCAAAAGCTAAATACTATTACCCGAATATCACAGGAACCAGCGTATAGGACATTACTGTCACAATCACAATGGCCACAAGATTCAATTTAAATCCCGCATTGGCCATCTGCGAAATAGTCACAGCCCCAGTTGCATAAACAACTGCGTTAGGTGCGGTCGCAACAGGCAGCATAAATGCACAACTGGCTGCCAGTGCTGCTGGAACAAACAATACCATAGGTTCAATACCTGTTGTAACTGCCAATGCAGCCAGTATAGGTAATAAAGTGGCTGTCGTCGCCGTATTGCTAGTCAGCTCTGTCAAGAATACAACTAATGTCACAAGCCCGATCAGCAAAACAATTAAATCCATATGGGGCAAACCCGACAGACTTGCACCTATCCAGGTACCCAAATTTGTTTCCTTAATGGCAGCAGCAAGACTTAATCCTCCACCAAACAATAAAAGCACCCCCCAGGGAATTTTATTTGCAGTATCCCAATCCAATAGCGCTGTTCCTTTCTCCACGTCATCGCCCGATGGAATGATAAACATCAATACCGCGCCACCAATTGCAACCATCGCATCAGTTAACCATAAAAGAACTCCAAAGTTTTGCTGCAGTGGCACACGCACAATCCAAGCTATGATTACCAGTAAAAAAACCAATGAAATGCGCTTCTCAGGTTGAGTCAGCTTTCCCATTTTTGCCAGCTCATCCAAGATGAATACTTTTGAAATTTGGGTTCCGCGCAAATCAAAAGGACAAGCCCATTTTGTTAAAACCCACCAGGTTAGAGATGTCATCACGATAACAACCGGCACACCCAATAACATCCAATCGACAAAACTCACTTCCATGTCATAAGTTTGTTTCACAAAGCTAACCACAAACAAGTTGGGAGGCGTGCCAATAATAGTGCCCAGTCCGCCTATACTTGCCGAATAGGCAATACCCAGCACAAGGCATAATAAAAATCCTTGATACTCTTTTATCTCATTTTTAACCATTTCACTCACCAGTGACATCGCGATTGGAATCATCATAATGGTACTGGCTGTATTACTGATCCACATAGAGATAAAGGCCGTGGTTCCCATAAAACCGGCAATCAAAGCAACAGGGCTATTCCCAACCCGCACAAGAATATTCAATGCAAGCCTGCGGTGCAAATTCCAGCGGGCTAATCCAGTCGCAATGATAAATCCGCCCAGTAACAAAAAAATGGTCGGTTCTGCATAGGAAAACGCGCTTTGCTCCATGGTCATAATTCCCAGTGCAGGAAACAATAATACGGGTAATAATGACGTGACCGGGATCGGCAAAACTTCGGTTGCCCACCAAATAGCCAATAGCAACGCAACACCCGCTGTATGCCATGCCGGAACCGGCATTCCTGCTGGCGCAGGCAAGAAAAGGGGCATCAACAAAACGCTCAATCCAATCAACAACCCCATCTTCTTAGTTTTAGTTAAAAACAAAACCTTGCCTCCAGCAATTGATGAATATCATCGTTAATATTTAGAATTAACTCATACATTACGAATCGTAAAGACTTACCCCATGATAATACAGTAGAATACTGACTCTAATACTTGCATCTTTATATTCAGCCAGCAGTTTGGCATATCAATCTTCAATATCGTTTCAAATTATTCGCTGTGCTGTGCTGGTATAATTCTATCTAAATGTATCTTTATTTTATTTTATAAAATTTGTGACGTTAGTCTGGAGAGAAAAAATGGTAGTAACTGATGTTTTGAAATTGATTCAAGACAATGAAGTCAAATTTGTTGACTTACGTTTTACAGATACAAATGGAAAAGAACAGCATGTAACCGTACCTGCACATACCTTTGATGCAGACAAATTTGAAGATGGCCATCCATTTGACGGTTCGTCCATTGCCGGCTGGAAAAGTATTCAGGCTTCCGATATGTTACTGATACCGGATCCTGACACCGCCAATATGGATCCATTCATGGATGAACCCACATTACTCATTACATGTGATGTAGTTGAACCGGCTGACGGAAAGGGTTATAGCCGGGACCCCCGATCACTCGCCAAGCGAGGGGAAATTTATTTGAAATCAACCGGTATTGGTGATGTTGCTTACTTCGGCCCTGAGCCCGAATTTTTCATTTTCGACTCCGTCCGCTGGCATACCGACATGTCAGGTTGTTCAGTCAAGATTGAATCTGAAGAGGCGGCCTGGAGTTCGGCCATTAAGTATGAAAGCGGCAATATTGGCCACCGGCCTGCTATAAAGGGCGGCTACTTTCCCGTGCCTCCCGTCGATTCATTACAGGACATCCGCTCCGCCATGTGCCTCACACTGGAAGAAATGGGCATTGGTGTAGAAGTTCACCATCATGAAGTAGCTACGGCAGGTCAGTGTGAAATAGGCACCCGCTTCAATAGCCTGGTGAAGCGCGCCGACTGGAATCAAATCCTCAAATATGTAGTACACAATGTGGCTCACTCTTATGGCAAAACGGCAACCTTTATGCCGAAACCCATTGTGGGCGATAATGGCTCGGGCATGCATGTGCATCAATCCATATGGAAAGACGGCAAGAACTTATTTTCTGGAAACGGTTATGCCGGCTTATCAGAAATGGCGCTTTTCTATATTGGGGGCATTCTCAAACATGCCAAGGCGCTCAATGCCATCACCAATCCCGGCACCAACTCCTATAAACGGCTCGTTGCTGGATTTGAAGCGCCTGTCAATCTTGCCTATTCAGCAAGCAACCGGTCGGCTGCCATTCGTATTCCACATACCAGCAGTCCAAAAGGGCGGCGGATTGAAGTTCGCTTTCCCGATCCAATGGCCAATCCCTATCTTGCATTTACTGCACTCATGATGGCTGGCCTGGATGGTATCCAGAATAAGATACATCCTGGAGATCCAATGGATAAAAATCTTTATGACTTGCCGCCGGAAGAGGCCGCCAAAGTACCCAATTCCTGCGCATCATTAGATGAGGCTTTGGAATGCCTGGATAAAGATCGTGATTTTCTAATCCGTGGCGGCGTATTTTCGAATGACATGATTGATGCCTATATCCATCTTAAAATGGATGAAGTCACATTGTTGCGCATGACTACGCATCCGGTTGAATTCGACATGTACTACAGCTTATAACCAGGTAAATAATGATCGCCTATTGGAAGACCATAGGCTGGAAGCCCGTTGACCTTAGGTCCAGCAGACTCCCAGAAAATAAATATTGCCTCGTGCAAAGAGAATTTTGAGGTTGAATAAATAAAAGCTACATCGGTTAAAAGTGATCAATTACTACAATAAGAAGGATTTATAAGCTCTTTTCCGGCTTTTCCTTTAAAAAAGGATTGATAGACTGATCAGATAATTGCATTTGTCATCAGAATTTCTCTATCGAAAATATGGAAATTAGAACATTACCCGTCTTATTGATTTTATTGCTGCTTTGTTCTTTACCCAAAGCTATTGCTGGCACAAGCATATACAAACATGTTGATAAAGATGGCCGTATTACCTTTACCAACCGCCCCATAAATAATGCACAAAAAGTTTCTATAGCCTCTTTTTCCAAAAGTGCCGAACCAAATAAATCAGGATTACAGCCGGGCGTTCCCCGTATAAAAGATACTACACAGAAAGAGCGTGATGTCATGCGTCACCAGATTCTGGAAAAAGAATTAGTAACTGAAGAGAAGCTCCTTACCGATACACAGAACTTCCTGAACCAAATCAGTAATGATCGAGAATCTGGTAATTATCGAGAAAAGGTTATCCAGCTAAAAAATAAATTATTCTTACACCGAAGAAATATAACGGCTATAAAGAAAGAACTGGCGAGTCTATAGTCATGCTGAAAATGATAAGCGGCCAGAATAGTGAATCATGAAAACAAATTACTTTTTATTGATTGCGTTAGTTTGTTCCCCATGTTCAGTCCAATCGGGTGTCTATAAACATATCGATGAACATGGCAATGTAACATATTCAAATGTACCTTCTCATAATGCAAGAAAAATTGATCTGCCTCCTATTGTTGTCGTTCCCGCTGTTGATCCTGAAGATATAGAAGAAAGAATTACAAAAAGAAGGGAGACTGCCAGAAATGAGGAACAACGTGAACTGATTGAAAGTAAAATATCTAAAGAAGAAAGTCGTTTAAACGAAATAAAGCATGAGTATAAAGATGGGGTTCCAGATCGACTGGGTAGCGAGCGCAACTACCAGAGATACCTTGATCGGGTTGAACGGTTGAAAGAAGAAATTAATGTGCGTGAGAAAAACCTGAGCATACTAAGAAACGAACTCCAAAAAATACCTGACAAAAACCGGTAATGAAAAACCTCACATGGATAGTTCTACCATAATAGGCGCATGATCTGAAGGACGCTCCCGTTTACGCGCAGCCTTATCTATCGCACATGCCATACAGGACCTTGCAAGTTCATGACTCAACAAAATATGATCAATACGCAGACCCCGATTCAAGCGAAAGGCCATCATACGATAATCCCACCAGGTATAAGACTTCCCGGGTTGCTCAAATAACCGGAAACTATCAGCAAATCCTAAATTGAGCAGCTCATTGAAAGCAGTCCGTTCCGGTTGACTGCATAATACTTTGCCTTCCCATACTTTCGGATCATAAACATCACGATCCTCCGGTGCGATATTAAAATCACCCAGTAATGCCAATTTTGTATACGCTTTTAATTCCTGTTGCAGCCACCTATTTAAGGCTGGCAACCATCTTAATTTATAACCATATTTTTCTGACTCAACTACATCGCCATTGGGAACATAAATCGAAATAACCCGCATATCCCCATAGGTGGCAGCAATGACTCTTTTTTGTTCATCATCAAAACCAGGTATTGCGGTTACTATGTCACTCCCCTTTTGCTTACTAAGTATTGCGACACCGTTGTAAGTTTTCTGCCCAATAAAAACAGACTGGTAACCGATGGCTTCAATCTCATTCTGTGGAAAATTGTCATCTGGCAATTTCGTTTCCTGCAAACATAACATATCGGGCTGATTAGCCTCTAGCCAATCAATAACTTGCGGTAGTCTCACTTTTAGTGAGTTAACATTCCAGGTTGCTAATTTCATAATGATGATTCAGTTGGTCATCCATCTGTTTATGTAAAGAAAAAATAATAAATACGGAGAATGTCTGGCTTATGCCACTGGTTCAATGATACGTTGTAGCCATTGACTGATATCCACTATCTCTTGTTGACATACAGTATGATCCATCGGATATTCATGCCATTCAAGCGGATAATTAGCAGCCAGCAACCTTTCTCTTGAAGCAATCGCATGCGCTATGGGTATTACAGCATCATAAATGCCATGCGCCATAAATATTGGTATTGAGGCATTTACTGCACAAGCTTCCGTTGAAAGTGTTTCCATAAGAGGCAAGTAACTTGACAATGCTATAATTCCAGCAAGCGGATTAGTCTGGCGCAGTCCGGCTTGCAATGCCATTGCACCACCTTGTGAAAATCCGGCCAGCACAATATGTTTTGAATCAATGCCACGCTGAATCTCTCGTTCAATCAAGACATCTATCATCTTTTGCGAGCTGCGGATACCGGATTCATCTTGATAATTTCTGAAATCAGGGCGAAAAATATCGTACCAGGCACGCATTATATAACCATTATTCAGGCTTACGGGACGTTCAGGCGCATGCGGAAAGATGAATCGGATGGATTTCTCTGACAACAGTTCCAATTCATTGACTATCGGTACAAAATCACTCCCATCCGCACCCAAACCATGCAGCCACACAATTGCATGCGTGGGGCAAGCGCCCGTTTCAATTTCAATGGCAGGCAGCAAATCAATTGAATCATTAATCATATAATCGCAATAGAAATTTGCATTGGCACAAGAAATTGATAAGATTAAATTCGTGCAGTTTAAAGAAATCTATATAAATAAAGGAAACCATGAAACGCAGAAATTTTATAAAATTGATTGGATCAGGTGCATTAATTTTTCCCATTGCGCCCTTAGTTTCCGCACAGCATATATCGCAATCACTCGATTTAAAAAATTGGACCAGTTATCGTTTGACCTATCAAGTCGATCTTCCCGCCAGTGGCAGTACTGCTCGTTTATGGCTTCCATTACCTGATACCAATGATTCTGCTTTCCAATTTACTCAAGGCAGCAATTGGAGTGGTAATGCTACAAAAGCTTCATTTTCCACTATCGGAACAAGTTCCTTCCCAGTATTTACCGCAGAATGGCAAGGAAAACAAAAAAATAACCAGAGACATGTAACTGTCAGCTGTATTGTTAAAACCTCCGATCATTCTGTCAATTTAAGCGAGTACCCTGTAAGTAAGCGTTCCATACCAAATAACGTTAAGAATTATCTCGCTTCATCACACCTAAAACCAATAAACGGTATTGTACGTGAAACAGCCATTTCCATTATAAAAGAAAACAACGCCGCAACCACCTTGGAACAAGCCAGAGCCATCTATGATTGGGTAATAGATAATACCCAGTACGATGAGGAAATTCGCGGACGCGGGAAAGGTGATGTTAAATCAATGTTTGAGAAAAATACTCTCACTGGAAAATGTGTTGACATTAATTCATTATTTGTAAATCTTGCAAGGGCAGCCAATATCCCGGCACGAAATCAATATGGCATTCGCATGAATGAGTCAAAATTACATCAAAGTATAGGAAAATATGGCGATATTAGCCAGTCCCAGCACTGCCGCCCAGAATTTTACCTTGCCAGCAGTGGCTGGATCCCTGTTAACCCGGCTGATGTGAAGCAAGTGTCCGCATTGGAGAATATACCACTTGATGAGCAGAAAATGATTCTGTTGAGAGAAAAATTCTTTGGCACTTGGGAGATGAACTGGGTTGCTTTTAATCATGCTGAAGATCTGCTACTAGCTTCTAATAGTATTGCTGGCAAATTGCCTTTTTTTATGTTTCCACACGCAGAAGTAGACGGAAAGATACTGGATAGTTTAGATTCTGAGAATTTTTCATACAAAATAACTTCATCTGAATTAATAGGAACAGGCGCTAAGTTCTAGATTTGGTTACTCCATTTGAAATAAAACGTTCCACCACAAGCAATACAGCAGATATGAGTGCTTCAGTTCGTTGGCATTCGTCCCAAAGAACGGGGAATTCAATTCCCTAAAGAGATTCAATTTTTTACTTTATTTTTCTGCTTATCCACTTATAAAAAAACCGGTACACCGGCTGTC
>ERZ1292633.5255-Hain-H41-02um-R1-5255-length-11739-cov-4_pt2 | contig 10230 bp, 8 predicted proteins | sample MGYA00564406_ERZ1292633 | MGnify/ENA primary metagenome ERZ1292633 (study PRJEB36523, sample SAMEA6512639) | groundwater metagenome | collected 2019-01-08 | study: AquaDiva: Metagenomics assemblies of 32 groundwater samples
TGCGCGCAAAATCACGTTCGCGTTCGATGCGCATCGCTTCGCCGGTCGCGCAGAGCAGGCCGACGCCGGAATTCACGAGCTCGTCCGCCCACGGCGCTTGCGCCCAATCAATGGACTGCGGGATGACGAGTTCGATGCCGCGCTCTTTGATGAGCGGCACGGGGCTCGGATGCGTCTCGCGCAAGAAAGTCGGCCCGGCGAGCGATGGCGGGAAATGCGCGTAATCGCGCGTGAGATAGGTGGCAACGGTCGCGCCGTGATCTTTCAGCGTTTGCGTGACGCTGTAGGCGAACGACCCGACGCCCAGCGCCAGGACGGATGGTTGCTTTTGGTTGGTTGATTTCCCGCTCATGTGGCCCCGCGTGCCCGCTTCAAACGGCGCAAAGCGTGAGGCGTCGTGGCTATCGCGTCAAGCGTGCGCCTGAACAAAAGTTTGAAGATGAATTCTCGCCACGTCTGCGGAGTCTGTTTTATGCTAAAGATTCAATTATGAGCAGTCTGCCGCACATCCCCGCGCTCCGGCGCGGCAAAGCCTACGAGAGTCTCGACACCGTCGAGGTACGCGATTTCCGCACCGGCCAAGTCAAAGCCGTCGTCAGTCAGGTCAACGCGGGCATCGTTCGCAAAGATTTGTCACGCGTGGCGGAGGGACAAGCGGCACTCAAGAAATTTTCTGTCGCCCAACTCATCGAGATTTGCACCAAGACGGGAGAACAATTTCTCAACGGCACGCTGCCGCTCGGCGACAAGGGTCACACGCAATCCCCGCAGCAATACATCGAGACGTTGAGCAGCACGAGCGGCCTGCCGCACGTCATGGTCCGGCGCAACATGGAGAAGATCCATCTCGCGCTGACGAACATGAAGACGGTGCTCAATGGCCTGTCGCGCGGGCTGGACCTGAGCATTCTCGACAACGGCAGTGGCGAACAATTCGGCACGCGGCTCAGTTATTTTCCGACGACGCCCGCACTTGGACTCGTGATGCCGAGCAATTCGCCCGCAGTAAATTCTCTCTGGCTGCCGAGCATCGCGCTCAAGACGCCGGTCATCATCAAGCCGGGCAAGGAAGAACCGTGGACACCGTATCGGTTGATCCAGGCGTTCATCGCGGCGGGCGCTCCGGCGGAGGCGTTTGGGTTTTATCCCACCGATCATGAAGGGGCAGGAGAGATTCTGAAAACGTGCGGGCGCGCCCTGATCTTCGGCGACAAATCCACCACGGCACAATACGCGAACAATCCCGCGATCCAGGCGCACGGTCCGGGCTGGAGCAAGTTTCTCATCGGGGACGATTGCATCGAGAACTGGCGCGAGTACGTGGATGTGATGGCCGCGAGCATTTCCGACAACGGCGGTCGCTCCTGCATCAACGCCTCGGCGGTCGTGGTGCCGAAATACGCGGCGGAAATCGCCGAAGCCCTGGCGCAGAAGCTCGGGCCGATTCAGCCGACGAAACTCGACGACGCAAACGCGCGGCTCTCCGGTTTTGCCAATCTCAAGATGGCGGACTTCATTGATGGCGCGATCGAGGAGGGATTGAAAACTCCCGGCGCGACCGATGTGACGGCGAAATACCGAACCCCCCTCACCCCGTCGGACGGGGAGAGGGTGGCCGAAGGCCGGGAGAGGGGATCCCGCAAAGTCACTTTCGACGGCGGCACGTTCGTCCGCCCGACGATTGTGCTGTGTGATTCTTTCGCGCATCCGTTGGCGAACCGGGAATTCCTCTGTCCGTACGCCAGCGTCGTGCAGGTGCCGCAGGGCGAAATGCTCAAGCAGATCGGTTACACGCTCGCGTGTTCTGCGATCACCAAGGACCCCAAGTTCATCGAGCAGATCATGGATTATCCGCACATCGAACGCCTGAACATCGGGCCGGTGTCCACCATGAAAATTTCCTGGGATCAACCGCACGAGGGCAACATGTTCGAGTTCCTCTGGCAGCGCCGCAGCATTGAGCGCGCGTGGTAAATGGGTGGGGCGAGCGTCCTCGCGAGCCTCCTTCCGCTGGACCTCTGTCCCTGCCCAGATCTGCTCCGCTGAACGGTTCGGACTTCATCATTCATTATGCCTCCGCCCTCCCAAAATGTTTGCCCCGCCTGTGGCTCTCTGGCAAAACTTCCGGCGCATGATTCACCAAAGACTGTGCTGGTTGGGGCTCGTGGTCGTTTTGACCCTTGGATTGCTGACCGGCTGTGATAAACCCGCGACCCTGTCTGTTCCATCTTCCACCCTCAATCCTCCATCCTCGAACGCGACAGCCCCCGTCCTCCGCTTCCACTGGCTCGGCAAGCACCGCCTCGCCACCGAGGCCACCACCACCAATTTCATGGCCATCTGGAATCTGCCGGAAAGTGCGAAGCTGGAAGCGCAGACCCTCGCTAAGCTCGCCACGGCTCCGTGGCGCTTGTGGCAGACGAACGTCTCCGTTTCCAATGCGCCGACCGCACTGTTGCGGCCGTTGCTGGATGACGTGGTGCAGGCCGAATCTTATCTCGAAGTCTCCGGCGCAACCAACCAGCCGGCCGAACTCGTCTTCGCCATCCGCTTGTCCGCCGCCCGCGCTGCGTTGTGGGAAACCAATCTCCCGCTCCTCTTGAATTCCCTTTTTGCCGCCAACCTGACCCCCGCCGGGCCATCTTCCAACTTCACACTTCACACTTCACACTTCACACTTCAAGTGACCCGTTCCGGCGCTTGGACGCTCCTGTCGGCCCGCCTCTCCCCCAATTCCTCTCCACCCTCCACCCTGCTGGAGACCTTCCGTTCCCGCATCGCCGCGACCCAAACGCCCTTTCTGCCGTCGGCGACCAATCATCTGCTGGAGGTTTATGCTGATTTATCTCGGTTGCGCCAGTTCTTTGCCTGGGATTGGAGATTACCCGCGGCGCCCCCGCGGGTGAACTTGGTGCTGACGGCTGAGGGAAATAATCTTCGCACCACCGGCGCCGTTTTATTCAACCAACCCGTCCCGGTCCAGTTGGCCGCTTGGAACCTTCCCACCAATACCATTCACGATCCCTTGATCGCGTTCACCTCCTTGCGAGGCTTCGATTCTTGGGGTCATTTGCTGCCGGTCCCCACGGCTTCCCCCGCGCTCAAAATTCCGGACCAGATGTTTTCCTGGGCCATTGCGGGCTATCCGTTGCAAACCTATTTCGCGGCGCCGCAGTCGGCCCCCACCAACTTCATCCGCTCGGTGTCGGATGCCATCACCCGCGCGTTGTCGCCCGGGGTGAGTAATTTTCATGGTCGGTTCGTTACCGGGACCAACTACGAGAAAATTGAGTTGCTGAGCATTCCCTTCATGGAGCCGCGCCTCCAGAGCTTCCAGGATTCCAGCGGTGAATTTGTGGTCGGGGGACTCATTCCCATGATGCGCACCAATCGTCCGATCCCGTTCGAATTGGTCGCCCAATTATTGGCCCGGCCCGAACTCATTTATTACGACTGGGAAATCACCGGTCCGCGCGTCGAAGCCTGGGTTTATATCGGCCAGACCATGCGCCTTATCCTGGGGCGGGCCCAATTGCCCACCGATTCCGCTGGCTTGAAATGGCTTCAGGCGCTGCTCCCCCGCGTCGGCAACAGTGCCACGGCCCTCACCGTGACCTCACCCACGCAATTTTCTTTTGTCCGGACCTCCAGTATGGGTTTGACGGGGCTGGAGCTGCATCTCTTGGCGGATTGGTTGGAGTCGCCCCACTTCCCGGCGGGTTTTCACTCTGAGCAGTTGCAACCCGTCCGTCGTAGTCCGCCCGTCCCGGCCCAAAAATGACCAGTTCATTTCCCGGGAACTTTTGGCAACTTCTACTTGTTGTTGGTGTTTTCTCTCAAAGCTGGTTATTTTTAATTTATGAAGCGCACCGATAATCGGGTCATCGTCAGGGCCGGGCGGATCTGCTTGCTCGTTTGGCTCCTCCTCGTTCTCTGGGCCACCCCCGGCGCGCATGCGCTGACCGCCGACAATCCCTACGCCACCATCGTCCAGCGCAATGCTTTTGCGCTCAAGCCGCCCACCCCGCCCCCGGTCATCACGCCTCCTCCCACTCCCGCTTCCAATGTCGAATTGCGCGGCATCACCACTTTGTTGGGCCGGCCCCAGGTCTTGTTGAATTTCAAGGTTCCCGGTAAGCCTCCCGAACCGCCCAAAGACCGCTCCCTGGTGCTGGATATCGGCCAGCGGGAAGGCGATGTCGAAGTCTTGGAGATCAATCCGGCCGCTGGCACGATCCGGATTCGGAACCAAGGCAATGAAGTCGCCATGAACCTTAAAGACAATGCCTCCAAACCTCAGGTGGTGCCCGGGTTGACGGCGCCGTCAGCTCCGTCGCTCGGGATCCCGTCGCCCGCTGCCATTCCGGCTCCGGCCGCTGCTGGTTCTGGGGTTAGCACCACTACTGTGGGTGCTGCCGCCCGGCCCACCAACCTGCCCACCCGCAATATCCGCGCTACCAGCGGCGATACTCCTGCGCCCATTACCGCCGTGGAGCAGGCCGCGATCATGGAAGTCGAACGGGAACGCACCAAAACCTTGGTTGAACAGGGGAAGATGCCACCCTTGCCGCCGGTGCCGAATCTTAACAAATAAAACGATCAACCGGGCCTTCGGTCGTTGCGCCCTGTTTCTCCGCGCCCGCCCGCCGCGATTCCTGCGTTTCTGTTCTATGGTTTGCCCTGTCTTCCCAGCCCAACGCTCCGCCCCGCTTGGTATTCCCGCAGTAACATCTCATTTTTTCGGGCCAGCGGTTCGTTCCCGCCGGCGCTCGCCAGCTTGATGGCGGATTGCGCCGTCACCACCGCATTGCTGAAGTCCCCCGCTTCCGCATAAGCCGCCGCCAGTGTGCTCAACATCAAGGGTTCTTGCTGGGCCGTAAGTTGACAGGCTTCCTGCGCCAGCCGCACGGCTTCCTTGCCGTTGCGCTGCTCTTTTTTGGGGTTGGCGGCTAAGATCCACGCCAGATTATTCAAAGCCTCGATGGATTTCGGCTCCGTCTGTAGCACCAACTCATATTCCCGGGCCGCCGCCTCCTGCTGGCCGGTGGCCGTCAGCAGGGCCGCCAGATAGGACCGGATGGCTCCCGTGGGTTTCCGCTCGCAGGCCTTTCGGATCTGGTAGATCGCTTCTCCCAGCCGTTGGTTGGCCGCCAGGGCCTGCCCATAGGCGATCAGCGTTTCCGTGTCATCCGGTTTGATTTCCAAGGCCCGGATGAAATGCTTTTCCGCTTCGGAAAATCGCCCCGTCATCGCCAGTCCCTTGCCGAGATTGCGCTGCGCCGCCGCGTTATTGGGATTGAGCTCCAGAGATATTTTGAAGTGTTCCATCGCTTCCGGGAGCCGCCCGCGCTCCGCCAGATTACACGCCAGATTATTGTGCGCGCTTCCGGCCTTCGGGTTCTTCTGCACCGTATCCCGCCACAAGGCTTCATCCGTGGCATAAACCCGCGCCCGTTCCTGGCTCAGCAGCACCAGGCCCGCGATGATTCCCCCCGCCACTCCGTTGCGAATGTGCGGCTGGCGCAACTGCCCGATCCCCGCCCCCACGGCGGCGGCCACCACCAGCAACGCCAGATAGGCGAAGTGATCGGAGACCCGCGAGAACACCATGAAATACATGTCCACCAATCCGCAGACCGGCAGCAACATCACGATGAACGCCGCGCTGCCGAACGCCACCGGGCGACCCCACCGGTGGCGATAACGCCAGACGAGCGCGCCTCCCACTCCCAATAAGATCAGCGGCAGAAACCGTAGTCCGCCCGGGAGCGAATCATTCCAACTCGGATAGATCGCGCACAGATTTACCGGCCACAGCGCCTTGCCCAGATAAAACCAGATCGCCGTTCCGGCATCCGCCAGCCGTTCGGCGCCCCCACCCGTTTGCACCGTCAGTCCGCGGATCGCCTGATGCGCCTGAAACCACATCGTCATCGCCCCAAAGAACAGGGCGGCGGCGAAAAACGGGGCCAGCGCCAACCCATCTTTTCGGGTCGGGCGCCGCTGGCGCATCACCAGCCCGAGCAACAAGATCGGCAGGACCACCGTCGAAGTCTTCGCCAGCAGGGCCAGGATGAAACTGCCGAACGCCCCCCCGTAGGCCCAGCGCGCGGCGGCGGTCCGCTGCGCCGCCCGCGCCGCCTCGAAATGCATAAAGCCCAGCAGGCTCAGCAAAAAAAACGGCAGCGATAATGTGTTCTTCAGTTCCGAGATCCACGCCACCGAGGCCACGGCCACCGGATGCACCGCAAACACCGCCGCCCCCCACCACGCTCCCGGCCCGACCAGCCGGACCAGCACCCGCCACAGCAATAACACTCCCACCCCATGCAGCAGGGCATTCGTCACCCGATATCCGGTGGCATTCTCCTGGAATACCAGCCATTCCCACCACATCACCACCGTGCTCAAGGAAAAATCCGACCCCAGCCAGACCGTTTTCAAAGTGAACTCCCCCGTCGCCAGCGGATTGTTCTTCACCAAAACCAGATCATCCCAGACGAACCCGCCCCGGAACGAAGGCCAGTACGCCACCCCCACCAACGCTAGCAGCACCAACCCCGCCGCCATTTTACCGACCCGATCCCCTTGCGGGGCCGGTTTCTGGGCAGGTGCGTTTGGTTCGTGCAACGTGTCTTCCATCATGGCCATCCGCCCGCAGCCTAATCATTCAAACCCCAATGACAAGCCACACCTCGGCGCGATGTTAGGATTTAGGAGATAGGGGATGGGGTTTAGGATTTAGGGTTTAGGAGCTAGAAGATAGGAGTGGTGACGGAGCGCGAAGCATCGCTTCGCGTGTCGACTCCGCGAATCCTGCGGAGCGATGCTCCGCGCTCCGCGCCCCAGCGACGTTTGCCGAGGTCTCTTCTTCATAATCTCCTCTGCTAACTCCTATCGCCTATCGCCTAACTCCCCAGGCTTGTCCCCCGCGAGGCTCCCGACGAGCCGATCCCCACCCTCTCCCCATCCGATGGGGAGAGGGACGGGGTGAGGGGCCGCTTTTGTGCTTCTTGTGCCTTTTTGCGGCTAACATCGGATGGGGCGAGAGCCGGGGTGAGTGGCCACTGGGAAATCATTTCTGATCTCCGTGCCTCCGTGGCGATCCAGATTCCAACTCCTATCTGCTAACTCCCATCTTCTGATTTGGCCTTCAAGTGCCCATCTCCCAAGGCTTGTCCCCCGTAATGGGGACAAAGGGGGACACGAAAAATGGCGTTCTCTTGGCCGAATCAGGGGAAATACGGGCACCAAACCGGGGATTTACCGGATTGGCAAAACGTTGATTGTGAGTAGGATGTGGTGATTCGAGTGCCGTGAAAAAATGTTCAAAAAAACCCTAAAAAACTATTGACGCCTTGTCCCCCTCCTGAGATAGTGGCCTTACACACGGTAACCAAAATACTAAAACACATGAGAACAAAATCATTAGTCGCAGCCGCAGCGCTACTTGCGGTAGGTGCAGCCTCCTCCATGGCTCAAAACAACGTTTACTCCCTGAACGTCGTCGGTTATGTGAACGTCACAGCGGTTCCTGGGTTCACAATGCTCAACAACCCGCTTGTTTCTCCTGATAACTCGGTCGGCACATTGCTTAAGGATGATCAGAACGGCGGCACTGTTCCTGCAGGCAGTGTTGTATACAAGTTCGAAGGTGGCACTTACGTCACCATTTTTAATGATGAGTTCGGTGGGGGTTGGGATGCGGGAACCATCACAAATGGCCAAGGATTTTTCTTGCTGAACAATACGGCGTCACCGGCAACTGTCACCTTTGTTGGTGAAGTTCCTCAAGGCGCGGTCAATAACGCCTTGGTTCCTGGATTCAACTTGGTTGGCTCTAAAGTTCCTCAAGGCGGTTTTCTTGACGATCTTGGGCTCACATCCACGGATGGCGACATCGTCTATAAGTTCGTAGCCGGTAGCTACAATACCTACTTCAAAGACGAATTCGGTGGCGGTTGGTCTTCAAGCTCACTTGATTTCGACCCGGTCAAAGGACCCAACCTCGACGTGGGTGCTGGTATGTTCTACTTCCGCTCGGACATCAACGGTGCGGCTACTTGGAATCGCAATTTCACCGTCCAACCTTAATCCTGTCAGATTAACACTCAAAACAACAAAAATACGTAACAAACAAATATGAAAAAAATCCTGCTAACATCTCTCTTGGCTATGGTGGCTGTTGCCTCCTTCGGTCAAGGTCTAATCAGCATTGGCAATGGTATCACTGCCACCCGTTTTCCGATCTATGGACCTCAGCTTGCTGATCCGTCCGTACAAGTTGTCGGTAACGGCCCGCTCAGTGCTCCTACGGGATCCACAGTGTTCACTGGCGGATTGCTCTCCGGCACTCGCTATGCGATTGAATTCTGGGCTGGTCCTGCTTCAGCCACTGATTTCAGCGGCTTGACCCTCATCACCACCACAACGTTCCGCACGGGCGCTACGGCAACCGCGTTGCCGAATGGCATCACGACTGCTATTGGCGGCTCCGTTCCTGGTGTTGGTGCCGATCAACAAGCCCGGTTGGGTGTGCGCGTTTGGGATACCCTGAGCGGTGCTACCTATGCTAACGCTGGTGTCCGTGGTCAGAGCCCCACGTTGTTCTTGTCCGCTCCGTTGGGCGGTGGTCTTACCACCCCTCCGAACTGGGTTGGCCAGAGCTTCAGCCTCACGGCTGTTCCTGAACCGTCCTCGATGGCTTTGGCTGGCATCGGTGCCGCCGCGTTGATGATCTTCCGTCGCCGGAAGTAATCAGCCCCATTTGAGTGTTTTCAAGCCCCGGGAGAAATCCCGGGGCTTTTTGTTTATTTGCTCGACTCAATCCTGACCAAGTTGCATAAAGCTCCTTGGAATTCCCGACCTTAGTTTTGCCTGAACACTACCATGAGCCCTCTGCAAAAGGCGCTTGCGCCAGCGGAGCGCGGAGCATTGCTCCGCGTGTTTATTGATATTATCGCGCGGAGCAATGCTCCGCGCTCCAGCGTTTTCAACTTTTACAGAGGTTTCTACTATGAGTTGTCAGAGGATGATCCTTTTGCGGTGAGTGGTAGGGCGCGTCACTCCGTGCGCGCCGCCGTCTGGCTGACACGAAACGGCGCGCACAGAGTGACGCGCCCTAAAAAATCCTTTTGTTACCCGCTCTAAACAATTTCATATATGAAAAAAATCCTCCTCGCTTCGAGTCTGATGTTGGCTGCGCTGACTTCATTTGCTTCAGGCAGCATCATTGCTGGCACCAGTCAACCCGGAACCCGTTTTCCCATCTATGCTCCCGAACCTTCCCACCCCTATGTTCAAATCCACGGGAATAGCGCCATCGGCCAACCGAGTGGAACGACGGTTTACGGTGGTTCATTGCTCTCCGGGACGCGTTATGTGATGGAATTCTGGGCCGGACCAGAATCTGCCACTGACTTCTCAGGTTTGACTTTGATTCATTCCACCACTTTCCGTTCCGCTCCGGCCACGCCCGAGGCGTTGCCCAATGGGCTGGTCTATGGTGAGCAGAAATTCGTGCTGGATGTTCTTCCCGGAGAACGCGCCCAGTTGGCCATGCGCGCTTGGGACACTGAAAGCGGCCCCGACTTTGATTCAGCCCTGGTGCGCGGCCAGGGAAATCTGTTTCTGTCCGCTCCCTTGGGTGGAAATCCCGCAACCGGTGGCATTCCCCTGATTTCTCCCAATTGGGTTGGCGAAAGTTTTAGTCTCGCTGTGATTCCTGAACCCAGTTCGCTGGCTTTGGCCGGCCTCGGCGCCGCCACGCTGTTGATCTTCCGTCGCCGGAAGTAATCAATTCAGTTTGAGTATTTTCAAGCCCCGGGAGAAATCCCGGGGCTTTTTGTTTATGGGCTCGCCGCAATTCTGACTAGGTTCTAAAAACCTCCTTGGAATTCCCGACCTTAGTTTTGCCTGAACTCTACCATGAACCCTCTGCAAAAGGCGCATGCGCCAGCGGAGCGCGGAGCATTGCTCCGCGTGTTTATTGGGATTATCGCGCGTGGCAAATCTCCCAACTCCCAACCATGGCTCTGAGCCTCTGAGCCTCTGAGCCTCTGTGGCAAAAAGAATTTTGCCGCTTTGCATTGAGTGAGGCGCGTCAGTCCCGTGCGCGCCGTCGTCTGTCTGCCCCGCAACGGCGCCCCCAGAGTGCCGCGCCCAACCTTCGTTTTTTAGTCGTTCTGATAACCCCCCGGTCGCGGGGCAAATAGCCCAACTCCCAGCCCT
>ERZ1292633.6444-Hain-H41-02um-R1-6444-length-10229-cov-5_pt1 | contig 10229 bp, 8 predicted proteins | sample MGYA00564406_ERZ1292633 | MGnify/ENA primary metagenome ERZ1292633 (study PRJEB36523, sample SAMEA6512639) | groundwater metagenome | collected 2019-01-08 | study: AquaDiva: Metagenomics assemblies of 32 groundwater samples
GCGCAAAATCATGCTTCAAGCGGCACAATGGCGCAATATTCTGCTGCCATTATCTCTAATCACGATTTACGCAATCAAATCGCAAGCCGCAGTTTGTGGGCAATAAATGCCAGCCAAGAAAGCCTCGAAATCATGCCTTCGCTTGAATTGGGTTTAACATTGGAATTGGGTGACATAATCGGATTTCAAGACAAAGGACTTTGGGTTGTTACTTCAATGGAAGGCACTAGCCCTGCCAAAATGCTCTTATCTAAACCCCAACCTGAAGGGCTTAATGGAGCGAACACTTATGCGGGCCAATATAAATTCGATTCCATCTTTGCGCCGGCGCCATTGGGTTTTGTTTTGGATTTGCCCTATCCATTTGCCTCGCTTTCGGATCCCAAACCGATTTTTTATGCCGCAAGTTCACCTTGGTTGGGCGGCGTTGAAGTTCGCTTAAATGACGATGTGATTGCGCCAATTGCTAAACCAGCAAAATCTGGAACTTTGCTTACCACTTTGCCAAAAACCAACACTTCTATGACGCTGAATATGGCAATCGAAGTGCATTTGGATTTTGGAAGTTTAGAGAGTGCAAGTGGCTATTTGGGTTTGATTGAAGCTGAAAAAATTATCGATATCATTTCCTACCAATCGGCAACTCTAATTGGCGCAGCCATTTATAGGTTAGAAGGCGTGGTTCGCGGATTAAATGGCACGGCATTCGCACCAGCCATCAACGCAAATTGCCAAATAATTATTTTAGACGATGCTGGTGTAAGCGCCAATTTGGGCCGCGAATTATGGGCTCAAATTCTTGAATGGCATTTTGCCACACCTAGTTCTCCCAATGTTGAAATTGTCGCCACGAATTTTGAAGGCATTGCGGCATTGCCTTGGTCACCGTGTCATTTACGGGCCAAACGCGATGGGGCGTCAATAATTATCAGTTACGTGGCGCGCGAGAATGGCAATTACGATAATTGGGAAATGCCAAGCCCACTGCAAGCAGGGGCAAGCTACAAAATCGAAATATTAAATCAAAATAATCAAATCATCAGAACCATAAATAATTCTAGCGAGAGCTTTAATTATGTTGACGAAATGGCCGATTTTGGTGCCTCGCAAGCCCAATTGTCGCTAAAAATTGCGCAATTCGCCGCAGACGGACGGCTTGGTCATGCCAATCATTCTACAATTGCAATAGTTTAGTTGAAATCTTAACCCAACACTCCTAAATCTAAATATGAATTTAGGAGAATTATGTGGCGGAAAATCCCTATGTTGTTTTAGGCGTAAAGCATGGTGCTCCGCTTGCCGAAGTGCGCAAAGCTTATCGCAAACTCGCCAAAGAATTTCATCCTGACAAAAATCCAAACAACAAAGCGGCGGAGGAGAAATTTAAGAAAATTTCTGCCAGTTTTGCATTTCTTGATGATGAAGCGCGCAAAGCCAAATTTGATGGCGGCGAAATTGATGCAGATGGAAATCCAAAATTTGCGGGCTTTGGCGGCGGTGGATTTGGTGGTTCGCGCGGCGGCGCGGATCCATTTGGGCCGGGCGGGCCATTTGCAGGCATGAATGCAGGTGGAAGGGCACGTAGTGGCACAACGGGCTATGGCTCACCTGAGTTTGAAGATTTCTTTGGCGATTTATTTGGTGCTAATGTTCGCGGCCAGCAAAGGCGCGCGACCCCGCAAACCAAAGGGCAAGATTTAAGCGCCAAAATCCAAATTGAGACGATCGACGCAATATTGGGCGCCAAGAAAAGGATTTCAGTTCTTGGTCAAGACATAGATGTTACTATTCCAATTGGCGTCGAAAATGGCCAAACATTGCGCCTAAAAACTAAAGGCCAAAAGGGCCAAGGCGGCGGGCCGGCTGGCGATTTATTGGTGCAAGTCTCAATTGCCGCCGATGCGCGCTACCGCATTGAAGGCAAAGACATTCACACTGATTTGAAAATCACACTTCTCGAAGCCGTGGCTGGCGGCAAAGTCGAATTGGTTACCCCGTCGTCAACTGTCGTACTGACCCTAAAACCAAATTCCAATTCTAGCCAAGTTCTGAGGTTAAAAGGTCGTGGTATTGCCAAGAAGGAAGGCGCTGGGGATATGTTCGTTCATTTGATGATTTCATTGCCCGAAGGTGACAATTCTGAACTTCTAAATTTGATTGAACTTTGGGGCAGGAAAAATGAAGCTCCGAAAGGCCGCGAATAATGGCGAAATTTGTGGACGCGAAGCCAATCATCGGAGTAATTCTTGATGAAGATAGCTCAAACGGCGGGCGGTTTTATCAAACCAATAAGGGTTATTTTCGGGCGATTGAGGCTGCGGGCGGCATCGCAATCGGCTTGCCCTATGCTTTGGACTCAATTGAATTCGCTAAACAGAATTGCGCAGGATTATTATCAACTGGCGCGCGCATAAAATTTCCCAAAAGCCACTATATTGAAGGCGAAGACAGCACTTCGCCAGAATCCGACCGCTTTGAAATCGAACGCCAATTGATTGAGGCGTTCCTAGAAATGAATTTGCCATATCTTGGTATTTGTAATGGCATGCAAATGCTCGCAATGTTAAGCGGCGCAAAAATCACTTTTCAAATTCAGGCCCATATAGCTGGTGAGATTAAACATGATGATCGCTTAACCCGCCACGAAATAAATATTGACCCAGATTCAAAACTTGCTTCAATCATGGGCACAAACAGAATCACAACTAATTCGCATCATTCCGAGGGAGTGATGACGGCAGCTCCAAATATCAAAATCACTGCCAAAGCCCTTGATAATGCGATCGAAGCCATTGAACGAATCGACAAGAGCTTTGCGATTGGAGTTCAATGGCACCCAGAATTATTGTGGCCAAAACCTGAAAATCCAGCAGATGTCGGTTTTGGTAAACATTCCAAACGACTTTTTTGCGCATTTATTGAGGCGTGCAAAGCGAAAAGACTATTAGAATAAGCCTGTTTTGTTGATGCAATGCAAATTAAAGTTTCAATAAGCGCTCATTCAAACTATGTTCATGCACTTTGTGATATTCAGCTTTTATGAAAACAATTTTTCGAATTTTGCCATTATTGATAGCCATAGCTTTACCGCTTTCGGCACAGGCGCGCCCACACAACCGGGGATTTGAAGCGGCGATTGCGCAATCCTTCAATGGCAGCTATCCGTCGCCCCTTGATATTATTGTCGCGCAACAAAACCGGACTTTAAGTTTACGCGAAGTGGCGCAAATAATTGGCTCGCAAATTCCGGGCCGTTTAAGTGATGCGAATTTGGTCAATGAAGGCGGTCGAATGGTTTATGTTGTGCGGTGGGAACCATCGGATGACCAAGTTCGCGGTCGCATCATTATTTTTGTGATCGATGCTGAAACTGGCCAAATAATTTCAAGACGTGGGGGTTAATTATGCGCTGTTTAGTTGTCGAAGATGATCCCGATTTACGGCGTCAATTAAGCCGAACCTTGAATGAAGCTGGCTATGCCGTTGATTTTGCCAAAGACGGCGAAGAAGGCCACTTCCTCGGTGATACCGAACCCTATGATGTTGTCGTCCTTGATTTGGGTTTGCCACTGATAGACGGAGTTAGTGTTCTCGAACGCTGGCGTTCCGAAGGGCGCACAATGCCAGTGCTTATTTTGACTGCCCGCGATCGTTGGTCGGAAAAAGTCGCAGGCTTTGATGCGGGTGCTGATGATTATCTCACCAAGCCATTTCACGCCGAAGAATTATTAGCAAGATTACGTGCTTTGGTGAGGCGGGCTGCGGGTCATGCCACTGCCGCCCTTGAATCTGGCGATTTGCGTTTAGACCCACGGGCGCAAAGGGCGACGGTAAATGGCAATCCAATAAAACTTACTAGCCATGAATTGCGGCTTTTGACATATTTGATGCACCACGAAGGCCGCGTAGTTCCGCGTTCTGAATTGATAGAGCATATTTACGATCAAGATTTCGATAGAGATTCGAACACTATTGAAGTTTTCATCGGTAGGCTGCGTAAAAAAATTGGCCAAAACCGCATCAATACGGTTCGTGGGCTTGGCTACCAATTAGTAAAACCTGACCCCGAATAAATTGAAAAAGCCAGTATCACTAACGCTTAGGCTGGTTTTGGTCGCTGCACTTTGGAGCAGTTTAGCGCTGGCTTTGACTGGTTGGGGGTTGTCGGCAATTTTTCGAAGCTCAGTTGAAGCCGCGTTTGATCGTGAAATATCGGTGTCAATTGACGCACTTGCTGCCAGTGTCAATGTCAATGCCGACGACAAATTGATAATTGAACGCCCACCCACAGACCCCCGCTTTTTGCGCCCTTTATCAGGATATTATTGGCGGGTGGCGGATTTATTGCCCAATGCAGTAATCAGTAAGACTAACCAAGTAAGGTCGCGTTCACTTTTTGATGAAACCCTGAATATTCCGATTGAAGAAATAAATCTGGGCCTCGCAAATTTTGGGGCAACTGGTGCAAGTGATTTGGATAGAGGCACAGAACCTCTGCGAATTGGCTACCGAATTATCAAACTCCCGGACCGCGAATTTGCGTCGATAATTATTGTCGCAGGTGACAGAACCGAAATTTATCAAGCATCACAGCGGTTTAATTTGGTGCTAATCGGCAGTTTGCTTTTATTGGCGACGGGCCTGATTGTTGCAATTATTTTACAAGTAAGATTGGGTCTTGAACCAGTTCGCCGAATGGGCGCGGAACTCGCCGAAATTCGCAACGGAGAGCTAGATAGGCTGGACGATTTATTGCCAATTGAACTTGCGCCATTGGCACGCGAATTAAACGCTTTATTGACCCATAATCAAGAAGTGGTTGAACGCGCGCGAACCCAAGTCGGCAATTTGGCCCATGCACTTAAGACGCCGATTTCTGTATTGTTGAACGAGAGTCGTGAAAGTTCAGACAGTTTTGGCAGTTTGGTATTCCGTCAAACTCAAACCATGCAAAGGCAAGTTGACCATTATTTGAAGCGCGCCCAAGCAGTGGCAAGGGCGGAATCGCTGCGCGCGCGAACCCCAATAATGCAAGTTGTTGAAGATATCGTCCGCACTTTGACCAAGCTTTATAGCGGCGATGGCGTCACTCTGAATATTGAAGGAATAACCACTGCGATTTTTCGCGGTGATCAAGAAGACCTTGAAGATTTGATAGGCAATTTGGCCGAAAACGGCTGCAAATATGGTGGTGGTTTGGTCGAAATAAGTTTTGCCTATCCCGAAAGTGGCAAAATCGAAATTATCATTGATGATGACGGCGATGGTCTTACCCAATCACAAATTCAAATTGCCCTTAAACGTGGAGTGAAACTTGACGAAACCTCGCATGGCTCAGGGCTAGGGCTTTCTATAGCCGATGAACTGGCACGCGCTTATGGTGGGGCTTTGGTTTTGGAAACTTCGCCACGAGGCGGGCTGCGCGTGAATTTGCGATTGCCAATTGTTGAAACCTGAATTTAACCCATTTGTGAGAATGCATATTTTGCATTTTTGGGCATTGGACTTCGGGGTTATTCCAAACATATGAATCAAGATAAGAAAATACTATTGTTGGGGCTATTGGCACGCCTGCCTGCCAATATATCTGCGGCTCTAATACCCGAATTTGAAACAATGCGCGCTGGCGGCGCGAAGCATTTGCCTTTCGATGAAATTATTGAATTATTGGAAAAAAACTGCGTAGTTCAAGAAGCTGAAGTTAAATACCAGCCAAGTTTAAGCCGCGCATTTTTCGAGCCATTTGAAGCGCTTTTTGAAAACGCTGACACTAAGCTTTTGCCGGGTTCAATTGACCGCAAAATATTGGCAAATATCTGGGATGCAATTTCCGGCAAAATTGCCCCTTTGAGGTTCAAAGAAATAGAAACAAAACATTCCAATGCGATTTTACGCAATGATCTTACGTCTAGGTCGCAGTGCGGTGCAATGGTTCGTGATGAATGCTTAAAGCTTCAAGAAGTTGCCGATGATCCCGAAATTCTAAGTGAGTGGGATAGCGCAATTTCTAGGGTGCAATCGGCGAGGTTTTACAATCTTTTGAAAGTGGAGAATAAAGCAAGGGAGCAGCACCTTTGTGTTGACCTCGATTTAGATGTTGAAACTTCGTCACCCGAAAGCGTATATACCGATTTTTTCAAAGCCCTTGAGGATGAAAATGTAAATTGGGCCGCAGACTTTGCCTTGCTTTTAATGGCCAATTCAGCGAAACCCTGGCACGTGATGCGCTTTTTCAAAAGCCTCGCCAAAGGGACAAATGACAGAAAACTCAGCTTGACGGCATTAAACACAGTCGGCGAAAGGCTGCTGGCAACACTTGACCGAATGCTCGATGAAATAAATGCGCAAAAATCAACTGGTGATTTTGACGGCGTAGAGCTTGCCGCACGAATTGAAGAATATAATAAATTAAATCACGGCCTTGAACGCGAAGAAATTATGGCGCGCGATGGCCCTTGGCGTAATAAATTGAAAGTAATACGGGGCAAGGCGGGTAAATTATTTGCCGATTGTTGTGAAAATGCTGAAACAGCAGTTATCGCCGCTTATGTTTTGGATAGAACCAAAGTCAAAGGTGCCGGCACAATGGACATCCCACGCACTAGCAGCGAGCCAAATATGGCGAAAGTGCAAACCGCACTTAATTTTGCGAGTTTCATTACTGCGGTTAGGTTGTTCGCGCCATTGGCGGGATTTAGCGGTGCGCATGAAAAAACTTATAAAGTGATATTGCGCCATAGCGATTTGGTTCGCAACGGTTTAATCACGCTAAAGCAACTTGAGGATGGCGGCAAATTTTACGACCAATGGGTCGATATCGCAGAGCAATTAACCGCCGAAATTGATGACAAGGACGCCGCTAAATCGTTCAGGCGACAAATTGCGGCATAAGTGGTAAATTAAAACCGCTACTTATTGTCGCCCTTTCATATTTTTGGATAATGTGTAGTAAGGCTAGATTTTGGATTTGACAAATTGGCGTCAAGTCGAAACTAGCTTTTTACTGGGAATAATCCAAAATCATCATGCAAAATATTGCCAGCCCTTTCGAGTTAATAACCACTATTTCCGTCGCGCTGATTGGATTAGGCGCGGCAACATATTGGATATTGGCGCAATCAAGGCGCGGTGACTTGCAATCGCAAAGTTCCGAATTGCAAATCTACAAAGACCAATTGAACGAACTTTCTGTCGAACATGCAATTGGCAGAATCGACGCCGCGGATTTGGCAAATGCCCGCCTTGAAATTGGCCATCGCCTTAGCCGACTTAAACAAAGTGACAACCCAAATCCACTCATCGCCACCAATCCTAAGCTTGGCATTTTTTTGGTTTTGGCGTTTGGTACGATTGCTTTGTTTGGGTATTTTGCAATTGGTTCAATTGGCGCAAAGGATATGCCATTCAAAGGCCGAGCCGCTGAATTATTGTCGCGACCCCCACAAACTCTGTCGCAAAATGAAGTGCTGGTGCTATTGCAACAACGGGCAAAATCAGACCCGCGCGATCCAATTGCACATTTGCTTATCGGCAAATTATTGGCGGGTGAGGGCCGCGATGACGAGGCATTACGCGCAATCCAAGCAAGCTTGCGCCGCGACCCACAATCTGCGGAAGCTTTGGCAGAACTTGGCGGAATTTTGTTTCGCTTAAATGACAATCAAGCAAGCAGTGAATCAGGTCGTGCATTAAGTGCCGCCTTGCAATTAGAGCCACAAAACCTAACCGCCATATTTTATCGCGGGCAAATATTATGGAAATCTGGCAAAAAAAATGATGCGTTGGATTTGTGGCAAGCCGCTTGGGCTGCGCTCCCAAGCGATGATTTGCGCCGTGAAGGCCTGATAATTCGGGTTTTGAATGAAATCTCAACGCTTGAAATTGGTCCTAATATGGGTGATGCAGCTAATGTCTCGCAAACTGAAAATCCAGGCGACCGAATAGCGGCTATGGTGCAGCGCCGCACCGAAAGGCTAAGCCAGAACCCAAGCGACATTGGTTTGCGGCTTTCTTTGGCGCGGGTATTTATGATGTCGGGTGATTCTGAGAAGGCTGCCGAATTGCTCGAAGCCGGCAAAATGCATACTAAAGCCAGTCTTTTCCAAAGTGCAATGTTAGAAGAAGCCAAGCAATCTATAAATCCAGACAATTGAGAATGAAATGAAACGGCGAGACAGAACTTTAATTTTGATAATTTTATCGGGCCTAATTTTGGTGGCCGCCAGTATTTTTGTTGCAATCGCGATGAAAAAGACGGTGTCCTTCTTTTATGCACCGCAAGACGTGGCGCAAAATCCGCCAAAAATTGGCACAAATGTCCGTTTGGGTGGTTTGGTAAAATCTGGCTCCATTATTCGCGGCGCAGAGGGTAAAATTGATTTCATTGTCACCGACGGCATGGCGGAAATTAAGGTTGAATATGTCGGTATTGCGCCCGATTTATTTCGTGAAGGCCAAGGCGTTATTGCCGAAGGGCAATTTGTTTCAAATGACAATTTCAAAGCCAGCCGAATTCTTGCCAAGCATGACGAGAACTATATCCCCAAAGAAGTCGCAACTGCGCTCAAAAAATCAGGCCAATGGAAAGAGCCAACAAGTGCGGCCAAATATGATGGCGGCCGTAAATGATTATTGAGCTTGGCCATTTTGCATTATTCATTGTTTTGGCGGCGGCATTATTGCAAGCAATAAGCGGGCTTTATGCCGGCCAAACTCGCAATTTGACTTATTCTAACATGGCGAATGGCGCCAGCGATGTTGCTTTTATCGCGGTGATATTTTCGTTTTTTGTATTGGTTTATGCCTATTTAACTTCTGATTTTTCTGTAAAAAATGTAGCTGAAAACTCCCACACCTTGAAACCGCTTATCTATAAAATCGCGGGCGCATGGGGTAATCATGAAGGATCGATGTTATTATGGGTTGTGGTTGCCGCTGCCTATGGCAGCAGCTTGGCGCATTTTGGTAAATCCTTGTCGTTCGGCTTAAAGGCGCGTGCAATGGGCATTCAGGGGTTAATTATTGCCGCCGTTGTCGGTTATGTTGTTTTTGCTTCCAATCCATTTTTGCGCTTGGACACGCCACCATTGCAAGGGAATGATCTTAATCCATTATTGCAAGACCCGGCTTTGGCAATTCACCCGCCATTTTTATACCTTGGCTATGTTGGGCTTTCATTGGTTTATTCGCTTGCCATCGCCGGCCTGATGGAGGGCAAAATTGACGCCGCTTGGGCACGATGGTTGCGGCCATGGGTTTTGGCAAGTTGGGTGTTTTTGACGATTGGGATTTTGCTTGGCGCTTATTGGGCTTATTATGAACTTGGTTGGGGTGGCTGGTGGTTTTGGGATCCCGTCGAAAATGCCAGCTTCATGCCGTGGCTTTTGGCAACCGCACTGCTGCATTCAGCAATTGTAACAGAAAAGCGCGGCGCTTTGGCGGCATGGACAGTGCTTTTGTCAATATTGGCTTTTTCACTATCACTTTTGGGAACATTTTTGGTGCGCTCGGGCGTAATAACTTCGGTTCATGCCTTTGCTTTGGATCCAGGGCGCGGCATTTGGATTTTGATGATTTTGGCTTTTTTTACGGGTGGTGGATTGTTGCTTTATGGGCTAAAAGGCGCGAAAATGGCTTCAGACAAAGGGCTTTTTGCGCCGATTAGCCGTGAAACTGCACTGATTTTGAACAATTTATTCCTCGTCGTGGCTTGTTTTACAATATTGGTTGGCACGCTTTATCCTCTGGTTGGCGAAGCAATTTATGGCCGCGCAATTTCGGTGGGCGCACCATATTTCAATGCGGTTTTCACACCTTTGATGAGCGTGATATTATTGGTTTTACCGCTTGCGACAATGCTTAGTTGGAAAAGGGCGGTTCTTGTTACAAGTTCCAAAAAACTGGTTTGGGTTGCTTTGGTGGCAATTCTTGGCGGGCTATTGGTTGCGTTTCTGGCCAAAAATAAACCCATGAGTGCGGTTGGAATTGCAATCGGAATTTGGGTAATTTTGGCCGCCATTTTTGAGATTTCAAATCGAATTGGCTTGGGGAAAATGCCTTTGGTGCAAAGCCTAAAGCGCCTTCAAGGGCTACGCTTAATGGCAATTGGCATGTTTTTGGCGCATTTGGGGGTTGGCATTTTCACAATCAGCGCAGTTATCGAAACCAGCTTCAAAACTGAAACCACAAAGGGACTAGCAAGTGGCGAAAGCGTTGTTTTCGGCGGTTAT
>ERZ1292633.6445-Hain-H41-02um-R1-6445-length-10229-cov-4_pt1 | contig 10229 bp, 10 predicted proteins | sample MGYA00564406_ERZ1292633 | MGnify/ENA primary metagenome ERZ1292633 (study PRJEB36523, sample SAMEA6512639) | groundwater metagenome | collected 2019-01-08 | study: AquaDiva: Metagenomics assemblies of 32 groundwater samples
TTCCTTGCCCTCTTGAAAGTTGATTTGAGCAGTTTGTACAGTAAACTGTTTATCTTTAAATATTAATTTAGATCCCGGTTTTATATCGACTTTACCCTTTATATGGGGAGATTCAATATTACCAGAAATATTTAAAAAACCATTAGCTTCGCCTTCAATTAGTTTATTTTTTATAATAATATCATTCGTGAGGTCGACATTGACATCGAGAGTAAGGGAAGGAGTCAATTCTTCGATTTGTTTAGGTGGCAAAAAAGAGCTGGCTCTAAGTGTTGAGGACTGACGAGATTCTGTTTCAAAATCTTTTTGAATTAAACCTGTAGACACTTTATAGTCTATTTTCAACTTATAGGGTAGCCAGTTTCCTGAAAACAATAAGCTGGCTTTTCCCGCAGATAATATTTTATCAGGAAAGTTCAATTCGACGCTATCCGCAATTGCGCGCAAATTAACTTGAATATTTTGCGGGCCTAAAATTTCAATTTGCCCCAATCCAGTAACATCGCTTGGACCCATTTTTCCAGTAATATCATTTAAAAATATTTTTGATTTCGAAAATTCAATCGGAGTATTAATGTTCTCAATAGCCTGTGGAAAACCTTTCATTATCACATAACCATCGATCAACTCGCCCACTCCAAGCATCTCAAAAGAATTATTATTTAATGAGATTCGGGTATCAAGTACAAGATTGCCAGTAAGCGACTGTGCAAAAGGAATCAAAAATTGTAACATTCTTAGTTGCAGGTCCGCATTAATGCTAAGTTTAGTAGAGGCCGAAGAATTCTGATTTAACTGAAGACTTAAAAAACTATCTTCGCCTTTTAAAACTATATTTTCCATTTGTGATAGACCGGATTTAAATACAAGTCGACTCGGTTTCTCGAGTTTGATGGATTGAGAACCTCGTTGTAATATAAAATCAGTAATTTTGATGTGCCCCTCGGCTAAGGATAAGCTTCGATTTTTAGAAACAAGATCAATTTCGGCATTGATTTTTGAGGTGAATTCCGAGGAAGGTTGCGGAAGTGAAACAAGAGGCAATAAAAACAGCGGATTTAAATCATGCACCAGGATTTTTGCAGAAAAGTTATTATTTTTACTCCAGGGCCAGATCAGATCAGATTGAATTTGGCGTCCGAAGAATTGACCTTTGAAATTCAAATAGTTCTTATCAAGTATTAAACTTCCTTGTGAGTTTGGATAATCGACCTTGTCATAGGTAACCTGTTTAAGTGTAAAATCTGTAAGAACCTGAGGTGAACTTAATGAGCCCAAGACTTGCCCTTCGGCATAACCAATGCCCGAAACGGCGGGTGCATAGGAAATGATGTGATCAATTTCTTCTAGTAAAAAAGGATTAACTTTAATTTTAAGATTAAATTGTGGCTCATCAGGAGTTGTATTAATGAAACCTTCTAATAAGGCAGTAGACTTTGTTTTTTTAAGATTAACATTTTTTAATAAAATATTTTCGCCATCAGCAACAAGGTCCAGGTTTAGCTTGCTAAATCTTTCCTCAGCAAGGGATCCATTAGTAAACTCAGATTTCAATTCGTATTTCAGTTTCCAGAACTTAAACGGCCCATTAAATGTAATATTGGCTTTACCCTGACCCAAAAAATCAAAGGGTAAATATAATTTATTTTTTAATGCAAAAAAAACATCTTCACCATACAGAGTGGGCGAGTTAAAGCTGCCCGCTAAGAAATCATCTTTAAAATTGAATTCGAGAGAGCCGTTCAGATTTGATTTCCCGATATTTGCAGTTAGCTCGCTGAACATTAATTTTGTACTTTTATACTCAAGCGCAGAATTAAAATGCCCCAGCCTGAATTGATCAATTTCGGTATTGTCCATTGAAAGGTCTGCGGTAATGGTGGCCGCACTTGCATTGCCGCTGGTGGATCCTTTGATCTTAAGATCACCTTTTATGTTGAGGTCTGCTAGTGATTCGACATCATCAAAGTTTAAACGTTCGGTTTCAAAATTAATATTGAAGCCTTCGCTAAAATCGACTTGGCCAGAGCCGGTGCCTTGAGAGCTGCCAATTTGTATGCCAGTTTGAAAGGAAAAACTGTCTTTAGTAAAATTGGTGGTTCCATTTAACTGAGCTTTTTTTAATTTCACAATATGAAGTTTTTCCTTTAATCCAGGCTTAACCCAGATATTATCAAGGTCAGTCAAAACATCACAGGTGGCAAAAATACTGGGCTGAATAGCTCCGCTGCAAGTAGCTTTACCAGTGGCGGAAAGCCCGGCCGGGATATCATTTAAACTTAAGGATAAGAATAACTTCTGTAGATCAAAGCTGCTGACTTCCAATAGGGTTGAATATTTATAAGGAGGATTTTTTTCAATTTTGAGATTGCGCAGCGAGGCTGTTCCTGAAGGGTGTTCAAGTTTTACTTCGCTCATCTCAATCAGATTGTTTTTGATTGTGGCCTTGATTTGAGCCTGACCTAACTTAAATTGATCCAGTACAACTTGTGTTGTTTTGATATCAACTGAACCATTGATTTTGTCATAGGTGTTTATATTAAGATTTCCGGTCGACTCAATTAGGCCGGTAATTGAGGGGAGGCGTTGTTTTTGCGGAAAAAGTAAAAGTGAGACGGTACGCATATCTTGCAAATTAATTTTACCGTCAAAACTGATTAATCCTTGGGGTTCAGAGATTATGTTTTTAATATTCTGAAGCTTCGCGCTAAAACTAACCTGAGAGTCTAGAGTACGAACTGCTAATTTTTTAAGATTTAGTAAGTTGTCTTTTAATGAAATTTCAAGATCGGTTTGCAGATTAAATGCATTTTTTTTATTATGCGAAATATCGACATTTAATTGGGTTGTAGATAAAGTCAGCTCAGTTTTTAAATTAGTTACCGATAAATGTGGAATAGTAAATTTTATATGCGACTGTTCTGCTAGCTGAGAATCTGCGATGGACAAATCTAGATCGGAATTATCAAGGATTATGCGATCAATCGGAATAATATTTAAGTATTTGAAGATGGCCTCGACCGGGATTGTAATTTTTTGGTCAGAGCTATCAATTTTTAAATTATAATTCCAGCGGGCCCCGTCAAGGATGACTTTAGAAATATTGATTTGTCCGATGATCAGATCAAAGATATCAAGCTGAATGACGGTTTTTTTAATTGTAACTGGAGCTGGCGTATCGGGGTTATTTTTAATTTTTACCTTAAGTCCGTCCGCTAAGAGCTGCAGTTTAAGAATTGATAAATCGATTTTTTCAACTTCAATATTAACAATATCCTGTTCAGAATTCAGTTTTGGAATTTGTTCAGTGATAAGATTAATTGCCGCTGGTTTTAAAACTTGTGACCACAAAATAGCTGTAGCGATCAGGAGCAGTAATGGAGTAACAATCAGAGTTGAGCGACTGAGCTTGTTATTGGCTTTACTCACGAAGTTTTCCATTCGTGAATTAAGGCTTCAGTAGACCGATAGGAGGTAACTCTGGCGGATAAAGACTCCAGTAATTGGATGGCCATTTGTTTTTGGCCCAGGCCATAATAGGCTTGGGCTTTAAGGTAAATAGCTCCATATGTTGATTCTGGCGTAGAGGTCATTGTTTTTTCAAGGGACTCTATGTGTTTGAGCAAGTCCAGGAATCTGGAAGATTCAAAAAGAATTTCAGCCTTAAGCCATTCGCTAGCGAAGGTTTTTGGGGATTTGTTAATAAGCTCTAAACTTAAATCATAAAGGTCAAACTGCAGTGCTAGCATGGCTAAGTTATAAATTTGTTCGGGCGATTCTGTCTGCAGTCGGTCCGCCAATTCACCAATATGCTTTTTTAATTCTGAAATAAACTCTTCAGTTTCGAGTGACTGTGTTTCAAGTATTTTTTTAGAGTATTTTTTCAAAGAAGGGGCTCGTATTCGGGCCAGAATATCGTCGGCCTTTTTTTCTAAGTGAGCCTGGTGCAGAAGTTTGATTTCAATATCGTGAGGAAATATCTTAACCAGTTGACGGAGGGTTTGTTCTTCTTGTTCGTGTAATTGATAAAGTCGATTATGATTCAGCTGTAAGATCAACTTGGTTTTAATTTGTAGACGTTCATTTTCAAATTCTTTTTTTCTGGTTATCAGGTAGGTCGACAAAATCGGATTGATATTAACTAAAATAGGCGACTTGCTTGCATTTTCTAAAGTTTTATTAGTTGTATTGTTAGTTACATTGTTAGCTGTAAGTGAGGCTTCTATAATATCGAGGATTTCCTCAGAAAGCTGAGATTGGTTTTCAATATAGGCCTTGGTAAATGAGCCCCATGGAAAATCAGGTAGCGAATCTTTTTTTAAACATCTAAGATAAAATTTAAAAAGTATATCAGTGCGGCCAGCAGTCGTTAGAAAATGACTGATACTTTCAATTTCTGATGGGCTCAAAACATCGCTTTTAGCGTATTTGGAAATAATTTCTGTGCAGATCATTTCAAGAGAAATTCCCTCTTGAGATAGGGTGTTTATTTCAAGCTCTAGACTGTTGTTACCAGCCAAGTCTCAAACCCCATTGATTTCTGTTCCAATTATTTTTGTGTCTATTACTTTTGATTGACACGTTCAACATAAGCGCCGGACTCCGTATCTATTCTCAGCAGGTCTCCCTCGCTGATGTGTAGAGGAACCCCAACGACCAGGCCGCTCTCCATTGTTGCAGGTTTTGTTGCGCCCGTAACACGATCGCCCTTAACTCCAGGATCGGTTTGCGCCACTCTTAAGTTAACAGCATTTGGAACATCAACCACAACAGGTTTGTCGTTGTAAATCGTGATAACAACATTTAAATTTTCAGTCAGATAATTTTTAGCGCTGCCGATTTCATGTTCCATCATACAAATTTGTTCATAGTTTGTTTGATTCATAAAATTATAGCCATTGTCGTCTTTGTATAAAAAAGTCATTTCGATGTTCTCAACATTAGGAACTTCAAACTTTTCGCCAGATTTAAAAGTTCTTTCCAGATTAGAACCAGTCAGTAGGCTTCGCATCTTTGTTCGCGAAAACTGATTACCTTTTCCGGGTTTAACATGTTGAAAATCAACGATCACGTAGGGTTGACCATCAACCATTAATTTTAGACCTTTTTTAAAATCCGATGTTTCATACATAATTTACTCCAACTCATTGAAATTTCAGTATAAATGATCACAATTAAGTCGACAACAATTCGCGCTTATTTACTTCGATTCTGCGCAGCAACATTTGTAAAGCCGAGATTTTTTTATCATTGATATTTTTTTGTTTTATTTGCGATGCCTGTGCTAGTGATTTAGGCTGTAGGTAATCAGGCTTCTGGTATTTAGAAAGCCTTAGTTTTCTTGAATCAATTTCAGGATGAGCACCGAAATCATCTGAACATTCGTTAAGCAGTTTAAGCGCCTTTTCGATTTCTTGCCTAACAATCAAGGCGTCAATATAGGAAATCGCTCTTAAAAGCTCTTTGTCAGGTTTAGACCATTTGTTGATTGGAGTATTGGTATCAGGTGCTTCGGAAACATTTTTTTGAAGTTTTTGCATCTGAAACAATTCAGCTTCGTATTCATCGGCGGTCAAAAGTTCAAGTTTTGCTACTGCTCGGCGCGCTAAAGTATGTTTTGGATTCAGAAATAAGACTCTTTTGAATGCAGCTAATGCGAGTTTGCCATTTTTTAGCTCAAGGTGAGCTTCTGCTAGTTCAAGCCATGCTCGCCAATTTTCGCCAGCTAACTTAGTGGCCTCCGTCAAAGGAGAAATCGCATTGTTATGTTGGTTTTGTAGTTTAAAAATACGTCCCAGTAAAATTAATCCACTCGTAGAGCGCGGATGAAATTTTAAGCTTTGCTTAACCAGAGTTTCGGCCTCGGATTTCATGTCGCGTATTAGATAAAATTCAGCCAGTTTTACAAACTGTGGCGATCTGGGATTTTGCTCAAGCTCTTTTTGTAGCTCATGTATTTCATCTTCTTGTGTCATATCAGCTGAAATCTTCTCATTATATTGACTGAAAGAAAAGCAGCTTATTCAATAAGGAATGATTATTTTAGGAATCGACCCTGGGTCGCGCTTTTTAGGTTACGCTGTTGTATCTGTTGAGAATCATAAAATGAGTCCAATTGACTTCGGTGTTCTTAAGTTTGATCCAGATATCATTTTAACTGAAAGACTGCAATCAATAGGGTTGGGAGTGCGTAAGCTTTTTGAAAAGTACAAACCTGATCACCTATCACTTGAAAAACTATTTTTAGGAAAAAATGCCGATAGTGCTTTTAAAATGGGCCACGCTAGGGGTGTAGTTATTTATGAATCTCTTTTGGCTAGATGCCAGGTTTATGAATATGCAACGAGGTCGGTAAAAAAGGGAATAACTGGAAGCGGCGGGGCTGATAAAGAGCACGTCAGGCTGGTGGTGCGCAGTATGCTACAAATAGGCCCTATTAAATCACTGGATGCCTCTGATGCTTTAGCTATGGCGTGCTTTCACGCCACCCAATTGCGTGTGGCTAAAATGAAACAAACGCAGCAACATAAAAATAGTAAAAAAAGTAAAAATAGAGAAGAACAGGAAATGATATGATCGGATTTTTAGATGGAACAGTCTTTGATGTCTCCGCAGATTGTTTTATTTTAAATGTTAATGGCGTTGGGTATGATATTTCGGCTTCGTCGCAAACACTTTCGGATGTTCAGGTTCTACTGGGACAGCAAATGAAAGTTTGGATTTATTCCCATGTACGTGAAGATGCATTTCAGCTTTTTGGTTTTTTAACCAGACCTGAAAAAGAGTTTTTTATTCAGTTATTAAAAGTAAATGGTGTGGGACCTAAATCAGCTTTATCCGTGATGTCGGGCGCACGATTGACACAAATACAGGAATGGATTGAGTCTAGCGATGCTAAAGCGCTATCTTCTTTACCCAAGGTTGGAAAGAAAACTGCAGAACAAATTATTTTGACACTGCAGGGAAAGTTAGTACGTATCGAGGCCAAAAGCAAAGGGCCAAGACTAACAGAGACTCATCGTCAGATTTCGTCGGCACTGACAAATTTAGGTTTTAAAAATCTAAATGTAGACCAATTTGTATCAACACTGGCGCACACAATTACAATAGAAGATGGCGTTCGCGAAGGTCTTAAGAAACTGTCGGGACAATTATAGTGGAGAAAACTTTAAATAGTGGAGAGAGTTTTAAAATGAGAGACTTAACCAGCGAAATGCAAGATTTAGATTTAAAATGGGAAAATAAATTAAGACCACATTCTTTTGAGGAGTTTCCCGGGCAAAAAGACGTTAAAGAAAAAATGAAAGTCTTTGTGCAGGCCGCAAGCCAAAGAGGTGAGCCTTTAGATCACACATTATTATTTGGGCCTCCCGGCCTGGGTAAAACGACGTTGGCACAAATTATTGCGCATGAATTAAAAGCCGATATTAAAATAACCTCGGCTCCTGCGATCGATAAAAAAGGCGATTTGGCGGCGATATTAACCAGTTTGAAGCCTTTTTCAATTTTATTTATTGATGAAATTCATCGTTTGCCTCGTGCCATCGAAGAGTATCTTTATACCGCGATGGAAGATTATTATATTGATATCGTAACTGGTGATGGACTCGGTTCTCAATCCATGAAATTCCAGTTGGTGCCCTTTACACTTATTGGCGCCACGACCAGGGCCGGACTTTTAGATAATCCGTTTCGTGATCGTTTTGGAATTCAAGAACGTTTGCAGTTTTATGACCGCGATTCACTTTGCCAGATTTTAATTCGCTCTGCACAAATTTTGAATTTAGCTTTGGCGCCTGAAGCCGCTATAGAGCTGGCTCGTCGTGCGCGCGGCACTCCGCGTGTAGCCAATCGTCTACTAAAACGCGTGCGTGATTACGCCGAAGTCAAAGGTGACGGCACTGTGACCAATGATATTGCTATTTATGCGCTTGATCAATTAGGCGTGGATAAAAATGGTTTAGATGAAATGGACCGCCGAATTTTGAAAATCATTGCTGAAAAATACGATGGCGGCCCAGTGGGTATTGAAACTTTATCATCCGCTTTGGGTGAAGAGGCTGAAACCTTAGAAGAGGTCTATGAGCCGTTCTTAATTCAAGAAGGTTTTATTCAAAAAACTCCGCGCGGTCGAATGCTGACCAGTTACTCGAAGCAGTTAAGTTTTGGGCAGTAATTATAGTTAACTGTTAACCAAGCGATATATTTTAAAAACGTATTAAAATGGTGGCTCGGGTCGGACTCGAACCGACACGTGCTTGCGCACACAAGATTTTGAGTCTAGCAAGTCTACCAATTTCATCACCGAGCCATCTCAATACATTTGAGGCTAATATATGTACAGACAAGGGTTCTATTCAAGAAATTTTTCAATTCAGCCCCTTAAATATTGTTTCTGTTGTAAAAACAACGATGTATATGGTTGCCTAATGCATTCATTTGTGGCATTAAAATTCGGTATCTTTAAAATATTTTAGGGGGGCGAAATGAAGCAGTTAGTAAGCTTTTTTTTATTAAGTTTAATGTCTACAGTAGTTTTAGCCCAAATATTCCCTGAAGGAGCAAATCCGTCGGTCAGTCAGTCACAGACACTTGTTAAATCAACTAAAAAGCCGGCAAAAAAATATTACGCGACAGGCGTTTTGGGCGCTACAGTTTACCCTGAAGTAAGTAATATCGATAGAGGCTACAACTTCAGTGCGGGTATGGGGTATTATTTAAAAGAAGTTGTTATGCTTGAACTGGGTTTGGGCGTGGCGAAATCTCAAATGACAACAAAAAATCTTTTATTTAACAACCAAAGAGACACCTTTAATATTGACCAATACCAACTTATCGCTGCAGCTAAATATCCGCTGGAAGCTATCGCCGGAACAAATTTTACGCCGATACTTGGGCTTGCACTATCTTACACGATGCGCAGTTACAATTTATTAAACGGACTTACAAATAATTCAGGAAAAACCGGCTCCTCAACGGCTTTTGATGCGGGTGTTGGCACCGGTGTTGATTACATATTTAATGCCAAATATGCGGCGGGTTTAGATTTCAAGTATATGTTTAACTTATCAAATCAGGTCAGTTCTAATTATGCAAATCCGACCTTTGGCTACACCGGAATTGCTGTTGAGAGTTTGCAATATTATGTGGCCGGTATTTCGGCAAGAATGAATTTTTAAAAAGTGTTAAAATATTTTAAACTCTGCATCTTGCTGTTTGTTATTAATTTTAGTATTTTTTTAAATGCACAAAATAATAGTGAAAATAAGGCCGAAACAATCGTGAACGAAATTTTATTTTCGGCAGCGGGTGAATCTTTAACTTTACGAGATGAGCAGATTTATCGAGGGGTTTTGGCCGAGATCTTTCAAAAAAATAAAATTAGCCAATTCACTAAAAAAACATCTGATGATTTTATGTTATCAAGATTAAGTTATAAAGAAGCCCTTGTTTTTGGTCTTCAAGGTGCTGAAATTAAAGGTATTGAAGCTAAAATCAATGAAGCCATGAAAAAAAAGTTGATTGAGTACTCTCGAGTCAAAATTAATCGGGAAGTCCTAGTTATTGCTAAAGCCTTAGCTTTGATAGAAATAAAAGAGGCTCAACTTAAAGAAAAAGATAGATTTTACACCTGGTTTGAAATCATTAAGCGTAAGTATCAGGTTAAGCTTAAGTCCAGAAGTGTAAAACAGTTGGAGAAATAGATTTTTATCATGTATGTGCGTAACGCTAATCCTGCAGACTTCAAAGCCATTCTTCAAATTAGCCACGATATTTATTCAACAATTGAAAATAAAGCTCACTTTAATTGGACCGCAAGTGTTTTAACCGATGAGCTTAGAAATGCTCAGACATTGCTCGTTGAATCTGATGGCGTGGTCAGAAGTTTTCTTTGTTACCGGGATTTAAAGGACGTTTATGAAATCAGTGTGCTTGCTACAGCCGTGGCAATTCAAAGAAATAATTTTCAAGCAACATTGATTGGTTTTTTGCAGAAGATTGCTGCCGCGTCCCAGCGGGCCATAATTCTAGAGGTTCATGCTGAGAATCTAAAAGCCATAGCTTTGTATAAAAAAATGGGCTTTGGCTTACTTCGTATACGAAAAGAATACTATTCTGATCGTGCAGACGCTCTTGTTCTGAGTTGGAATAGTAATTAAGCGTTGCTAGTGGGGGGATAGTTTGATATGTTTATCCGCGTTGGGCTTAAAGCCCAATTTTTTTTTGCC
>ERZ1292633.731-Hain-H41-02um-R1-731-length-37061-cov-9_pt2 | contig 10229 bp, 10 predicted proteins | sample MGYA00564406_ERZ1292633 | MGnify/ENA primary metagenome ERZ1292633 (study PRJEB36523, sample SAMEA6512639) | groundwater metagenome | collected 2019-01-08 | study: AquaDiva: Metagenomics assemblies of 32 groundwater samples
TTCCAAATTCCACAATTTATAGAAACCGAAGACAAAATCGCCGGGCCGCTAACATTAAAACAATTATTATATTTGACCGGGGCCGGCGCGTTGAGTTTTGTTTCTTTTTTTATTCTTAAATTTTGGCTGTGGCTTATTATAACCGTTTTTTTAAGCGTTGTCGCCAGCGCTTTTTCTTTTATTAAATACAACGGCCAGCCGCTGATTAAAATCGTCTATTCGGCTTTCAGATATTTTTGGAATCCGCGTCTTTATCTCTGGAAAAGGGAAATAAAACCGCAAATTATTGAAATTTCAGAAGAAAAAGTTTTAACGGAAAGGAAAAAATTGAAAGAATCGTTTACCTTGCCGTCAATTAAAAAACTTTGGACAGAAATAACCACCAGGAAAACGCCCATACCGAAAAGGGAAAAAGTAATAACAGTTAAGCCAAAAAAAGAATCAATCGCAATTTTTCGGAAAATAACGGGAGAAAAGGAAACAGCAAGGAGAGTGGATTACAGATAAATCATTTAATTGAAAATTCAATAAAAATTAAAAATTGTCGTTAAGATGATTTTAATTGTATAATATATCCATGCCCAATAAAGAAGCTCAGGCAACCCAACAATTCGTTGACGTTGAAGAAATAAAAAACGGCGTCGTTATTTTGAAAGGCGGCGGATTGCGCCGCATTTTGATGGTGGGCGGCGTTAATTTCGCTTTAAAATCCGAAGAGGAACAAAATATCATCATCGGCGCTTATCAGTCATTTTTAAATTCTTTAGATTTCTCGGCTCAAGTCGTGATTCATTCCAGAGGATTGAATATAGAAAATTATTTCCAGAATTTCATTGCTAAACAGGAAACGGAAAAAAACGATTTGATAAAAGAGCAAATAGGCGAATATATTGAATTTATCCGTTCGTTTATTAAAGCTAATACAATAACGGAAAAAACGTTTTTTGTGGTCGTGCCGTATGATTCCGCCGATATTGCCGAAGGATCGTCAAAAATTTTGGAAAATATCCCATTCTTCGGTAAAAAGAAAACAAATCAGCAACAGGCCCAGTCGTTGGAAGAAAAAATCGTCCAACTTGATCAAAGGACTGACCAAGTTATGAACGGTATTTCCGGCGTTGGTTTAAGAGTGGTTGCTTTAAACAATGAAGAACTGATTGAATTGTTTTATAATCTTTATAATCCGCAAGCGGTGGAAAAGAAAGAGCTCGGCATCGCCAAAGAGTAATCGCTAAAATAACTTAGGACTTACGACTAACGACCCACAACATGGATAAATTCAGATTTTTAAATTGGGAAGTATATAATGATTCAAAAAAGTTATTTTCTTATGTTTTAAAAATAGTAAGAAAGTTACCGAAGGAATTTCGTTTTGAATTAGGTAGCCAGATAATCAGATGCGCTTTCTCCGTTATTTTGAATATTGCTGAAGGAAGCGGGAAAACATCAGATAAGGAATTAAACAGGTTTTTGGATATCTCACTTGGTTCTTTAAACGAACTTTTAGCCGCTATGGATGTTTTAAAAGATAATAAATTTATTGAAAATAAAGAATTTGACGATATTTATAAAATGGTCGTAAGTATTTCAAATCAACTTGGCGGCTTTAAAAAGAAATTAAGTCGTTAGTCGTTGGTTGTAAGTCGTAAGTCATTTATCATGGAAAAAATCAAATTGCCAAAATCTTATACTCCGGGAGAGGAAGATATTAAAAATATCATTTCTCCGGCGGCGCTGGAAGTAAACCCGAATTTTCTGCATTTGGGCAATGCCTACGTTAAAACAATTTTTATGTTTACTTATCCCAGGTATCTTTCAAGCGGCTGGTTTAATTCCATTATTAATCTTCCTAATTTGATTGATATCGCGATTTTCATGCACCCTGTTGATACGTCTACGGCGCTTAAAAAACTAAGAAAAAAAGTCACACAGGTGGAAGCTCAGTTGGCGGAGCGCGAAGAAAAAGGTTTGGTCAGGGATCCTGTTTTGGAAACCGCTTATCAGGACATAGAAAATTTAAGGGACCAGCTTCAGCAGGCGCAGGAAAAACTTTTTGACATTGGGGTTTACATCACGGTTTACGCCGAGACCATTGAAGAATTAAATAAATTAGAGGAAAGCGTTATTAATATTTTAGACAGCCAGCTGGTTTACGCAAAACCGGCGGTATTCCAGCAGTTAGACGGATTTATTTCAACCCTTCCGATTTGCAATGACAAACTTTTAATTCATACGCCTTTAAACACGGGTCCGGCTTCGTCTTTGTTTCCTTTTGTAAATGTTGACCTTACTTCAACCGAGGGGATTCTTTACGGCATCAACCAACATAACAATTCTTTGATTATTTTTGACCGGTTCTCGTTGGAAAACGCGAATCAAGTCGTGTTCGCTAAATCCGGCGCCGGTAAATCGTACGCCACCAAATTGGAAATTTTGCGTTCACTTATGATGGGACTTGATGTTATGGTGATTGACCCTGAAAACGAATATCAAAAATTGGCCGATTCCGTCGGAGGCAGTGTGATTAAAATATCTTTAACTTCAAAGACAACCATTAATCCTCTGGATATTCCCGTCGTGCCCAAAGGCGAGGAGCCGTCAGATGTTTTTAAGTCGCATATTTTAAACGTTACCGGGTTGATGAAACTTATGTTGGGAGGGCAGGTTACGTCCGAAGAGGATTCGCTTTTGGACCGCGCCATAACCGAGACCTACGCTTCGCGCGGCATCACGGCGGATGTCAAAGATTTTTCCAAAATGGAAGCGCCGCTTCTGAAGGATTTGCAGACCGTTCTGGACAACATGGAAGGCGGGAAAAATATGGCGTCCCGGCTTTACAAATTTACCGAAGGCACTTACGACGGTTTCGTCAACAGAAAAACAAACGTTGACGTCAGTAATCGTTTGGTTGTGTTTTCAATCCGTGATTTGGAAGAAGAACTTCGTCCAATCGCCATGTATACGGTTTTGAATTTTATCTGGAATCTTGTCAGAGCCGAACTTAAAAAAAGGATTTTAATTATTGATGAGGCATGGTGGATGATGAAATATCCGGACAGCGCTTCATTTTTGTTTGGTTTAGTCAAAAGATGCCGCAAATATTATCTTGGAGTCACAACAATTACGCAGAACGTTGAGGACTTCATCAATTCCCAGTACGGCCATCCGATTATTACCAATTCTTCTCTTCAGCTTTTATTGAAGCAAGCGCCTGCCACCATCGAAATGGTCGCCAAGACCTTCAGTTTGAGCGAAACGGAAAAAAATATTCTTTTGGAAGCGAGAGTGGGGGAAGGAATTTTTCTGGCGGGTTTGAAGCATGTGGCCATAAAGGTTATCGCTTCGTATTTTGAAGACAGGGTTATAACCACCAGTCCGGAACAGCTGTTGGAGATGGAGAAGGAGTAAAATCACCGAATATGGATGAACAGCCAAAAATTTCATTGCCTGAAATAATTATTATGACAATGTTGTCTTTATTGAGTGAATTGCTGGATATCATTGTTTTGGGCTGGGTTATAGGATTTCCGCTTCAATTATGGCTGTTTTTTAAAGGAGGGGAATTCAGTTTTAAAAAACAAGGTCCGTCGTTAATCGGAAATGTTGTGGAATTGATACCGTTTTTGAATTGGCTGCCAATTCGTACGACTGCCTTGTTGATTTCAATTCACAAAATTAATCATCCGGAAACTGTTGCAAAAACAGTAGGTAAATAAAGAAAATTAGTATAAAATTAATGAATAATCGCTAATATACGAATAAGATGTAAATTATGACCAGATTATTTGATATAAAATTACAATTTAAAATTCTGATATTTTTCAGCTTACTATTTACTATTTACTATTTACTATTTACTCCTGTTCACGCCCAGACCGCGCCGGAATTTATGGTCAGCTGGCAGACGCAAAATTATGTCCCTGTTTGGTATGTCGGTAAAATCTTTCCGACCAACGGCGCAAGAATCAGCGTTCGTTTTGATTTAATTGATAACGGCAGGGTTGCGGACCTTTTAAGTCCGACATGCGAAAATAAGAAAAATGATAATAAAGCGCATCCTTGCAGAGTGAGATGGTATGTTAATGACGATTTAAGAATAAACGAAGACAATGGTTTTGGCATAAAAACATTCTCTTTCGCTAATACAAGCGTTTATGACGGAAATGACGTTGAAGTTCATATTTCCATTCCAAATTATCACGGCCAGTCGCTGGATAAAATTATCCTTATTCCCGTGAAATCGCCGGAATTAACAATTGAAGTCCCTAATTATGACCAAAGAGTGGGTAAAGAAAGTAAATTTATTGCTTGGCCTTTTTTCTTCAATTCAATAGCCGGTTTATCGTTCCAATGGCTGATGGACGGCGCGGAAGTCGGCGATAATTCTCCGTTTCTGAATCTAAGCATTGACCCCGCGACTCTTCCGACCACAAAAATAAATTTGGAAATTCAGGTTCAAAACGCAAATTTAGAAACGGCGAGAAAATCAGTTAAACTTGAAACAAAATAACCTTAAAAAAATGTTTAAAAAGTCATCAAATTTTTTTTTAACTATTCTGCTTTGCGAAATTTTAACGGCGTTTCTTTTTATTGCCGCTGATTTTGCCGGAGCCGCTCAAACCGCAAATTATACCCCGACTTATTTGAAAGGTTTTGGGGGAAATCCCGCCGAATTGGTGATTAATATTTACAAATACGCTCTTGGAGCGGTCGGTATTGTGGCTTTTGGCGCCATTGTTTACGGAGCGATTTTAAGAATCACTTCGGCGGGCAATCCATCTCAGGTCCAGGAGGCCAACGCCTGGATTATCGGAGCCGTCAGCGGCATCGCTCTTTTGTTCGGCTCCTATCTGATTTTAGAAACAATCAATCCCAAACTGGTGGATATCGGGAATATTGAAAAAATGATTACGCCGACAATAAAGGTAACAACTCCTAAAAATCCTTTTGTTACTTCTACTGTTACTTCTACTATTACTTCCACTTATACTTGCGAGACGACTATAAAAGTTCCAGGGGCTCGTGGTTATGGCAGCGCAGGCAATTGTCAAAACGAATGTTCTGGAGTTGATAAACAATGTATTCAAAATCCAGCCCTTCAAAATTATTATTGTGAGACAACGCAAAAAGTGCAGTTTGGTATTTATGGCAGCGTAGGTGATTGTCAAAAAAATTGTTCTGCGGCTAATAGTAAATGTGTTCTATTTAAATAAAAATTCACCAAATAAAACAATAGAACTAAAAATTTAAATGAAAAAAAGCGTTATTATAATAAGCGTTATAATCGGGATTTTAGCTCTTGGTCTGGGTATTTATTTCGCATGGCAGAAATCGCGGCAACAAACAATTCCCGCGGTCTCCACTCCTTTTATCAATGAAGGCGGAATTCAGGCGTCTGCGCCGGCTGTCGGAGCAACTAATAAGTTGGTTGTTGTCAGCAAAAACGCCGCGATTGATTATTGGGTTATGAACGCAACGTCAACAGCCGCAACTTCCACTAATCTGATTTTTTACATTACGGCCAACGGGAATATTTTTAAAATCAACGGAAATGAAGAAGAAATTATAAGTGATCTCCAGATAGGCGCTTTGCGGGAAATAAAAGCGTCTAATGACGGCAAAATGGTCTTAATAAAATCGGGGAGCGGCGACAATTTGAGATTTGACCTTTTTGACAGTTCGCGGAACGTTTGGCTGAAGCCGATTTTAGAGATAGCGTCGGCGGATTTGTCGCCTGACGGAAAACAGGTTGTCTACCTGACGAGCAACGGACAAAAAAACGCCGCTCTTATGACTCAAGAAATCAACGCCCCAAAAAAGAAACCGTCCAAGATACTTTCTATAAACCAAATTGATTTTGATTTAAAATGGCTGGAATTGAACAAAATATTGCTTATTTCCAAGTCATCCATTGATTACAATTCGGAAATTTGGCAGGTTGACGTCAAGACAAAAATACTTTCCCGTTTAATGTCGGCAAACGGATTGATGGTTAATTGGGCTAAATTGGGAGAAACCGCTGTTCGGTTTTTTTCCAGCGGCAGAGATTATACTTTGGATTTCATTGACAATAAAGGGAATATTCGGGGCGTTTTCCAGTTTAAAACCTTACCTAATAAATGTTTTATCGCCAGTCCGGCGCAAATTTATTGCGCCATCCCGCGGGACCAAGACGTTTTTTCGCGTCTGATTTTTCCCGACGATTACTTGAAGCGCGCGGTTTATTTTCAGGATTCCGTTTATTTAATTGACTTTGCCCAAAACCAATTCTATCCTTTATTTGACGCCGATGAACCGATAATTGACGCGGCCAATCTCTCGGTTTTTAATGGTCAATTATTATTCATTAATCGTTATGACAACAAACTTTACAGTTTGGAAGTAAAATAATATGTTTGACAGATTTAAACCAAAACCAACGCAGAAACCCGTAAGCGATTCCAGAAAATATTTGACCGAACTTAGAAAAGAACGATTGGAAAAAAATATTGAACAAAAGCAGGCAAAAGGCATTTCGACCAAAGCGGAGGAAATGTATAAAGGAAAATTGGAACAGAAGATTGAACAGCAAAAAAAGACCAATTGGGACCAGTGGAATAAACCGAAGAACCAAAACCCCAGCCAAAAACAATGAGTAATTTTTTCAAAAAAGCCGTTCTCTATATGCAGCTGCCCGAAATGCGGCTGTTTTGGTATTTTTTGCCTTTAGCTATTTTGATTTTAATAATTGATATTTTATATCTTCCAAAGTCATGGGTATTGATAAACGTGGGAATTTTTTTTACTTTGGGTATTATTATTTTGGTTAATAATCTTCGTTTGGCGCGGCTTAATTTGGAAATAAAGCTTGAGCGCAATGAAATGCGAAGCATTGTTTACAATCTTTTTGACGGCATTATCGCTTACGACCAGGATTTCCGCATTTTGATTTTTAACCGCGCCGCGGAACGAATTTTAAATATTTCGGCAGACAGGGTAATCAATCAAAATTTCACTCCGGAAAAAGCCAAAGACATTAATTTTTCGGTACTTGGCCAGATTTTATATCCGTCTTTGGCTGCGCTTGTGGTCAGGCGTTCAGAACAAGGAATGTTTCCGCAAATTGCCGACTTTACTTTTAAGCAACCGGAATTGAATCTTCGGGTTACCACCGATAAAATCATTGACCCTAACGGCCAATTGCTCGGATTTGTTAAAATTATCCATGACCGCACTCGGGAAATAGAAATTTTAAAATCCAAAAGCGAATTTATTGAGGTGGCGGCTCATCAGTTGAGAACCCCTTTAACTTCTCTTAATTGGATTTTTGAATCGCTGGCAAGGGAAACTTTGACCGACAGCCAGAAGGAATTGATTAATATGGGTCTTTTGGGCGCCGGCGGCGTGCTTAAAACAGTTAACGACTTGCTTGACGTTTCCCAGATTGAGGAAGGTCGTTTCGGTTATAAATTTGAAAATATCAATTTAATTTCATTTGCGGAAGAGATAATGGCCAGCGTTATGGCTTTGGCAAAAGAATCGAAAATTAAAATTTATTTTAAAAAGCCGGAGGAGGCCTCAATTATGGTTTTCGCGGACCCGCAAAAATTATCCATCGCTTTTTCCAATTTGATTACGAACGCCATAAAATATAACATTGAAAACGGCGAGGTTGTGGTTGAAATACAAAAATTGGAAGGCCAACCCTATATTCAAATCAGCGTAAAAGACACAGGCATCGGCATTCCTCCTGAAGATGTAAAAAAGTTGTTCACTAAATTTTTCAGAGCCGACAACGCTAAAAAAATAATTACCGGAGGCACCGGCCTGGGACTTTATATCTCTAAAAACATTATTAAAAGGCACGGCGGAGAAATATGGGCCGAATCCCAATTAAATCGCGGCAGCGTATTTTATTTCACTGTGCCTATTGACCTTAAACTTGTTCCTCCGACAGAAGCGGCGTTTGGAGAAGAGTAAGGGCTTGGCCCAAGAGCGCAAGTCCGCCTTAGGCGGACGAAGCGTGATTGGCTGCCAAACCTTACCCAGCACCTTTTGTTGAAATAATTGGGTTATAATATAAATTGGAGCCGTAAGGCGACTTCGTCTTTAAATCGTGATAAATCAATAATTATTGCGGCAAAAGGTGCTGGGTGCTCGATGTTGTATAATTATTTTATTCGGCATTGAGCCTCTAAAATAATTACAACATCGGCATGCCGGAACTCCCCGAAGTCCAAACAATCGTTGATGATTTGAGTAAAAAAATAATGGGGCGCAAAATAATTGGCGTGTGGTTTGACGCGCCAAAAATCATTAAAAAACCTAAAGCTTTGGAGTTGAAAAATCAAATCAAGGGCTTAAAAATCGTTAAGATAAAACGCCTCGGTAAAAATATACTTATATATTTGACTGACGACCAACAACCAACGACCAACGACTATCTATTACTAATCCACCAAAAAATGACAGGACATTTATTATACGGTAAATGGCAAATCGCTAATCGCAAAGTGGAATCTTTAGTAAAAGGATCGCTTGAAGAAAAAGTTAACAAGTATATACACATTATTTTTTATTTAGATAATGGTTGGCAATTAGCTCTTTCCGATTTGCGGAAATTCGCAAAAATTGTCTTTGGCCCGGAAAAAGAGGTTATATCACTTTCCGGATTGGAAAAACTCGGGCCTGACGCGCTGGATAAAAATTTCACGTTGGAAAAATTTAAAGACATCGCCAAAGCGCAGAAAAAAAATATAAAAGAGGTTTTGATGGACCAAAATTTGATTGCGGGCATCGGCAATATATATTCGGATGAAATTTTGTGGTTTGCAAAAATTCATCCGTTGAGACGCGCAAATGATTTAAATATTAATGAGTTAAAGAATATTTATGAGGCGATTAAAACTATTTTAAAAAAAGCCGTTAAACTTCGCGGTACCTCAATTAGTGATTTTCGCGATACCGCTGGAAAATCCGGATTTTATGCCGAGCAGCGTTACGTTTACAGAAAAGAAGGCGAAAAATGCCCGCGCGGGAATGGCATTATAAAAAGGATAAAAATCAAAAGCAGGTCGGCGCATTATTGCCCCAAATGCCAAATTGTAAGAATATAATTAATAAATATGAAGAAACCGGAACTTTTTTTAGAAGAAGCCGTTTTGGACGATTTATCAAAAAGTTTTGATTCTTTGGAATTGCCTTTGTCCGAACGGGTTTTTAATTTAGTCGTCTTTTTTTCCGTTTTTATAGGAATTTTGGTCTTTATCAGGGTTGGATTTTTAGGAATCAGATACGGGGATTTTTACAAAAATCGGGCCTTGGCCAATATCAGCGATGTCACGTATATTCCAGCCGAGCGAGGCTTGTTTTTTGACCGTTTTAACAAATTACTTGTTAAAAACATTCCGTCATTTAAAGCGACTTTGAAACTCGCCGGTTTTTTTAAAAAAAATCAAAATGAACAAAGAGAAGAATTGGAACAAATGGGAGAAATTTTAAATTTACCGCTTGACCAAATTAATGATTGGTTGAGAAAAGTTGATTTGGAAAAACAAAATTCTATGGTTTTGGCGCGTAATTTGACCGTTGAACAAGTCGCCAAGATAAAAAATTTGGATTTTAAGGACATTAAAATTGAAAAGGACTTTGCCAGAGAATACGAAAAAACAGGAATTTTAAGTCATGTTTTGGGGTATGTCGGCGTTGCTTCAAAAGAAGATTTGGGATCCGACAGTGATTTGCTTTTAAATGATTTGGTAGGTAAAGCCGGTTTGGAACTTTATTATAACAAGGAACTTCGCGGGGAAAACGGCGAAATTATTGATTTTAGAAACGCCAAAAACGAAACAGTGGATCAAAAAACATCAGCCATCCAAAGCCGTGGCAATGACTTGTATTTAACCATTGATTCAGAATTTCAGGATTATTTTTATCGGCGTTTAAAAAGCCAACTTGAAGGTATTGGCCGAGTCGGCGGAGTAGGGATAGCCGTTAACCCTCAAAACGGCGAGGTGCTTTCTTTAATAAGTTTGCCTAGTTTTGATAATAATAAAATATCGTCTGATTTGTTGTCTGACCCTTCAAAGCCGTTGTTTAACAGAGTGACGAGTGGCGTTTACAATCCCGGCTCCACAATAAAACCGTTGGTTGCGGTTGCCGCTTTAGTTGAAAAAGTCGTTGATACGAAAAAAGAAATTTATTCGCCCGGATATTTGGATGTTCCTAATCCTTACGACCCGGAACGCCCT
>ERZ1292633.2194-Hain-H41-02um-R1-2194-length-20208-cov-5_pt2 | contig 10226 bp, 10 predicted proteins | sample MGYA00564406_ERZ1292633 | MGnify/ENA primary metagenome ERZ1292633 (study PRJEB36523, sample SAMEA6512639) | groundwater metagenome | collected 2019-01-08 | study: AquaDiva: Metagenomics assemblies of 32 groundwater samples
CCCCCCCCCCCCCCCCCCCCCCCCCCCCCCCCCCCCCCCCCCGAAAATAACATGCAAGCGAGGGACGTTCACTTTGGAGCGACACCATGTTGCCGGCTCGCCAACAACAAGGCAAATTCACAGAACCAGCGAGACCTGCAACTGACGGGGGCGCACCGCGAGCACTTTCACACTGGTGAGCACGAATTCGGCGTCATCCGTCTTGGAATTGACCTTCTTAGTGAGACGGGCGACAAAGATGCCGTGATATACCTCCTCGGCCGCGCTCGCCGCCGGCCGGCCGTACAGGAACGCGTCGTCCTTGAGCGACGCGATATCATCGCAAGGGGCGCTCGCGCGCAACAAAATCGCCTTGGCGATCTCGCGCTGGATCTCAGGGACGTTGATGATGGTCGTGGGCTCCGAGGAGTCCAGATCGATCAGGTGGTGCACGCCATTAAGGAGTTCGAATAGCTGTCCTTCTGTCATGTAGACGACGCCACTTTTTTTGCTGGTGAGCTCGCGGATGAGGCTCGTCGCGCTCAGCAGACCCAACAGAATAGGCACGTCATAGAATACAGGGTCCTCGTCGGCGATAAGCGCGGTGATGTGCATGCGCACGCGATGAAGGGCCTGATGGAAGTCGATCTTACCCCGGTCGTCGAGCTGCTTGGTGACGCCGCTGAGTTCCATGGTGATGGGCAAGTGCATGGTGTCCAAGTCCTTGATATCCACCACGTGGTCAATGAGGTGCAGATTCTCGAGGAACTCGCACTTCGGCTCAGGAATGTCCAATTTGATGAACAGCCGCACCACCGGGAAGAAGCGCGCCTTATCGACGACGATGCGATCGGCTTCCCCGAAACCCACGGCGAAGCGCTGCATGGTTTGCACCGCGGCCTTTTGCGTCGGCGTGGTGTCGAAGACGAGACGCAGCGACACCTCCAGGCACTGCTTCACCGACTGCAACATGTAGAGACTACCGTCTCGGTTGCGTTGCACGCGCAGTAAGGGGTCGTAGCGGCACTCATCATCCCCGATGAGCACCAGCGGACGCGGAATGGAGTCGTCAGGAGGAACAAAGTAAACGGGGAGCGGTCGGGCGAAGTCGTCGGCGTTCGACATGATGCTCGTGTGCGTCTTTTGCAACTTGCGCAGTCGAACACCATTTTGAACTTTGCCGAGCGTTTTTTCGCGTTCCTCTTTTCGCCTCTCCTCCTCGAAATTCACCGACAAGATCATGATCGGGTACGCGAGGAAAAACACGCCAATGCACATGAGCGCACCACCCGTCAACTTGCCAGCTCGGGTCGTCGGGGTGATGTCGCCATAGCCGAGGGTCGTGGCGGTGACCATGAAGAACCAAAACCCGTCGATGGCGGTTTGAAATGGAGAGGGCTCCGTGATGCACGTGGCCGGTGGGAAGCACGGTCGGTACCACAGCTGCGCCGTGCTGTTCCAGTCGCCGCGGTCCGCGTAGTGCATCATGGTGCCTCCAAGCGGCAGTCCCACGAAGAACACCAATGCCATCAGGACGATGACTTCGGAGGATTCGTTGATGGTTTGTGTGACGATGTCGAAATTGTGGAAATAGAGAAAGGCACGCATCAGTCGAATCGTCCGGAGAATGGCGATCCAATTCGCGACGCCGGAGGATAACACGCCTCCCACTTCGAGAAAATAAGGGACCACCGTCGCGAAGTCAAGAAAATTGTAAAAATCGAGGCAGAATTCGATCGGCTTCGGACTGCAAAGAAGCCGTAACAGTAACTCCGATCCAAAATAACTCACACAGAACAGATTGATGGACGTGAATACGTTGGGCGTGTCTAACACTTCGTTCTCTGGTAGCGACCCGACGACGATGTTGATGGTCGAGATGACGACGACGGACATCGTGATGCCGATGGCGACCCAGCGTAGGATGGTCACGTAGTCGGGCTCCTCAATGTCCTCGACGCCCTTCCGGTCAAAAATGTGGAACAATTTTTGTCGAATTGTCGCGTCGTCCCACGCGATCACGTGCTTCGCATCTACATTCTCCGCACGACGCATGTTTTTCAGTGTTTGTGTACTGATTTTCTCCCTCAAGGGGGTCACTTCCGTGTGATAGAGAGAGTCCCTCGCCGCACAGTACCAACCAGCAAGCTATGCGCACCGCCCATTTCAAAATCAAACTAACGCTCGCCAGCACCGCCGCGCGAGTAGTGGTGCACTTGGCTGAAGGAAACAAGGACTGATGGCGTGAATGAATAATGCGAGAATAAATACAAACGATTCTTGAAGGAAACCACACGATCTTGGCCTTTTGCACACGGGGGTGGTGCGCACTCAGTGCGCACCGAGCTGCGCCGCTGCCGGTCCATGCAACTCGGACATCCGCGTCAGCTCGGTTTGAAGCGCGTCCTTGTCCTTCTTGACCACTTCCTCGATCTTGGCGCCGAACTTGTCCCTCGAAGCTTGATAGGCTTGCTCTCGACGCCTCCACTCCGCTTCGGAGATCGCATCCGCGTTACGGGGATCCGCGAACATTTTCGCGATCACACGCCGCACATTTTCTGACGTGGGAAGCTCTACGATGGCGTTCGCGGCACCGAGCGACGAGCAATATTCGTCCACTTCGGCAGCTGTCCGCTTCAGCATTAACAAGGTCGATCCATATTCCGGGTCGTCCAACGCCATCCGGGGGAGGTCGCGACGGGGGAGTGACGACCGGGTCTTCATGAAGTCCAAGTACGTGCTCCGTGGCGACTTCGGCAACGCCGCGACGGGGTCCTCGGTGTTCACCGGTTCGTCGTCGGCCGCCGAGGACGACATGCCGTATGTTGGTAATCAAAAAGTACCGATTCGACTGGTCTTCACACAACAGTGCGCAAAACAAGCCTTCCGTTGCGTCACAAAAACATGAAAGAACGCGACAAAATATATTGTCAGCACCAAACTGCCATCGCTACGTGCGCGCGAGGGAGGGCCACCGCCGTCATGGCCCCCCCTACGAACGCGTCACCACGGCGCCATGAAACGGGCGGGTCGGTTGCGCCGATCGTGCACCTCCCTTGACACGCACCCCCCTTGCGCGATCGATTCGCAGAGTGCTTCCACAAACGCGAATTCGGCCTTTGTGAGCGCCGTAGCTGTCACGTAGGTGGTTGGCGGAAAATACGTAAACCCCCCCGCAGTCAGTGCTTCGTGTGCGAATCTTGCCGACGCGGCGGGGTTGTCCATGCCACCCGCCGCCGAGCCACCAGCCGTATTGGCGGTGGCACTGCGGCGCGCGTCGCGCGCGGCGGGTTGACTCCTCGCCATCGATTGCGACGCGGCGGCCGCGACTGGCTGTCCCATCGTCATAGGCTCCCGCGATGCCATTGGCTGCGTAGACGACGAAGAGGATGATGCAGCAACATCGCGAAGCAGCGCCGTGAGGGTCACGATGGTGGTGCCGTCACCGAGCACTTCGATTCGATTGACATTCGGAGGAGGGCTCACCGCAACGACCATCGGCGACGACTGAGCGACGACAACGGATGGTTCCACGACGATGGCGGAGTCATTCGCCGCCCGCGCGGGGGGCGGCGAATCCGCCGCGATGTTCCCAAGTTCAGCAGCAATAGCGGCAGGATCTGCTTGTGAAAGCAGCGAGGCGCCGGGAAGTTGGCTGCCGGCCGACCCTTCGAGATCACCGGCCGTCGTGGTCACGAAGCTCACTTTCTCCGGAGCCGCCCGCTCCGCTTGTGCCACGGACAGGCCGCACCGGCAGCGACGCACACTGTCAGTGGTGCCCAATGCAAATAACTGGCCGCAAACCAGGCAGCGAGCTTCGCATCGGGTGCCTTTGAAGACCGCCGGCTTCATCAGCATAGCGACACTGCGCTCCGCAGCGGTCGCGGCGGCACCACGCGCCGTCATCGGACTTTGCTTGATGCCACCGTTCGCCCCTTCACGGGCACCGGCTGCCGACCGATTCGTCGCCGCCCCGGGATCGAGCTTCAACCACTTGAACAGAAGGGGTTGCGCCTGCGGCTTGCCAGCACCTGCCGGTGTCAAGCTGGGCGAATACTGACTGCTGCCGCTTGCAGCCGTCGTCGACGTCAGCAGCCTCCCTCCCTGCTGCCGATACCACGAGCCGTCCGGTGCGCGGAGGGTGACGCTGACTTCGCAGCTGTCGTCGTCGTCGTCGACGTTGTCTATGTTATGCTCCTCTTCCGCAGGAGCCGCGGGAGCCGCCTCAACTCCACCGTTCATACCGGCAGCAGCAGCGGAGGTGGCGGTGGGATGCAGCGGCGGAAGATGGTCGCCGTCAGCGCCGAGTGGAGTGGACACGTGGCGGGACCCCATGAGTCTATTTCCATCGACGACACATGACCCGTCCAGTCGCGCGTCGGGACTGCGATGGCGTTTGCGTGCCGCGGCGGTGGCGCCTATCCGCAAATCAGGCTGACCGCCCGTCACGGCAGCAAAATCGCCCGAGAGTGTCCGTGCGCTTTCTGCGACGGAGAGGCGAGCGTCTTCGTAGGTCGTGCGCGCCACCGCGGCGTCGAGCGGAATGGACTCATCGAACCCCAGTACCTCACCGTTTCCTTCCGTTTTCACTTCTGTCAGGGACGACGAAGGGCGTTCCCCGCGCGCCGGCGTGAGCTGCGTGCTAAGATCGATCGCCTCCTCGTGGGCGGCATTGGGCAACGGTCGCGCGATGCGGCCGTCAGGCAAGAGAACAATTTTCTGCCAGTCTGCGTAATCCGGCGACGCCAACACCGACCGCAGCCAGATGTCGTGCACGAGCTGTGACCCTAGCACCTTTTTGCGACAAATCGGACACGGCGTGGATAAGTCCCGCAGACTGCGGTGCTGCAACGCCATGTCCACCCACGACTGCGCGTCGAAACACTCCACGTGCGCACACAACCGCCCGCGGACGGGTAAGTCCATGCGGCGCCGTGAGATGGCGCAAGTGAGCGGGATCTCCTTTTGCACACACATGCCGTCACCGAAGAGATCGTGCAAATGGTCCGCGAGCATCCGCGCGGCGTCGGCGGGGAGGGTGGGCATGTTCGCCAGGTGTTGCAGCAGTCTCGAGGGCTGCGTGGCGATATCGTCCGGTATGGTCGTGGAATGCTGTTGGGTCGTCGACGCTGCGGCGCCGCTCCGGATATGGTTGCGCGATGGTGACGACAGCGCATTTCCAATTTGGCGCTCGTCATCTTCTGGGTCGAATAGCGAAGAAGCCGCACTGCGTGAAAACCGAACGCCAGTCGCCGGACCCGTTCGCGATGAGCGAGTCGCGGGTGGGCGGCTTGGCGCGGTGGCACCGACAGATCGCTGATAACCGCTGTGTGCGGGTCGCATCAATCTTTCCCACCAAAACCTGATCGGAAGGGAACCGCTCATGACACCACAACACTGAATTGCCGCCCTACGGTAGTAGTACTTTTTTCTTTACAACTGTAGGGAGGCGAGCGGTGATCAGTACTACTACAGTATCACACATGAGGAAGAGGGGGATGATCATCCCCTCTCTCGTCCTGCGCGGGGCCGGTTCAGATAGCAAGGCGACACTTCGGCGTGAAATCGATCTTGTTGGCTTTCAACAGGCGGAACATTTCCATGTGGTCCGCGACAAGGTCGGCTTGCTTTTCATCGGCGCGGTGCAGCCTTTCCAGCTGATCGCTCGCTTGCTTGGCGCGCTCCTCCGCGCGAAGGGCGTGAAGTCGACTCTCCACCACGGCCTGCGACATCATCAGCACCCTCTCGTGGTCCTCGGCCATGGACTGGCGCATCTTGAAATTGTCTTCCTGAAGCGACGCCGTCTGCGCCTCGAGGTGACGAAGCTTCAGGGCGACGGACTGCTCCGCGGCGTCCAGCTCCTTGCGTCGCCTGGCGATGTCCGCGTCGTGTTCCTCGACGAGTTTGCGGTAGTGCATCACGTACTGTTCATCCAACTTTTGTCGGTGGCGCTCAACACCACGGTCCCGCAGCTGCTGCTCGAGCGACGCGACAAGTAAGTCATATTCCGCGAAGAGCCGCTCAATGAACAGACGGCTTTCCGCGGGGACGGATGCCCCTAGGAGCTGCCACCCCCCGCGGAACGCCGCCAGGCGAGCCACGTGCACGGCGGGCTGACACACTGCGTTCGGGGGAGAAGATGCCTCGTGCGCAGACGATGCTGATGACGCGGCACCGCCGAAGATAGAGTCGTTCGCATCGAATCCCAGAACGGCAAGCTCTTTGGCCACATAGCGTTTTGCGTCGGCTAGAGCAACGGCGCTCGCCGCGCTTCCAGCGGCTCGCGTGGGAACCGCTCGGCGTGACGGCTCTTCTCTGAATAGCTGAAACGGTGACCGATGCAGCGTCGATTCGCCCATTGCCGCATGCAAACCGGGAGATGTCGCCGTGTGCAGATGGTGTTGCGTAGTGGCGCGATCCAAGATGGATGTGTCGCTGGATGCTGCTCGTTCGGCAGAAAGAAACTTGGGGGACAGCACCGATTGCTTGTCCGGCGATGTCAACGTCGCTGCCGTGGATGGCGCCCTTGGGGGCGGGGTAGATGTCGCCACGTTCGGATGGGGGCCGTTCGGCGGGCCGGAGAGAGAGGGGCTCATCGCCCTCGCTGAGGCGCGGACGATCAAGTCCGGCAAGGGAGCAAGACGCGACATGTACGGTTTGGTATGTGTCCGTCACGGAAGCGTGCTGCGGTCAAGCACAGTGGAGACCACAGTTCAACCGCTGATCCCCTCAACAACAGGGTTGCGATCCCAACCCACGTTGTGCGCGCACTCTGTCGATTGTGTGATCACTCCAACATTCCACTGCAAGGAGGTGAGGGGGCCACTACGCGCTACCAAAAAGCGCCTCGAAGTTGAGGTCCTCGGCATTCCCCTCTGCGGCCCCTGCGTCATCCATCGCCTCGTCATTCGTCAGCGCGCCTGTGAAGACGTCCGCCTCGTCGGAGTCTGCAGCGGTACGAGCGTTAGGCAGAAGCTCGATGTGGTGTTGTTTGAGCGACATTTTGTCCGCCTTACGCACGTGTTCGTAAAAGTCGAAGTAGGCGTCGACGGGTAGCGATAACGTGTGAATGGTGGTTTCGAACGGCTTCCCGCCACAGACGCGGCAGCGCACGAAGGCGCGACCATGTTTTTGCTGCATGGTGATCACGATAGAGGCCTTCGCATCGCAGATCGGACAGTTGAACACACGGGGCACCTTGTACTTGCTCTCCTGCTTGATAGGCGCTTTGGCGGACTTCTTTTTCCCTCCCATCTTGTTGCGGTGATCCGGTCAGTTGAGGCGAGATCGATGAGGGACGCGCTGTGTAGGCGTGCCGTACGACGATGTTTCGCTCTTCTTTGGTGAACTCGCCGAACACAAAGGAAGAACAAAGGAATATCAAAGTGGCTGTGCGCGACGCGAATAATTTGCGTCTTCTTTTATTCCTCCTACCGCACACCGAACAACAACACCGCATTGAGGGACCTCCCACCCCCGTCCCCGAGTTGTGCCCCTTAAAAAACAGTTCGCGCCCTTTCCCCCCCCCAAGAAACGCCTTTCTGAATGGGGGAAGGCCACGGGGGCGTTTGATTTACGACCGCTGACGTAGTGCCACGCTGCGGCATTGCTCCAAGCGTTCCATCCAACAGCCATGACGGCGTGCATTCGCCCAAGTCAGGGACGTAACTGTAATTCAAAAGCACGACTGTACAAAAGGAAAAGGCAATAAACTGGAACTGGAACATAACGCGACAGCCAAAATCAGAGCTCGAAATTCTCTCGGCTCGATTTTCGCTAAAAAACATCTACATTTCGCAACGTTGGAAAGTGGAATGAACAACACAGGTAAACGCGACTGTCTGCATCATCTCTCGCAAAATGCCAACGCTCTGTCGCTCTCTTCTCTTTCTTCTCTCAGTTCTTTCTACGCGTGACATGGTCGTAAATCGTCACTTGAACATACTCATCGGTTTTCAGCACAGTCCGGCTGGAGTTGTCGCCTGGGGTGGTGGCCCGCGGGTCCACATTGATCGTTTTGCGGTCTCGCTTGTGCTTGAACAGCAGTCCCATGGCATTGTCCGCCAAGACCTGGAAGGTGGCGGAATTGTTGTAGTACAAGGTGTGCGTCTTCCAATTGTAGTAGGACAGATCGGAGCGTTTTGGTGCCAGCTTCTTTTTCTTCGTAAAGTAGTCCTCGAAATCCTCCGTCTTCAACCGGTGGCCGAAGTCGATGTAACCCGATACCTCGTGCCCCTTGACGACATCGCGCATAAAGATAATCGTGGACAGCTTCCCGTTGCGCACCAGCTCCTCGCGCTTGGACAGAGCGTAGAGAAAAGGGCTGTCGTCGAAACGTTTCCCCGCGCTGCAAATCGTCTCCAAGCTCTTCTTGCGCTTGAGCGGCCCTTCCTGGGCAGCCTTGCGCGCCGCCTCGAATTCTTCTCGTGACATAAAATCTTTTCCCTTGTAACCCAGCTCGACGATTTGCCGGGCATGGTCGGGGTCCTCTAGGTAGTAGAGATCATCCGGGGTCACCTGTTGGTCGAGGTAGTCCTCGTACGTTTGGCAGTCGAGCACAGAGCGGTCTCCGCCGTCATGGTCTTGCCGGGCCATAATAATGGGTGGAAAACGCTACGACTCTTGAACGCTGGGGGCTCCCCTCAAAAAACAATAATACAATTGTTGTCACCATATCATTCTATCCATCCAACCCTCCACCTGGCTGATGAAACCATCCGATAGTGGTGCCGAGTGTCACGTGAAGCCGCTCTCGTGCACCTGGTCCGCCGCGAGCGCGAGGCAAGCCAGCGCCCACACCCCCACCACGGGTCGCGGAAGGAACGCAAAGCCCCTTTGCCAGAAGCACGCAATGTGGCCCGCGGCACCGAGACCACTCAACGCTAATACGTAGTGCCCCAAAACTTTGTCCCGGCGATAGGCGCGAAGCGAAGATGTGGCGAGGACGGACGAACTAAGCGCTGACATGACCACCACGTTGCGGCGCGACGCTTGCCACTCTGCCAGGGCGACGCCAACGTGAGCGGTCGCGAAGCCCGTCGTCAGCCACCAATGATCCCAGTCCAACATAGGGGACGACACACCGTGATGAGGGCAGCGTTTCTCTCCCTGCCGATGCGTCACTGCCGGGGAGGGGGCCGCGCGCTCGAAAAAGATGGTGCGTGTGACACTAGGGAGAGTGTGCAACACATATTTTTCAAAGTACATCATTTTCGGATGAAACAAATGCCGCTAAGACCCGCTGAAATCATAGCAACAACGCACGACAAAGAAGTAGAGCAACTGGACGCCCCGGAATTGCAAACGCCGCGTTCTCTGTCGTCGTCCAGCGTGTTCCTTGCGTCGTTGACCGGATACAGAGAGAGATTGACAACCGGGAGGTGGGGTTGTGGGGGTAAAAACTGGTGGACGATCATCTGGAGCCCTAGATGAGCGTTGCATCCTTGATCGCCTTCTGTTGTTCGACGCGCCGTGCGATCTCCGCCTCCCGCGCGGTCTGCAACGCTTCCTCCTCCGCCGCCTGCTTTTGAAACTCAAGCGCCTGACGCTGCCGCTCCTCGGCGGCCTTGCGGAGCTTCTCCTGCCTAAGTGCCTGCTGCTTCGCCTTCGTCTCTGGGTCAATTTCGACGTCGCTCATTTCGAAATCCTCACCTCGCGAGTATTTTTCGTAGAGTTTTTTCGCCTGCTGCTGCACAAAGGTATCGCATAAGTGCTTGAGCACAATCCCGAGACACCGTTCCGCCTCGCGTCGCTTCACCGCGTCGTCGTCACTGGGCGACAGCTTCTTCCTGTCGATGAGAAAAGCGATAAAGTCGTCATACAGCTGCGGGGCAAACCGGATGATCAACACGTCGACCACTTCGTAGTAGATGTCTTTGGGAAGACCGAGCAAATCCGCATCGCGAAAACAGTTTGTCTGAATGCGAAATAAGGCGCCGGTCTGATTGCGTTCCGGTCGCAGTCGCAAGTAACCACGAAACGCGCGTTTGTAGTTGTGGAAGAAGATTGAGCTCTTCAACACCGTTTCGAGTTCTTCCTGGATGGCCTTGGCCTTCGAGAATGGAATGCTCGGCAAGTCTTCGGCCGCGACATCCATGTCGCGGGTTTTCACATTTTGCTGAAAGTCGGTGCCGATGGCACGAGACGTGTCGTTCCCCATGACGCAACACTAACAGAAGCCAGGGGGGGGGGGGGCGTGGATTTTGGGAGGGGGGGGGGGGCCGACAAAATTGACCGTAGGTAAACAA
>ERZ1292633.6448-Hain-H41-02um-R1-6448-length-10225-cov-6_pt1 | contig 10225 bp, 3 predicted proteins | sample MGYA00564406_ERZ1292633 | MGnify/ENA primary metagenome ERZ1292633 (study PRJEB36523, sample SAMEA6512639) | groundwater metagenome | collected 2019-01-08 | study: AquaDiva: Metagenomics assemblies of 32 groundwater samples
TCTCTCTCTCTCTCTCTCTCTCTCTCATCTCTCAAGCGGGCCCTTCGAGCGACCGCACAGCGACCGCAGATAGAGAAATAGCCGCGACTCTCAAGGGGGCCCTGAAAGCGGCGCCACAGATGCAGAGAAAAAAAGGGACGGGGGACGAGGTAGGGGAGGGAGGAACAGGTGGGGATGTTGTCTCCGGTGACTCCTAACGTAATTCTGATTTGCACACACCACATACAAGATCGTCATCTTTGTACTCTTCGAAATACCTGTTCGCGGTCTGATCCTGCAATCAAGGGAGGTTCATGTGGGCACAGGTGGTTCAAAGCAGCAAGCAAGCAAGGAGGAGAAAGCAACAAGGCGATGAGAGGATGAGGCCCCATCATTTTTCGTGTTGCGAATCCTCCCGAATGGAACCCCCTTTCCCCATTCCCACTACCGCTACTCAGACGTCTGGCGTTGTGGTGCTACATGCGCAGCGCTGGTGGTTGGTGAGAAGGTTGCTGAGGAGGACAGATGAATTCTTTCATTCGCGACGTGGAGGGTCTAGCTTCTTTAGCTCTTCGTCGTCCTCGGATGGATCCCACTGCGGTTGCACCTCGAGCGGCAAGTGCGGATTGGGTCCCGGAATCGCGTCGGAACACGATCGCAAGAGCTCCAGTAAATCGAGGCAGAGGGCCTCCTGCTCCTTCTGGGATTTAGCCCGAACTGCGAAGGTCGCGATGTCGACGTGGTGGGGAATGCCGTGTTGGACGCTCAAGTAATGAAAGCTGGCCTGCAGCCGATGCAAGTCATCGAGATGACGACAATCCTGAGGGTAATTGTGCACCTCGTCACGACGACCATCATCATCGCTGCTTCGTCGAGCCGACGACAACTCCACTACTCTTCTTGCATCGTCCTTTTGAGAGTCATTCATCGGCGGCCCTGGAACGAGATTCGAGGAGCACTCTGCGAGGTCCGCTTGAACGTATGAATTCGGCTGTTGATGGTAGCGTGTCCGACAGAAAGACTGCAAGTCGTTCGTGTCGCCCACCAAGGTCGGTCGGCCAGCCGATCCACCGGAAAACATTTTCGAAGCGTGGTGGGAAAGCGAAACAACGGTGGCGGGAGAGAATACAGGGTACCCATTGTGCCACAGCAAGCGGATCCATTTTTCGTCCAATGGATCCATTGGAAACACCATGTTGTGGGTTGCAAAAACCAAAACACCCATAATCTCTCTCTTTTCCGGGGACTCACATGCGCCTCCCCGGGAACGCGATGCGGAGGCGCCATCTCACACGTGATATTACCGCTTGCGGTTCTGGAATGTGTTGCCAGCGGAGGATGCCACTCGAATGGTGTGATACATACCAAGGGTCACTCAACGGCACAATGCAGGCGCCAAGTCGAACCGTGGAACGTATGATGTCACTCGAATGTTGCGAGCGACTTCAAAAAAAAAACATACCCACAACGGACCGGAGACGTTCCGCTCTTTCCGTTTTCGTTGTTTGTGACTGGGAGAGATGCTTTGTGATGTCCTCATTCATCATTCATGCCCGCACCCCGAAAAATCATTGACTCCTTGATTGGTCATGACTGCTTGATCCCTTCATCGATGGCCTCCATCGAGTACGGGTGGAAGTCATGGTAGGCCCCGGCGGCGGCGTCCACCATCTTCTCCTGGGTCGCGCGACCGGCACCCATCGACTGCTCGATGGCGTCGACTTCGTCCTCGTGACGGTACACCGTGCGGTAGAGCCACACCAAGAACAGGTAGATAGCCTGGATAAAGACAAAGTCGAGCGCAAGGGCCGCTCCCACGGTGGCTGCGAAGGCGTCGAGACGATAGATCGTCCAACTTGCGTCGCCGGCCACGGAGAAGAGAGCCGCGCCGTAAGACGCCGACGAGCCACTAGACGGCACGATTCCCCTCGACCAAGGGCCAAAGCACCACCCGGCGATGGACAGTTGAGTGGAACAGGTGGCGAGCACGATCACCGCGACGTTGAAGACGTGACCCCAGAGGCGCATGTTGTGATCGGCGTCGATCAGCACGGTGGTGCGAGGCTCGACGCCATAGGCAACGCTGCGGTGCCCCGCGAGGGCCGCCGGGGACGCCGCCGGGAACGACGTGTTTGATAGCACGGGGGCTACACCGCCATTGCCCCCCGCCTTCCCGGCGGCGGCCGCCTGTTCGTCATCGTTGACGTCATTCCCGGCCGCCGCCCGCGAACCTCGCAACCTTTGCGCAGTCCGGTGAGCGTCCGCGGCGATGAGGTCATACGCGGGCCACTGCCGTATGTCGATGTGATCATCAATGCCCTTGAGGGCGGCCTCCGAGTGGCGCGAAACGCCGACCCGTTCGACCGGTCGGACGCCACTGTCGCATAAGTCCTGTTGAAACCGGGAACCTCGTACGAGGGTGCGGACGAGCATGCCGTCTCGGAGGACGCTGACGTCATCGTGGCGCCCTTCGGTTGCGAGAACTGGGTAGGCCGCGGGAATCGCCGCCGCTTCTAGCGCCGCGAGGCGTTGCAGCCGATCGCCCAAAATCGGCAGCGGCGTGTAATGGTGCCGCAAATCGATCACACGAATGCGGCGATACAAGTACTCACTCAGCGGCTGAGTCAGCAGCGTCGACGATATCGCCGAGAGGGCACCGCAGGCCATGATCCGACTCTTCCACGGGAAGGCGACGACATCCGACATGTAATCCAGCAGCAACGCGGAAATCGCACAGAGCGAAGCCACGTGCGACCACAGCATCAACGCATGGAGTGGACCGCACTCGAAATGACAACGAGTTACGAAAAAGCCGGAAAGGTGCACGTGCATGCTCAGCAGTCCTCGGAAGGTACCCACGCCCCGGGTCGCCCCCGGAACCAACACCCAGCGACTGCCGGAATTCGCCTTGACTACTGTCGCGGCTGAAAGCCCGTCGGCGAGAGCCATGGCGCGCTCCATTCCCGACGCGGCCGCTACCGCCATGGTGTCCATCCCGCTCGCGGCTGCTTTGGAAACGGCGCCCACTAGTTCCCTCTTACCCTCCGTCGCGGCCACCCCCTCAGCCATGGCGACGGTTTTGGCCATCCCGACCGCTAGGGCGGCCATCACCCCGTTCGCACTGGCGACCGCGGCGGCACCCGCCGCCGATGTGGTCATCGGAGGGGTCAGATCGACGGCTTGCAAAGACTGGGATGCAACGAGACGACGAAGTCGCGGACGCAGTCGCCGCCTTTCCAACAGTTCCAGCTGCTCTTGCTGACTTCCTCGGATCGCGAGTGGCTTTCGAAAGCGAGAGTGGCAACACGCAGCGCCGCGGTAGCAGGTACGAACCAACACGTGCACGAGGAACAGAAGGAACATGCCGCCAATGCCAAAAAAAACCACAGAAATGGGCGCTCCACCTTGACACCTCGAGTTCAACAGGCCGAGTTGCCGAAAGGCGGCCACGACCCCCAGATCAGATCGGCTCTGATAGGTGAACGCATCGGCCGCCAGAGCGGCGGAGGTTTCAATCGACGGTTGAGTCGTCAACGTCGGTTGCCCTAAGGTCGCCGTGCCCCCCGCTGCACGAGCGAAGGCCGACGCGTATTGCTGAAGCGCGGTTTGAAGCGTGTCCAACTGGCTCACCGTCGACGCGAGGGAGATGTTGACCGAACTTGCCTGACCGGACCACGTCGTCCAGCGCAAGTTGAGCAACGAGGACGAAGAGGAGAGCGTGGTAGTCCCTCGTGCCACCAAGTAAAACGGCCGAAAGACACAAAAGGGAAAAAACTTTTCCGATGCAACCAACTCGGCTGCCGCCGCCGTATCCCAAAATGAAAGTGGCGACGAATTGGTCGTCGCGGACCGCATGTGAGATGCCCCATAAGGCTGGCGAAGCGGTAATTGCGTCGATGAGGTCAGCACACTCGACGGATTCGGCTCAATCACGTCGGAGGACGAAAGACTTCCGTTTGTGCTGACGATCCGGCGAGATGACGAGGGCAAATCAGCTATCCAACTATTGTCGGCGGCATCGCCTTGCGCTTTCTGGAAAAGACTCTTCCACGACTGATGCGTGAGCGACGAGGGCATCACGGTCGCTCGAGCCGCGTGCGCAAGGGCTTCCACTCGCCATAGTTCTCCTTCCCCGGAAGAGAGCCTGTTGTACGACTGACGCCACAAGGCGGAAAACGCCGAGCTGTCCGAAATGTCACCACGCGTGATTCCGCAAGCCATTTCAGAGGACGCGAGGGCGGCGGAACCTGACGACGACGAGGCGTCGATACAGGGTAGCAAAGCGGATGTCGCCTTCGGTGCCACCTCCGAGGTGGTGGACGAAAGCAGCGCGGACCGCGGAGCGAAGGAGGAGGAGGAGGTTGATCCATCCGCCACATCGAACGGCACGCGCGCGCCAAGGGAAGCCAGGAAGCCGGACGACGCCAGCGCGGAATTCGACACCGCGCGGATGGTCACCGGGAACCCACGACCATCCTCATCAATGTCGACGACCGACACGCGCACGCGGAGACCCTCAATAATGGAAGCAGCCGGATCACCCCCTCCTCCTGCTAACGCTGTCAGGGAGACGTTGACGAGCGTGCCCACAAGGCCCGCCGTTCCCGGGTGCATGTCTCCCCCGTTGCCTCCACTGGTGGTGGTGGTCGCCGCTGCAGCCGACGGGACGCAGAGTGGATGCGAAAGGAGCCGCTGCCACTGACTGGGCGTCACCGGAGGAGGGGGAGGGGGAATTCCTTTCCCCCCTGCGGACGACGAAGAGGTTGACGCGCGGATGACGCCACTGGCGTTGACACGTGCCTCAAGGAGCAGCGACGCATTCCCCGCCGCCGCCGACATAGCACCGTAAAGAAAGAACGGTGGAGGAGGATCCACCGACGATTCACGAGAAGAAGAAGCGTTCAAGGCGGCACCCACGGCCAATTCGGCCGCCCAAAGGCTCAGTCCCGACGTCTGAGATAATTGAAGTCGCGGTAATGGAAGCGTCGACGTCGCCACCACCACACTGGAGGTAGTCACGTCGTGGTCGTAATTCAATTGTACCTCCACGTCAAACAGGATCGCTCCGTTGCGTCGAAGGGCAGTGATCGCCGCGGACTTCTGACCGGAATCGGCAGCCACACCGGTGAGGCCAGAGTCGGTCGCGTACATTCCCAACAAGGTGTGATCCGTCGTCGCCAGGAACCAGTCTTCGAATCCGGCGGCGGACATGTTTCCTCCTTTTCTTCGCGCCGTTGCGTCTTCAATGAAGCCGTCGGCACCGTTGACAATGTATCCCGGCGGCACATCCACCGCCGTCGCCATATGCACCGGGACGGTGCGGTACGCGGAGACATTGGTGACCGTCGCTCCGGCGGCGGCGGCCTCTGCTTCGGCGGACGCGTTCACCGATGGTGAGGGCCACGCCGACCAACCTCCGAAAAGCAGGCTGTGGCATGGCAATGGGGCAGCGTAGACCAACGCCGTCCACGAATTGGCGTTGCCACTGATGCTTCCTGCAAGCGCCGCGACCGCGCATCCCTTGCGACCGCAGCCAAAGGTGGCCGCCGCGGTCGGTCCAGCGCTGTTGTTGGTCAGCCAATCGACGGCGCTTAGCGCGATTTTGGATTGCGCCGAAACATTCAGACAATGCATCCAGCGTCGCAAAAATGGGAGACGGTACATTCTCGCGGTTGCAGGAGAAGACGACGATGAGGCCGCCGCCGCCGCTGCTTGCACCGCTGCGGGGAGCGACAAGGTCACGTACGCTGTCGTGGGCATCACGAAGACGCCGTCGGCGGATGACGATGACGATGAGGAGGAGGTGACGTTGACCATAACCACCAATGATCCTGGCAGCGCGAACACAGTGGACGCGAACGCCAAGCCGCCGACCACGCCACCGCTTCCCCGTGCTGCTCCGCTCCACACGGTCGCGTCGTTGCTGAGTGACACGGACCTTGGTGATCCCGCTGCCGCAGTCGAAGAAGCTGATGTCGCTGGGCCGACGGATGGTGCGCAGGTAAAAGAGCAACGCTGCCACTCCGACGAGGGCGCGGACAAGGCGGCGACGCCCGTGGCGGCGGCAGCCATCATCACTATCACCGATATCCAATCCCCCATTAAGTGGCGAGTCCTGGTGGCCTGGTAGGGAGGTTGCTCGAGTCGGCCCTGTCCGCCCTGGTGTGTGCGTTGCAGAGAATAAACGTTATGGCGCGCTTTTTTCAAAGCCCGGGGAGGGATATGTGCCAAACGGGAGCTTTTTGGTCAGTGTGGCGACAACAAAACCGTCTCAAGAAGCCGTTTGCTTCAAAGCGTAGGCCTCAGCTCGTTCTCACGCCGCGAAGGGGGGAGACCGAGAGAAAAAAAAAAACGTATCACCACGACCACCACCAGAAAAAAAGCCACGCGCCTAGCGAAGAAGAAACGCTTCGTAGTTCAAAGTCATCGACGACGTTGATGGTGTGAAACCGACAAAGGGGGGCCGTGGAGGAATCAGAGGCTCGCAGCAACGTGGATAGCCGCCTCGGCATCGTGCGGCAACTGCGCCGTGTGTGCCACTGGGTGCGACAATTGCCGCTGCTTCAGGCAGAAATTCTCAAGAAAGCCTCCTTCGGCGTTTCGGAGGCACTGATTCGTTGGCATTTGCGTCGTGATCGACGACCCTCCGCAGGTAGCGGATCCCGAAAACATGGTCAGCGACACTTCGGTGCTATTGCACTGGGCAATCGCGGAGCCCCCATTCCACAAGCGGAGACACTTTCCGGTGGAAAATTCTCCCTTTTTGCAGCTGCTGACGCAGGCGGAGTCGTTGCAGGTCAGTTGCACTAACGTGCGCTGTGGCGAGGGAGGCGGCGGCGGGGTCGGCGTTGGAACCGGGGTCGGTCGGTGGGGGCAGAAAAATCGCACATTGCCGAGGCAACGACTGTCGGGGAGCGTGTACGTCGTCCATCCGCTGGTGCGGTTGCAATTCGTGCTGTTGAATTTCAGCATTCGAACGATCTTTGGATTGGGCTGAATGCTGCGGATGGAGTAATAGACGGAGGAAAAGTACGCCTTGACGCAACTACCAGGACCGGTCTGATTCACCCACAGTTCGCTGCCGCAGCGCAGGCAACTGGCATCACACGCGCGGCGGAGAAGGAGGCCCTGCCCTTGAGAGCAACGATCGAGGAGCATGAATTGACCCGCACGGTCGCCGTCGGGAAGGCAAACGCCGCATTCTGCGCTGCTGTTCTCAATGGGCTGGGAGCACAAGTTGTCAGACCAAATCGTCAGCGAGGTGGACTTTGCCTTGGGAAGTTCGGCACAGGCGAACATTTGCGACGTGCCGTTCACTCCGGGAAGGCACGTGAGCTGAGGGATCTCCCCCACAATCGAGGTGCCGTCACAGGACATCGAGGTGTAGTCCTCGTGGCGGATGGGATCCAGCGCCCCCGCGGCCCCAGTGGCGTGGGCGAAAACAGCGATGGCTGCGAGCAAGAGAAGCGTGCCGTGGCGCATCGTGAAGGTAATAAAATCAGTAATATTGAAAGAGAGGGCGAGAACTTTCGACGCCGGGCAAGGCTGTCCCATCACACTCCCCGAAACAGCAATCGCCGTCGCGTACGATTCACCCTCCTGATTACAGGTAGGCAGTAGGCAGAGCGAGAGAACGAGGGGGTGTTTTGCCAAAGCTTCGAGAAAAATTCGGGAGTTGTTTTCCACCTCCGTTTGGTAGCAAACATTTCGCCTGCGACGCCTATTCCGTTTTCCTAGGCCCTAATGCTGCGACGGTCCGGTCACCAGGACCCCATACTGCTGGTCGAGTCCAATGTGGGAATCACCAATTAAGTAAACCTGCAGCACCGCGTCGTTCCTTGGGACGGTCCTTCCAACATGCTCGTTATCATCCCCTCCCCCCCGGCGGCGTCTCGGCACTCCGCCATCCGCTGCAACATCCGCTTCGCGGCTAGCTGGTGTGGCCCATGCATCGTCCCAGTCAAAATTTAAGGTCACGCTGGACCGCTTGTGCAGCCGGTTGACGCGCTTGACGGCGACGAGCTCGCCGGTCGGCTCATGCCCGACGCACACCCAATACTGCTCGTCCTTGCCTTTGGCGAACTTGGGTGCCACAACGTGCTTGGTCGGGGCGCTAAGTCGCGTCAATTCCACGTTGAGTTCAAATCGTATCACCAACTCCTCCCCCCCGCCTTCGGCCTTGGCGTTCGCCACTACTACCTCGCTATCCCCTCGCCGTGTGAGCGAGAGCTGCACGTCGATCAACGGCAGGTGGCGCGCCGCGAAGCTCAACTCTTCCAATTCGCCCTCTGACAGGCCAAATCGAGCCCGTTGCGCGACGGACATGAAGTGATCGAACGTCGCGCTCGTCGCATTCGCGAGATGAGCGATGTGCGTCACGCAGCGGTGCGGACGTCGTCGTGGTCCACCCGAAGGCGCGGCGGCGCCACCCTTCTGCCTCCTCGTCTTGTCGGCGTCTCCTGTGTGTTCTTGCTCGTGCGATGACGGATCCCCCGCACCGTCCTCACGGAGCGCGGCGATCAATTCCTCCGTTACGTGTGGTAACTGCAACAGGGTGTGATCCGACCACCAGCGAGCCTGCACAAGGCACGGCAGCAACGACATGGTGCGCAGGGCGGAGAACAGGTGCCCGTTATTCGCGGCGATGTCGACCATTGCTTGGATAATGCGGACGCTGTTGTCGATCGCCGAGCGCTGATCGGTGAAGTAGTCCGAAATCGGAAGCTTGGCGCGTTCCATGTGAGCTTGGAAAAGCAAGTTGGCCTTGACATGGGGGCTTTCGGCATTGCGCAAGTCGACGGGAATGGGGCATCGACCGGCGAGTTCAATGTTCATTTGATCTTCATTATGCCGCACCGGGAGTTGCTCAAACTCATCCGCCTCGCACATGAGCTTGAGCAGCTGAACGTGCGTCATGTCGCTTAGAATTTCCGTGTCAAAACGATAGGCCGTCGCGGGTTTAAGGTAGTAATAGGAGCAAAGCTTCCCCAAAACGGTGCACACAAGCCGATTGGGGTCTCCCAGGTTCCCGTCATCGTCGCGTTGATGCTCATCCTCGGGCGGCTCGATGCAGTTCGCCGTTTCCAGATCCGTCAAAATCTTGTTGACTATTTGAGACAGGAAGGCAGTCAGCGCCCTCGGCGTGCTGTCCTCGACGCCGTAGTAGGATGGATTCTTGATCAGCCGACGGAATAAATACGTCCACGTGAGGTAATCCACCGCATCTTGTCGCGACGAGATGGTGCCCGCCACAATTTCAGCGTTGATGTGCTCGTGCAGCTGCTGATGAAGCGCGGATTCCACCGGAAACGGATCGTACAGAAATTTTCGAAAAAAGGACTTCTTCGGTTCGTGGCACAGCACCTGCGCGACACCCTCCGTGTCGTACTGCGGCCGCCCGGCGCGCCCGATCATTTGGAGAATGTCCGTGATCGGGTAGTCCACGTAGCTCTTCGTCTTGCCATCGTAATATTCGGTTCCTTTGACCACGACTAAATGAGCCGGAAAGTTCACGCCCCATGCTAGGGTGCTCGTGGCGACTAAGATTTGAAGCTTCCCTCGGCGAAACAAGTTTTCCATGACCGCCTTATCGCCTTCGCCGAGGCCGGCGTGGTGCATCCCGATGCCAAATTGAGTGCAATGCTTCAAATGCGGATCGCTGAGCTGTGCGACTTGTTCCTGCACTTCGTCCAAAGTCATGCGCACGAACTTCGCCGTGTTGTTCTCCACAATTAGGAAGTTAATCAAGGCCATCGCCGTGAGCCGCGTTTGTCGGCGGGAGGAGACGAAGACGATCACAGGCTTCGCAGGGCTCTTTTCCACGATGGCGTTGTACGTGGGCTTGTTCATGGTCTGCATGCGAGGACAGTAGTGCTTTCCGGGGTATCCGGCGATGAAGCAGCGCATGGGGACCGGTCGGACGCTCGGGTCGAAGTTGAACAGCGCCCACGGCTTGTCGACGCCGAGCCACGCGCCAAGATCGCCGGGATTGGCAACGGCCGTGGAGAGACCCACGAGACGGATGGCGACGCCGCGGTGCCAGCCAATGTAACGCATTCGCGAAACGATGACTTCTAGCACCGGTCCGCGGTCGGAACCGAGCATGTGAATTTCATCAAAAATGACCAACTGCGCCGCGCCGACGTAGCTCCGCACTTGCCAGTTACGGCTGATGCCATCCCACTTTTCAGGCGTGGTGCACAAGATTTGCGCTCGCGACAAGGCTTGGATATCGGGCGTGACGTCA
>ERZ1292633.6449-Hain-H41-02um-R1-6449-length-10224-cov-5_pt1 | contig 10224 bp, 11 predicted proteins | sample MGYA00564406_ERZ1292633 | MGnify/ENA primary metagenome ERZ1292633 (study PRJEB36523, sample SAMEA6512639) | groundwater metagenome | collected 2019-01-08 | study: AquaDiva: Metagenomics assemblies of 32 groundwater samples
AAAAATATCAATGTGACGGCGCTAAAAGGCTTTGGATTTGTGGTTCGGGAAATCTGCTCTGGCACTCGGGCAACAATGGAAAAATATTTTGCGCGCGAAGATGCGCCGCTGAACATAGTCATGGAAATGCCCTCAAACGAGACTATTAAACAAGCGACGATGGCGGGAATGGGTTTGAGTTTTTTGTCATTGCGAACAGTTCGCCATGAATTGGCCAGTGGTCATTTGAAGTTATTGGAAATTGAAGGTTTGCCAATTATCGGCAATTGGCACCTTACGCGGTTGCGCCACCGCAAAGCTTCACCCGCCGCAACCGCATTCACTAAGTTTCTAATAAGAAAGGGATCAGAGCTTATTGACGCATGGGCCTAAAGTATAAGTAAGAACTAATACATAACAAATAAAATATGAATATACCTTATATTCAATTTGCGATATTCCTGCGCAAAGCCGTGAAACTGGCTTAAAAAAAGGAAGCATGAAATGGATCAGTCAAGCCGTTACGCCGATTTAGCTCTAAATGAGGATAATTTAATCAAGGAAGGCAATCATATTTTGGTGGCCTATAAAATGAAGCCAAAAAGCGGTTATGGCTATCTTGAAGCTGCCGCGCATTTTGCTGCCGAAAGCTCCACTGGCACCAATGTTGAAGTTTCAACAACCGACGAGTTTACCAAGGGCGTTGATGCTTTGGTTTATCATATAGACGAAGCCACACAAGATATGCGCATTGCCTATCCGCTTGATTTATTTGACCGTAATCTGATTGATGGGCGCATGATGATTGTGTCATTTTTAACCCTTGTAATTGGCAATAATCAAGGCATGGGTGATATTGAACACGCCAAAATGATTGATTTTTATATGCCGCCGCGCGCCATTCAATTGTTCGATGGGCCATCAAAAGACATTTCAGATTTATGGCGTATCCTTGGCCGACCCGTTAAAGATGGCGGCTATATTGCTGGAACAATTGTTAAACCTAAGCTTGGCCTAAGGCCCGAACCATTTGCGCAGGCCTGTTATGATTTCTGGCTAGGTGGTGATTTTATCAAAAATGACGAACCGCAAGGAAATCAAGTTTTCGCGCCAATGAAAAAAGTAATTCCCTTGGTCGCAGATGCCCTTAGGCGCGCGCAAGATGAAACTGGCGAAGCCAAATTATTTTCGGCAAACATCACTGCCGATGATCATTATGAAATGTGCGCAAGGGCCGATTTTATTCTCGAAACATTTGGTCCTGATGCCGACAAAGTCGCATTTTTGGTTGATGGTTTTGTCGGCGGCCCTGGGATGATTACCACTGCGCGCAGGCAATATCCAAACCAATATTTGCATTACCACCGCGCAGGTCATGGCATGATTACTTCGCCGTCTGCCAAACGAGGTTATACAGCGTTTGTTCTCGGGAAAATGTCTCGCCTCCAAGGTGCTTCGGGTATTCATGTTGGCACAATGGGTTATGGTAAGATGGAAGGCGAAGGCGACGATCGTCAAATCGCTTATATGATTGAGCGTGACAGCGCCGATGGCCCAATTTACCATCAAGAATGGTATGGCATGAAGCCAACAACCCCAATTATTTCTGGTGGTATGAATGCGGTGCGCTTGCCCGGATTTTTTGAAAATCTTGGCCATGGTAATTTGATAAATACTGCTGGCGGCGGTTCATACGGCCATATGGACGGCGCAGCGGCTGGCGCGCGCTCTTTGCGTCAAGCCTATGAATGCTGGGCAACGGGTGCGGATGTTTTGGAATTCGCCAAAGAACATCGCGAATTTGCCCGTGCATTTGCGTCATTCGCGGGCGACGCCGACAAAATATATCCGCAGTGGCGAAGTGCGTTGAAAATGTAGAAATCGGCCAAAAACTGACTTTGCAATTTATTATATTAGCAAATTAGCAAAAACCCATAGACAAATCAAAATTACTTGATAGATTTGTAAAAAAACAAAACAGGGAGAGTAAATTGTCTGATAAAAGCGAAAGCACGCAAGGTGCTGGGCGTAATACGTCGCGCCGCGATTTGTTCAAAAATACCGCAATCTTGGCTGCTGCTGCCACAGTGCCAAACGTTGTGGTCGCAGCCGCAGATCCAGCGCCGCAAAACGCTGCTGCCGCGCCAGCAACAGCCGCGCCGACCAATGCCACAGCGCCAGTCAATGTTGCATTGCCTGATGGCAAAAAAGATCTGATTGTTTTGGGTGACCGGCCTATGGTTGCTGAAACCCCTGTTCATTTGCTGGATCCAGATGTTACGCCACTTGAACATTTTTTCATTCGCAATAATGGCACGCCACCAGAATTGGAAAATGTTAGTGATGACAGTTGGAAAATCACCATTGATGGCGAAGTTGAAACCCCACTTACTTTGTCAATCGCGGATTTGAAACGTGATTTTCAAGTCGTGAAACGCCGCCTTGTAATCGAATGTGCTGGCAATGGTCGTAAATTTTACAACCCACCAGCTTCGGGAAGTCAATGGACTTTCGGCGGAGTTGGCTGCGCCGAATTTACTGGTGTGAGACTAAAAGACGTGTTGAACAAAGCTAAAGTGAAGCCAAGCGCGGTTTATACTGGCCATTATGGCGCGGATTCGCATTTGTCTGGCAATCCTGAAAAAACTGCGATTTCGCGCGGCGTGCCAATCGCGAAAGCGATGGACGAAAATAATCTAATTGTTTGGGAAATGAACGGTGAGCCACTTCCAATGATGAATGGCTTTCCTTTGCGCTTGATAGTGCCAGGTTGGCCAGGATCGGTTTCGGAAAAATGGCTAACTCGGATTTGGGTTAGGGATAAAATTCACGACGGAGAAAAAATGGGTGGCAAATCATACCGCATGCCAGCATATCCAGTCGCACCGGGCGTTGAATTACCCGATGAAGATATGGTCATTATCACTTCTTTGCCAGTCAAATCTTTAATAACTTTTCCGCAAACGGGTACAAAAATCCCAAGGGGTGAGAAAATTAAAATCCGTGGCCATGCGTGGTCGAGCGAAATTGACGTCGATAAAGTTGATGTGTCTATTGATTTTGGTCAGACTTGGATAGCGGCGAAATTGGATCCCTTGCCAAATAAATATGCGTGGCAACGGTTTAGTGCCGAAATTATGCCGCCAATTGCGGGCTATTATGAAGTTTGGGCGCGGGCAACTGACAAAAGCGGTAATTCCCAGCCGCCAGTCACTCCGGGTTGGAATTCGCATGGTTATGTGAATAATATGCAGCATCGTATTGCAGTCTTTGTTTTATAGGGGCGCGACATGCGAAAAATCACAAGTTTAGTTGCGGTATCACTATTATTATTTTTTGGCGCCTGTAATTCTGGAGCTAAAGACACGCTTACTGTGGCACAGCACGAGCGCATCGGAAAAATGGCGAGTGAGTATCAAGGTAAAATTCGCTATGGCGCGTCTTTTATTGCTTTGGATCCAAGTTCAAAAGCATCGTTCTTAGGGCAGAATGCTCCGTTTAACCCCGCAGATCCTTATTCGGGTCTGCCTCATGCAACGGGCTATGAAGATGTGTTTTCCAATTGTTCTTCGTGCCACAGCCTCCAACTTGTCATGACGCAAAACAAAAACGCCCAAGGCTGGAACACCATTATTGACACTATGGTGAAAGAGCGAGGCATGTTCCCACCTGAAGCCGACACACGCGCCAAAATAGTCGCTTTTTTGTCAACTTATTATGGCGCTAATGGCGTGGCTGCAAATGCAACGCAAGCTGCACCTAGTAAATAATTTAGTTTAGCCAATGGAACTTCTTTTGTATTTGCAGAAAAGCACGACAAATGGCGAAAGCTATTTTCAGCAATTTCTCGCCAAGGAAGATTTGGCACGGGTCTTTGGGCTTTTGGAAATGGCGAAGGCGGCCGAAAATATTACGAGTTATTTGAAAGACGGTATTTTCATCGGCTGGACCAAGGACGATTTACGAACCCATGAATTAAAACCCGCGCTTGAACCGCTATTGGCGAAAATATTTGAATTTGTTAAAGGTGACAAATCCGAAAAAGTGGAAACTCAAATTATGCAGCTTTGGCATGAATTTCACGCGCTTAGGTTAAAAACGCTTCTGCATTGTTTGTGATGCGCTCTAAGTGCCGCAATCTGGCCCACAATAAATATTGTAAAGCGTCTCAATAATCGCGCGGACTTCTTTGCTCGCGAGCGAATAAAATACTGATTGCGCCTCTTTACGGGCTACAACCAATCGCTCACGCCGCAAAATCGTCAAATGTTGCGATAATGCAGATTGGCTTAAAGGCGTGGTTTCCAATAGGCTGGCGACAGATTTTTCACCCATAGTTAATTGGCAAATAATCATCAATCGTGTTTCATTGGCGATGGATTTAAGCAAAATAGTTGCTTCGCTCGCATTTTTCTGCATTTGCGCCATGCTCAATTCATGCGGAGCAAATTCTAAACAATCTTCAACCATTTATGCACAACCCCCAAAGCCATCAGCGTCCATCTTCGCTTCATAGCTGGGTGCAACCGCGCTGCCAAGCACTAATTCCGCCTTGGCACTTGCCCAATCATCGGGGGTGATGATTACCATCCAACCCGCGTCATATGGATCGCTGTTAGCAATATTAGGTTTATCGACCATTGCTTCATTGACTTCTGATACTTCGCCGACAGCAACAGATTTCGCGGGGCCCACCCATTTGCCAGATTCAATGGTTGCGCAAGATTTACCAGCTTCGACTTTGCGGCCCGCTTTTTTGGGCGTGAACGCAACAATTTCACCCGCCAATGCAGTGGCAATTGTTGTCATACCAAGTTTTACACGCCCATCACCAAGTTCGCGAAACCAAACATGATTTGCGACATCATAAAGTAAATCATCTGGCAAATTACATCCACGAACAACAGTCATATCAATCTCCTAAACTTCTAATAATCTTATTGGTTTTGAGGCGCAACAAAATTCGCCTAAACCAGTGACTTGCATTTTTCCACCAATAAATAGCGCAATATGTTGCACAATGCGACGAAGTTTTACAATATTAGTTGCGGCATTTTCAGCGCGCGGGTTTTCACAAATCAAATTATAATTATAAATGGCCTCACGGCAAGTTTCACGGCAGGCATTAAAACTTGGATCGCCTTTTGCGCCTTGACGGTGCAGGCCCAATAACCGAAATCCTTCGGATTTTATTAGCGTTGGTTTTTTCCCTTTGGCGATTAGCCAATTTTCAAGGACTTGTTCTGCAAAAGATAAAAGCTCCTCCGCGCCTTGGCCTAAATCAGCTGGCGCTTTCCATGTTGCGAGAGCTTCGTCAATTTGCGAGATGGTTTTCATTTGAATCCTTTTGAACGGAGCAAAGTGGTAGAGTTGGAAATATTTTCATGAATCCCAACTTTGCGCCCTGAAAGACCAAGCGCCAAACCAATCAATTGTGTGAAATAAACGATTTTGACATTTGATTTTGTGCCGAATTTTTTCTCGGCGCGGATTTGGTGCATTTCCAAACCCGAATGGCAAGTCGGGCATTCGGTCGCGATAACTTCGGCCCCTGCTTCTTCGGCGGCTTGTAAAATATTGCTAACAAGAAGTGTTGACGTATCAGAATCCGAAAGCGTGTGCGCCCCGCCACAACATGCAGTTTTAAGCGCGAAATCAACATTATGCGCACCACTTGCCGCAAGCAAATCATCCATAAAATGCGGATTGGAAGTGGATTCTGACCCTGGGCCTTGGTCTTTTTCTGGAAAAATATTGCGCGGGCGAGTATACATACAGCCATAATAATTGGCGACTTTAAGACCCTTCAAATTGTTTTTAACTCTTGCTTTAAGGCCATCTTCGCCAATTGTGTCCTTTATCCAATCAAGTGCATGAATAGTTTCAATTTGCCCCGCCTCATAAGTTTGGTGGCCAGCTTTTTCGGAAAGGCGTTTGGTTACCGCGCGCGAATTTTCCTTGTGCGATAAATCATATTCGGCTTTTTTGAGATTGTGATAGCAGCCATTACAAGGCGCCATAACTGCTTTATGCCCCATTTCATGAGCCGCAATCGACATTACGCGGGACGACAAATAAGTCTGAATTTCGGGGTCAATGTTCTTGACTTCCATTGCGCCACAGCAATTCCAATTTTTCACTTCTTCAAGTTTTAGCCCCAAAGCTTTGCCAACTTCCTTGGTCGAGCGATTATAGGGTTGCCCCGAACCTTCAAGTGCGCACCCAGGATAATAAGCAACAGTTTCATAGTTTTTATTTGTCATATTATTATTCCATGCTTAATTGTGGTGACCATGAAGATCTACAGATTTATCTAATTTCAAGGCGATACGATGCGCTTCATCACGCTCGGCAACATATTCTTCGATTGCGGCGCGGGCTTTGCCCCAATTTTTGGTTTTGGGGTGAAATAAGGTCGCCCAGCCCATATTGAATAGGAATCTAATTGGCAAATCGCGTAACATTCCTTTTATCATTTCAATTAGCCAATCTTGGATTAGCGGCTGGCCCGACCTTTTCATAAAGCCTGTCAAAATGCTGCCATCTTCAATTTTGCCTTTGTGGAAAACTTGGGACGCGAAAATTTCGTCAAAATCGGTTGAAGGTGAAGTCGGGGTATGGCCTTTTAATTCAAGCCAATGCGCAGTTGCTTTCATCACACCTTCAGGAACTACATCACGCGGGCAAGCCGAAGTGCATTTATTGCATGAAACGCATTGCCAAATAATATCTTTGTCGCGCAAAAGCTCCGACTCATAACCCATTCTTATCAAATAAATCCAATATCGCGGGTTAAAATCTGGGTTAAGCTCATTAACGGTGCATGCATTGGTGCAAGATCCACACTGCCAACAACGGTGAATATATTCGCCACCTGGCAATGCCGCGATTTCTTCTTGCAAGTCTTCATTGTAATCGGAAACTGCGCGCGTGCGAATAAAAGTGGACCAATCGCCCGATACATCAACGCCATCAATCACCAAATTATCATGGGTGGCGATGTTCTCAGGGCGAATTAGGTGTTTTTCATGAATTGCCATTACGCACTATCCCTTGTTGAAATTTTGTAAAAGGCCAGCATTATCAGGTGGAATTTGGTCATTAGCGACTTTTGCTTTCACACCATCAAGGCCCAGTAACCTAAGCAAATAGCCAATGCCATCTTCGGCGGACGAAAAATCCGCGCGCAAATAAGAACCACCTTGGGCGGCGACATAATCGGCGTAAATTTGGGTGCAAAGCAAATCCACATATTGAATAGTGTCTTTGTAAACGCCTTCTTTGTGCAAATATTCTGATAATTCAGCCCGCAATTGCAGAAAAGTCGCATAATTATCGGGAACAGTAATCATGACTTTATCAATGTCACCATGCCAAATTTCACGAATTACGCCAGTATTGGCTTTTAGATCCCACATCCATCTTGTCATCAATGGGTATAGTTCGGGATAGGTGTTGTGCAATACTTCCGCTGCCAAGTCGCGCACCCACCGGTGATGTTTGTCATCGGGGAAATTGGCGCAAAATGCTATAATTCGCTCATCGACTTTATTCGCATCATGCTCGGGCGAAACCAAACCTATCAGCGCGGTTTTAAGATGCATAAAAGCCTCGGTTTCAACATAAGGCCCAATCCGCCGCCTTATGGTCGGCATGAACTTGCTGATTTTGGCAAATTCGCGCGCTTCAAGCATTTCAATTTTTGAACGCGAAAAAATATCTTTGAAAGCAATTTGTTTTAGTTTCAATGCTTCTACATAGGTTTCAATGCCGCCTGACTTCTCGCAATTACTCCACAGCAACTTCAAGCCATGCGCAATCGCAACGCCACTTAATTCCAATGTGGGCAATACGATTTCTGCTTGCGCTTGTTTGCTATTGAAGAAGTTGAAAGCCATGGGAAAACCTATGCCATCTCTCGCAATGAAGCTAAGGCTGACATTGCTGCCGCCGCGCCTTGAGCGATTGAATCGTCAATGGTCTCGGGGCCAGTTGCTGAACCTGCGACAAACACCCCATCGCGCGAACTTGCACCCATAATGCCATAAGTGTTTTTGCGATCTACGAAGCCATTTGGTTCAAGCTTCACGTCAAACACCGATGACAACAGCATATTATCAACGTTTGGATCCATACCAACCGCATGAACCACCATATCAAAAGGTATCGAAATTGGACGCTTCACCAATGTATCTTCGCCTTTAACCAAAACTTGACCATCACGGCCAGTAACTTCGGCGATGCGGGCTTTGATATATTTGACTTTGAATTCTTCTTGGGAACGCCAATAATATTTGGTTTCCAAAAGCCCAAAAGTGCGAATATCCATATAATAAATATAAACATGGCAATCAGGCAGCTCCTCACGAATTTCCATCGCAAGATTTGCCGATACCGAGCAGCAAATTTTGGAACACCATTCGCGGCCAATTTGCCGATCACGCGATCCAACGCAAAGCAAAATCGCCACGCGCTTTGGCTTTTCGCCATTTGAAGGGCGGCGCACACCTTTGCCCGATGAAATCATTTGTTCAACTTGGGTTGTTGTCACAACATCGGGAAAACGGCCAAAACCCCATTCAGGTTTATTTACGCTGTCAAAATGGGTGAACCCAGTACATAAAACTGTCGCACCAGCTTTGATTTTTGTACCGTTCTTCAGCACTGCATCAAATTTCCCAGGTTTGCCGTCAAATGTCTGAACTACACTGTTCAAATGTACTTTAATATTTGGGTTGGCGATAACTCTATCGACCATCGAGCCGATTGCATCTTTTGCCCATTCACCCGACGGCACAAGTTTGGCATAGCCCGATAAAATTGGCGCGCCACCAAGCACATCGGCTTTTTCAACCAAATCAACTTTGATACCCGCAGATGCGAGCGCATGTGCCGCAGAAAGCCCGGCAGGACCACCACCAACAACTAAAACACTATCACTCATGTTTTTTTCCTCTTATTCAATTCATATTGCGGTTGGAACGAAGGCTTCTGCCGCCAAAGCTGCTGTCTTATTATAGCCAGGGCCGCCAGTTATTGCGCGGCGCGGATCATAAAGCATTTCACGGGTTCCGCCCGCTTCAATTTGTTTTAAGTAATCTTCAAATTCAGTTTTCTTGGCGCGCCAGTCAATTTTCAATTTATCGTAAAGTTTTTCAACGGGCGAAGCGTGCCAATGCGACTGCACGATTTTATAGGGATGCGCACCGCAGACCAAAGCCGCAAATTGAATATCCGCCAAAATCGGCATTTCATAATTATTGCCGTCAGCTTTGGCGATCCATTGGTTTTTGTCCAAAGTAGTGATGCAGCCAGTATCATGGCCAATCATCATGTCGGCATTGGCTTCTTCAACCGCAATTTTTAACTTGCGGTCGATCGCAAACGAACGGGTGAATTCACGTTCGGAAATAATATGCCGAAATCCGAAGCCGCAGCAATCATACCAAGTTGAATAATCAATGATTTGCGCGCCCAAGGATTGGATAATGCCGGTTGAAACCGCGACCCTATCGCCTTCAAGAACTTCATCATCATAAATCACGTCTTGCGGCACCATTTTGTAAACATGGCAGGCATTATGAATTGTTGCGCGAATTTGTGAGGCATCAATAATTTGCCGTTCGGCAATTTTGTGGCGCATAACATGCACCCATTCTGAATAATGGACGATTTCTTCTGGTATAAGCAATTTGCCATCAACCAAACGACCCAATTTACCAAGAATGGTCTTCACCCGCTCGCGCAATGTCGCGCTGGTCAACAAATAGCCGCGAACTTCTTTGTAATTGCCGAATGAAGTGCCGCAATGGACAAGTGGGTAATAATAGCCTTCGGGCTTGCCTTCGGCTTTGGCCGAAACATAGGCTTGGTGGAAATTACGCAACATAACCGCCGCAAGGCTTTCAATATTGCCAATTCCCGAGCCATGATAATTCCAAGCAGTGCAGGAAGTTTGGTCGGTCTCATCAAGATATTTAGTTTCAAAAAGCCAAGCCAGTTTTAAAAATTCTTCAGTAAAAAATTTGGGATTTCTATCCAAGAAATCATTCAACTTAATGCTCTCAAAAAATATTCCTTCGCCAGATTCCTGGGTTTTAACGGACGGAAATAAACCACCGGCCAAAGAGCCGAGTTTTCGAAGCATCACAACAACCCGTCCTATACTTTCAGTATCGCCGCCAACATTGGATGCGTCCAAAACATCATCAAATGCTCCGCTCAAAGATTGAACGGGCCCATTCT
>ERZ1292633.6450-Hain-H41-02um-R1-6450-length-10223-cov-6_pt1 | contig 10223 bp, 14 predicted proteins | sample MGYA00564406_ERZ1292633 | MGnify/ENA primary metagenome ERZ1292633 (study PRJEB36523, sample SAMEA6512639) | groundwater metagenome | collected 2019-01-08 | study: AquaDiva: Metagenomics assemblies of 32 groundwater samples
GGGCGTAAAGATAGTTGAGGTAAAGAAATTTTTTGGTGAAGATGGAACTTTTGAAGAATTAACTCGAATTAATGATAATGGCGCCTTAGAAGCATTTCCAGATTTTAAAGTCAAACAGATAAACAGGTCGAGAATTCTAGCAGGTAGTATAAAGGCGTGGCACCTACATTATAAACAAGATGATATCTGGTATGTTCCCGCGGAGGATCATATGATACTCGGGATTTGGGATCTACGAAATGATTCAGATACAAAAGATGTGAAAATGCGAATACTTATGGGTGGAGATAGTGCAAAATTAGTTTTAATTCCTAAAGGTGTGGCTCATGGGGTTGTTAATGTAGCTCGTAAACCTGGAACAATCCTATATTTTGTCAATGAACAGTTTAATTTTTCCGATCCTGATGAAAAAAGATTGAAATGGGATGCGGCTGGAGCAGAATTTTGGGAAATTAAAAAAGAATAAATATTTGTGTAGGGGTCGACCTTGTGTCGACCCTATATGAGGATATATGACAATCAAATTGGAACGTTTGTTGGATGAATTAAATAAAAGTCGAGATCCGAGAAGGGCAAAAAATTTAAGTTGGTTTTTTAAGACGGGAAAAGAGGAATATGGGGAAGGGGATCAGTTTTTGGGAATTACAGTTCCGCGCCTTCGGGAGATTAGCAAAAAATATCAAAATCTTGATTTAAAAGATTTACAAAAACTTCTTGACAGTAAAATTCATGAACAACGTCTTTCTGCCCTGATGATTTTAAGATTTCAGTATGGGAAGGTTGATTTAAAAACGAAAACTGAGATAGTCAAATTTTATTTAAAAAATACTAAAAAAATTAATAACTGGGATTTGGTTGATCTTTCCTGTCATTATATTTTAGGAAATTGGTTATTGGATAAAGACAGAAGAATATTATATAAACTAGCTAGGTCAAAAAATCTTTGGGAAAAAAGAATTGCCGTAATCTCTACATTTGCATTTATTCGGGAAAAACAATTTTCAGATACGATAAAAATTTCTGGGATTCTTATGAATGATAAACACGACTTGATCCACAAAGCTGTTGGCTGGGCGCTACGCGAAATAGGTAAAAAGGACAAAGAAACAGAAATTAAATTCTTAAATAAATATTACAAAGCAATGCCGCGGACAATGCTTCGTTATGCCATAGAGAAATTCAGCGATTCAGAACGAAAATTTTATCTGGCAAAATGATTAATTCAAATCAATTTCTCCAAGCGTTTTCTTAAATCCTTCCATATCTTCCCTGAATAGAATTATTGAGTATCTAACGCTTTGTTTCGTTTCCTTATTAAATCGTGATTCGGTAATCTTTAAATATTTATTCTTATTTTTTGCTTCATAAGTATCAAAAAAAATCGTTTTGTTCGGGCATTTTAGAATTTTTGAATCTAATTTAGGTTTTGGCTGTGTTGGCTGTTGTTTAGGATCCATGTTGTTTCACCTCCTTTCGATTTTAAATTATTTTCATCTTCATCCCAATTTTTTGGATTATCTCGAATATATTGACGGATTCGAAATAAATCCTGTTCAGTACGTATAACGTGGTCATAAAATGACCGTTGAAATATTTGTTTAATAATATGTTGTTTCGTAGGGGTCGGGTTTCCCGACCCTTTTACAAGAATATTTATTTGTTTTGTTGATTGATATTTAAAATAACCAATGATTTGACCCAATGTAGACAAAGGGCGGGGAAACCCCGCCCCTACAAATGGTTTTTGATTTCTGATTACAATAATCCCATGAATATGGTTTGGCATAATGACATAATCATCCAATTCAACAATATTAAAATGTTTCTGTATTATTAACCAATATTGTTGAATAATATTTCCAAACTCATTTAATATTATTTGATCATTAATAGTATCTCCAAATAAACATTCCATATCTTTTGTACAAATCGTCACAAAGTACCATCCCGCATCTGAATAATCATATTTCTTTAAACGAACTGAATGTCTGTGTCCAAATAATTTCATAATTCGTAATACATAATCCGTAATTATTTAATTATTAATTAATGTAATATTTTAGTCTACCGCTTATAACCTACAAAACATCAAATTCGGAGCATAGGAATAGAATATTTTTATCGAAGGACCATCAATTTCGATTTTCCAGCTCTTTTTCAATATCTGATAAGGTAATGTCTGATGAAACCAAGAGAATCAGCAGGTGAAATAATAAATCTGCCACTTCAGAAATAATTCTTTTTTTATTCTTATTTTTTGCCGCAATGACAACTTCAGTTGCTTCTTCTCCAACTTTTTGGACAATTTTATCTTCTCCTAATCTAAATAGGGAGGCCACATAAGAGTCTTTCGGCATTTTTTGCTTTCGATCCTGGATTATTTCCAGCAGTTTATTGATTTTCATATAAATTATTTTAATTTGTTAAAAAAACAACTTTTATTACTCGTGTGACAGACATTCTTTCCTATTAATTCAACTTTAATTAAGATGGCGTCTTTATCACAATCAAAAAATATATTAATAACTTTTAATTTATTTCCAGATTCTTCACCTTTCATCCACAACTTATTACGACTACGACTCCAAAACCAGACATAGCCCGATATCTTTGTTTTTTCCAAAGATTTCTCACTGGAATATCCAAGCATATAAACTGCTTTTGATTCATTGTCTTGGATAATAGTTGGAATAAGTTTTTTCATATTCGGACAGGGATATTTTTATTCCTTAGATAACTTTTAACTTCTTTGATTGTCAATTCACCAAAGTGAAAAAGAGATGCGGCAAGAGCGGCATCAGCATTACCTTTTTTAAAGATCTCATAAAAATCCTCAATTTTACCTGCACCGCCTGAGGCAATGATCGGGACACTGACATTCTTTGAAATGAGTTTTGTCAGCTCAATATTGAATCCTTTTTTCATTCCATCGGTATCAATACTTGTCAGTAAAATTTCGCCGGCTCCTAAGGTGACCGCTTTTTTCGCCCATATAACAGCCGAGACACCGGTGTCAGTTTTTCCACCGTTTATAAATACATTCCAGCGGTTTTTTTTAACCAGTCGGGCATCCAAAGAGAGGACTACGCATTGACTGCCAAAATAATTTGCACATTCACTGATAAGCTTTGGATTATTAAAAGCACCTGTATTTACGCCAACCTTGTCCGCACCATTTTCAAGCACCAGTCTCATATCTTCAATGGTTCTAATTCCTCCGCCAACAGTGAAAGGGATAGAGACTTCTTTTGCAGTTTGTTTTACGACATCAAGTAAAATATTTCTATTTTCGGTAGTGGCTGTAATATCTAAAAATACCAACTCATCAGCTCCCTGTTCATCATATTTTTTGGCCAAGATAACAGGATCACCTGCGTCTCTGAAATTAACAAACTGAACTCCTTTAACAACCTTACCTTCCGTCATATCCAAACATGGAATGATTCTTTTTGTGATCATATTAGATTTAACCAATTTTTAATAAATTGCTGGCCAATTTGGCCGCTTTTTTCAGGGTGAAATTGTGTCGCTGTAATATTATTTTTTAATAAAACAGAACAATAATTAATTCCGTATTCTGTTTTACCAACAATTACCGATTTATCATCAGGCAAACAATAAAAACTATTAACAAAGTAAAAACTGCTTTTATCAAGGACGTTTTTAAATAAATTCTTAACTCTTAACTCTAAACTCTTAATTCTTACTTCGTTCCATCCAATCTGCGGAACTTTCAATTCAGAATTAAATTTTTTAACCTTTCCGTTAATAACATTCAAACATTTAACATTTCCTTCTTCGCTTGTTGAAAACAAAAGCTGCATCCCAAGACAAATTCCTAAAAATGGTTTACCTTTTTTGATTTCATTAATCAATACCTTGTCTAGACATTGCGTTTTTAAGTTTTCCATTCCTTGTTTGGCGCTACCAACTCCGGGTAGAATAAGAGCATCGGCTTTTTCAATATCATCAATTGATTTTGAAATCATAGAATCAACACCCAGCTTGTTCAGGGTATTTTTTACACTTCCCAAATTTCCGAGTCCGTAATCAATAATCACTATTTTCATATTATTATTTCTTTAATTTATCCCAGTGGCTACCTGCTTTTACACCAGAGAATATTAATTCTCGTTCCTTAACATAAAATGGATCTTGAAATTTCATAAGATGAAAAGATGCCCACTGTCTTTTTAGTATGTTTTTTCCCCAACTATCCAAATTCTGAGTTTTCTCATAATTATTACCTTCCTTTTTTTGAATAAAACCATATCTATTTAGTTGAATCATTGCATCACGAATAAGCGGTTTCATATAACGGCTAAATTCTGGTTCATATCTTTGATCAAAACCATATTTCTCTTTTTCTTTGCCGCTTAGAAACTCATTGATAACACCATCAACAGAAAGCTTGTTACTGATGATAAAAAAATATTTTATTAGCGATATCAAACACAACATTTTTATTTCTTCAAAAAACGATTTATTTCCAGTAATAGCTCTTCCTATGACAAACATGCTTCGAAAAATCCTATAATCATTTTCATCGCCTTCATCAGTGATATTCCCCATTGGCTGGATATAAATTTGCCCATCTTTTTTAGAAAAACCTCTACCGTTTACAACGTCATATGTTTGAGAAACGGTCAGAAAATCACCGGGAAAAGCGTTGTCAGATTTAAAACCATACTTAATATGAATATCTCGGTAACCAATCACAAATTTTTTCCACATTTTTTGGAATTCATCCTGCTTTTCTATTATGCTATCGTTGAGAACAGCACAGATATCAATATCCATATCTTTTCCAATCAAATATAGTGCGGCCCTGCCATTTATAAAGGCATAAACGAGATAATCCTTAAAAACGGATTCTATTAGTTGCTTGAATTCCTGATCCATTTGAATAGGATATGTTTTGGTCATTTTTTTTACTTTCATATTTTTATATAAATTTATAATTCCCCTGGAACTTTTTTTAAAAGTCTTGGGTCAATTCGAGTGGCTTGTTCAAGAGCTTTTGCCAATGATTTAAAAGCCGATTCAAATAAGTGGTGCTCATTACCAGTACTTAAAGTTTTCAGATTTATTATCACTCGTGCCTCTTCGCAGAAGGCATCAAAAAAGTGGACAAGTGTGCCACAATTCACATCGCCAACTTTTTTTACAACGGGTAAATCGACTATTGCCAATCCTCTTGTATATATATCAACCGACGCCATCACTAGACACTCATCCATGGGTGCGCAAAAAGACCCATATCTTGAAAGTCCTTTTACGTCCCCCCATTCCATTTGACCAATAGCTTTTCTAAAGGCTTGTCCTAGTGTAATTCCAACATCTTCAATTATGTGGTGGTCATCTGGTTGATTTAGTAAATTTCCTTTTACTTTGATTAAAATATCAAAAAAACTAAACCAACTGAGAAGGATTAGCATGTGGTCAAAAAATTTATAACCCGTATCAACATCAGCTTTACCTTGGCCATCGAGATTGATAAGCACAATCACCTCTGTTTCCCCGGTTTTTCGGGTGATCTTTGCGACTCTATTATTTTTAGACTCGATATTATTCATAGTAAATAAAATTAATTTATAATTATTGGAACAGCAATAGTTTTAAGCCCTACTTTTTTTAAATTTTTAATTACAAATTTCCAAACTTCATTAGATATTTCATCACAACCGTGGATATCAGAACCAATCGTTATAGGAATGTTAAGTTTCATTGCTTCTTTTATAATCCAAATTTGAGGAACTAATCGACCAGTTGCTTTAATGCCTCCAAGATTGACTTCAAGAAGCAATTGTTTTTTTTGCATCAAAAATAACACTTGAATAATCGATTTACGATACGACTCATCTTCAATAAAATATTTATTATTTTGGTTGTATTTGTTTATCAAGTCGATGTGAGCGACTATGTCATATTCTTGAGATTGTATAGCTTCTGTTAATAATGAAAAATAACGAGAGATTATTTTTTTTGCCCCCTTTTGATTTATTGCATACTGAAATGCTTTTTCTGAATAATCAAAACAAAATTGCTTTTCTTTTTTTAAATCAATTTTTTCATCATAACAATCAGTTTCTTCATCATTTGGAACAACAATAATATTATCTACAAAGTGCAACCCTAATATTTTAATCTCCGGTTTAATTATTTGATTAATTATGTTGTAAAACTTATTGTTTCTTGGGAAAAAATCATACTCACCGCCAATGGCAATAGCAACTCCTTTCTGTTGGGCATATTTCTTAATATATTCTTTATTTTTTGTCAAAACATTTACCCATTTTTCTTTTTCAATTGCACAGTCTTTATTTGGCGTTGGATCAAAGTTAGATAACGGTAAAGGAATGTGTTCGGTTAAACAGATTGTTTTAATTCCTTTTTTTGCACACATATCGATAAGATCAGTTATATTTTTTAAATTAAATTGTTTCATTTCAATAGGACCGTGTTGAACACTGTGCATGTGAGTGTCAAAACGTTGTATTGAATCGATAGGAACTAATTTAAATTTCATATATTTTTTTGAAAATACTAATAATTTTTTTCGAAAGATTTATGGTTACAATATTTAATCTGATAAATGAAGCAGAAAGACCTTGAAAATCCATTTGTTTAATTAATATTTTATTTTGATAAAAAGACTTTACGATTTGACTGACCGTTAAAGGGGACTTAGGAAGAACTTCGATCATTACATAACCCCCACTTGAAGGATAAACTTTTAAATATGGAATAATAAGATTATTTAGTAAATAATTTCGACCTTCGATATATTTTTTTATAAAAGTATTTTTTTTAATCAAAGCTTCAATTGCGAAATATTGAGCGACGATATTAACTTCTTCTGGATTTTTAATTTTTGTTAGTCCCGAGATTATATCTTGTGACGCAATTGCATAACCTAAGCGAAGACCGGCAATGCCAAAAGCTTTGCTGAAAGTCCGAAGAATAATTAAATTCGGATAGTCTTTAATAAGATCAACTGAACTTTCATCAGAGAATTCAATATAAGCCTCATCAATGACTGTAGGTATTCCTAAATCAAGAACTTCAATAATTATTTTTTTTGGAATTAAATATCCAAAAGGATTGCTTGGACTATCAAGGAAAATAAGCTTTGTTTTTAAAGTAATCTTTTCCTTAAGTTTTTGAACATTAATTTCTTGATAATTTTCTCTTAAAAATGATATAGATTTTGCTCGAGCTAATTGTGTGTAATACTCATATAAAGGATAAGTTGGAAAAGAAATGACTACCTCATCTTTTGGGTCAACAAATAAACGTATTAAAAGTTCAATAAGCGCAAGGGAGCCGTTACCAATAAAAACTTGGTTTGCCTTTACTTTGTTTAATTTAGAAAGTAAATAAATTAGTTTTTTTGACACCCCAGGATAATAATTTAATTTAAGATTAAAGTTTTTGGCAAATGATAAAGGTGTCGTTTCTATTACACTTTCACCCATATCAATTTTGTCAAATTTTTCTTTGTACTCTTTACTCTCGAGAAAATTTGGTCTCAATGGCCAAAGTTTAAAACGATTGATATCTTTTCTAAAAAACGTTGATATATCCATATATTTATAAAAATTAATAATTATTTTTTTCAATAAATCTTATTTTGGTTGAAAATTTGTGTGCCGGTAACTGCTCAACTTCAGCTATTGTCTCAATGGTTTTTCTAATATTAGACAGGCCTTCCTTAGTGCATTCTTGAACCTGCATCCATTTGCCATAGGAATCAACTCCAAGCGGTGCATACATTTTTGCCATGCCACCGGTCGGTAATACGTGATTTGCACCTGTAGCATAGTCGCCACTTGATTTAGATGTCCAATTACCTAAGAACACTGATCCGGCATCAGAAATTTTTTTAACTAGTTTTTCTGAATTCTTTGTCATTATTTCTAAGTGTTCCGGTGCATACTCATTTGTAAACTTGATAATTTCATCCATAGTTTTAGCTACGGCAAATAATCCATATCTTTTTAGAGATTCCTCAACATACTTTTTTGTTACCAACTTTGGTAGCTGTTTTTTTATTTCTTCGATTGTTGTTTTGGCAGTATATTTTGATGTCGTTATCAAAACACAGGCCGAATCTTCTCCGTGTTCGCCGTCTGCAAGCAAGTCAGCTGCAATAAATTTAGGATTAGCGGTTTCGTCAGCAATAATAAATACTTCGGAGGGGCCTGCTGGCATATCAATACTAATTACATCTCGTGATATCATTTTTGCCGCTGTTACATAAGAATTACCAGCACCAAATATTTTATAGACATTAGAAATTGTTTCAGTGCCATAAGTCATCGCGGCTATAGCTTCAATTCCTCCAATTTTATAAATTTTTTTTAAGCCGATTAAATCCGCCGCAACAAGCGTTGCCGATGGGATTCTTCCGTCTTCTCGAGGTGGAGAACACATAATTATTTCCCTACATCCAGAAATCTGTGCTGGAATAGCAGTCATAAGGACGGAAGAAGGATAAATTGCTTTACCTCCAGGTACATAAAGTCCGACTTTTTCAATCGGCCTCCATTCACGCCAAACTTTAATACCTTTTTCAGGTGAAACTGCAGTTTCCTTTCTTTTTGTTAACTGGGCTTTTTGAACAAAAGTAATATTTTTTATCATTTGCTCAAGAGCAATTATTGTTTCTTTATTAGTTTCTTTGTAAGCATATTGGATCTCTTCTTTTGTCACTTGAATATTTTTATATTTTTCTGCTCCATACCGTTGTTGATATTTTTGCATAATTACAAAGTCACCTATTCTTCTAACTTCATCCATTTTTTTCTTAACCTCAGGAATTATGGTTTCATTCAACCCGAATGAACGATTAATTATTTTTTGATAATCTTTTTTTGATAAATCTTTGAGATTGATAATCTTAATCATAGTTAAATATTTAATTATTAGTAATTGATAAATCAGTGATTTTGATTATTTTTGTTCTGAGTTGCTTTGATATCAAATTAGTACCAATTTGATAAAGTTTTTCAACATCTTTTTTTGTAGGAGCAAGCGTAATTAAGGCGTTGTTATTTTCAATTTTACCTATTAATATTTTATAGCCTCTTTTTTGTAAAGCACTCAAAAAAATTAAGTCATAATCGGGATACCATTTTTTTCCTTGATTGCTTGGAAGCCATAATAATCCGTTTAGCTTTTGATTATATAGTTGCCAACCTGCCCAAATTGCGGCGGGGTATGATGTTTTATCGTATTGACTAGGGCCAATGCTAAATTGTTGTTCAAAAACAGAATCAAAACGTGCAGATGCACCGCTACTATAGTCGTAAATATCGACCAATATTTTTTTACCTGTTTTTGTAAGTTGTTTAAAAGATTTAAGTGTAAGTTTTTTATTATTCTCTGTTTTATAGATCTCGCCGGTTGAAACAATATTGTATGAATATTTAAGAATTCCATTCATATCACAGGCGCCAATCATTATCCCCCAAGTATTTTTTTGATTTTTAAAGGAACTTGTACCATCAAGAGGGTCAATAAGAAGTCTCCACTGAACGTTTTTATTTTTTTGTTTATTAATTATTTTTTCTTCTGCGATTACCTCATAAGTTCCTTTTAATGATGAATTTTCAAAATAATTTAATAATTTTTTTTGAATTTCGATATCCGCTTGAGTTACGATTTTATAAATATCATCATTATTTTTGATCAAACTTGTATCTGTAATAAGTTGTTTTTGAATCTTTTTTGCCAAGCAAATAATATCAGCAGATTCTATTTGATTAAAAACCTTAATAATCTCCTTTAATGGCATTTCAGCATTTTGGCATTTCATATGATTAATTTTTCAACTGGTAATACAACAATGTCTTGGACGCCGAGTTTAATCAGACGATCAACTACATCCCAAAAAACGTCTTCTTTGATGATTGATTGGACTGAAATCCAACCAGGAAGAGCTAACGGAGAAATGGTGGGTGATTTTAATCCGGGAATAATTTTTCTTAATTTAGGAAGAACTTTTTCCGGTGCATTCATCAAAATATATTTATTTGATTTTGCTGATAAAACCGCCGTAAATCTTCTTAATAATTTATCGATCAATTTTTTCTTTTTTTCATTCAAAAAAGACTTTGGATTAACTATAATTACAGCCTCAGATTCGTAAATTTTGCCAATAACTTTGGCTTAAGTTTCAAAAAGTGTGTTACTATAAGGTAGATTAAACTGCTATACTG
>ERZ1292633.6452-Hain-H41-02um-R1-6452-length-10221-cov-5_pt1 | contig 10221 bp, 7 predicted proteins | sample MGYA00564406_ERZ1292633 | MGnify/ENA primary metagenome ERZ1292633 (study PRJEB36523, sample SAMEA6512639) | groundwater metagenome | collected 2019-01-08 | study: AquaDiva: Metagenomics assemblies of 32 groundwater samples
ATCCTCTTTGATAATTTGGCGCGGAACACGCTCCAACATACGAGTCTCAGCCAGCATCGGAATGTGACGCTGGTCCAAGGCGATATTTTGGATTATAACGCGACTCGTCGGGCAATGGAGGGGGCGCAGATTGTGGTGCATGCAGCGGCAATCGCCGGAATCGATACGGTCCTCAAATCGCCGGTCCGCACTATGGAAGTCAATATGATCGGCACGGCGAACGTCTTGCGGGCTGCCAAAGACGCGAAAGTCCTGGACCGCGTCATTGAGTTCTCCACCTCCGAGGTATTCGGGTCAATGGCCTATCGGGTGACAGAAGATAATCATGCAGTTGCAGGGTCCGCCGGCGAGGCGCGGTGGGTCTATGCGGTCAGCAAGCTGGCGGGTGAGCATCTGGCCCATGCCTACTTTCGGGAGTTCGGGCTGCCGACGGTCACGCTTCGTCCGTTCAATATTTACGGTCCCGGCCAGACCGGCGAAGGTGCGATTCAGATCTTCATCCGGCGGGCTCTGCGCAACGAGCCGATTGCTATCTATGGCGACGGGACGCAGATCAGGGCCTGGTGCTACGTGGATGATATGGTCGAGGGATTGTTGTTTGCCATGGAGAGCCCCAAGGCTGTGGGCGAATCTTTCAACATCGGAAATGCGCGAGCGGTGACCACGATTTTCGGATTGGCCGAGACAGTGTGCCGGGTCCTGAACTCGAAGTCCGAGATCCTTTTTAAACCCGCGTTGTCGGCGGATATTGAATTGCGGATTCCGGAGACCAAAAAGTCAGAGCACCTGCTCGGGTTCAAAGCGAAGGTCGACTTAGAGGAAGGCATTCGCCGCACCGCACAGTGGTATCAGGAGCATGTGCTGTGATTCGGCTGACTGTGCCTGACATTCAGGAGTCGGACATTGCCAGAGTCGTCGCGGTGCTTCGTTCGGGCAATCTTGTCCAAGCCGGCGAGGTCGCCGGATTCGAACAGGCCCTCGCGGAGTTTACCGGCATCGAGCACGGAGCGGCCGTATCGTCCGGTACCGCCGCACTTCACCTCGCGCTCCTTGCCCTCTGCATCGGCCCGGGCGATGCGGTGATTGTTCCCGCATTTACGTTCCCCGCGACGGCGAATGTCGTGGAGGCGGTGGGAGCGGAGGTCGTCCTGTGCGATGTGGACCCTCGAACATACGTGATGACGCCAGAAGGGTTCTCGGCCTGTATCCAGCAGTACAAGAAAGGGAATCTCAAGGCGGTGATCGTCGTGCATGAATTCGGATATCCGGCCCGAATGGCAGAGATCTGTGCGGTAGCTGGAAAGCATAACCTCCGGGTAATTGAAGACGCGGCCTGTGCGTTAGGGACGACATCAAATGGCACCCATGTGGGAGCATTTGGAGATTTTGGGTGCTTTTCATTCCATCCGCGCAAGGCCGTGACGACGGGAGAAGGCGGTCTTGTCGTGTCGAGGGATCGGACGTTGATTGAGGCGGTGAAGGACCTCCGTAATCATGGGATGCGCGTGAGCGGTTCAACCAGAGATTTTGTTGTCGCCGGACTCAATTACCGTATGACCGAATTCCAGGCCGCGCTTGGCGCCGGGCAACTCGTTCGATTCCCACAACAGATTCGAGACCGGAGAAAGTTGGCGAAGTGTTACCAGGATCTTCTTTACAATGCCTCTCGAATGACCTTGCCCGCATCTGAGTCCGGGCATACCTGGCAGACCTTTATGGTCATGCTCGACCCGGGACAGGACCGTGACAAAGTCATCACTGTGCTCGCTGAAAAGGGCGTTCAGGCCAACCTCGGCGCGCAGGCCATTAACTGCCTGTCGCATTACCGGGGCAAGTACGGCTGGGGGCCGGACAGCTGCCCGGTGGCGTCTCGTCTGTACAGTCATGGGCTTGCCTTGCCGTTACATGGTGGAATGGTCGAGGGTGACGTACGCCAAGTTGTAGCAGCGGTCGGCTCAGCAGTGGCATCCTGATGGTTGGACAACCGGTGATCTCCAGCTTGTCGCGAGGGAAGTCCAAAAGACTGACCGATCTCGTATTTCTTGGAGCGGGGGGCACAGCGCGTGACGTATTGAGTTTGGTCGAAGACCTGAATCGGGACCGGAAACAGTATCGCTGTGTGGCGCTGCTCGACGATGACAAAAAACTGTGGGGTCGAAAGGTACAAGGTATTCCGATCGCCGGCCCACTCACCGAGGCAAAGCGGTTCGCCTCGGAAAAGTTCGTCAATACCTTGGGAAGCCCGCGCAACTATGCATGCCGGTCCGACGTGCCCGCGCGGCTGGGGCTTTCCCGGAAGCGTTTCGCAACACTTATTCATCCAACGGCCGCCGTATCGGCTTCTGCGACTGTCGGCGTTGGGACGATCATCCTGCCCCATGTAGTAGTCTTAAGCGGCGTCACGATCGGCGATCAGGTTCTCATTCTCCCCGGGTCCATCCTCAATCATGATGTCCAGGTCGGGGAGTATGCGATCCTTGCGAGCGCGGTCAATCTTTCGGGGGCAGTTCAAATCGGCAATGGAAGCTATATCGGATCCGGGGCCTCTGTGCTCCAGGGGGGCCAGGTTGGTGCCAAGGCACTGGTGGGAATGGGCGCGGTGGTCTTGAAACCTGTCGCACCTTCGACCGTCGTCGTCGGCAATCCCGCGCGCCTCTTAAGCAAACCCGGACGTTCTGCGGTCTGATCGCTTGTGTCCTGCCTGACCCATCATATTATGACTCACCCGCCTCGATGAATATTCTACTCGTCAGTGCCATGTTCCCGCCCATCAGGACGGGGACTTCGTATTACAGCAGAAATCTGGCTGAGGCGCTGGCTGCGAGAGGCCATCAAGTCCGCATCGTGACGCTGGAGAATGAGGATGCCGGCTGGGAGGATGTCCGCTTTCCGGTCGAGCGGCTTCCCGCACTCCACTTTCCCGTCAAGAATTACTTTAAACACTTTCGTATCGCCTCGCTCTGGCCGTCGAACTACCGTCGACTGAAAGAGATAGCGGTGGCGCACAAGGCTGAGGTCATCTTCCTGGTCAATCACTACCTCGACATCGTCTTCCCCGCCATCTACGCTTCGCAGAAACTGGGAATCCCACTGGTGTGTTCTGTGGGCACCCAGTTGCAATCCTTGCGACACTCCCGCAATGCCATACTCAACATTGGAGACCGTCTCATCTGCGGGCAGTTCGTGTTCCCGTTCTGCAAGAGGGTTGTCGCCTGGGATTCGCAGATTCTGGCCTACCTGCGAGACGTGCAAGGCAGGAGGGTGGTTGCGAAGACGCGTATCGTGAACTTCGGGCCGAATGGCGACTGTCGGGCCTTGCTGGCTCAGGAACACGATTACAGCTTCCATGGGCAGCTGGTCGGCGTGGGCTCGGTCACTGAACAGCGCAGCTTTGTCCCGCTCATCCGGGCATTCAAACAAGTCGCGGACCGCTTTCCCGGCGTGACACTCAAGATCATCGGCCATGTGTATTATGATGCGGCAGTTCAGGAAGCTGCTGCACTGGGATTAAACGATCGTGTAGTGTTCACTGGTGAGCAAACGCACGAGGATGTGCTGGAGGAGATGCAGCGTTCGGATGCGTATTTTGTGTCTTTAACCGGGCGCTACGTGGGGCTGGGAACGGCGACGTTAGAGGCCATGATGCTCGGCGTGCCTGTGGTGGCAAACGTTCCCCTCGACCTGCTGGGTTCGGTGATGCTCAAAGATATGGAACATATCGTCCAGTGTGATGGACTGGTCACGGAAACCATTGCCGCCAGGATCGGAGAGTTGCTCGCTGATCAAGGTCTCCGCCGGACTGTCGGCCGAGGTGGGCGGGAGTTCGTGAAAGAGAACCTGAATTGGGAGAAAGTCGCCGAGGACATGGAGCACCTGTTGACCGAAGTCTGTAACGAGGCCAAGCTTTGAATGGCTGATTGGCGCCGGTGGGGTATAGGAAGTGCCGTCGGGTTGTTGATCAGCGTCGGCATGCTGGCATGGCTGCTCTATTCGTATGATCTAAAAGAGTTGAGCGTGTCCCTGCAGTCCGCCCATTACCGGTATCTCTGGCCGGTCCCTCTCATGATTGTCACGAATTTTCTCCTGCGCTCCATCAGGTGGCGGGTTCTCTTTGTGGATGAGATCGGCAGGCCGCTCAAGAGTTTTTACCGTTCATTGATGATCGGGTATCTTTTCAACAACCTCATGCCGGCCAGGGCCGGGGACCTTGTGAGGGTCTATCACCTCAGCAAATCGGAGACGCTCTCGAAGAGCAAGATTCTGGCGACGTTGTTTGCCGAACGGACGGGCGATCTGCTGGCGCTCTTAGGCCTCCTGACGATGGTTCTCCTCAGTTATCCGGCCTTGCCTCTGTGGATCAAACGGGCCGGGTTCCTCGTCGGCGCCGGGACGGTCGGTGCGGTCTGTGTGGTTGTCTTTCTGAGGCTTTACGGCGAACTCGGCCTCGCTTCGATCCTGCGTCTTGCCGCTCCTCTCATCGGTCACCGGTCGACCCGCCTCGACGAGATGGGCAGGAATTTCCTGTCCGGGCTCGGCGGGCTTTGCCATGTTCGAATCGGCGCGCTGTTTTTGCTTCTGACCGCCATGCTCTGGGGTCTCGAGTTGGGCGTTGCCGCCTTGATTGCCTCGGCATTTCAACTTGACATCGCGTTCGGCAATCTACTGTTTGTCATGATCGCCATTACGGTGGGGACTCTGGTCCCGTCTTCCCCGGGATATTTGGGGACATTCGAGTTTTTCGGGGTGAGCACACTTGCCATGGTTGGACATACGGGCGGCAATGCGCTCAGCTTCGTCATCGTGCTCCACGCGGTCACGATTCTCGGGGCGGGACTTCTTGGAGTCCTGTGCCTGGGTCGATGGCCGGGGTCGGTGGCACTCCAACCGGCTGAAGCGCAAGGATTACAGGAGTGAAAGAGGCGGGCATCAAGACCAAGCTCCTGCTGTCGCTCTGGATGTTCAGCCAACCGGTCTTCTACTTTCTCCTCGTGGCGCCCACACAAAAGGGCCTCGCCGCCTGGTTACCTGGTTGGGCCATGAAGCTCCACAGCATCGTATGGCCGTGGTTTTATCGGCCCGATCTCTACAACGGGTAATTGAGCCCTTACGCAGATCCATCATGTTCTCGCTTGCTGTAACAATTATCTATACCGTCGCTAATATCTTCCTGGGGATGCTCTTCTTGCACCTTCTCGGCTACAAGAAGCCCGGAATTGGCGGGGAGAATGTCTGGGTACCTCTTGCCTCTGCATTCATGCTGGGGCTTGGCGCAGTGAGCAGCCTCTGGCTCTTGATCGGTCTCGCCGGTTGGCTTTCTCCTCTTGTCGTCGTCACCTTGCTGGTTGTCTTCTTGGCAGGCGGAACACCGCGGTTCCTCGCGTTACTTCCAGACCTCATGAATGCACTTCGTGATCTCAGAAGATGGCTCCAAGGGCAAGATCGACCAATGGTTGCGGTTTTGTTCGTTGCGATTGCCTTTCTCGGGCTTCTGGGAGTGGGGGCATTCATTAGACCCCCCATAAGCGATGCCGAGGCATTCTACATGACCTACCCGAAAATCATGGCAGCGTCGCAGCGAGTTGTCGAGATGCCTGGAGGGTATGCAGATTTTTCCCAGATTGGATTACTGGGAGAAATGCATTTTGCCGCATTGATCGAGCTTGGCGGGCTTCACGCGGCCAAGCTGTTTGTCTGGATCGTTGCGCTCGCCACAATCGTGATGCTCCTTGTGTTGGGAAACTATGTTGGTCTCGGGCACACCGGTCTGTGTTTTCTGTTCCTGATGGCGGTTACCAGCAGCGCGTTTACGAATCACACCGGCGACGGGAAAGTTGATCTCTTTGGTGCGGCCGTGGGTGTCGGGGCAGTGTACTGGGTTCTCAGATCCGGCGAGCCCAGCCGGGGCCGGCTGGCGTTGAGGGTCGCAGGGCTGCTCGCAGGGTTTTCTGTCGTGGCGAAGTTGTCCTATTTTGTGGCATTGCTCCCGCCATTGTTCTTGATCGTGGTCTGGAACGCCTGGATTCCTCTCGGCGGGACCGGAACTCGATTCACGAAGCAGCTGCTCACCCTTGTCGGTCCAGTTGCGGTCTTTTCATCCTGGTTCGCGATCGGGATGGTACCCCATATAATTAAGAACGCCTGGCTCTTTAACGCTCCCCTGGCTCCTGTCATGGGTGGAGGCGGTGCGAGCTGGGTTAATCAGACATGGTTTTCCGAGGCGGATACGGCCTGGATTCTCCTGACCTATCCACTGGCCCTGGCCTTCGGGCGTTATCCGATGCAGTCGGGAAATCTGTCCTTATTGTTTCTCGCATTTGCCCCGCTACTGTTTTTCATCCCGGCCCTGCGGACCCGAGTGAAACGTCCTCTCGTGCAAATCACGAGCGCTGCTATTCTTGGGACCGGTTTATGGATGGCGCTCCGGCCTTCCGTGATCGCCCCCCGGTATCTTCTGGCAACCCTGTTTCTGTTTGCGCCGGTTGTAGCCTTGGCTGCTGAACGTACGTATCTCGATGAGGCCCGTCCCAGAATCATGAGTGTCGCGATGATCCTGACGGTCTTGATGGCCGTCATTATCGTGGCGTCGCCACTCAGCAAGGTGCCCAATTATTTCGTGGAGGTTCTACGCGGGACTTTCCCCCACTGTGGTCTGGCCAGTGGTTATTGTGAGCCTTTATCGAAGCTGAATGCTCGCGCGGCCCCCGGTGATCGGGTATTTTTCTCCGGCTATTACTCCTATTGGTTGCGATCCGACCTGCTTCAATGTCTGGACAACAGGCAGGATGAGCGGGCGTTGACCGACATGGGCAATGTGGAGGATCGCTGGGCGACGCTCTATGCCAGAGGGTTTCGATATTTAGTCATTGATAAGGTAACTCATGTCGACAAGTGGAAGGCCTGGTTGCCTGCGACTGCACCTTCGTGGCTAGAGGTTTCGGAAATTGTCAGTACTGATGAGCTAAGCATCGTCTCCCTGACGGCACGCGGAAGGGTCCCTACCAACCCCGTTCACGTGACTTGTGCGCAGATCTCGCCTCCTGCGTGGGATTTGAGGATGGACTGATTGTTCCGTCAGGCGAGGCTATATTCTTCAATGATCGGGTGAACCGATGGAGCCCCTCGTCTCAATAGTTGTTCCCGTCTATAACCAGAGGCTTCACCTTGACGAAGCCGGTCCAAGTTTACTAGCTGAGACCTGTATGAATTCTGAAGCTAATTGTGCTTATAACTGGCCTACTACCAGGCCTGGACCGGAGTTGCAAATCTAAAGATGTGGCGCAAACGCCTTGTGCGTGATACCTGTTGGAATTTCGCTGGTTTTGTGGTCCCAATCCTTGTGGCGGTGGTGGCCGTCCCGCTACTCGTCCTTCGGCTTGGGGATGAGCGGTTTGGGGTCCTCGCCATCGGATGGATGGTCATGGGGTACTTCGTGCTCTCGGATTTTGGGCTTGGACGAGCCACAACCAAGTATCTGTCAGAGGCATGTCGAGAATTAGATGTTACCATAGAGCGAGATGCCATCTATACCTCAATGGCAATCCATCTAGGTCTTGGGCTAGTCGGAGGAGGGCTATTCGCCGCAATCACTCCATTCGTTGTTCGGTCTGCATTCCAGGTCTCGGCTGGATTACAGGATGAAACGATCGCAGGATTTTATTGGCTCGCCGCGTCGGTTCCCGTTCTTCTCGCTACCTCTTGTCTGCGCGGCATCCTGGAGGCGCGGCGTCGCTTCGATTTTGTTAATATACTGCGAGTCCCGAGCGTAAGCATTAACTACATTGTCCCGCTCGTAATCCTTGGGGTATCCAATAATCTATCGCACATTCTGGCGGCAATATTTGTGGGGCGTGTGGGGGGAGCGCTCGCACATTATATGTGCGTCCTACGAGTCATTCCCCAGATTGGCGCGGAAGCTCAATTTTCAACCGATATTCTCAGGGTGCTCTTAAGGTTTGGCGGCTGGCTCGCCGTATCTTCTCTCGTGGCTCCTGTCATTCTGTTTGCGGATAGAATTTTTGTTGCAACTCTGTTTGGGCCAGCGGCTGTGACGTACTATGTCACTCCTTATGAAGTCGTCACGAAACTATGGATGTTTTCCGCGAGTTTGCTGGGGGCGCTATTTCCAGTCTTGAGTGCCATGGAACCTAGGTCTCAAGAAGTTGGAAGGGTTGCTAGAAAGGCGTTCATAATCCTCTTCGTGCTTACGGTGCCGGCCGTCGGTGTTCTTTTGGCCTATGGGCGAGATTTGCTGGCGCTTTGGATCAGCGCTGAACTTGCTCAGCATAGTGGCACCGTGGCGAAGTGGTTGGCGGTCGGGGTCTTGAGTAACGTATTGGCACAAGTCCCCTTGACAGTTCTCCAGGCCACAGGTAAGCCGGAAATCGTAGCTCGCATTCAAGTGGCTCAATTGCCCGCCTACATTCTTGGCGCCTGGTGGCTGTCCAGGAAATTTGGAACGGTCGGCATTGCGATGGCCTGGGCGATACGAGCGGCGATTGAATTGATGCTATTGCAAGTCGCTGCAGTGCGGTGGACGGGTGTTGAAGGTTTCAGACTAACAAGACAGACCGCGATCGGTGGAGCGATCGTGGTGATGTTTCTTGGAACGGCGTGGTCTGTGGATACAATTTGGCGATTCGATGTGGGCCTGAGGACCCTGTTGTTCGGAGCGGTGTTTGTTCCCTACTTGATCTGGCAGTGGCGTGCGTTGCTGGATCCGTCTGATCGGCTCGAAATCCTCAAGTTGAGTAAGGTGCTATCTTACGTGCCTAAAGCGCTGTGATCACTAGGATGCATAGTACGGTCTCCATCGTCATTCCCGCCTACAATCACGGGAACTATCTGAATGAAGCCATCAGGAGTGTTCTCGGCCAGGATTATCCCAATGTTGAACTGATCGTGCTTGATGACGGCTCGACGGACAACACTCGAAAGGTCTTAGCCAAGTATGGCACTGACTTCCGGTGGGAAACACAGAAGAATATGGGGCAGGCGCGAACTCTTGAAAAGGGCTGGCGGATGGCACATGGCCAGATTCTTGGATATCTGAGCGCGGATGATGTTCTCTTGCCCTCCGCGGTGGGAGAGTCCGTCGCAGCGCTTACGGCGCACCAGGAAGCCGTCGCGACATATTGCGATTTCCAGTTGATCGATCCTGAGTCGCGAGTCATTAGAACGGTAAAGACTCCCGACTATAGCTACCGGGATATGTTTATCACTGTGACGTGCCCCCCGGGGCCCGGAGCATTCTTTCGGCGGTCGGCGTATGAGTTGGCCGGTCCATGGAATCCTTCGTACAGACAGATGCCCGACTATGACTTTTGGTTGCGGCTTGGGCTTTATGGCAACTTCATTCGTATCCCGCGCGTGCTGGCAGCTTTCCGTGCTCACGAAGCCTCACAGACGTTCAGCCAAACAACGGCGGAACGTGCTGAGGAACCGATCTTAATTCTGCAGCAAATCCTAGAGCGAGAGGAGCTACCGAGTGACATTCGTGCCATAAGTTCTGTCGCGCTCGCCAATGCCTATCTGGTCAGCGCCCAGCTCCATGTGCGTGCAGGACGAATAAGGCTGGGAGGCAGACGACTTCGAGTCGCACTACAGCGTTCCCCTGCAGATGTCTTGTCTCCGCGTGTGCTGCGGATGGTGGTGAACGCGCTATTTAATCGGCTGGGGCACCGAGTGAGTTGGGCTATACGAGATGTATGGAGCAGCTTACGGCGATCCCGGGTTCGTTCTCTATGAAGATGAAGCCGCTTGTAGTCAGCACGCTGTCTGGTGCATTCGCATTGTGGATAGTCGCCGGTTGCTGGCGGCATTATCCAGGAAATCCTGGGCCGCTTCTTCTTTTTATGTTGAGTTTTCCTGCCATGCTGGCGATTGGCTTGCTCAAGCCGCGGTCATTCGTGTATCTATTCTTTTCTCTTTTTCTGTTTCTGGGTTTTTGGCTAAAGTTTGTTGCGCACATTTTCTTTGGTTTAGAGCTTCTCGAGCCGGTCGGTGTGTTCAACGGATCGCCTCAGGCGTGGGACCGTGCCCTCATAGCAGCCTCGGCAGTGGCATTGGGTGTTATGGTAACTAGGGGGGGACACATCGTATGGTCGAGGGGGCGATCGAGGGTAAACAGAGAACAACAGGTGCCTGTGTGGTACGAGTCTATGCGAGTCCCAGTGTGGACTTGTACGTTGTCGCTAATGTTGCTTCTTAATCTCTGGAACGCAT
>ERZ1292633.6453-Hain-H41-02um-R1-6453-length-10220-cov-8_pt1 | contig 10220 bp, 12 predicted proteins | sample MGYA00564406_ERZ1292633 | MGnify/ENA primary metagenome ERZ1292633 (study PRJEB36523, sample SAMEA6512639) | groundwater metagenome | collected 2019-01-08 | study: AquaDiva: Metagenomics assemblies of 32 groundwater samples
GTTTTCTTTAAGTTTTTGACAAATTTCTTTGGCTTTTTTACCAAAATCAACTAAGATGAAATTTGCTTGGGAAGGGTAAACAAAAAAACCAAGCTTCTCAAGCAATTGAGAAAGTCTTTCTCTTTCATTTTTAATCATCTTTGTTTGTTCTTTAATCCAGTTTTGATCTAGCTCAAGAAGTTTCTCCGCTAATTTACAGGAAAAATAACTGACTCCAAGTGGAAATCGAATAGCATCAAATACTTGACTCAATTTTTTGTTGGCAAGCAAATAGCCAACTCTGGCTCCGGCCATGGCTCCGAATTTTGAAAAACTCCGCAAAATAACGAGATTGTTATATTTTGATAGTAAAGGAACACAAGTAACTCCATAAAATTCCCTGTAGGCTTCATCAACTAAAACAATTCCCGATGTATTTTTTAAAATTAATTCAATTTCTTCGAGTTTTGTTATAGTGCCAGTGGGATTGTTAGGATTGCAAACAAATGTTATTTTAATGGGAGTGTTTTTTAATACCTTTATAACATTTTTAATGTCAGATTTAAAATTTTCCTTTAATAGGGGAACTTCAATTGCTTTTCCTCGATTAATCTCACACTGTGACTTAAATATTTCATAAGTAGGCGGCTGAATTAAAAAATAGTCACCGTCATTTAAAAAGGCTTTTCCAATAATATCAAGAGCTTCATCGCCACTGTTGGTGATCGTAATCATATTTTCAGGAACCTCTTCATATTTAGAAATTAATTTTTTTAATTTTATATATGAGGGGTCTCCATATTCGTTAATCGGGCAATTGTTGACTAAATCTTTTAAAAATTTGTTAACGCACGGCGGAAGACTGGGCAAAGTGTTAGTATCAAATCTTAATATTTCCGGTCCAACATTTTTTGCCCACTGATAAGGGGTAATTTTTTGTGCCATTTCTGACAATATTTTATTTTTCATAAATATTTATTAACTTATAAATCTAATTGAAACTGAGTTTTTGTGAGCTGGTAATTGCTCAACATCGGCCATAACTTCAATTGTTTTTTTAATTTTTTTTAATCCTGCTTTTGTACATTCCTGGACTTGCATCCATTTGCCATATGCATCAACTCCGAGAGGCGGATACATTTTAGCCATACCTCCGGTAGGTAGCACGTGATTAGCACCGGTTGCATAATCTCCACTGGATTTTGTTGTCCAATCGCCTAAAAATATTGAACCAGCATTATTTATTTGTTTAGCAATCAAACGGTTGCTTTTTGTCATTATCTCCAAGTGCTCCGGCGCATATTCATTGGTAAAATCAATCACCTCCTGCATCGTTTGAGCTACTCCAAAAAGTCCATATCTTTTTAGAGATTCTTCGGCATATTTTTTTGTTGCTAATTTTGGTAATTGTTTTTTAATTTCGCAAATTGTCATTTCAGCCGTGTATTTTGATGTTGTGACCAAAACACAAGCTGAATCTTCTCCGTGTTCACCGTCTGCTAATAAATCAGCTGCAATAAAAGTTGGGTTTGCTGTTTCATCAGCAATGATAAAAACTTCGGAAGGTCCAGCTGGCATATCGATGCTGATAATTTCCCGAGCGATCATTTTGGCGGCGGTCACGTAAGAATTACCGGCTCCGAAGATTTTATAAACATTAGAAATTGTTTCCGTTCCGTAAGTCATAGCGGCAATCGCTTCGGCACCGCCGATTTTATATATTTTTTTTAGTCCAATCATATCGGCGGCGACTAAAGTCACCGAAGGAATTTGTCCGTCGCCACGAGGTGGAGAACACATGATGATTTCTTTGCATCCGGCGATTTGAGCGGGGATGGCCGTCATCAAAACCGAAGACGGATAGATGGCTTTTCCACCGGGAATATATAATCCGACTTTTTCAATCGGCCGCCACTCTCTCCAGACTTTTATTCCTTTTTCTGATCCAACCGTTGCGTCTCTTCTTTTTGTTAACTGGGCCCTTTGAACAAGGGTGACATTTTTTATCATCTGTTTTAAGGCTTTGATCGTTGAATCATCGACTTCAGAATAAGCTTTTTTGATTTCAGCTTGTGTTACCTGGATTGATAGGTAGTTTTCTTTTCCATATCTTTGTTGATATTTTTCAATAATAATTTTGTCTCCTTCTTTTTGGACTTTTTCCATGATCGTTCTTACAACCGGCATAATAAATCGATTTGTCCCGGCAGAGCGATTGACAATTCTTTGATAATCTTTCTGTGATAAATCTTTCAATTTCATTACTTTCATATGATTTTTTTAAAACGTTTAATTAGTTCTTGCATCAATATTTGTTTCTCCTCTGATAAATTATTTTGTTTTTTGGTTATTAAAGTAGCCCGTGAATCGTATATTTTTTCAAAAACCTTTAAGTTATTTAAAGCGAGGGTTTGCCCGATTGCAACCAAATCGACTATCGCATCAGCTATTCCTAAAGCCGGTGTAATTTCTACAGATCCGGAAACAGCTAAAATATTAACCTGAATGTTTTTTTTCTTAAAATACTTCTCGGTTGAATTAGGGTATGAAGTAAAAATTCTGGCATTTATAAGTTGTTTAATAACTTTTATGTTTGAATTCTTAGGAATTGCTATCGATAGGGAACAAATACCAAAATTAAGATTAATAATATTCTTTACGTCTTTATTTGATTCATTCAAAATATTTTGACCCACGATACCCAGATCAACAGCTCCCGATCGTACATAGTCAGGAATATCATCATCGCGGACATAGACAATTTCCAATGGAAAATTTCTACAACTGGAAAAAAGTTTTTGTTTATAGTTCTCAAACTGCAATCCAGCTGATCGCAAAAAACTAACAGCGTCCTCAGTGAGACGTCCATTTTTTTGAATTGCTAATTTTAGATTTTCATTTTTCATAATTTTTATAAAAAAATTAATTGAGCCACAATCACCAAAGAAAAACCCGCCATTTGGGCGGGGTAGAGTAATAATATTCAATTAATAATTTATTACATAAAAGGCGACCCCGCCTGAGGCAGGGGATGATGGGAACAAGAGTTTATAAAGTCAATAAATTTATATATTAACATGTTAACATGATAATACATGAATATTCATTTGTCAAGTGATATAATCATTTTATGGATACTTATCAACCGTACAAACCAAAAAACGAAAAGGAGAAGGCGCTAGCCAACGCCTTCTTAAAGTTAAAGACGGAACAGGAATCATTAAATTTTTTAAGAGATATTTTGACAATTAAGGAACTTGAAGAATTTGCCAATCGTTTGGAAATGGCTAGACTATTAAAATTAGGAATGTCATACAAAGCCATTGCTGAAAAATTAAAAGTTTCAACAACAACTGTCACTCGAACAGCTCATTGGCTATATCATGGGTGCGGAGGCTATGAAAAAGTGATAAAATAATAGTCATGGAGATTAATTTAAATGAAAAGGAACTTCTTGAGAAAATAATCGATAGAGATGAAAAGGCGCTTTTTTATGTTTACAAAAAATATCACCCTTCAATCTTCAACTTTGTTAAATCACAAATCAATAACTATCAAACTGCCGAAGAATTGACTCAAGATATTTTTTTGGATTTTATTGAAGCTTTGCGTGACTTTCGCTTTCAGTCTTCCTTGAAAACTTTTTTGTTCTCGATTGCCAAACATAAAATAGTTGATCAAATTAGAAAAAAGAAGATAAAAAATATACTTTTTTCAAGACTACCCTCCTTTATAGTCGAAAGTTTAAAGGTAGTTTTTATCGATGAAGAGATTGATAAAAAAGAATTAAAAGAAAAAATATCAAAAGTAATTGAATCTCTTCCGAATGATTATAGTTTGATCTTACGACTAAAGTATATAGAGGGAATTAAAATTAAGGAAATTTCTGAAAAACTAAAAATGAATTTTAAAGCAACGGAAAGTCTGCTGTTTCGGGCCAGAAGAAGTTTTATCAAAGTATTTAACAAGGAATTATGAAATCAATAAATCTGCGTTTAAAAAGTAAGATGAATGAAGTTTTCTCAATTGAACCAAATAATTTGGGAGCAAGTGCCTTAACTTATTATTTTAAAAAAATTACAACTTATTTCAAAGTAATGCCGTTTATCTACATAATTCCACTTACTTTTTTAGTATCGGTCACTCTGTATTTTTTACTTGGAAGATTTTTGATTAAGTTAGTCACAGTTCTCCAATATGGATTTTAAAAAAATATTGGTCAATTTCTTAACTTCATTTTTGCTTCTATGTAATAGATTTATTGGGCTGATTTTAGATCCATATAAAATAATGCGCAAAATTTCTTTAGAAAAAGACTATTGGCAACCTGGGATTATCATAGGTCTAATTTTTATTTATTTTAAATTTATTTATTATTTAAGAGAGAAAATATATCCAGCTACGTTTATATACGTATCATTTATTATTAACTTTTTATTAACGATTATCTTTTTTTATTTTTTATCAAAACTATTTGGTAAGAACAAAAAAGAAATTACTTTTTCAAGTTTTTTATTTACGTTCTCATACTCGTTATTGCCAACTTTAGTTTGGTTTTTGTCAACATCAGTTTTATTTATCTTTTTGCCGCCTCCTCGCACATTTTCTCTCTTAGGAAAAGGGTTTAGTGTTTTTTTTACTGCTTACTCTTTGAGCTTATTGATTTGGAAGATTATACTTTTTTATTTGGCGATTAGATTTTCTTCAAAGCAGAATTTTTTTAAAATTATTTTTATGATTATTTTTTATTTAATTTGGTTTATTCCATATTCAATAATTTTGTATCAATTTAAACTGTTCAGAGTCCCGTTTATATAATGTTGTTTGGTCATCCCCGTGAAAACGGGGATCCAGAAGTCCTGGATTCCCGCCTACGCGGGAATGACATAGTGGTATTTTATATTAAACCAATAATTTGATTTACCCATGGTGCTAACTTAAAACTATTTATTTGAAACTTATTAGTAAGTTCAAAACCATAAGCAAAGTCTGGGTTTGGAGTTGGAAGATTCTTTAACTCTGCCAGATAAATATAATCAATTTCATGTTCGGTAAAAACACTATTCGGATCTTTGGCTTTGTAATAAAATTTGTCTAAATATTTCGGTTCGTTTACGATTCCGGATTCAACAACATTCCATTCTCTTTTTAGAGTTGCGTAAATTGCCTCCAAGTCGGTTTGAAGTTCATTATCAGCATATATCTGGTGAGAAGAAAATGTCAGATCAGAATAACCGTCAAAAGCTGGATGTTTTCGGTGTTGAAGAACAATTTTATTTTGGTACATTAATATCATCGTAAATCCGCGATGAAGGATACCTTCTTTGTGTGCTTGCCAACGCTCAATTTTTCCAACGATATTATCATCTTTATCAACTTCAGCAACGAACAGTTTTTTTTGGTAGTAATCCATTGAGAAATTATATCATGAATGATTATTGATTTTAATCCGACTAATAAATATATGAACCTCAAAGATTTTAAGTCAACCAAAGAGAGACGCGAATATATAGAAAAAAGTCTGAAAATAAAACTGGAGAATATTTCTAAAGCCTACGTTGATGATGAAAAAATAATTCATTGTGAAAATTTAATTGGAGCAACTATTTTACCCTTGGGAGTTGCCGGCCCGTTGAAGGTTAATAATAATAACTATTATGTTCCTTTAGCTACGACTGAAGGAGCATTGGTTGCCTCAGTCAGCCGCGGCTGTAAGGCGATTAATCTTTCAAGTGGGGTCACAGTATTTGTTGAAAATGTAGGCACAACTAGAGGGCCAGTGTTTGAAACGAACGGATTAACAGAAAGCATGAACTTAAAAAAATGGCTTGACGAAAATTTAAAACTATTAAAAGCCGAGGCGGAAAAAACTTCTTCCTATTTAAAATTAAAAAAATTAGGAACAAGGATGGCAGGAACATATGTTTATGTAAGATTTTATTTTGAGACAAGTGAGGCTATGGGGATGAATATGGTGACGATTGCTACTGCTGCAATATCTCAGTTAATAGAAAATAAAACATCGGTCAGGTGTTTATCAATCAGCGGTAATTTTTGTGTTGATAAAAAACCGGCTTGGTCAAATTTTTTATCCGGTCGAGGAAAAAAAGTTTGGGCGGAAGTAGTTTTAAAAAAAGAAGTCGTAAAGGAAGTATTAAAAACAACACCGGAGAAATTTTTTGAAGCTTGGCTGGCTAAATGCATGATTGGGTCGGCGATGAGTGGATCTTTAGGATTTAATGCTCATTTTGCCAATATTGTGGCCGCTTTTTTTGCTGCTACTGGACAGGATCTAGCGCATGTGGTTGAAGGAAGCATGGGAATAACTACGTGCAAAGTTATCAAAAATGGTGATCTATACGTTTCTGTCTATATGCCTTCAGTGATGATCGGTACAGTTGGGGGTGGGACTAAACTCAAAACTAAACAAGAAGCACTATCGATCATCGGAGCAAAAAATTCAATTCAATTGGCTGAGGTTTTGAGCGGTGCGGTCTTAGCAGGGGAAATATCACTCCTGGCATCACTTGCCCAAGGTTCGCTTGCAACGGCACATGAGAAATTAGGGCGTTAAAATTTTCAGAAATATTTTTTATGGTTGGCATCGTTTCGTACGGTTTTTATATTCCCAAATATAGAATTAAGACAGGTGAGATTGCCAAGGTTTGGGGAAAAAATCCTGACGATGTTAAAAGATCCTTATTAGTTGAGGAAAAAGCAGTTGCCGGAATTGATGAAGATTCTCTTACGATGGGATTTGAGTCTGCGTCTTCGGCTTTATCAGAAGTGAAAATTGATAGAAATAAAATTAAAGTTGTTTTGTTTGGGTCAGAGACTCATCCATATGCGGTCAATCCTGCCTCAACAATACTAGCGGAATTTTTAGGAATTGAAAAAAATTACTTAGCTTATGATACGGAATTTGCCTGCAAAGCCGCGACCGGAGCTCTAATTTCTGCTCAAGCGTTAATAAAATCAGGATACAGCGACTACGCTTTAATTACTGGTTCTGACAAAGGAATGAGTAAAACTCACGACACTCTAGAATATACTGCCGCATCGGGTTCAGTTTCATTACTTTTGGGAAAAGAAAATCTTATTTTAGAGATTATCGGTTTTGAATCTTTTTCATCGGATACTCCGGATTTTTGGCGGAGAGAAGGAATGCGTTATCCCTCCCATGGAGGCAGGTTTACCGGTAAGCCTTCATACTTTTATCATATAGAAGAGTCAAGTAGGAGTTTATTTAAAAAAACTGGTTTGGCACCAAAAGATTTCGCTTACAGTATCTTTCATATGCCCAATGGTAAATTCCCCTTACAAGTAGCAAGCTCTTTAGGATTTACATCTAATCAAATCAAAGATTCTTTAATTGTTAATTATTTAGGTAATTCCTATACAGCTTCCGCCTTGATGGGTTTGGTAGCTGTTTTAGAAAAGGCAAAAGTTGGTGATTTGATTTTTCTTTGTTCTTATGGAAGTGGCGCCGGTTCAGACAGCTTTGCTTTAAGAGTAACGAAAAATTTAGCCAAAAGAAGAAAAGAATTTTCTAGAATTATTAAAGATAAAAAATATATCAATTATCCAACTTATTTAAAATACATGGAGATTATATGAATTATATAACAGGTTATTACACAACGCGCTTTGGTGAACTTTGGGATAAATCGTTATTTGATTTAGTTGAAGAAGCGCTAAGAGGAGTTTTGAAACAAAATAATCTGGAAAGTAGTCAGATTGACGCAGTATTCTTTGGTAATATGTTAGCCGGAGTATTGGAAAATAATCTTCATTCGACTTCAAAAATAGCTGAAATTTTAAAAATCAATGTCCCAATATTTCGTTCGGAGGCGGCGTGCGCATCAGGAGGGGTCGCCTTTAATCTGGCAAAAACTTATTTGGACTCAAACCCTAACAAAAATGTTTTAGTAATTGGAGCAGAAAAAATGACCGATTATTCCCCTGAAGAAACTATCACAGGATTATCTGCCGCGGCGTCAGGCGAAGAGCAAGAAACAGGCTTAACTTTTTCTGGTCTTTATGCGATGATTGCAAACTTTTATTTAGAAAAATATCACTACACTGAAAAAAACTTAGCTTATGTTTCTATAAAAAATCATTATCATGGAACTCTAAATGAAAAAGCGCATTTTAGAAGAAAAATTACACTAAATGATGTTTTAAAAAGTCCATATATTGCCTATCCTTTGAAAGTTCTGGATTCTTCACCAATTTCAGATGGGGCTTCGGCTGTAATTATGACCAATAATCTCAGCTTAGCTAAAAAACAAAAATACTCAGTTTCAGTACTAGCCTCAGAAATGATGTCTGATACAATTTCTTTAAAAGAGAGAAAACAGATCGACACAATACTTGCCACAAAACTTTCTGGAAATAAAGCTTTTAAAACAGCAAAAATTAGTCGAAAAAATATTAATGTTGCCGAAGTCCATGATTGTTTTTCGATTGCCGAGATTTTAGCGATGGAAGATTTGGGATTTTGGGAAAAGGGTAAAGGAGGAAAGAAAATTAAAGAATTGTCAACGATGTATGGAAATGGTGGTAACTTGATTGTAAACACTTCCGGTGGTTTAAAAGCGGCCGGGCATCCGGTTGGGGCAACCGGAATCAAGCAGATAGGCGAGATATTTTTACAATTGACGAACCAAGCAGAAAAAAGACAGGTTAAAAATGCTAAATACGGCTTAGCCCACAATGTTGGCGGATCAGGAGGTACGGCGGTAGTCACGATATTAGCAAGTTGATTTTAATGTAGAGACGTGATTAATCACGTCTCTACCAAATATTATGATAAGTCCGGTAAAAATTTGGCGCAGGCAAAAAGATATAAGAAAGATCTTAAATAAAAAAGGCAAGATCATAGTTTGGACAAAAATCTACACACCAGGGAGCGATTTTAAAAAATATGCTCCTTATCCGGTTGTATTGGTCGAACTATCAACTAAAGAAAAAATATATGGACAGTTAGTTGACTATGATGAAAAGGATTTAAAAACCGGAAAAGAAGTTGTTTCGGTTTTACGTAAAGTGCGCTCGTCAACTGAAGAAGGAGTAATTGCTTATGGAGTAAAATTTAAAATTATATGAAAATCACATATTCAGTCCCGGGAAAAGTTATTCTTTCAGGAGAACACTCTGTCGTTTACGGAAAACCAGCGTTAGTGACGGCTATTAATTTACGCCTTAAATTTAGTCTTACAATCTTAGAACGATCGTCTCAAGATGGTAATTCAAATAAAGAAATACAATTTATTAGTAATAAAGTAAAAAATTATTTGAAAAAAGAAAAAATTAATTTTGTAGAAAAACGGTTTAATTTTAAAATTGAGTCAGAGATTCCAGTTGGTAGAGGTTTAGGATCTTCGGCGGCACTATCAGTCGCATCGGTTGCTACATTTTTAGAATTTTATACTGGTCGGCAGTTTGAGAAAGAAATAATTAACGACTTAGCTTTTCAAATCGAAAAACATTTTCACAAAAATCCATCAGGAGCTGATAATTCTGCCGCCTGTTATGGAGGACTGATTTTGTATCAAAAACAAATAAGTCTAAAGAATCTAAATTTTAAAATACCAAAGAATATCGGAGATAAATTATTTCTGATTGACTCAGGGCAACCAAAAGAGACAACCGGGGAAATGGTGGATTTTGTCAGTAATAAGATCGATGAAAGTATATTAACTGAGATAGAAAAAACGGTTAATAAACTGGTAATTTCAATTCAAAATGGAGACGCTATTTTATTTAAAAAAAGCTTAATTAACAACGAAAAATTATTGGAGAAAATAGAAGTGGTCTCCAAAAAAACTAAGAAACTACTAGTTGATTTATCAAGGTTTGGATGTGGAAAAATTACTGGTGCTGGAGGATACGAAACCAACTCAGGATTTTTATTATTTTTCGCCGAAGATAAAGAAAAATTATTAAAATATTTATCTACAAAAAAAATTTTGTATTACAAATTTACTTCTGACAATCAAGGATTGAAAAGAATATGAAAGTTAAAACATCAGCCCCGGGGAAATTAATGCTATTTGGCGAACAGGCTGTCGTTTATGGATATCCATGTATTGTCACATCAGTTTCCTCAAGAATCTATGTTGAGATAGAAAAGTCCGGTAATTTTCTAGTTGATGCAACGCAGGTCAAAAATCATCGTTTTATCGAAGAAACTGTTAAAATATTTTGCAAAAAATATAATGTTAGTAACAATGTTTTAA
>ERZ1292633.6455-Hain-H41-02um-R1-6455-length-10219-cov-3_pt1 | contig 10219 bp, 9 predicted proteins | sample MGYA00564406_ERZ1292633 | MGnify/ENA primary metagenome ERZ1292633 (study PRJEB36523, sample SAMEA6512639) | groundwater metagenome | collected 2019-01-08 | study: AquaDiva: Metagenomics assemblies of 32 groundwater samples
GTTGGGAAAGATTGCTTTTAGGTTCCGTTTCAGATTCGGTTATTCGTCACGCTCCTTGCTCAGTTTTGGTAGTAAGAAGTTAAAAATATTATGGAAAAACTTATTACCATAAATTCAAGAAAGTTTGATAATTCGATACACCGCAATTGGCAGTGCAAACTTTTAGAAGAAACAAAAGAATATTGGCTATTCGTCGGAGAATTTGAAAAGGAAGTTTCTCATAATAAACTTGGCGTTATCCGACGCAAAACAATAAGTTATGAATATTATTTCAAAGAAAAATGGTTTAATATCTTCCGCTTTCATGAACCGGAAGGTCAACTGAAATTCTATTATTGCAATATAAATATGCCGCCGATTTTTGAAAACGGTGTTTTGGATTATGTTGATTTGGATATTGATGTGCTTGTTAAAAAGGATTTTCAATTTGAAATTTTAGACGAGGATGAGTTTATTGAAAACTCAAATAAATACGAATACCCTTCTTCCATTCAATCAATGGCTAAAACAAATTTACATAAATTATTAGAAAAAATTAAGAAACAAGCATTTCCCTTTAATTCTATTTTCTAGTGTTACTTTTGATCTATTTTGTATTGCTCAACCTTCTGCAAATATTCCAAACCTGCAAAATTCTTTTTTGCAATTTTCCCTATCCCCTGTAAAATCAGATTATGCAAACCAAACAAAAATCTATTAATAAATTAGAACTCTTAAAAGAAAAATCCAGACTTGCCGAACTTGGCGGAGGAGAAAAAAGAAATGAGAAACAACGTTCACAGGGCAAAATGACTGCCCGCGAACGAATTGACTTTCTTTTAGATGAAGGAACTTTTGAGGAATTCGATAAATTCGTTGTTCATCGCTCAACCGATTTTGGTCTCGCAGAACAAAAGATTTTAGGTGATGGCGTAGTAACAGGACATGGGTTAATTGATGGACGTGAAGTTTTTGTTTTTGCACAAGACTTTACTGTGTTTGGCGGTTCTTTGAGTGAAACCTTTGCCCAAAAGATTTGCAAAATAATGGATATGGCGATGAAAGTTGGCGCACCTGTAATTGGTCTCAACGATTCGGGCGGAGCAAGAATTCAAGAGGGTGTTGTTAGTTTAGGCGGGTATGCAGACATCTTTTTGCGTAATACATTAGCAAGCGGAGTTATCCCCCAGCTTAGTTGTATTCTCGGACCGTGTGCCGGCGGTGCGGTTTATTCACCTGCCATCACAGATTTTAATATCATGGTCAAAGATACTTCTTATATGTTTATCACCGGACCTGATGTTATCAAAACCGTCACCCACGAAGAAGTTACCAAGGAAGAATTAGGGGGAGCAATGACTCATAACTCTAAATCCGGTGTGGCTCATTTTGCAGCCGATTCTGATGAACACGCACTCCGTTTAACTAGAGAATTACTATCATTTATTCCTTCAAATAATTTAGAAAATCCGCCTTTTGTTCCAACTAATGACCCAACAAATCGGGCTGATAAAAAACTTAATACAATTGTGCCGGAACAATCAACAACTCCATATGACATTCGTGACATTATTAATAACGTAGTTGACGATAATTATTTCTTTGAAGTCCAACAGTATTTTGCACAAAACTTAGTTGTAGGTTTTGCCAGACTTGGTGGTAAATCAGTTGGAATTGTCGCTAATCAACCGGCTTTTTTAGCAGGCGTTTTGGATATTGATGCTTCCGTTAAAGGAGCGAGATTTGTCCGATTTTGTGATGCCTTTAATATTCCGTTGATTACTTTCGAGGATGTTCCCGGCTTTCTGCCCGGTGTTAATCAAGAACATTTAGGGATTATCCGACATGGTGCAAAACTACTCTATGCTTTTGCCGAGGCAACTGTTCCCAAGATAACCGTAATTACCAGAAAAGCATACGGAGGAGCCTACTGCGTAATGGCTTCAAAGCATATTCGGACTGACATTAATTTTGCCTATCCTACTGCTGAAATTGCCGTAATGGGAGCGGAAGGTGCCGTAGGGATTTTATATCGAAAAGAATTGGCAGATACAACCAATCCTGAAAATACAAGACAGAGAATAGTTGACGAGTTTAATGATAAATTTGCCAACCCATATATTGCGGCAGAACGCGGATTTATTGATGAAATTATCGAACCTGCTAACACTCGACCAAAATTAATTCGTGCTTTGAAGCTCCTTGAAAACAAAAGAGACTCTAATCCGCCTAAAAAGCACGGAAATATACCTTTATAGCTCGCTAGAAACTACATTAAGAGTTGTAATGCCGACACTTTATGTAGTTTCTTAATATATAAATCGTGCTTTTACTTTAAATTAGCAGTATATATTCAAGTGTTTTTGAGGAAAATGCTTGTGGTCAATATTACTATCGTCAAATTACTCAACTAACACTTTAAAAGTATAACATTAAGTATAACTTCTTGTTTCTTTGGTATATATTGTTGAGAATTAGAGCAGATTAGATGATATTCCTGTGAGATTTATCAGTAAGTTTGATTTGATTTATCCACTAGACATCCCTAAATTTACTCTAAATTAGTTTTAAGTCTTGTTAGGATGTTTTGTATTTTTGCAACAACTCTTAGCTTTATAGTTAGTTTCACTTCCCTTTTACAGGTCTTAACATATTTACTGTATGCCTAAAACAACAAAAATCGGCAAGTCTTATGAGACTTGCCGATTTTCTATTATGCCCAGGACTGGAATCGAACCAGCACGGATCACTCCACACGCCCCTCAAACGTGCGCGTCTACCAATTCCGCCACCTGGGCTAAAATTATTCAAAGATTATTTATTTACGTTTGTATTTGAGTTGGCGTTTACTGTTGCTGAATTATTCACAGCAGTAGTGTTTACAGCAGTATTTGTAACATTTCCACTGGCACTTGAATTTGCCTCTGCATTTGTTGCTGTATTTGCCGGAGCTGTTGTTGAACTTTCAGACGTGGTTTGCAAAACTGAAACATTTCCGGTTATTGCAGGCAAAGCCAACAATAACGCTGAGAGCATAAAAATAGCAGCAGCAGTAATTGTAATTCTTGACAAAACCGATTGTGTTCCACGCGGTCCGAAGGCTGTGCTTGAAATATTGCTCGTAAAAAGCGCACCCGCATCTGTCTTACCGGGTTGCAGAAGAACCGTGGCAATTAAGACTAAACACGAAATAAAAAATAATCCGTAAAGGAAATATGCTAACAAAATCTTTTCACTTCCTATGTGTAATTAACTATCTTGGCGAAACTATTGGCATCCAGACTCGCACCGCCAACTAATGCGCCATCTACATCAGCTTGATTCATCAATTCTTTGATGTTATCAGGCTTGACTGAACCACCGTATAGAATCCTTGTTGCACTTGCAATGGTTTTACCGTGTGTTTCTGTCAAAACTTCTCTGATATATGCGTGCATTTCTTGAGCCTGTTGGGGCGTGGCGGTTTTACCCGTTCCGATTGCCCAAACAGGCTCGTAAGCGATAATGATACGTTCCATATCGGAAGTTGTCAAACCTTCCAAACCAAGGTTGAGTTGAGTTTTAACTACGGATTCAGCTTTTCCGGCTTCTCTTTCGTTTAACATTTCGCCAACACAAACGATTGCTGTCATTGCAAAAGAAAGACATGCTTTAGTTTTGGCGTTTACAGAATTATCAGACTCACCATAAAATTGACGGCGTTCTGAATGTCCAATAATTACATAGGTAGCACCAATATCTTGAAGCATATCAGCACAAATTTCGCCTGTATGGGCTGAATGTTTGGTTTCGGTTGAACAATTTTGTGCAGCTACCTTAATATTTGAGCCTTCTAATTTATCAGCAATAGTTTTTATTGCAGTAAAAACCGGAGCGATTATTATTTCGCAATGATTTGCATTTGCAACCAATGATTTAAGGGACAAAGCTGTTTCAACTGCCTCACTTAGCAATTTATACATCTTCCAATTTCCAGCAATAACAGGTTTTCTCATAAATGAAATAGTAGAAGTTTTTTCTTAAAACTGCAAAATGAAAAAAATAAATCAACAATTTGCATTAATAAAACGTCTTAAATTACAGGTAAATTTGATGATGAAAAAAATTCTATTTTTCGCTTTATTTTTGAGTGTTTTTACATTCACTCATTTTGCACAGAATTCTGATGAGGTTATCAAAATTGAAACAGCATTAGTTAATATTCCTGTTATAGTCAGCGATAGAAACGGTCGAAATATTTCAGGATTACAAATAGAAAATTTTACGGTTTTTGAAGATAGTAAACCACAGAAAATAGAATATTTTGCCAGCGAGAAATCTCCATTAAATGTTGCAATACTTTTAGATACGAGCCGAAGCACGCAGCAAGTATTAGGTAAAATTAAGAAAGCCGCCAGAGAATTTATCAAGCAACTTCAACCCAATGATCAGGGTCTAATCGTTAGTTTTGACAATGATGTTGAGTTTTTGAGCGAACTTACCTCCGACCGAAAAACACTAGACAGAGCTATTAAAAATGCCGAAATTGGTGAACAAGTCGGGACTGTGCTTCAGGATGCAGTTTTCGACGTTGTAAACAATAAATTTGCCAAAGTAAAAGGACGCAAAGCAATAATTTTATTGACAGACGGGAAAGATTTTGGAAGCTACATCAATCGAAAAGATTTAATTTATCGTTTGGAAGAATCGGATACCCTTGTTTATTCAATATTTTATGAAACCGGAAATATTCGCAGATTAAACAATAACCGTTTGCCATCCATAATCTTTCCAAATCCTAATAGACGTGGAGGAATGAGAGGTCAACGTCGCCGCCAAACTCCATTTCCTGATAATTTTCCGCCTCCAAATCAAAATCCTCGAAATCAAGGTCGGGTTATTCAACAACAAATGAATGAAGATGCAATTAGTTTTCTCAAACAAATTTCAGATTCAACTGCTGGCAGACTTTACCAAAATGAAATTGACGACTTGGAAAAGACCTTTGCCATTATTGCCAATGAATTAAGAAATCAATATTTAATTGGGTATTATCCCGAAAAATCAGAGACGACAAAAAATATTCATCAAGTAAAGGTCAAAGTAGATAAAAACGATGTTGTTGTCAGGTCAAAAAATACTTATCGTTCTCAATAAACCGATTATTTCTGAAAATTCTGTTTTTATTATCTTAGTCTGAAATTCGGTATTGTGTTTCCGTTTGGTTTCTTCTACAATTCTCAATTCCCCCTTCAATTATTTTAATTTTTAAATAGAACGGCAAAATAAATAAAGAATTCCGTTTTATTAGCCGTTTTATATAAAAAAAGAAAAGGAATAACTATGCCGAAAAAAATATTTTTATCCGGGATTTTTCTGCTTATTTTGTTATTGGGCATTGAATCTAGTTTGTTAGCTCAAGAAAACAATGACGAGATCATTAAAGTTGACGTTGCGCTTGTAAATATTCCCGTAATCGTCAGCGACCGCTTTGGAAGAAATGTTTTAGACCTCAAAATTGATGATTTTTCGTTATTTGAAGATGGTAAACCTCAGAAAATTGAATATCTTTCAAATCTGGATTCGCCGCTAAATATTGTTATTCTTTTAGATACCAGCCGCAGCACTCAACTTATTTTTGAAAAAATAAAAAATGCTGCCAAAGAGTTTATCAAACAACTAAAATCTAACGATAGGTGTATGGTTATTAGTTTTGACCAGCAAGTTCGGGTCGAAAGAGAATTTACTTCAAATACTAATTCATTGGATAGAGCTATAAAAAATACTTTGATGAGTGAGAAATTTGGAACTCTTTTACAAGATGCAGTTTTTGTGACGGTTGATAAAGAATTGGCGAAGGTTAAAGGTCGAAAAGCAATAATTTTGATTTCTGATGGAAAAGATGCAGGAAGCTCAATCAGTAAAAAAGATTTGCTATACAGACTTGAGGAATCTGATACACCAATTTACTCAATTATTTATGAAGTTGAAAAGTTCACCTCAGATGCCAAAATTGAACCTGTTAAAGCAAATAAAACTCAAATTGTTCAACAACGAAAAAATCTTGAAACTGCTGAATTTTTGCAAAAAATGTCAAATATTACTGCCGGAAGAATTTATCCTAAAGAAATCAATAATCTAGGCGAAGCGTTTAAAACAATTTCTGATGAATTAAGAAAACAATACCTAATCGGTTATTATCCTGATGATTCCAATTATTCTATTGACCGCCATCAAATTAAAGTTAAAGTCAATAAAAGTGATATTGTGGTGAGGACAAAAAATACAAATCGTTTAAGGGTTAAGTAGATTTAGTCCACACCGACCGCAAAATTTAATATTTGGCGGATAGGAATTTCCGCACCTTTGACAAACCCTCTCGACACTTGGCGGAATAGTGTTATGAATTTGTGGGGCAGTGATTGGTGGTTGGCTAATATGTAAATTTTGCGTCATATTTAATCCGCAACGTCCGCAGAATTTTGAATTGACAGGAAGTGCTGTCGAACATCTTGGGCAATTAAAAGTTTGGATTGCCGCTGAAGTGTGGATTAGAGTAAAACTTGTATTACTACATCTACCGCAAAATTTTACTCCTTCAGCAAATCTGGCTCCACAACGGGTGCAAGCAACAATCCCCGGCATTACACTAGACTGTCCGGCACTACTGCTACTTTCTTGCGATGGTGATGGTTGGCTTCCTCCACCTAATGGTTTTAATTGAGCCTGTATAACTTGTTCGCTCGAATCTTCCCTAACTTCAATTTCACGCTCATCATCCTTTTCTCCAATCTTTGAAACTCTTAAAATATGTCGTCAGGGCAGAATAGAATTGAGAATTAGCCTTCCAGAACTTCCAATACTTCCCTTTCTTTCATCATTAACGTAAACTTCTGCTCCAACGGAAGCCATTATAATTAGTCGGGAATGTTTATTGGGAGCAGCGTCGGCAATATCATCGCTGGCTTTTTCAAGTTCGTCAATAAATTCGACGACAGTATTTGGACGATTCGCCGCCTCTTTTTCAATAGAACGCATTATCGAGGCTTCAACATTTTTTGGAATATCAGTGCGTAAAGTTGAAAGTGAGGGTGGCGATTGCATTACTTTTTGCATTACAAGCTGCATCATATCGCCGATAAAAGGAGTTCGACCACCAAGCATTAAATAAGCAATTGTTCCTATTGAGTAAATATCAGACCGAACATCAATCCCAAGTTCCGGCTGCATTTGTTCAGGCGACATAAACTCAGGAGTTCCAATAATACCCCGCGATGAAGGAGTTTGATTAGAACTAATATCGGTAACAGTTTGACTAACAATTTTCGCCAACCCGAAATCACCGACTTTGATAAAACCATCCCCACCACTCGAACGTTTTTTCATTATGAAAATATTGGCAGGTTTCAAATCCCGGTGTAGAATCCCGGCTTCGTGAGCAGCCTCAACTCCTTCAGCTATTTGCTTGAGCAGATTTACAGCTCGTTTTACGTCCAAAGTTCCTTCTCGCCTGAGCAGGCGATGTAATGTTTCGCCTTCGACGTATTCCATCACTAAATAAAATACGCCATCATCAGTTTTGCCAAAATCAGTCACATCAACGCAGTGGGGATGACGAATCGAAGCCGCCGCCCTCGCTTCCCTTTCAAAACGGACAATTGCCTCTCCTTCTTGTAAATCATCAGAATTCAACAAATCCTGTCGAACTGTTTTAACAGCGACTTTTTTACCGATATTTTCATCTCTGGCGAGATAAACCTGCCCCATCGCCCCACGACCAAGTCGCCTTTCCAGATAATATCGCCCCGATAAAACCATCGGACCGGGTAAAGCATATTTTGTTTGTGTCTGACATTGTGGACAAACCGCTACCGCATCAGGGTAACAATGTTCACATTTTGGGCAATCTCTCATTTATTTAAGAATCCAACTATCAAATAATTTTGATTTTATCCTAAAATTGGTAGGAAACTACAATTTGTCCGCTTTGAAGCTAATATTCCCTAATTTGTTGCAAATAACTTTCAAAATTTCGTTTCATTTCTTCTAAACTATCACCCCCAAATTTTTCACGCATCGAATTTGCCAAAACAATACCCAACATTGCTTCGCCAATTACGCCTGCTGCCGGAACTGCCGTAACATCTGAGCGCTCAAAAGCCGCCAGTTCTTCGGTTTTAGTATCAATATCCACCGAACGAAGCATTTTTTTCAAGGTAGCAATTGGTTTTAAGTAACCGCGCACCCGCAATTCTTCTCCGTTAGTAATTCCCCCTTCCAATCCGCCTGCACGGTTTGTAGTTCGTTTAAACTCCTCGGCAAAAATAATTTCATCGTGAACTTCCGAACCAAATCTTCCGGCATTTGCTACGCCCTCACCAATTTCAACTGCTTTGACAGCTTGGATTGACATTATTGCTTGAGCAATTCGACCGTCTAGCTTCTCTGCCCATGAAGTGTGAGAACCGAGTCCGACAACCACATTATTTGCCACTACTTCAAAGATTCCTCCCAAAGTATCTCCGCTTTCTTTCGCCTTATCAATCAATCCAATCATTTGGGATTGAATTGATTCATCAGCCACACTCAAAGGTGCATCTTCTTTTATCGCTAGAATTTCTGACCATTTTCTTTCCAAAGGTTTTTCAGGCAAATTACCCAATTTGATAACGTGAGAACGAATTTCAATCCCAAAATTTTCCAGTAATTGTTTGGCAATTGCACCGCAAGCAACTCTCGCGGCAGTTTCACGAGCTGAAGCTCTTTCCAAAATATCACGAAGGTCTCTTGTTTGAAATTTTTGACCGCCCGCCAGATCAGCGTGTCCCGGACGCGGGCGTTTGACGATTCTTGGATTTTTTGGCAAGGCTTCAATCGGTTCAGAAGACATTATCTCAGTCCAATGAACAAAATCAGAATTTTCAATAATTAAGGTGATTGGAGAGCCGAGTGTCTTACCGTGCCTCACCCCTGTTAAAAGTTTTGCATTATCAGACTCGATTTTCATTCGTCCGCCGCGTCCGTAGCCTTGTTGTCTACGCCAAAGTTCGTGATTGAGTTTAACCAAGTCAATAGTTATGCCGGAAGGTAATCCCTCAATTATAGCGACCAGAGCCTTTCCGTGTGATTCGCCTGCGGTTGTGAATCGAAAGTTCATATATTTATTAATTGAATTTTAAGTTTAACTTAAAGTTTAAGTAACACAAAAGGAATAAGGTTAGCTTGAAATGTAAATAGTTTCAAATTAATTTTTAATGAGAATAAAATAATGTCTGAAGAAAAAGAAATTAAACGAACTGAAAATTAAACTGAAGAGTCTGATACTGAAGTTGTAGAGTCTGAAAATGAAGACTAGATAAAGTAATACTTAAAGTAAGGTCTGATTAAATTTCCGCTATTTTCTTTTAACTATTATTAATCCGACACTTGCGAGAATTAGAAGTCCTCCTAAGATTGCTTGAATTCCGAGCTTCTCTCCAAAAAAACTCCCAACAAAAACCGCAACTAATGGTGTTACGAAAGCAATCATCATCGCCTTTGTAACATCAATTTTGCTTAAGAGCCAATAATAAAGCCAGAATGCGGCAATTGAACCCATTGTTGCCAGATAAAAAATGCAAATTATTGCTTTCCATGTCCAATAAAACTTTACAGGGCTTCCTTCTAATGAAAAACCAATAATCCAAAGTGGAATTTGTCCAATCAACATCTGCCAGAAAACTACTGTTTCAGGCTGAATTCCTTGCAATTTTGCCTTGGTCAAAACACTTGCCAAAGAAGCTCCAAATGCACCGATTACAACGGCTAAACTACCTAATAAAGCCAATGTTCCATTGACGATTAATTGTTCATAAAAAATTATTATTAAACCAACTAATCCGAGTAATATTGAGATGATTTTTCTTGATGTAATTTCTTCCCCAACGAAAATTCTGGCTAAAAACAAGCCGAAAACGGGAATAATCGCTTGTAAAACGGCGGCTAATCCTGAGGTAATAAATTGTTCGCCCCAAAAAAGTAATCCATAGTTAAAGAAAAACTGTAAAAATCCTGTCAGCAATATCAAATTCCACACTTGTTTACTCTTTGGAATTTCCATTTTCCGCCACCACAAAATTGGGAGCAGGATTAAACAGGCAACTGTAAATCTAAGTGCAGCAAAAGATACAGGCGGCAAATCGGCGAGACCCTCTTTGATAAAAATCCAGGTTGTTCCCCAAATAACACATAATATCAACCAAATAATTAGAGGTTTCATTTT
>ERZ1292633.6456-Hain-H41-02um-R1-6456-length-10218-cov-5_pt1 | contig 10218 bp, 8 predicted proteins | sample MGYA00564406_ERZ1292633 | MGnify/ENA primary metagenome ERZ1292633 (study PRJEB36523, sample SAMEA6512639) | groundwater metagenome | collected 2019-01-08 | study: AquaDiva: Metagenomics assemblies of 32 groundwater samples
GTCAGCAAATTGACCGGCAAAAATGAGCGGAGCCAGAACGACGCCGTTTTTTACCCACTGTATCGGCCGTGTCAGCTTGAGAAGCAGAAAAATCATGCCCTACCATACACGCCGACGGAATCGGATGCAAGCCTAATTGTGAAAAGGAAGAGCGTTCTGGATTGACTGGCGAAAGGTAGCAAAGAAATTGATTGCCGCCTTGGTGGCAGAGTTGATATCGCCATCCAACACCGGGACGGTCAGTCTCACAAAAGCCGCATCGGTCGGTCTGAGAAGGATTGAGTTTTTCATCAAATCCCATTTTAGCTGGAACTCGTTGGTTATCGATCCGCTTCGCGTTTCAAACCAGTAAAACATCAGCTCCTTCATTTCTCCCTTGAGAATGGTGAGGCGATACATGTTGATGAAGGCGCCATCGGGAAGAGCCATCTGGAATGGCTCCACCTTGTCGAGTTTCCATCCCCCGCCGGGAAGACAGTGTTTGGGGGAGTGAATCTGACTGCCATACTCCTGAGATGAGAAATAGGCGACGAACAACCAGAACCTCTGCCCACCCGGGCCGTTGTAGAGCCGAAGAGTGGAGGTGTCGGCTTTGAGAACCTCATAGCTGGCATCGTCGAATCGGCGTTCATCACCAAAATAGCCGGATAGCTCAAAGGGGATTGCTTCCCACTGCGGAGCGGAATCCGGCGCGTGGCTGGTATAGCGCAGATAATTGCCGAAGCCACCGAGAACCGCAACCAAAACGCACGTTAGTACAACCGCGATTTTCATTCGAATATCTTTCGAAGGATCGCGCTCTCAATGAAGAGGCTGACAAACGCCACGATGAACACGATCAGCCCCATCAGTGAGTGCCACGGCTCAACAAGCACATCGGGGGTGACGGCATGCACCAAGATGGCCGTAATCAAGACGCGAAAGACATTCCCTGCCACAGCTATCGGGATCGTTGAAAGAAAAAGAATCGCCTGTGCCGTAAATCGCTTCTGGGTTGTGTAGGCGTAGAATGCCCCAAGGGCCATGAGCGAGACCAAAGATCGTACACCCGAACAGGCCTCGGCGACTTCAAGTGAGTGACCGGAAATATGGATGATATTCCCCTGTCGGTAGGCCCCTGTTCCCAAGGCATCGAGAAGCCAGACCGTAATTTTTGAGGCCAGTGTTTGCATCGGAAATGTCGCGCTGTAATAAATGACGTAGGGGATTGGAATCATGAACAGCAAGAAGAAGAATTCAAACCAGATGTGTTTGATAATCTCCCGCCCGAAAAAATACCAGGTGAGTCCGAAAAGCGACATCACGAACGAAACCCTCAGAGTGAAATATTCAGCGGCGGCGTTGGCCGCGACGAAGAGGCAGAGACCGGCAATGAGAACTAGCAGGCCGACACTATCTTTGTGTCGTGGCAGGCCGGCCAGCATCTCCCGTTTTTTCCACAGCAGATAGCCCGACACTAATGGCACAAGAAACCCGTGAGAGTAGTTATCATCATCCCACCAGTCCTGAACCAGGTCAGCCAGTGCAGGCATATAGATGACAAGGAGAAGCGCGACCGGGATAAGAATAGGCCACATCAGGTTGAATTGCCCTTTACTTTCTTCGGGGAGGCTGGGATTGTTGTGCATAGCTGAATTGAACATAGTAATTTTAGTCTTCCGGAATCAATCTTTTACCTCTATCGGCCTAAATCCCGGGGACTAAAACACTGAGGCGAGAATGGCAATTTTGCATGCGCCGGAGTCTCCGGTGTGCTATACTTGCCACATGTTTCGTCGCAAACAACAGCGCTCCCGCAATGCCCATTTCTGTATCGTGACAAATCCGCGGGCATCGCAATTTTCGACGCGGGCGGTAGACCGCCTCATTTCGCAGATCCGAAAAGGAGGGGCCAGCTTCTCTGTCTGCGATGGAGACTCTCTTGAACAGACCATTTCCCGTACCAGGAATCTGATGGGAGTCGGTCGCGATTCCCGCTCGCCTCATCCGCAGGTCACCCGATTTGGGGCAGTCACCGGTTTGGTCGCCTGCGGCGGTGACGGCCTTGTTGGGGCCGTTGCAAAAATCGCCCATCAGGTCAAACTCCCCATGGGGATAGTACCTCTTGGCCGCTATAACTCTATCGCGGCGTCCCTCTATGGCGATACTACTCTTGACGGGGCCACCAAACGAATTATCTCCAAGACTTATCGAACGATTGATGTTGGCCATATTGACAGTAATGTGATTCTCGGTTCAGCTGGCTTTGGCATGATACCAGAACTGGGCCGCCAATTGGCAGAGCGGAAATCCCCCCGCTTTGGATTCAGCTGGTCGCAACTGGCCTCCAAGGCGTCTCTTGCCAGCCCGATGCACACCCGCATTATTACCGTCGATTCCTTTCGTTTTGAAATCCCCTCCACCCTTCTGTCGATTCACCTCCTCTCGCATAGCCTCGGATTGAACTTCAGTCCCGCTTCTATCGCTGATGATGGGAAAATCGAGGTCATATTTGACATGTCGGTGAAACCGTCAGGCCTCGCCGATTTTACCAAAGGAATCTTCAAGAAAAAATATATGTTCGCGGGCGATATCAAACTTTTCCGTGGCGCCCATGTGTCGGTCGCAGGAGTCAAAGGGGAAACGGTGCTCATAGATGGGGAGTTCGTAACACTGAAATCGGATTACGCCGAGGTAACCCTTGAACCGCGCGCCCTTCAGATATTCGCGTGACATGATTCGACTCGGAACCATCGTCGCCTTCCTTTGTGCCTCCCCCGCCTTATTCGCTCAAACCGACTCAACTAACCAGCCTGACACAACGGCTCAACATCCGGATACCGTTCTTTATAACCCCGGAACTCGCTTGTCGAATATCGCGGCGGTCAATGTACCGGTCGATTTTGAAACCCGACGTTTGCAGAATCCAACGACAGCGCTATTCAAATCGATGGCGATTCCCGGTTGGGGGCAATTGGGAAACAAGCGCATAACCAAGGCTGTCATCTTTGCGGGTCTTCAAGGGTGGTTTGTCGGTTCAGCTTTGCATTATGGAGGGCAGGCCTCGGACTACCGAGCAAAATATGAATCAGCAACTGACATACTGGCGCGCAACGAATGGTACGATCTCTACAGCGACCGCCGTGACGAGCGCAACAAATTCACCTGGTTTGCGGTGCTTTTGACTTTCGTGGGGATGTTTGACGCCTACGTCGATGCTCACTTGTCGGCCTATCCATCGGCCAAAAAACAGCAGGAGGCTGGATTTGGAATCTCAGCGCCACCCGACGGAACGACCGGACTGACTGTCAGCTGGACTTTTTAGTCTGCTAAAATGAAATCAGCGACTTTGAGGCCATAGCGCTCAGGATCTATAAGGCGAAGAATGGTCTGATCGGCGTAGTCCGCCTGCGAAAGGTCGCGCCACTCCGGGATGGCGAGAAGGCCATCGCGATTCCCAACTATTTTTACATACGGCCGTGACGGATTCCACTCGTTGTTGGTAATAATCACCGCAATCTCATCGGTCGACAGCAGTACCAGGCTTCCCGCCGGATACATGCCAATGATGTTCGTGAATATCTTGAGGAGAAACGGGTCGAATTTCGCCGACATCTGATAGTGCATCTTTCGAATTACTTCGTCAGGCGAGAGAGCTTTGCGCAGATAGATGCGATCTGAAGTCAGGGCATCGAAAGTGTCGGCAATCGCAACTATGCGGGAGAAAAGAGTCGGGCGGATCTTCGTACTTTTGAGGACAGGGTAACCCGTGAAGTCACTGTTAATATGGTGTTCAAAAGCCACTCGCGCGGCGCGGGCGGTGTAGGTATCAAACCTGAGGTTGCGCAGGATTGTCTTTGCCCCGAGTATCGGATGCATCTGCATCTGTCGCCAGTCATCCTCGTCATAGGCATCGGGTTTGTTAATCAGATCTTTCGGCAATTTCACTTTGCCGATATCGTGAAACAGAGCCGCAAAGCCAAGCTGAGACAACCGCGGGCGGTCAAGGCCGAAACGGACGCCCATCGTGAGGGAATAGACGCAGACATTGGTCGAATGGGCATAGGTGTAGTCGTCATAATCCTTGATGGCGGTAAGTTCGAGCAAGGATTGTTCGTCGCGCATGATATGATCAATGAGTCCATGAACAACGCGCTTGGTTTTTGAGATGTTCACTTCCTTGTTCTGAGCGGCGCCGACGATTACTTCCTCGGCATTGGAAAGAGCCTTGAAAAAGCGGCTACGGGCGGCCTGGCGGAATTGTTGGCGCATTTCTTCGGAGATGATCGGCCGTGGAAGATCGCGCTCCTGTGCCGCCGCAAGAAGTTCAATGTTTTCTATTCGTAAAGATTTCAGGCGGGTCATAATTTCTTCAAGGGTGCCACCGGCTGATTTTAAGTCAGCGGTGAAAGCGAAGAATTGCGCAATCTGGTCGGTCGTGACTCGGTCGGCGAATTGCGTCCCGCCGATGCCCACCTGCCGCCACTCGGTTGCGATCGACGCCGCTCCGGAGGCCTGTTCATCGATGCGTGCCAAATGGTCGTTATAGAAATAGCGATCAGCCACAACCTTGATCGTGGCATGGGTGGTCTGATCAAAGGCCCGCTGAAGTTGATCGTGGAACGCCTTCGCCTGTTTGATGAATGTGGCATTGGAGGAATCGACAATGCGGGCAGTCTTGTAGAGGCCGAAAAATAGTTGAACAAGCCGCTCCTCGGAGGGGGAGGCCGTTTGGCGCATTGAGAGATCGGCTACTGAGTATGTCATTTCTCTTTTCCACCAAACAGAATTTCCCGCCGACGTCGAATAGCATTCAGCGCCATCGTCTTAATTTCAGGACGCCACGTTCGGGAAAGCGCGACGAGCAGACGGTCCGCTTTTTCACTTCGGTTTCGACTAAGGGCCTCGAAGGCCGCCTTGCGGCTGAAGCTCTTGTCGCTGTTTCCGGTGAGGTTGTAGGCAGTGATGCACTCGGACAGGTGAGGGACAGCATATTCTCCTCCAATTTCTGAAAAGGCGTTGAGCAGGAGTTGTCGTTCGCCGGTACTGCAGGTGGTGAAATGGGCCGAATCGACAATGCCAGCGATAGCCTCAAACGCCAACGAACCCTTACGCTTTATCAGCGAATCAACCGCCATCCGGCGAACCGTTGCATCCTTATCAGTGACGCACTGAGCGAGAATATCTGTTGCATCACTGTGCGTACAGTCGGCCAGGGCTGTTACCATTGTGAGTCGCACGGCGGCGTGCTCGCTTTGCACAATCCGCTTCAAATACCCAAGCGAGCGTTCGTCGCCAATCCTGGCCAGAACCTGCACGGCATTGCCGACAACATCCGGTCGCTTGTCAAAAAGATTCTTGGCGAGAAGTTCGACTTTATCTTTGCCGACGTGGACGAGATAATCGTTCAGGGATTGTTTGTGCAATGGATGATTAAGATCACCGGCAATATCGGTCAATCCACCGATAGCTTCCCAGCCAAAAAGCTGGAGATAGCGAAGAAGCTCTCCGGCGCTCACGTCGGAGTGTTCGTTGAGAGCCGTGGCCAAAGTCTTTAGTCGCTCGCGACTGCAGGCAGTCATGCGGGCATCCTTGAGCCGTTCCGCCCAAACCCCTTTGGACGGTCGAATTTCCTTCTCAAGTTGTTGCATGAATCCAAGAATCTGACCTGCAAGCGACAACTTCCCCTGCATGACAAATTCATTCAAAACTTTCTCACATATGGAGATCGTCTCGTAGAACGACGTCATCTCGGATTCCTGAAGGGTCATTTCCTTCAACAAATCGATGGTGGAATTGTAGATATCAAAGTCGGCGTCATCGGCCAGGATATGCCCTATTTGGTATTCTTCTTCTTCAGACAGTTTGAATTCGTCGTTAAGAATGAGGGCAGTGTCTGTCTTGTGTGGCTTTGGTCGAGCGGGTTTTAAGTCGTCGAAACCAAAAGCCTTTGCGAACTCGGCAACTCGCAGACTCCCCGATTCGCTGATTGATGACGAAAACGGCTGACTGGCTTCAGGTGTTGAGGCAGGTTGCGACGCAAACGGGCCGGAATCATTGCCAAGCTCCTGTGAATCAACAAAGATGCCTCCGCCGGGCGTGTCGGCGAAATTGATGCTACTCTGCTCGATTCCCTCTGTGAAAAGAGAGCCGTAAGTCTTTTCTCCTTCGTAACCGTAGACACCGCGAATCTTGCCACTTTCGGACTCAGACTCGCCGGCCAGACGGGCGGCAACGCCTTTTTCATATTTGCTGAGCTGGACGTCTTCAAGAACAACAAACGAAAAGCCGGGGACATTTGCCTCCCACAAGAGAACGGTCAAATCGGCGTCCTGAGTATTGTTGAATTGTTTGAATACATCGAGAAGCGCAAACAGCCCAACCACCTCAATGTCAGCGCTTATAGAAAACGATGTTATGCCATTTTCAAAAAATAACCCCGCCAATGCTTCTTCTTTCGATCGGTCATGAAATACTGTTTGACCATCGAAGTACAGGCAGTCCCGATCGACGTCTATTTTCAGCCCGCCGTTATCCTGGGCGAGGTCCACCAGCTTTTCGGAAAATGATTGCCGAAGGGAGCGTGGAAGGGGATTGTCGTCGGGATAGAGAGAGACGACCTTGATAACCTTCAAAAGGTCTTTCAAGATAAGCCCCACATCCCGGTGTTTTGTTGTCAGTTCTGTAACCATCGGTTTTATGCCTTATCACTCTTATCATCGGCTCATAAGGGCAAGAGCCAAAGGCTCCAAAACAAAAAAGGCCCGCCGAATCCGGCGGGCCTATAAGAATTGACAAGACAACGAGTTAGAGGCGGCAAATACGATCTCTATTTCGGGTGACCTGTTTGGTGGCGTTACGCGTGTCAAAGACCGCCTTGGAATGGTCGACGACCCACTGATAATCGAATTTGGTGTGATTGGTAAGAATCACGGTCAAATCGATTTTCTTCATCAGATCGGCAGTCAGCTTCTTCGAAGAATGCTTTGACGAATTCCACTCTATCTCCGGAACATGCGGATCAGTGTAGATGATTTTCGCACCCTTGTCCTCAAGAAGCTGAATGACGTCAAGGGCCGGTGATTCGCGCACATCCTTAATGTCTTTCTTGTAGGCGACGCCAAGAACGAGAATGGTGGACTTGTTGATTGAGCGAGCAAACTCGTCATTCATCAAAAGACCGATTCGCTCGACAACATACTCCGGCATGTGGCTGTTAATTTCACCGGCCAATTCGATGAAGCGGGCGTAGTAGTTCAGCGATTTCAGTTTCCATGACAAATAATGCGGGTCGATGGGGATGCAGTGCCCGCCCAGTCCCGGACCGGGATAAAATGGCATGAATCCAAAGGGTTTGGTCGCGGCGGCGTCTATGATTTCCCAGACATTGAGCCCGAGGCGATCGCACATCAAGGCAACTTCATTGACAAGGCCAATGTTGACTGAGCGGAAAGTGTTCTCGAGAAGCTTGACCATTTCGGCCGCCTGTGTCGAAGAGACGGCATGCACCGCTGAAATTGTCTGGAGATACAATGCCTTGGCAACTTCGGTGCAATTCGGGGTGATGCCACCGACGACGCGAGGAGTATTTTTCGTTGTGTAATTGGGGTTGCCCGGATCAACGCGCTCAGGTGAAAAAGCTAGAAAGAAGTCTTCACCGGCTTTCATCCCCTTCTTCTCGAGCATGGGAAGAATCAGTTCTGCCGTAGTTCCGGGATAGGTTGTTGATTCGAGAACAACAAGGGCTCCACGTTTGACATTTGCCACAACCCACTCCATCGCCGCAAGGATGTAAGAAACATCGGGATCTTTCGTTTTCGAAAGTGGTGTTGGCACGCAGATGGAGATGGTATCCGCCTTGGACAGAACTTCAGGATTTGTCGTTGCGGTGAACCGCCCGGTCTCCACGGCCGCTTTGACGGCACTATCGGGGATATCATCGATATCCGATTTACCGGAATTCAACAGCTTCACTTTATTGTTTGAAATGTCGAAGCCGGTGACTTTGAATCCCGCACGAACCAATTCCATAGAGAGCGGAAGGCCGACATAGCCAAGGCCGATGACGGCCGTATGCGCCTTTCGGTCTCGAATCTTCTGGATCAAATCCTGATATGTTTTCGGCGATGCTTTCGCCGATTTTTTCTTAGCCATTATTTATCTCCTGACTCATTCGAGATGTGGTGACATGCACCGACATCCCTGACGATGTTACATTCAAAATGTGATCTCCATATCATTATCGGGTAAAAGGGTCTAACTCTTCACCCGGCTTATGCTTAAGCAACTTTCCAGGCCGACTCTCCAAAATCGGCATTCCGAAGTGCATACCTTAACAGTTTCAAGAGGCGTTGGCAAGTAAGGCCCCGTGAAATCCATTTGAATCGATAGTCCAGCAGCAAAGCCGGCAGGTTATGAAGACAAACCTGCACTACATGCTCAAATAAGAGCGAGGGTACGGGGAGAACCCTCGCTACAAAAAAAAGCAATCCCGAAGTAGTGCGGGTTCCCCCTGTACCCGCACTCTTGGTATTGGGCGGCTCCGTCTTCGCACCCGCCAATGCGGCCGCCTCCATTTTTCACTTGCTAAAACAAAGAGTAGACTCGATATTATTGGCGTAATCCAAAGCGCATTCCAAAGCATGGGAGTCATTATGCAAAAGTGGTTCAAGGCGATTCCGGTCATGGCGACGCTTTTGATAGCGCTGATTCCAAAGTCGTTAAACGCGGCAGTGCATAACATCACCATCGTGAACGATGCTTTTACGCCTTTAAATTCGGTAGTCACCCAGGGGGATACGGTAAGGTGGACGTTTGATGCTCCAGGCGGCGTTGAACATACAACGACGTCCGACCCGACTTCGCCTAAGCAGTGGGACTCGGGAATCATGACATATGATAACCCGTACTTTCAAATCTTTATCACCTATACCGACCCCACCGGTGACTATCCGTATAGATGCACAATTCACGGATCGGCGGGAATGCGTGACACCCTGCGAATTGTAGCGGCGCCAATTGATATTGATGGCGACGGCATCCTAAACCAGTTTGATAACTGTCCTTTGATGCAAAATCCCCTTCAAGAAAATTCTGACATGGATGTCTTTGGAGATGTTTGTGATAATTGCCAATCAAAAACAAATCCAAAGCAGGAAGACTGGGATTTGGACGCCATAGGGGATTCCTGCGATAACTGCCTATATGTGGGAAATTCCAATCAAGCGGATGCTGATATGGATGGCATAGGCGACGCTTGCGAGAATTGCTGCAGTAGGGAGGGCTGGTTTAGCCATGCTGGTGGAATGGATGTGGTTAATCTAACCAAGTATGTCTCTTATCTCTTTCAGGGTGGTCGTCGGTACTATTGTTTAGAAGAGGCTGACATCGACGACAATGGGAAGGTAAACGTTGTCGACCTCTTAAGAATTGTAACCTGGAACTTTCAAGGCGGTCCACCACTAGGCTCTTGTCCGTGATCTGATTCTCATTGTCGCAGATTCTGCGGCCACTCCTTTTATAGGGGCGGTAGCTTTTTTCACAGCGAAGGTGGCAGGTTTGAGAACAAATTTGCCCTACATGAAGAGAAGAATCTTTGTTTTGTAGGGCGGGTCCGTCTTCGAACCCGCCAATGCGGCCGCATCCATTTTTCTCTTGCTAAGACAAAATGTTACTGTACATTTACTGGTGAATCCTCATCAAACATCAGGGTCTGGGAGAATGAGTATGCGGAAATCTCTTGCTATCATGTTCGTTGCCATGGCGCTTTCGACTGCGCTGTCTACGCAACTAGCCGCCTCGGTTCAGAGCGGCACTTCCGCCAATAGTGCCATGTTTTCAGGGAGCTACGCCTCCATCGGCTTTCCGGCGTACGTAAAGCCCGTGATGTTCCGTGACACCGCCTTCACTATCGAAAACACTGGTGATCAAGACCTGACATACGCAATTACGACGTTTGAGACCTCCGGCCCGTCGGGATGGCTGACTATCAGCGGTTTCAGCGGTTTGGTGCCATTCGGTGTGGGCAATACCGAAACAGGTAATTTTCGTCTAAATGCCACCAGCTTCGTCCCCTCGCCTGTTGGTACTATCGTGCTGTGCAAGGGTGGAGTCGTATTCACAAGCAATGCCCCCAGTTCCACTGATACTGTGCCAATTACTATTTATATCACCGATACGGTTATCGTGCCAGATTGGGATACGATCTATGTTACTTCCGCATCTAAGGCGACCAATCGC
>ERZ1292633.6457-Hain-H41-02um-R1-6457-length-10218-cov-4_pt1 | contig 10218 bp, 13 predicted proteins | sample MGYA00564406_ERZ1292633 | MGnify/ENA primary metagenome ERZ1292633 (study PRJEB36523, sample SAMEA6512639) | groundwater metagenome | collected 2019-01-08 | study: AquaDiva: Metagenomics assemblies of 32 groundwater samples
TTGATGGAGTTTTCCATCTTCTTCCCGCGCGTATTGGACAACAGGCTTTCCACCGCCTTGACCGTTTTGCCGCGCAACATATCCACCGCCGCAGCGGCAACCGCATCCAAATAGGATTGCGTGAAATAGGGCACATTATGGGCAACACCGAGCAACAACCCGGAGCTCAGATCGATGACGCCGCAACCCAATGAGCCATCCACCGACCCGATGATTTCTTTGCACACATCGTTAATTGAAGCCATGATCTCCGTCCTCCTGTTGATGGTTGAATGACATTGGCCGGCAACGCCGGCGCTCCCGCTTCCTGCTCAATCGGACCTGCCTGCCCGTCCGCCTCACACAGACACGCCATGACCGGCGAGATGCTTCCGGGCAATATCGTCTGCGGTTCTGCGTGCCCAGCTTAATAAGGCGCCTAACCCGTTCTTCGATTTCGTCACGCTGATCAACACAAACACGCCCTGCACATGATTGAAAAGCACCAGCCCGTACTGACTCTCTGCAATCACGCTCTCGCAGGCCCCGATTCCCAGCTCCGCCGTAATCGTGTCCCCGAGCGCCATCAGTGAACTCCCCATCACCGCCGCCCGTTCGACCTCGAACGCCCCGCGCTGCTGCTGGGCGCGTAAGCGGCCGTCGGGCGTCGCGATGATCGCCGCATCCACGACGTCGCAGTTCGCCAGATAGGCGTCCAATTCCTGTTCGAGTAGCCCAGGATCAATATCGTCCGGTCTCGACGGCATGATGCCTCCTTCCATGTTCCAGCATTGTCACCAGGGCGTCGAGCAATGCCATCACATCAGATTTATTCCGAGGATCGACAGTAAACACCGGCCATGGTTTCTGAAACACCTGTAAATACCGTTCGTATTTTGCCAGGCCCGGTTCCGGCGCCTCATCGCGATGCGTCACTCCGATTACCATCGCCGACTCGTTGATGAGGTCGGCAAAGACATAGTTGTAGTATTCGAGTTCGGCGAGCGGATCTTTCAACCGATTGTCGATCAGCACCACGAGCCCCAGCGCGCCCCGGCACAGAATCTTGCTCATAAAGTCATAGCGCCGCTGGCCGGGAGTCCCATAGAGGCGCAGCTTCTGCCCGTCGGGGAGCGAGAGTTCTCCATAGTCCATCGCCACCGTCGTGTGACTTTTCAGCCGCGCGACATGATCGGAGGCTTTCACATCCGTGCGAATCGGCACGATATCGCTGATGGTTTTAATCGCCGTGGTTTTCCCTCCCGCGACGCTGCCGGCAATGATCAGCTTCACCTCGTGAAGATCAGGAACCTGCGCCAGCCGCTGAGAGGCGACTCCGGTCAGCCTGGTTTTTAAGTCGGTGAAGCTATCCGTTGAAGATGACGCAGGAGCACCGTATTCCAGAGACTCAGAACGAGATGGAGCCTGGGCGATTCGCGCAGACAGATCGTTCAGAAACGGGATCACTTTATGCGTTCGAATGGGTCGCTCCAGCACCCATGGCACACCGGGCATAGGCTCCTCCGACAAGGCGACAGAGACCGGGGACGGTAGGGAGTGATTCCGTTCCCACGCCAGCTTGGCGCGGGGATTCGTCATGTCATAGATGACAGCGTCGGCATGCTCCCCGTTGCTCTTCACGGTCCAGGCACGAGTCAGCTGATCGCTGGCAAACGACAGAATCATCGACAGCAACATGCCTTCCGCTTCGGTCATACCCTCTGTGGAAATTTGCAACGGCTCCATGCACACAACCTCGTGACAATCGACGAAGGATGATTTGTTGTTCTGATATTTCAGAACCGGCAACGGCAAGAACTCACCTTGCTGTCACAGCGCCATCGACTCTATTCGCATTCCCGTCGCGACGGATTTTCACTTGTGCACGCGATATGCCACCAGTGCAACGATGAGCCCATCCACAGACCGGCGCTTCACGGGCGAAACAACAACCACATCGAACGCCACACAACAATTAGCATCGCGACCAAACACGCAGGACGACCGAGAGGAGAAAACAATCGCCGCAACATCCTCACGAGAGCGGGCAATCGACGTCACCCCTCGCTGTGATCTTCATCACCAGAGCATGTGAAGCAGCGCACGCGCGGAGAGCTGCAACCAGATAGCATCCGCCGTAATTTGGCAAACCGTACAGTTTTAGCCGTCCGGCATGCAGTGCGGGATACAACGCATTTTAATTTGGTGTGCTAAGTCACTTCTGCTAGCATGCAGCACGAGAGTGACCGGGGAGATCTATGCGCGTACGGGATTTGGGCCAGACACACAGTGCGGCGCTCTGCGAGACCTGCCCTTCGGTTGAGCGTTGCCTGACGCCGTCGCTTCTTCAACACCTTCAGGACGGCCGGGCGGCGGATCTGCGGATCAGCACCTACCCGACAGCAGCCTGGATCATCAGGCAGCACCAGCCGCAGGTCGGCATTCATATTGTCTGCACGGGAAGCGTGGCGATCTCAGCGGAGCGCGCCGATCGGCGGGAAACCGTCCTCTATATAGGAGGGCGTGACTGCATCATGAATCTGGAAGATTGGGCGCTGGCCCGTCCGATATATTCACTCTCGGCCAGGGCCCTGACCGAGAGCACCGTCATATTCATCGGGAAAGACGATCTTCGCCGCCTGTATGAGAGCGATCCTGCGATCGCCCAGCTCATGACGCACTATCTGGCAAGAAGGATGGAATCCGCCCAGCAACGACACATCCGCAGCATGACCACCGACGTCAAGTCACGCCTCATGACCGCCTTCAGTGAATTGCTGGAGGCAACCGGGCAACAGACGGACCAGACAGCCCGATTCCAATTCCCCATTACCAGGCAATTGCTGGCTGACATCGTCGGGGCCGCTCCGGAGTCGATCAGCCGCGTCCTGACTGACCTCGAAGCCGAGACGCTCATCATGCGAGAACCGGCGCACATCGCCATTCCCGACGTCCCGCGCTTTCTCGCCCGCGCGGGCTCGATCACCAAGGAACCACCGGCCGGCCGGCCATCAAACGCTCCGGCCCACACGGCGATGCTTGTACATTCGATACAGCCTCGCCGCCATCGCTAGCCCAAGCTGCCTCCCCGTTCTCATTCTCCCAACAAGGCCTTGAGCTGCGGCTCCATGGCTTCAGCCCATACGTGATAGCCCTGCTCATTGGGGTGAAGCAGATCCGGCATGAGATCCCGGCGCAAGCGACCTTCGCCATCCATAAATACATGTCCGAGGTCCGCATAGAACAGGTACTGACCATCGGCGAATCCCCGCAGACGATCATTGATCGATCCGTTCAAGAGCCGAAGGGAATCGGTTGCCATCGCGCCTCGCGGGAAAATACCCAACAGAAGAATCTTGGTCTCCGGGAGCTTCGCGCGCAACATCGTCACAATGGCCTGAACTCCGGCGGCAGTCTGCTCCGCTGGATCATTCCGTACCCCGCTGTTGTTGGTGCCGATCATCACGACCGCCACCTTGGGATGGAGGCCGTCGATTTCCCCATGCTCCAGCCGCCACCACACATGTTCAGTGCGATCGCTATTGAACCCCAAATTGACCGCCCGGCGAGGGGCATAGTAATGCTCCCACACCCGCTGCCCCTCCCCGCCCCAACCCTGCGTGATGGAATCCCCGATCATGATGAGATCAACGTTGCCCTGACGCACGCGAGTCATAAGACGCTCATGCTGATGCATCCACCAGTCGGCAGTCTGCGGAGCAGGGACAATGGCGGAAACTGTACGATCAGCGGAAAGAACGGTTGCGGCCGGAAAGATCAATACACTGAGAGCGATGGTTAGAGCGAGAGAGATAAAAGAACGGATAGGGTGCACCATGGGAGGAGACTGTATCAAAGAAAACGACCATGGGCTAGGTCTGGAAGGAAATTCTAGCGGTACCGGGGATCGCAAAACGGCCATCAGCGGGCAAAGAGATAGATGCCTTCCGCTCAAGGCCTTTGCATCGTTGTCCTCAAGTGGCGGGCTTCAATCGACATGAATTACAATTAGCCACATGGCAACACACAACCCGGTGATAGGGAACCGGGGAAAGGAGTTCCCGACATGAGGAAGTTCATCAAGGTCTGGTGTCATACGTCCGTTTGGGGCTGCGCAGGGATCCTACTGGCGGCCGGGCTTGGCTTGTCCACGCCCTCCAGCGCGTCCGCTCAAGAACTCACAGTTTCCGAACAGACCTTCAGTTGCATCCTCGACTGGCCAAAGGTGAGAAATACGCGCTTCAAGCATGCTGATCCGGAGAAGTTGAAAGAAGCGATGCGGATTTTCAGAGACAGCGTCCCGGACAAGGAATATCCGGTCGGCACCATCCTTCAGCTGGTCCCTTTTGAAGCCATGGTGAAGCATCCGCGCGAGAAGTTTCCCAATACGAACGGCTGGGAGTTTTTCTTTCTGGATGTCTCCAAGGAAGGGACCAAGATCGCCGATCGAGGCGAACAAGTAGTGAACCGTTCCCAAGGGGTCACGTGCTTAAGTTGCCATCAACCGGCGGCGAAGTATGACTTCGTCTGTGAAAAGGGGCACGGTTGTGCCCCGATCCCGTTCGATGACGAGAAGATCGCAGCGATTCAGAAGTCAGACCTTCGCTGTACGAAGAAGTAAAGGTAGCAGCCGACGGCGTTCAATCGGGACCCTCAGACACTCCATGGACTGAACGGAATGAGCGGTTAGCCACTCCCGCGGCCTTGTACAAGGCTGTGGGAAGTCGGCGAGCGTTTGTCCGAGGTCTGAGAAGGCAGTATCGATCAGTCAGGCTTGGGCCGTTGATAGCGGAGCGAGTAGTGTCCGCATTTTGCGCAGACGACTTGAAACGGCGGAAGAGCCGGATCGTAGACCTTGTGGATGTAACCAGGCGGCACAGTCGAATCGGGGTAGCCTTGGTTGCGCTGAGAGTCGAGCTCCCTCCCGCACTGGCCATTCGCACAATTCACAGTGAGTGACACGATAGGAGCATTTGTAGACATGACCGCACCATAGCAGGGTCATCGGGCCAAATGTAAGGGGTGCCGGTTTCTATGGAGATGAGAAGGCCAGAGTGTGCGACGAGCTCACCCTCATTCCGGTTGAGCAGATCGAAAAAGTCCTGCCGGCAGCCTTCAATCAGGACATCCCCACAGCCCCACCGGCTGAACGGAATGAACCGTTAGCGACCGCGACAGCCTCGTAAATTCAAAAGGCCCCGGCTCAAAACTGAGAGGCCTACCCCATTGGCTCAAAACTTCCCCTCGACTTTGGCTCGGCCTTCTCGGCTCAATTCAACAATGGTTTCTGGCACCATTTTCTCCTCTTACCCCCATATGCTCATTTCTTGACAATAGAGAACTGATTGGGCAGATTCGCATCGATGCCCCCAACAAACAAAGACCAAGTCATCGAAAAAGCCTTAACGCTTTTAATTAACGCCCCTCAGGGAATCCGCTTCATGGAAATGGCTCGCGCGGTACAGGAAGCATTGCCACACATTCCGAAGAATACAATTCAGGGCACGCTTTGGGATATGGACGTAAAGCTACCCGATCTTGTATTCAAGCCTGCCCGTGGACTCTGGTTTCATGCGAAGTATCGTGAGAAGGATCAGCCTAAAACCAGCCCCCCTATAAAGGACAAGGTCTCTGAAAAATCGTTCTACGAACCTTTCGCCAATTGGCTCGTAAACGAGTTGGAAGAATGCACAAAAGCAATAGAGGTTGGCGGTAGCCTCTTCAAGGATAAATGGGGAACGCCAGACGTTATAGGAATTCGACAATCCAAGAACAGCGATGTTGTGAAGTTTCCTACGGAAATCGTGTCCGCCGAGATTAAATTAGACACGGCAAATTTGATTACTGCGTTCGGGCAGGCTTGTGCGTATCGGCTCTTTAGCCACAAATCTTATATCGTCGTTCCTGTGAGTTCTCCACCGGATGACATTGCACGACTGGATACATTGTCTCGTATTTGTGGAATTGGGTTGATCCTATTTAATGCCAATGATCCGAAAGCGCCTGATTTTGAAATCCGCGTCAGAGCCACCAAACAAGACCCAGACATGTTCTATGTGAACCGCTCCATGAAGCTGATAGAGGACAAGCTATTCAATTGAGGCTGTCCTGAGTTCACACTGCCGCAGGGAATGTTTCCTGGAACCATTTCAGGACTCCAAAACTCTCCCTCAATTTCCACTCGGCATTCTTCGCTCAATTCAAACAATGGTTCCTGACGCCATTTTCGCGTCTCAGACTGGAAACACTCGGGTTTGGAGATTCTTACGTGCTTTTCTTTGACGCCAATGAGTTTTTGCGAAGACTGGAACTGGCAGTAACTAAGGCAGGGTATAAATTTTCTTGGAGAAAGATCGAATATGGTGATAGGCAGACCTATACAGGTCCCTGGATGAGTTCTTGAAGTTCAAAGAGAAGTCAGGTGAGCAAGAAGTACGCGTAGCTGTGCAATCGGGAATTGGCGGTCCGCTATCGCTTCGACTGGGTAATTTGTCAGACATCGCGGTGTTGGGGTCCACAGCGGAGCATCTATTGCTCGACCCCAAAGCCACCCCCATCAATCGACTCTAAGTCCTTCTTCCCCCTGGTTGTATGTTCAGTAAAACCAGTCATTCTTGAGCCGAGACACAAAACCGGTTGGCCAGGACAGTTCTGCCACAGTTTAGCCGCAATATAGCCGTGCTATAGTTACGCTCACCACGGGATTGCCCAAATGTTCAAAAGCCACTGCCGCCTTTGTAATGCCGACAAGGAGTTGCAACTAAGCCACATTGTGCCGGCATTCATTTTCCGCTGGGTGAGGGAAACGTCCGCTAACGGTCACTTGCGGTTTGGCATGAACCCAAATCTACGCGTTCAGGACGGACTCAAACGCCATTGGTTATGTGCGGAATGCGAGGGGATTTTGAGTCGCATCGAGACATCTTTTGCCGAAAAACTTTTCTACCCCTATCTGAAGGGTACGGACTCAATTCAATATGAGGAATGGCTCCTGCGCTTTTGCGTTTCGGTCTCCTGGCGGGTCTTGACATTCTACAAAGAAGAAACCCAGTTGGACAAAAATTACGGTCACGAGGCACTACAACGGATAGTTGAAGCAGATACTGCTTGGAAGATGTTTCTGCTCGGTAAAAGCGAGCACCCCGGACGATTTCACCAACACCTCATTCCATTAGATGCGATTGAATCCATCTCGAACGCGAAGACGGACCTTTCTCCAAACCTCAATCGGTATCTCATGCGTACAGTTGATATGGATCTCTGTCGCAGTCAAATAACTAACTTTGTCTATTGCAAGATTCCTAGATTCGTAATTCTTGGGTCTATTCATGAAGAGCACCCTAATCAATGGCACGGCACGAAGGTCCGATTGAAAAAAGGCCTTATCCAGCCACAGCGCTATACGTTGCCAAGGGCGTTTTTTGAATACCTGAACGGCAAAGCCCGGCGCGAAATAGAACTATCCTCAAGCATCTCACCCAGGCAGCGAGAGAGGATTGAGCAGAGCTTCCGTGCGAATGCAGAAAACTTTGTTGGAAGTGACGCATTTACTGCAATGCAGAATGACATCGAAATGTTCGGGGATGACGCGTTTACCTGGCACGAGGCAGAGAACGATCCTGCCCCCTAGGGAGCAGTTAGCATATTCGCTCACTGTCAGAACCTCCATAATAGGTGCCGCCGTGCACTACTCTGCTGAACAACACACGCAACTAGAGAGAGAGTGGAAATCCCTATCTGAGGAATTGCCTGAGGCATGGGTATCTCTTGCGCGTGATGTCCCCTCTTTACTCACTCAACAACGGGCGCGAGAGCACATCATTTACGGTGCTGCTAGACGCCTGATGATCATCACACGGTGCTTGAAGAACGTCTTCAGGATCTTTCCGATTCGAAGGACTCAGCTACTGGATGATGACGAGCGGAACGATCTCGAAATTAATCTTCACGCCTTCTTGATTAATATCCACGGACTACCCGATAACCTCGCCTGGGCGTATGTCCTTGAGCGACAGATTAGCATCAATCCCTTCGATGTTGGCCTCTTTCAACGCAAGACAAAGAAACATCTTCCACTCACCTTGCGGGAGTATCTTGAGAGCATCAGCAGCTGGCATCAGGACTATGCTAAGAATTATCGCGACGCCCTGGCCCACCGAATTCCACCTTATGTGCCTCCAGCAGCGTGGTTGCCGGAGCACGAGCTGGAGTTTAAGAAACTGCATGAACGCGCTGAACAGGCCATGCGCGCAGGCAACGTCGACCAGGGTCTTGAACTCCACGAACAAAAGTATCAAATCGGCATCATTCACCCGGCGTTTCTTCATTCATTCTTGGACGAGAAGGCGTGTGCCCCTATGCTGCTCCATCCGCAACTGATCGTGGATGCAAAAACGATCCTGGAAATAATAGGCAAGGTGCGCCCACATTTGGCATTACCAAAATATTCTCAAGGGAGTTAAAGTTGAGCCTCCGAGGCCGCTAGGCTCGCTACCGAACGCCGGTCTCTCTACCGGCCGCGGCCCCTTCTTTCGGAGAGCGCAAGGAGACGCGCATAGGCAGACACAAAGCAGTTTCCCCACAGCAAACATCACCACCTTCGCCTGAGCGGGAAAAGGTGTCAGTGTGCATCAAGATCCTAGCGCAACAGGTGGTGAAACGCGTGTGCGGAACTGCTTCCACGACTGGAGCAGAAGAACGAGGACATTCTGAATTTCAAATAATGCGGCAGAGGCTGAGACCACATTTCGTCGCGGGCACAGCGCATGGCTGATGATTACAATCTTCAACGCTTTCTTGACGCGCAAGAGCTCGTCTATGACACAGTTCTTGATGAGCTGCGAGCCGGGAGAAAGTCGAGTCACTGGATCTGGTTTATCTTTCCTCAAATCACAGGCCTTGGTCACAGTGGAATGGCACAGAAGTTCGCCATTGCCTCACTCGAAGAAGCCAAAGCCTATCTGCAACACCCTGTCTTAGGTCCCAGACTCAGAGCATGTACGCAGCTTGTCCTCAACGTGAACGGGCGCAGCGCTGAAGAGATCTTCTCTTTCCCCGACAATCTTAAATTCCGGTCCTGCCTGACCTTGTTCATGACCGCAACCACCGACAACAAGATCTTCAAAGATGCCCTGCTTAAATACTTCGACGGCAAGCCCGACCAACTAACCCTCGACCTCCTGGCACAGCAAACGTCTTAGCTGCGCCTTTGCGCGGTTCGAAATGCAGGGCTTCGGCTACCCCGCGCAGGGATTGCGCGCCGCGACACGCACAAGTCTGCAAGTGCCGGCTATGGCCACGGCAGAACACGTCCAGCTCATCAATCGATTCGCCTCGGTGCCTGCCAACAGGCCTTGCTGAAGCCGCCAATCTGTGTAGAATGCTCACAATTTCTTTCCTCCTCTTCTCTATTCCTATTCACCTCAGGTATAGGAAGAAGGGCTGTTGCTACTGAGTCGGCACTCGCAATGACGATACCAAACGCTACTCATTGCATCATTGAATCCGAAAAGGTTCGGGACTACCTGCTCAATCTCTCTCATCCGGCAGGAAAGGGTAAGGCAGCGTTTTTCGTCGCAATGGGATTCCGACAATCAGAGTGGGAGCTTTTGGCCAGCGCTTTGCGACTATTGATCCAGCATTCCCCAATCACAATAACCATGACATCCCGCCACGGCCAGAAGTATATTGTAGATGGTCCGCTGGTCACCCCAGAGGGCCAGGTGCCTCTCATTCGCACGGTGTGGGTTGTTGATAGAGGAACCGATAGGCCTCGGTTGGTCACGGCCTATCCATTCGATTAGGAGTTGCCATCATGATTAAAGAACATGACCTTGTGGTACTGGGAACCGCCGTGCCCAGTGAAGGGCTTGTGGCTGGTGATGTAGGCACTGTCGTGCATATCTATCGTGACGGTCAGGCGTACGAGGTGGAGTTCACCACCTTGGAAGGAAAGACCGCCGCGGTTATCACGGTCGAGGCGTCACAAGTCCGTTCCGTTGGACACCGTGAAATCTCACATGCGCGCGAGCTGACGTCACGGTAATCCATACCCGTAGCCTCTTTGTGTAAGGGAAGAGCGCCTCTTCATCCCCGTCATACGTCAAGCCTCCTCGTTCCTACATGCACGATTTTCTCCCTCTCCCAAGTGCGGCGGAGACGACACCTCGTCTGCGACTTGCATGAAGGCGCGGGTACCACACTTGTTGATCAGCTGCGACCAGCTCCCGGCTGGCAATG
>ERZ1292633.3944-Hain-H41-02um-R1-3944-length-14046-cov-15_pt2 | contig 10215 bp, 3 predicted proteins | sample MGYA00564406_ERZ1292633 | MGnify/ENA primary metagenome ERZ1292633 (study PRJEB36523, sample SAMEA6512639) | groundwater metagenome | collected 2019-01-08 | study: AquaDiva: Metagenomics assemblies of 32 groundwater samples
CCGAAATTTTCGTCACCTATACTGAAAACAGCAAACTTTTCCATCTATCCCTCTTTTAAAAAAAATTAAAAATTCAAAACTCAAAATTCAAATTGCGTACTGTCATTCCTGCGGAAGCAGGAATCCAGAAAACAAAAAACTGGATTCCGCATCTCGAAGCGAGTCTTCGCGTAGAGTCGCTCCGACAAGTGCGGAATGACGAAAATTTAGCTTTTAATTTTGAATGACTCCATCTCCTTTTTGAGCAACTCAATTTCATCATGCAGCGTTGTTAATGAGAGAGATACATCTTCAACATCCCTTGTAATAGTCGTCCCTATAACCTTAATCTGCTCTATCGCAGCCGTAACATTTTCGTTCATCTTCTGCTGATTTGATGTTGACTGCCCTATTTTTTTTATCCGTTCATCCGCAAGTTCGAGATTTTTTGATATCATCTTGATGCTTGTAGCCTCTTCTTCGGTTCCCTGCTTAACAATATCAGCAGCATCCTTTACATCACTGGCGCTCTCAAGCAGATGAGATGTCCCCTTCTGCTGTTCCTGCGTTGACTTTGCGACCTGTTCCATCATCCTCCTGATATTTTCTATTGAAAGCGCAACCTGCTTTAGTCCCTTTACCTGCTCTTCTGTTGCCCTCTCTATGGACCGCGACATATCAGCAGACTGCTCTGATGCTATTAGTGTCTCTCTGAGAGCCTCCCCAACCTTAAAAACCATTGAGCCGCCCTCGTTAACCCTCTTCATACCTGAATCTATTGATTTTACTGCCTCTGATATCTCTGACTGTATTGTTTTGATAATATTGGCAATATCCCTTGTAGATGACGCAGTCCTGTCACTGAGCGCCCTTATCTCATCAGCAACAACAGAGAAGCTCTTGCCGTACTCTCCGGCCTGTGCAGCCAGTATAGCTGCATTCAGGCTAAGGAGGTTTGTCTGTTCTGTCACATCTTTTATAACAGAAAGGATTTTTTCGATATCTGCCGACCTTGTGCCGAGACGGGTTATTATCTCTGATGAGTGTTTTACCTCTTCGGATATCTTTTCCATGCCTTCGACTGCATCAACAACTGCCATCATCCCAACTTCTGATGCCACTTCAGTGACCTTTGAAGCAAGTGCAGATGATTCCTTTGCGCTGCTCTCAACCTCCCTTACCGATGCGTTTATCTCCTCGATAGCAGCTGAAGTATCCTCCACCGCAGCAGATGCCTCTTCAGTATTGGCCGCGATCATTTTGGCAGTCTGGGTCATTTCAGCAACTACGGAATAAGCGTCTTCCGTAGCCTTAAACAGCTTGCCTGTGCTGGCGGCAATCTCATCTGCCGTTGCCTTCATCTCGAGCAGCGATGTCACGTTCTCATTGGAAAAATCTATAAGCTTTCCGGTATCCTCCGTTATATGATCCTGAGAACTCTTTGCCTGTTTTATAGAGGCTGCTGAGGCATTGATTGATTCGCCCTGCTTCTGGGTTCCCTGTGTAATGTTCTTGAAGGTAAGGTTCAACTGGTCTATAGCCATTGAGACATTCTCGGATATAGAACCCAGCTTATTTAACGTGGAAGCCAGCCTGTCAATAAGAAAACTGAACCCCTTTGCTATGCTGCCGATCTCATTAGCTCCAAATTCCGGGACCTCTACAGTCAGGTCGCCTGCAGTTGCCTTTTTTATCTTTTCGTTAAGCATTTCAATAGGCCTTCCAACCTTTTTCTGGAAAAAATAATAAAGGGCAGAGATAAGCAGCGTAAAGATTACTCCCTGAAGAAACGGCGTAATCTTCAGGATATTACCCAATGTCTCATTAACCCTCCTGCCTGAGTAATATATCTCAATCTTCCCGATCTTTTCCCCTGAAGAAATAATCGGCAGATTCATCACATTTTTCCACGGTATAAAAAAGGGATTAATGGTTTCTCCCCTTTCCTCGGTCCGCATCACCTTTTCCTTCAGGACTTTCCCTTCTTTATCGGTAACCTTTATTGAGAGTATGTCTTCGTCCTTGCTCAGCCCCTCCATGCAAAGATCAATATAGTCAAAATTAAACGTAGTTATAGAGCTGGCAGCAGAATTTGCAACAATAGAGCCGGCTATCTTTATCTTCTCTTTCAGCCCGTCATTAAGCGACCCCTTCCACGGCCCGATAAGATACCAGAGACTCATTCCTCCCTGTCCGACAAGAAGTACGATTACTACTATGGCTATAAAACTCACTGCAAGCGAATGTCTTATCTTTATCATCACATCATCCCCAGTTTTGACATCATGGATTTTATATTATCATAATCCTCATCCCTCGCCTCAACAAAACCCGTATAGCTCTTGGTTATGGATTCAAGTATGCGCCGGTTTTCCGGAGACGGGTTGGTCAACTCAGTCAAGGCAGACTTCAGGCGGGATACTTCTTCCTTATCCACTGCTTTATTAACGCATATATTAAATTCAGGAATATTTTCTGAGACCTTTAGAAACTTTAAGCCCTGATCCCTGAACTTGTGTGCAGTCGCCTCCATAATACCGCCTGCATCAAACTCGCCCTGGAGCACTGCCTTGGCAACGTCATCGTGATGGCCGAGATAGTTGTAGTAATGAAGATCTTTCAGTTCTATGCCTGCCTCCAAAAGCATGGCCCTCGGCACAATATGGCTTGATGTTGAGTGGAAGTCCCCAAAGGCAAATGTCTTGCCCTTTAAATCTTCCACTGAATTTACATTCCTGTCCATCCTTGCAATTATCACGGAATGCTGATAAGGTTTGCCGTCCCTGAGCGCCTTTGCAATCACATCAGTGTCATATTTATTGTGCGCCTCTATATACGTAGACGGCGTCATATAACACATCTGTGTTACGTTCTTGCCGATATCGCTTACCGCTTCTTCAAAATCAATGGCCACTTTCAGTTCAACCTTCCTGTTAAGTTTCTTGCTGAGATACTCTGCCAGCGGAGTGAACTTTATAAACATGTCTGCAGGAGATTCCAGAGGCACAACTCCAAATCTTATTATGCCTTTGCCTTTTTCCTCGGAAAATTTGAATCTCTTTATTTCTGTGTCGATTAACTCTGCATCCTTCAGGAGCGCCCTTAAGGAATTATTTACATTAAATGCAAGGTCGCGGTTTCCTTTTGGAATCTCTTTAATCTTCTCTGTGGAATTCCATATCTGGTTCGAACCTATCTTCTGCTCATAGATGGCCCTTGAAATCTGCTGACTCTTGTCGGAGACTATCTCAATAGCCTGCGAAATATGCTTGCTGTTTACTGCCTGTTCTTCTGTTGCTGTCTTGACCTGCTGAGATATATCCCTCATCTTTTCTGTTGCAGTCATTATCAGGGATATGCCTTTTGACTGCTCTGATGTTGCTTTGGCAATCAGGCCTGTCATACCCTTAACGCGTTCCATTGCCTCTGAAACCAGCTTTACTGACTTTGTCTGTTCTCCCGTGGAGCGTTCTATGGAAAATGCCATCTCCGAAGATTTTTTGGAACTCTCAAGAATCTTTTTTAATGCATCAGACGCCTCTTTTGAAAGTTTAAAGCCGTCTTCAACAGATATCAGCCCTTCCCCCATTGCATGGACAGCGCCCTTTACCTCCTGCTGGACAGATTGTATCAGAGAGCCTATTTCCTGGGTTGAAAATGCCGTCCTTTCGGCAAGGTCCTTAATCTCATCTGCAACAACTGAAAATCCCTTGCCGTGCTCTCCTGCCTGAGCAGCGAGTATCGCTGCATTCAAGGCAAGGAGCGTCGTCTGATCCGTAATCTCATCTATCACATTAAGGATCTTTCCTATCTCTTCAGACCTGCCGCCAAGTTTCTTTATAAATTCATTTGTCTTTTCAACTGAAAATTTTATATTTTTCATTCCGTCTATTGTTTTTTCTATGGACGTCATGCCGAATGTTGAGGCGTCGGTCATGACCTTTTCGGATAACTTTGCCGATTCCTTCGCGTTCAGTTCAACCTCTTTTACAGAAGATGCTATCTCTTCTATTGCTGAAAGGGTTTCATCGGTTATGCCTGAAAGATTGTCAGCATTCTGCGCCACTTCTTTTATTGTGGCAGAAAGCTCCTCAATCGAAGATGACGTTGCCTCAACAGAGCCAAAGAGGTCATGGGTGCTGTTTGTCACCTGTCCTATGCTCGTAGCAATCTCATCCATCGAGGCTGCCGTCTCTTCCGTAGATGCGGCAAGCCCCTCCGTGCTCTCGGTAATCTCTGAAATAGCAGCATTCATCTGTTCAACCGAACTCGAAATATCAGCTATTGCCTCTGCCTCAAGCTGGGTCCCGTCCACAACTTTCTTGGAATCCTTTTCAACATTCCCGGCTACGCGTGAGATTCTTAGCGAGACGTCTTTAATCCTCTGAAGTATCCTTCCCAAGGAACCAATAGACTCCTTTACGGACTGGCTGAGCCTGGCAATCTCATCCTTGCCCTTTATATCTGTCTCAAATGAGAGATCACCCTCCGCCAGCCTCAAGGCTGCCATCTCTATCGCCTTTACAGGCACGATAACCATCTTCCTGAGCATGAACCACAGCACCAGGCTGAAACCGAGAGCTCCCAAAACGGTCAGTATGATTACGGTTACTATTGATTTCATCGCCTTATCATATTCCTTCTCAATAGAAAGCGAGACCTTTACTGCGCCGAGGAGAGATCCCTCCTGGGCATGACAGCCCTTGCACGAAGAAGTATTTTCAAGAGGTTTATAAAGAACAAACTTTTTTGCATCTTTTATCATGACCGGCATTTTCGTATCTATTAGCTTCTTTATAGTGGCAGCTTCTTCTGGCGGCGAATCTTTTTTAAATGCCTCCCGGCCCTCAAAATTTATTATACGAATATCCTCTATGCCGCCAACGCCCCTGATGCCCTCTACAAGTTCCTTTGTAAGATCAGGCCTGTTCTCTATCATTGTCCTCTCAACATTCTTTGTAACAATAGCAGCAGTGGTCTTTGAATTTTCTTCAGTAATTCCATAAAGAGTTGACTTCTCTATAAGCATGGTCATAATACCTGCCAGAACAATTCCGACAAAAAGCATGCTCAAAACTGTAATAATTATTTTTAATTCAAGTTTTTCGCTCATTTTCATAATGCCTCCATATTAAGAATTCAAAAAATAAATTTATTATAGTCAACGCCAAAAGAAAGTTGTCATTGCGAGGAGCGCAGCGACGTGGCAATCCGACCTGAAGGGTCGTTGCGAGGGCAAAGCCCGTGGCAATCTCAAGTCGAGATTCCTCACGGAGTTTATCCAGAGCGACAAAAAGAGATTGCTTCGCTTTGCTCGCAATGACAAAAGCGAAGGGTTCGCAATGACACGCCGTCATTGTCAACTTATCTAAGTCGTTCACTATAGTTCTCAATTTTCATTTTAGATTTATTTCCAATATCTTTTCCATGCGTATGACAGAGATAAATCTGCTGTTATAAAGAACAACCCCCTCGATAAACATTAACTCTGCTTCCGACAGATGTGCAGGCGGCTCAACAATCTCCGACGGAGAAATGCGGATAACACCTTTTACCTTATCTATAACAGCGCCCACCGGGCCTTTCGGACCTTTCAGCGTCAGTATTTTTTTGCGGGAATTATCTGCCTGCAAATCCGCTACAACTGTATCCCCTTTGCCCTTTATCGAAAGCCTCTTTTTCAAATCTATAACAGGTATTATCTTACCCCTTAAGGAAGTAATGCCGAGGATATAATCAGGCACCTTTGGAACCATCATGATTCGTTGAAATCTGAGTATCTCCTCAATATCAAAAACTCTGAAGGCAAATTCTTCAGTAGAGAGGTGAAATGTCAAAAGCTCTACTATCTCTTCGCCTGTATCTTCTGTTTCTGCAATCTTTGCTGAAGGCGCTGTCTCATGAATTCCGCTCCTGGCCGGGAGGCTGATTGTTTCATGGGAAGACGACTCTTCTGTTTCATTCTGCGGCTCATGGGCCGCAGACGATTCTTTCGTAACGGATTTTTCTTCGCTTCTGCGGCTATCCGCTTCTTCAGGAGACGGAGTCACCTCAGGCGATTCCTCCTGAGACTTCCCCTTCTCTTCCCTGCCTTCTTTTTCCTCTTTAATCTTCTTCCTAATTTTCGCTATATCCATTAGTTTCCTACATTCCCCTTCGATACTTTAACACCATATTTTACACTATCCGGATAACTTATAAAGCTGTAAATCTCCGCGCCGTCGTATCTGAATACTTTGACCCATGCCGGATTCTGCGGCCCTGGGCCAAGTCCGGTTATTATTTCGTCAATACCGTCTCCATCCATATCCACTGCCGACACATAAACTCCATAGTCATGTTTTGTATCATACGGCCTTATTTCACGAATCAATGTGCCGTCAGCCTTAAATATCCTTACTATTGCCGGGTTCTTTGGGTCAGGGCCTGTGCCTGCGATTATCTCTGCCTTTCCGTCTCCATCAACATCACCTGAAGCAATATTTACTCCGTAGTTTCCATCGAATGCAGCGAAATTAGAAAGTTCAGTAAGGCTGCCATTGTTATATCTCCATATTTTGACAATAGCAGGATTATTCGAGCCCGGTCCTGCTGATGTGATTATCTCAGGCATCCCATCTCCGTCAACATCGCCTATAGCAGTATTGAGTCCGTATTTTGTATCAAACACAGTTTGGGTCATTAGTTCGGTAAATCCTGTGCCATTGTATTTCAGAATTTTCAATGTTGCAGGATTCTTGGGGTCTGGGCCCATACCGACAATTATTTCATCTTTCCAGTCTCCATCTATGTCTCCGGAGGAAATGGTGAGACCGTATTTTGTGTCAAAAGCTGTGTATTCTGCTATCAGCGTTCCATTTCTTCTGAATGCTTTTAGTGTTGCGCTATTTTTAGGATCCGGCCCCTCAGCTACTATTATCTCATCATAGCCGTCTCCGTCTATATCCGCTCCAATTGCATAAGCGCCGTATTTTGTATCAAAGGCCGTCAGGTCTAAAACAGGCTGAAGGCTTGAGTTGAACATCTTTATCTCTGCCTGATTCTTGGGCCCGGGGCCCTGCGCCGTGATTATGCCGGCTGAAATCTGAGGGTTGGACTGAAGAATAAGGTTGAGGTTAAGCTTATGTTTTACAAGGCTATCGTCCCCTGTGATAATTAATGTATAATCATCCGGCCTTGCGTATTTGGATGTGAGGACTGTTAGTTTTGCATTGCCGGGCACAGTTATATTTGCATTGTCAAAAGACGCCTTTACGCCATATGGAACTCCCTCTATACTTAGCGCTACTTCTCCTGCATAGCTGTTTAATGAGGCAACATTAATCTCAAACGTAGCTGTCTCAAGTTGCTTGATTGTTTTGCTTGAAGCCTCTGAGCTTAATCCAAATCCTGAGACATCAAGCGTTAGAGGAAGTGTATGGATGATAACTTCTCCTTCATCAATGCCCTGAGCAGTCAGGTTAAGGCTGTAAAGGCCTGCGGTTGTCGCCTCTGTTGTTATTATGACTGTCAAGGCAGAGCCTGGAGGTATTAGTGTACCCGGACTGAATGAAACAGATGTCCCCGTAGGCAGTCCTTCTATGTCAAGCGCAATCTCTGTAATCCAGGAATTGACTTGTTCGATATACGCAGTGTATGTTGCCTTTTCTCCCTGTTTGATTTTCCTGTAATCCGTATCAGTCCTGAGTGTAAAATCAGGAGCTTTCTCAAGAGCTATCAGCTTTGAGCTTTGAGCTATCAGCTTGGAATCTAAACTTACTGTCTGTGTGATCGTATATGCCCCATCTGTTTGTAATCCGGTCGTGTTCCATGTTTCTGCAAGCTGTGTGCTCCCTGTCGGTTGAAGACTGGAGATAATTGCGCTCTTCTGGAATACCTCATTCCCGGTGTAGCCTTTTGCTGATGTCATCAATATCAGGTTCTGATAAGTTTTTGCAGACGTCAGATTTGTTATGAACGAGTTGATATTCACCTTCTGCCGTATCTTGTATGTGTCTTTGTCTGTCTCTGTTATGAGTGTAATATCCGGTATTGTTATATTTATCTGAGATGTGTTGTTGTCTTCATTGAATTCTATAACCGCATTATCTGGATCAACAACCGCCTTAATTACATGCTCTCCTGCCTTGCCGAGCACATTCCAGATGAAAGTTATCTCCTGCGATTCTCCGGCATTTAAAGCATTCACTGCCTTTGTCTCTATCAGATTGTCATTATCATATAGCGATATTGTTGTTTCTGACGATGGCGTTTTCCCTTGATTCGTTATTATCGTTGTTATTTTTACTGTATTATCTTTGCTGATAGCTGACTGTCCACCTTCGGCGGATCCGCCTGAGGCTGGACTGATAGCTGTCGTTAAATCCGGCTGACTCATATTGATAGAGATTGTATTTTGATAAATTGTGTTTCCACTCTCAAAATGGACGCTGTAGAAAATATCCTCACCGGTAATGTCGTCAAGGGGCACCAAGAATGCAAGTGTTGTTGGCTGTGATGAGAGTGCAAACGATTGCATGACAGGGTTAGACCTATAGCGCACTATAGCCATGTATGTGCCAGCCTCCGTCTGTGAGAGTTTTGAAATAGTCAGAGTTACCAATGCGGTGTCTCCGTCTTTGTATGCTTCTTTATCGAGAGAGGCTGTTACTTCAACATTGATTTGGTTTACATGGAATTTCAGTTGTCCACTTGTTCCTTGAGAATTAATAGGAGTAAGGATATAATCGGCAAGGTAGTCGTTTTCCTCTGAATCTTCCGGCACAGTAAAGTTAAAGGTAAACGATTTCTCTTCACCAGATTTAAACGATTCGGTTATTGACTGATTTAGTACATCCATTGCTTTCACCGAAAAGCTCGTTGTGCCTTCGAGAGTTCCTGTATTTTTTACGGCAAAGTTCAAACTTGCCTGTTTGCCCGCAGTAAATGCAGGATATTCAGGCAGAGAGGTAATCTCGAATATAGGCCCTAGGACTCTGACCTGAGTTTCATTGGATGCAAGCTGCTGGCCCGAGCTGCTATAAAGAATAATGCTGGTCTTATATGCTCCGGGAGTTATACCGGCTGTATTTATATTAATCGTATAGTTCATTGATGTTTGAGACTTAAGACCGGATACTTGTGTCTCTCCTCGCCAGATGACCTTTTCCTGATTATCTATCACCGACAGCGCAATATTTCCAGTTATGTCGTTATAGCCTTTATTCATAAGGGTTGCCATCACAGGTATCAGTCCGCTTGTCTGTGTACCAGCGGATACCGTCATATCCACTTTATTCTCTTTCTGTACTGAGAAATTAGACTGAGCAGTGGCTGCTGGCAACTGACTACTTGCAGTTATCTGATAGCTGCCTTCAGTTAAGTCATAATATAATGTATCAGTCGTGCTTGAACCTTTTGGTATGAAGTAAGATTTATTTTGGCTGATAGCTGAAGGCTGTAGGCTGAAAGCTACGTTTAGCGTTTCATCAAGCAATCCTGTATTCGTTATTGTCACCGGTATCGCAACCTTGCCTTCCGGATAAACGGTTTGCGGGCTAATGGCTATTGTCGCCGCGAGACCGTAAGAGACTGTCTTCGTTATCGTCTGATTAATATCTCCTGTGAAAGTAAATGTATAATTTGTGTTGCCTGTTATCTGCTGACTGTACTGAATTGTTTTGGTTTCTCCCGCAGGTATTGTTATCTGTTGATTGTCAATTATCTGTCCCTGGCCGCTGATAGCTGATAGCTGACTGCTGACTGCTACTTTCCCCTCATTCTTCATCTCTACATTTATATCAAACGATTCATTTCCTACGACTTCTGACACAGACACTGACACTGACACTTTCGGTTGTGCCACCTCATACTGGTCTGCTATCTCAACCAAAGTTGTATTATTCTGTGTAACCTTGCCTGTGAGCGTATATGTGCCTTCGGTAGATGAAGTCGTAGTTATTGCAAACGGATGCGTTCCATTGGCAGGAACATCAAAGGTTGCTGAGTATAGGTTCTGGCTGTTAGCTGATAGCTGGAGGCTGAGCGCTGATGCCGTAAGCGATGCCCGATTCTGTACCTCTCCTGTGATTGTCACAGTCTCATTTGGCCTGTAGTACTTTTTGTCTGTTGAGTAAAGAAGAACTGTATTTCCGTCCACAATATAAAATGGATATTCTGATGTTGCTGTTGTCTGGCCAATACTGTTCTTTAATTCTGCATTAAGATAGAGCTTGCCTGTGGCATTTAATATGCCTA
>ERZ1292633.6458-Hain-H41-02um-R1-6458-length-10214-cov-6_pt1 | contig 10214 bp, 4 predicted proteins | sample MGYA00564406_ERZ1292633 | MGnify/ENA primary metagenome ERZ1292633 (study PRJEB36523, sample SAMEA6512639) | groundwater metagenome | collected 2019-01-08 | study: AquaDiva: Metagenomics assemblies of 32 groundwater samples
TGGCATGAGCACGATTGAGTGGCATCAGCGCAGATGTTTTCGTCGTTGCACCAATGACAGCCTGATGATACGTTGGCGGCTTCGCATGTGGCCTGCGGGGACAGCAACCCGCAATCACAGCTTTGCCCAGGACTTGCACAGACATCGTGGTTGGAGCAATAATGGCAGTTTGTTCCTGCAAAGTGACAGGTCTGGTTTTCGAAACTGGAGCATTCGCATGGTTCCGTCGCCAACGCACACACAGCTTGCACGGGACACCATTTGCACGCGCCGCCGCAGGTGCTTGGCGTTGCGAAGGCAAAACATGGCCCCATAACCGTGAGGAGTCCGGTCGTGCTCAGAGCCGCAATCGACGACGAGCCGAAGGCTAACGGCGGTTGGTCGTTCACAAGCTGAAAAGAAGGCAAGGATGTTTGGCCTCGTGCAACGCCCGAAGCCAAGTCGAAGGCCAAAAGTTCTGCCCCTGAAGTCATGCCTTGTGCGATGAATAAGATGCCCCCTAACGGGAGAAACGAAGTCGCGGCCGAACTCGATGAGAGAAATTCCCTTCGACTCCAAAGCAAATTTCCGCTCGCCGTTGAAAAGACAAAGAAACTGACGGAGTAGTAATTCCAAACGATCATGAATTGCTGGTAGATGATGAACCCGCCGATACCGCCATTTAAACCTGAAATGTGATATGTCCACAGGCTGCTTCCGGACGTTGCGTCGAAGGCGGTCACGTCCCCCGCATCACCACAATACACGACTCCGGATACAACGGCGTAACCCTGCGTATATCCACTTTCGCACCCGTAGCTCTGAATAGACCGTCCACTGAGGGGATCGATGGCGTACACATTGTACGTCGCTTGGGGAGGCACGTGCCCGTTGGCGTAGAAAATGTCGTTATAAATCTGAGGGAAGTAAATCGCGTCACTCGCTTCAGGCGTGGCCCAGGTCCATAGCGGCTTTCCTGTGGCGTATGAAAGTCCGACGATGGCGTTGTATGCCGCGACGGCCACAACGGTTCGAGCGTAGACACTAGGCGTGAAAGCAAAGCCATTTGTGCCGACTTGGGTCAGATTGTACGTCCACCCGTGTACGCCCGTGGAGGCATCCAACGTTGCGAGCGTCGAATAACCGATTCGAAAAACAAGATCTTCCGACGCGGCGAACGAGGCAGAATCGTCAGAGCAATCGTTCCACGCTTCAACTCCCGTCGCAGGATCAATGCACGATACACACGTGAGACCTGCGGTGGTTGCCCCGGCAACGTAGAACCACAATCCTTGGTTAAAAGAATATTGGGCTTGGAAAGAAGCAATGCCAATGGCCGTCTTCCAAATGAGTGTCCCAGATGTGGCGCTAAACGCGTAGGCAGTGGCGCAATTGTCTGCCGTCAGTATTGAGGCGTTGCTGTTAGAGGCGACTAGAGGTGTGATAAGATCGCAACCTGCGGCCGCCTGGTAGGACCACAGATTGTAGTTTGACACCGCATGAACGAAGTTGGAAATAAGCACGAGTGCGATGATCTTGCCATTTGTAGACATTCGCATGTGCGTTTCAACAACAAGAGGGCCTTGCCTGAGGAGAGAGAGAGAGTGAAGATAACGACAAGCGCATTCGCTACATTCACTTTTTAGCGGCTGTAGCCATCTGGGAAGGGGGTGAAACCCAGTGAAGTTCTCGGAAAACGACGATGCAGACTGTGAGTGATCGTCGCCGATGGACTCACGGCACAACCGAGCAAAAGCGAAAAACCTTCAACGTGACGTGTTCCTTCAGCCTAGCTCAGGGGGGTGAAACCCACTCCCTGTTAAGACGCCACCGGGACGTCGCCGTCGATCCAGCAAAAGAACTTACACCCACGAGCGGCGCAGGTGTAAAACGGTCGACCGGCGTTGGCCCCGGAACGCGTGACCCTCCGAACGCTCGGCTTGCCGCACTGGCACGGCGGAGAGGCGCCGGGCGCCTCGCTGCTGGCGGCGTCGGCAGCCTTCCGAGCTCGAATCGCCCCTGTGGCAGTGACGGGTAGAGAATGGATATCCGGTAGCTGGTAAGCAGCACCACTACTTCCACCCGCTGCCAAATGATGATGGGGTGCGGCGGAACGACCAGCATCACTCCGGTTTGCGGCAGCTGCTCCTACAGCGTCGCTCGGACGACGTAACCCGCCGCGGAGGCTGACGAAGCCCTCAAGCTGCGCGTCGCACAGCACGCAAACCGTCGCCACGGGCTCCAACGACGGGGGACACTGCACCAAAGAAAACTCAAAGTTGATTAATTTGAGTCCGCACGTTGAACACGTCGAGTTCGACACCGAGGCGCTATTGCAAGCGGGGAGGCCAATGCTAGCACGGCACACCGGGTGCCCCTTGCATCCCACGAAGGGCCGCTTGCTCCCATGAGGTGCGGTCCCTCCGCCGCCCCCCGCTCCTGCCTCCCCGGTGCCCAGAAGCCGCAGCGCATTCCCGCAAAGGGGGCAGTCACCCAGCGATTGAGGGCCCGCCCCCCCTCCTCCACCGCCACCTGCAGCCCCAGCGACCGCCGCACCAGCCAATGGACAGGCCGAATGCGTGCAGTTGAAGCACCGATGCTCCCCGCTGAGTTCACCGGGCGGGATGAAGTCCGTGGGCGGATGCGAGAAGCAGAAGACGCACACTCGGTGCAAGGTGCCCGTGACGTCGTTCTTCACGTCCAACGCGGAGTATCGACAGATGGGACAGCGAAGAGCGGCGCTCGTGACGGGGTCGAGGCAAGCCGTGAGCGTTCCCTTGTTGGGCAACTTCAGCAAGGGCGCGTCATGCGGGCGAAGGCCGAAGCACGCGCGACATCGAGCGTAACGTGTCTTCGACACCTCGTGTCGCCAGATGTCGAGCACGCCGCTGCCACACCCACCACAGGTACCAATACCCAGATGCTCTTGTTGCAGTGGGAGCTGGGCCGAAGCCCCATGGGGCAACATTCGGAGTGAATTGGCCGTTGTGCCGCCTCTGCTGGTCGCTGCGGACTCGTGGCCCTCGTCGTCGTCGCTATGCTCACCGCCGCCAGAAAGCTGACGAGCCACGGTCTGCACGAGAATACCAGCGGCGGCGGCGTACTGGAGAAAGATGGTCTTGTAAAGCTGCACGGCGGCCTTCACGACCTCCTCTTTCGCTACCAACCCTCTGGCGATATCACCCATGGCCCGCTCCATCTGCGCCCGGAGCTGCGGGTTCAACAGTTGCGACAGGTTGGCTTTGTGCAACGCGCTCGCCAACGCCAAGCCCAAAGGTGTGGGCCTGAACTGCGTGCCGTCCAAAACGGCGTAGCCACGGTCTTGGATCGTTTTGATGTGGGTCGCGATGGTGGCGTCGGTGCCAATCCCAAAGGTGTCCATCGACGCGATCAGTTGAGACTCGTTCAGGTAGGCTGGCGCTTCGGTGACGCCTTCGGTCACCTGGAGTGAAGTTGGCCGCACGACGCTTCCGACCGTAAAATTTGGAACCGTGACGCTGCTGTTCCAGCGCTCGTAAATGAAAATTTGCATCCAGCCCTTCGATAGAATCGTATGCCCGCCCGCGTGGAAGCTCTCTCCGCCATGGAGCAAGCGCACCTGCACGTCGGCAGACTCGGCGTCGGGGCTGCAGCACGCGAGGAAGTGCCGCACGATTAGATCGTAGAGCGCCCCCTTCGGCCCCCCAGACTCGGACGTCAATCCCGGGACGTACTTCAGCGGGTGAATGGGAGGATGTGCCCCGTCATCGTGGCCACCGGGATGGGGCCGGCGATAGCGCACCGCCGCTGCTTCCGCGGCAACCACAGCTGGCGGTGCAGAGGTGTCGTCGTGCGGCTCGGTGTGGAGCAGGGTTCGCGCGTACGTCGCCCAACTGGCGGAGGCGTCTCCCCCCTGAGCTTGAATCAAGATCAGCGCTCGCAAGTCGGCATCCGTGGCCGTAAAACCGTCCGTTTCCGTGCGAGGGTAGCTGATCACACCCTCCTGGTAGAGCTCCTCGGCGAGCTGCATGCACTTGTCGGACGCCATACGAAGGTGCTGGGAGGCTAGCTTCTGCATCTCGACGGTGGCCAGCGGGGGCGGAGGCCGTCGCCGCGTCACTCTCCGATCTACGGAGGCGATCCGGGCCGAGTTGTCCTCCGCGGTCGCGCGGTCGTTCATCGCGGCGACGAGGACGGCGGCGGTACAGGCGTCATAGATGGGTCCCCGGTCCCACGCAAAGGCGATCGCGGCGGTGCCACGCCCACCGGCAATGCCGGCGTCGACAATGCTGAGCGTGACCCCATAAAACTTTTCTCGCACGAAGACCGTTCGCTCAAAATGTCGAGCGACGACGAAGCCTAGACATGGAATCTGGCACGGTCCGAAACTGACCACGGACGGAAGATGCTCCGCGAGAGCAGGTCCGCACCGGTCCCGCAACGTCAACGTTTGAAACCGCGTGAAGACCGCACCGATGCGAAGGTCCATTTCCTGCCGCGCATCCACCGCATCCGAAAGATGTTTATTTGGCGTTCCCAAGGTGAGCATGGCCCGTTCGATTTCCACGGGGGACAACGTTGAAAATTTCGCACGGCTAATCGTGAAGCCGCGGGGAGCCTTCCCTTGCACTACGGAAATGACCTCGAAGGCGATGTTCTCGCCCTCACGGTCGCAATCCAGCCACAGCACCAGCCTCTGGCACCTCGTGGCCAGCGACTCGAGGTTCTTTTTGAGTGGCTGAAAGTCTTCCTTCACAAATTTAGTGATGGGAAGGTGAAAGAGGTCGGCGAATGGGACGGCGGACCATGATTTCGCGCTGGGTGGGAACTGGTCCTCCATGAGATGCCCTGCGACGCTGGTGAAGAGCATCTGAACACCCCGATATGGGAACTCAAAGACAGGATTGAAGCGTGACTGGGAGGGGCACGTGCGCGGCGGGTGACCGGAACCCGTCGCGAGGATGCGCGAGATTTCCTTGGCGACGCTTGGCTTCTCGGCAACGTTGAGCCACGTTTCCGTCACCATCGGCTTGTCTGCGTGGGGTGTGATCGGGGCCCGCTCGAACGGACGAAGGTGTTGTCGTGAAGAAAGGAGGGGTGACTAACACGCCTCTTTATGGTAATATTGTTTCGCGTTTTGCTTCTTCGCGCGTTCGTCAAGAGGACCGCCCGACACAACTGGCAACAACGATGAAAATGAGGAATGCGTCGGACGTTTGTTTTCCGGGGGGGGATACACATCATCACAAAATCTCCTCCTTTACTACACGCGGAGTAGGCCGACCGAGGCTAACATTTGATCCAGTAGCTGCCGCTCGACTTCATTAACCGATATTAGCATCCTCACTTGGTCCGCTCGTTGTCGTGCGGCACGGCTCGTGCTGCCCCCCCCTTCGACGGCCTGCGAGGAACTCGCTCCACTCCCCGCAGACGGAGGAGGTAGAGGATCAGAAGGAGGAGGAGGTAGAGGAGGAGGAGAAGGAGGAGGACCGACCTGCTGAGCGGCACCAACTGGAGCGCCATCACCACCATCGGCGACGGAAAGTTGCCAACTCTTTAGGCGCTCCGTCCCTTGCGCGGTGAGGTCGCGACGCCACAACAGCAGCGATTCAACACGATCCCGGAGTGCTGGCGTCACCGGTGCGTTCCACCAGCGTGCGAGGTGATGCTCCATCGAGTCCCACTGCGCGTCCGCCATGGTCAGCAAGGCCACTGCATTGACGAGCAAGCGCCCATCGACGCCAAGCGCCGCGGCGAGTGGCGAGGGGGTGTCCTTGTCGTCCGATGTCCGTGACGTCTGCCCACGCCCCACCAAGACGCCTTCCTGGAAGATCAGACCAACCCGATCCATCGCGTTCACGCGGGCCACCATCGCACGGCCTTCGGCGCCTGCTTCGACGACGGCATTAGGACCACGACGTGCGTCCGATGCATCGACGACCCGCAACTGCCGCTGCTGCGCCACGGCCCACTGCGCCAGCTGCCGCTGCGAAAACCGGACGCAGCTCGCAGGCATCACGCTGGGTAGGAATTGAAACTCGGTCATGAATCGGGCCGCGTTGAGGGGGCCATAGCAAAAGCGCACTTCTTCGCCCGCGTGCAAAGGACGCGTCGCCACGACGTCGAAGGTGACTCCCTTGAGCCCGCCGCCGCCTCGCAGCGTGAGTCGCACGTTGGATTCCTCCTCCCGGTCCACGTGGTTAATAAAATCGATGCCGGGCACGAGGAACGGCCCGTCGTCCTCTTTTCGCGCCTCGATGTGGAAATTACGACTCAGAATAGCCGCCGCACTGGCCACGAAAGCCTGGAAGGTGTTGTGCGGCGCGGGAAAAAATGCTGCCGTTGACGCAGCCGGGTCGGCCCCCCCCGTGACAAAGCACCGGACGGCGTCCCACTTGCCGTGCAAGTCGAGCGACGCAAGCTCCTCATTCACTCCGGGACACCACCGAGCCGGCTCGGTGTCAGGCTGCAACCGCAGGACGTCGGTGGTTACCGGCGGGACGAGCCGAAGCCACGGCCACCAGGATGACTCTCTCCGACCGCGGGCGGTTTCAGACATGTAGCGCAAGCACATCCGAGACAACGTTGGCAGTTTGTGCGTCGCGGCGGGAAAAGCGGCATGGATTGCATCGACGACGGGGGACGACGCGACCGACGAATCCACGTCCGCGGGCGACCAGTAAGCAGAATGCGGGACGGAGAGAATGGTTGCCCCCTGCGTGACAAGCCCGGCAGGATGCTGGCGCACGAAAAGGCCGCGGCCGAGGTCACCCGGAAACCCGCTCAAGGCTGAGGGACGATGGTCGCCTAGGGATGCTGCTGGGGGGCACAGCTGCACTTGAACGTGGGGATGAAACGCGACACCGCGAGCTTTGAACCATAGTCGAAGCTTCTCGGTGGCGTCGTGCTCCGCCGCCACCTCCACGTCGCTCATCGTGATAGGCGCCACCAAGGCGGCGGCACCGTCGACGGTCGAAGCGGAGGACGGCACACCCCCTGCCCCCCCATTTCTCACCCCAGTCGCCTCTTCGCCTCCCGCTGTGCCCGCTGACAGCGAATGGGCTGGGGCAACCCTGCGGCGATCCTCGGAGGACGGCAAGTCGCTGCGCGGCCGGGCATTGTTGCCCATTTTTCCACGACTCCCGCGCATATACAAAAAATGTGTACCGTAACCGTTTACAAGGGTGTATGTGTTGTTGTATCACTGGGAACCACACAAGAGCAAGTGGAAGGGAATGACCACGATCATTGCGGCAGAACACGTCACGTGCGGCGGAATGGGGCAAACATGCGCGTGACCACCCGAAACGTGTAGACCGCGTGCCCCTGAAGAAGAGCACAAAGACGGCCGGTATGAGGAAAAGAAGCAGCTTCACCTCCTCGTCGTTTCGGCCACACCACCAAAAAGCAGAAGGATCGAATCGGTGGGCCCAACGCCCAGAAAGGCGGGGGAGAGGGAAGTAAAGAAAACCAAAAAAGGAAAAGTTTGAAATCTCTTTTCCTTCGTCCCCCCTTCCTTACCCCATTTTCTCACCGTTTGCGACACCAATGCCACTCTCTTTCAGTTTTTCGGCAAGTAACGGTCCTCCGCGGTCAGATATTCATCTTGATTCTGCAGCCGAAAGATCTCCTTGACCGACGCGATCGACGAGTTCGCCGCGACCAGTGATTGCTGATCAAAGATCATCTTCGTCGTCTGCTGCATGGCTTTAATGCTCGCTCGCACGTTGTGGTTGGCCCAGATGACCGTCGACACCTTCAACTCCTGAAACCGAGCCACGGGCGTGGCGGGATAATTCGTTGGCACGATCACAATCGGTGCCTTTTGCGACCCGTCGCGATGCACCCAGTGCTTCATAAAGGCTTCAATATCCGATGGATCGTTTTTTTTGCTGTGGACTAAGATGGCATCCGCCCCGGCATCCGCATACGCGTTGGCCCGAGTCAAAGCCTCCTCCAGCGGCCAGCCGGCGATAAAGGACTCAATGCGCGCCACGACGCAGAAATTTGGATCCGTTTGATAGTCCTTCATGGCTCGAATTTTTCCTGCGAATTCCTTGACGTCGGCAAGAGGCTGCGCGCTCCGTTCGTCAAGCAGGCTATTCGTCTTCGGGAACAATTTGTCCTCGATACAGGCTCCTGCGATGCCAATCTTTTCCAACTTTCGCACCAGCATGCGGGCGTTGTTGAAGTTGCCGTAGCCGGTATCGGCATCGACTAATATGGGAACGGTAGTTGCCTGGCTCATGTACTCAAACACGTCCGTCATTTGCGTCCAACTGGCCTCATTGTTGTCGCGAAGGCCGAGCGACGCGCTGATGCTGAGTCCGGAGGCCCAGATACCTTTGAAGCCCGCCTCCTCGACGATGCGGGCGCTGAGACCTGAATGCGCCTCCATTAGGAAGCTGAGTGGTTGTTGTTGTTTTTGGTCCGGCTGCCTCCCTTGAAGCATGCCACGAAGGGCGAGTGCCTTAGCTGGCAGTCCGCTGCAGTGTTTCATGCGTGTTTTGTGTGTGGTACCACAATTCTCTGTAAGTCCCATTGGGGGATAAGGAAATAGGGTAAATTTGCAAGGCAACACTTTGTGTCGCGTCTGCATGTGAAGACTACCTTGGATCTGTGAGGAATTTTTCGGAGGGGGGTCGTCTGTTTGTCGTGTGCGAGTTGATAAAAAGAGATCTTTGAGAAAAAAGTGAAAAAAGTAAGGAGGGAGAAGGAGAACGGGAAAGAAAAAGCGCTCTCGGGTGCTCTTCAATGTCGGCCTCGCTGCAGCGCCAAAACGGAATCTCTAAACAAACCAGCAGCGTGATTTTGCGCCCTCAGCAACATCAGAGGGTCAGCATCGACGCTCACCCCACCGCAGTGAGGAAGATCACTGTTGTTGTTCACGTTGGCCGTCGTCGTCGCAACACCATGGTGGACTTCCTCATCCGCGCTCCGGTCGGCCAATGCTAGCAGCAGAACCCGCTTTTGCTGGTCCTGTTTCTCCGTGGCCCGCCGGTGCACCTTGTGCATGGTTTTTAGTTCGCGGCGAAACGCCTTTAAATCGGCGTCGCGGAGGGCGGTCATCTTCTGAACACTGGCATCCGCCATTTCCTTGAGGCGGATCGCCTCGTTGGTTTCCGAGCGAGAAAATTCCAGCTGCATCGCGGACTTGCGCGCCTCGGCGTCGAGCTGATGGCAGCGCAATTCGGCGGACGAGAGCTCGTCGACGCGCTGCGTGAGGCCCGCGACCACCTGATCGAGGCGCACGCGCTCCTGCATGGCCCACGCCTCGCCCTGGACCGCGGCGTCCAACCGAGATTGCATGCCATGAACAGCAGCCTCCAGGCCGGTAACTTTACGTTCCAGCGTACCTTTCGCCACGTTGGCGCGCGCCAATTCGGCCGTTAACTCCTGAGTCTTCGCTCGCAATCGATGGCTCTCATCCGACGCCAGGTGTTTCGCCTTGACAGCGGCTTCGAGGTCGGATTCGTACTCTGCGCGCGCCTGGTCCACCTTACCCTGCACTTGCCGCTGGGCGGCGGCGAATCGCTCTTGATCCACCGATCGCAGCTGAGCGACTTCTTGCAGCCTCTCGCCCGCCTCGTTGATGCGCTGAATAAGGCCTTCGCGCTCGGCGTCCCACAGACCACGCTGCGACTCCAAGGCAGTGGCCGCGTTCGCGAGTCGCTCTTCGTGCTGAAACGCCTCGGCTTGAGCGTTGCGCCTCGATGCCTCTAGCTGACCAACGAGAGAACGGTGGTCAACCAGGAGACGGTCGCGCTCCATCACCGCTTCCGTGGCTACGTCCGTCTGCCGCTTGCACGCAGCACGCAGCTTGGTCACCTCGGCGTCCAGCGATCGGCAGCGTTGCTCGGCTTCGGTTAAGCGCGCCTGGGCGTCGCGGAGGGCGTGTGCCGACAGGAGCAGTTCGTGATTGTGGCGTTCTGAAATATCTAACAGCTGGGCGTTCAGCAGCGCACAGCGCTCCTCCAGTTCCGCCTTCTGCCCTTTCAGCGCGTTGGCCATCGGAGCATCGGTATTTAAATCAATGCGGGACAAGGCATCGCGGAGCTGTGACTGCAGCTGTTCCAGTTCTTGCCGGTGCTCCGCATCTTTATCGACAAGCGCCTGGCGCGAACTTTCCATACGCCCTTTCAGATGCTCTATCGCGACGTTGGCTTGGTGAAACCGCTCGCGAAGGCTGTTCGCCTCGTCCACGTCCTTCATGCAGCGCTTCAGTTCCACATAACGGCGGTCGAGTTCGGCACCGA
>ERZ1292633.6459-Hain-H41-02um-R1-6459-length-10214-cov-5_pt1 | contig 10214 bp, 9 predicted proteins | sample MGYA00564406_ERZ1292633 | MGnify/ENA primary metagenome ERZ1292633 (study PRJEB36523, sample SAMEA6512639) | groundwater metagenome | collected 2019-01-08 | study: AquaDiva: Metagenomics assemblies of 32 groundwater samples
GTTATGAAACCGCTTAAGTAAGTGCCATTCTTCTCTGAACCTGATTTTCAGGATCTGTACCCTGCTTTTATAAATCAACCTCGCTTTAATAACACATACACCGCCCCCGTCCCGCCGTCGTTGGGACGGGCGGAGCAGAAGGCCAGCACTTCGCCTTTCTGACGCAGCCAGGAATTGACCTTTCCCTTCAGCACCGGCAGTTTGCCTTCCGAGCTGTTTCCCTTGCCGTGAATGATGCGCACCACGCGCTTGTCCTGGTCGCGCGCGTTCTGGAGGAAAGTATTCACCGCCTCGCGCGCCTGGATCACGGTGGCGCCGTGCAGGTCGAGTTCGGCTTCGATGGCATATTGACCGCGGCGTAATTTGCGGATGACGCTGTATTGCAGGCCGGGACGGGTGTAGAGCAACTCATCGCCGGTTTCGATGTCGGCCGGTTCGTAGTCGTCGGACAGCAGGCTGTCCATGACTTCACGCTGGTCGCGCAGGGTCTGCTCGGGAACCGGCTTGCGGCGCTTGGGTTTGGGATGAAACTTATCCTGTTTTACCGGACGGATTTTGCCGACGGCCTTGCGGAACAGGTCGGGGTCGTCGTCATCCTGGTCGTCGGTGGACATGGTCTTAGCCCATAAAAACTTTCACCGCAAAGACGCAAAGGGCGCAAAGAGAAGCAAGATCAGATTTTCATTTTTATATTGCTTTGGTTTTACTTTGCGATCTTTGCGCCTTTGCGGTGAGACTTATTTAAGTTTCTGCAGATAGCGGTCCGCGTCCAGCGCCGCCATGCAGCCGGTGCCGGCGGAGGTGACCGCCTGGCGGTAGATGTGATCCTGCACGTCGCCGGCGGCGAACACGCCAGGGACGCTGGTGGCGGTGGCATTGCCCTGGTTGCCGGACTGGGTCTTGATGTAGCCGCCGTGCATTTCCAGTTGGCCCTCGAACAGAGCGGTGTTGGGGGCGTGACCGATGGCGATGAACACACCCTGCACGGCCAGTTCCTTCTTCTTGCCGTTCTTGTCCTTGATGCGCACGCCGGTGACGCCGTTCTTGTCGCCGAGAATTTCGTCCACCTCGTGGTTCCATTCGACGGATATGTTGCCGCCCTTGGTTTTTGCCATGAGCTGGTCAATTAGAATCGCCTCGGCCTTGAAGGTGTCGCGCCGGTGCACCACGGTGACATGTTGGGCGATGTTGGACAGGTAAAGTGCTTCTTCCACGGCGGTGTTGCCGCCGCCGATGACGGCGACTTTGTGACCTTTATAGAAGAATCCGTCGCAGGTGGCGCAACCGGACACACCCTTGCCTTTGAAGGCGGCTTCCGAGGGTATGCCGAGGTATTTGGCCGAGGCGCCGGTGGCGATGATCAGCGCGTCGCAGGTGTAAACGCCTGAGTCGCCGGTCAGGCGGAACGGTTTTTGTTTGAGTTCGACCTTGTTGATATGGTCGAACACGATCTCGGTCTTGAAGCGCTCGGCGTGCTTCTGCATGCGTTCCATCAGCGCCGGGCCCTGCAGGCCCTCGACGTCACCGGGCCAGTTGTCCACGTCGGTGGTGGTCATGAGCTGGCCGCCCTGTTCCAGGCCGGTGATGAGAACCGGGTTGAGATTGGCGCGCGCGGCGTAAACCGCGGCCGAGTAGCCGGCGGGGCCGGAGCCGAGAATGAGCAGCCGGCAGTGCTTGACCTTATCCATTATGCGGTAACTCCGTAGCGAGACAGGAAAACATTCGATAGACAAAAACCGCGGAAGTTCTTATCGTGCAGCCCCGATGGAGTAGCCGCGATTTGGTGCGTATGTTACGCCATGGACGCAAACACGGTAAAGGAGAACGCATGCGGATTGGTATTCCGAAGGAAGTGAAGGTGCGGGAAGGGCGCGTGGCCCTGATCCCGCCCGCCGTGAGTGAACTGGTGCGGAATGGGCACGAGGTATTCATCCAGTCGAGCGCGGGTGTCGCGAGCGGCTATCCGGACGAGGATTACCGCCGCGTCGGCGCACAGATCTTGCCTGATGCCGCCGCGCTTTATGGCGGCGTGCAGCTGGTGCTCAAGGTCAAGGAACCGATCGCCGCTGAGTACGATCTGCTGCGCAAGGACCATATCCTGTTTTCCTACCTGCATTTGGCGGCCACGCCGAAGCTGGCGCAGGCGCTGAAGGACAAGGGCCTGACGGCGGTGGCGTTCGAAACCGTCGAGGCCGGCGGAAAACTGCCGCTGCTCGCACCCATGAGCGACATCGCCGGACGGCTGTCGGTGCATATCGGCACGACGTTGTTGCACGGCCACGCGGGCGGGCGTGGCGTCATGCTCGGGGGAATGCCGTCCACCGAGCGCGGTCATGTGGTGATCCTGGGCGCGGGTGTTGCCGGCGGTAATGCGGCGGTAGTCGCTGCGGCGCTCGGCGCGCAGGTGACCGTGTTCGCGCCGCGCCGCGAGGAACTGGAACGCATGCATGCGCTCGGGCCGAACGTGACCGCCTTGCCGTCCTACGCGCCATTAATCGCCGAGGCGGTTTACAGCGCCGATCTGCTGATCGGCGCGGTGCTGATTCCGGGCGCGAAGGCGCCCAAGCTCGTGACCGCCGAGATGGTGCGCAAGATGAAACCGGGCAGCGTGATCATTGATATCTCCGTGGATCAGGGTGGTTGTATCGAGACGATCCGCCCGACTGATTACGAGCATCCCACCTATGTACAGGACGGCGTGGTGCACTTCGGCGTGACCAACATGCCCGGCGCGGTGCCGCGCACGGCTTCGCAGGCGTTATCGACCGTGCTCACGCCCTACGTGCTGAAACTGGCGACGGAAGGCGGGCTGAACGATCCGGCCATCGTCAAGGGTGTGAACGTCGCCGGTGGGAAAATTGTCCACCCGGCCGTGGCGGCGGCGCTGGCGCCATGAACATCCGTGAACAGCTATATAATTGGCGCAATGCCCTGAAAAATGGGAAAATGCCGCCACTTTTTACGGCACTCTAAGGAAGGTTGTGACGCAGGCCACCCGGAACAAATCCAGTCCACCGCTGACACCGCGCATTCTCCACCTGTTGCGTGAAGCGGCCTTGTACGTCCTCGCCGCAATCGCCATCTATCTGCTGATTTCGCTGTGGACCTACTCCACCACCGATCCATCGTGGTCGCACCTGGGGTCGAGCGATGCCGTGGCCAACGTCGGGGGACGCGCCGGGGCGTGGTTGTCGGATGTCCTGTTCAACCTGTTCGGCTACGTCGCCTTCCTGTTTCCGGTCATGATCGGCTTTTCCGGCTGGCATATATACCAGCATCGCAAGGACCCGGAGGCACCGGGGCTGAAGCACCGTCTCCTCATGATCGGAAGTTTCATTGCCGTCATGATCGGCGCCTGCGGACTGGGCGGCCTGCATTTCGCTCAGAGCCAGACCGGCATGCCGTTCGCCAGCGGCGGCTGGCTGGGCAATGCCATGGGGCTGGGGTTGGCCTCGGCCTTCAGTTTCACCGGCGCCACCCTGTTCCTGCTGGCCTTGTTTCTCTCGGGCATCACGATTTATACCGGGCTCTCCTGGCTCAAAGTCATGGACAGCGCGGGCCGGTGGAGTTTCGTCTTCGCCGACTGGCTTTATCGTTTTACCTCCACGCAGGTTGACCGGCTGATCGGCATGCGCGCCAAGCAGAAACGGCGCGAGGTAGTGGGTGAGGACATGAAAGCATTGGAGCGACACACCCCGCCGCGCATTGAGCCTTCAATCGCCAAGCCCGCGCAGAGCAAGCGCGCGGAAAAGGAAAAACAGGTACCGCTGTTCGACCTGCCATCCCCCGGCGAGCTGCCGCCATTGTCGCTGCTGGACCCGGCGGACAAGGACAAGTTGCCGCAGTTCTCGAAACAATCCCTGGAAAGCATGGCGCGGCTGCTGGAGAAGAAGCTGCTCGATTTCGACATCGAGGCGCAGGTGGTGGCCGTGCATCCGGGCCCGGTGATCACGCTCTTCGAGGTCTTGCCGGCGCCGGGCATCAAGGCCTCGCAGATCACCAACCTGCAGCGCGACCTGGCGCGGTCGCTTTCCGTGGTCAGCCTGCGCGTGGTGGAAAACATTCCCGGCAAGACCTCGGTCGGCATTGAAATTCCCAACGAAGGGCGCGAGACCATACGCCTCACCGAGGTGCTGGCCTCGCAGGCCTATGAGGAGTCCGTCTCGCCGCTGTCGCTCGCGCTCGGCAAGGACATCAGCGGCAATCCGGTGGTGGTGGATCTCGCCAAGATGCCACATTTGCTGATCGCCGGCACTACGGGCTCGGGAAAGTCGGTGTGCATCAACTCGCTGATCCTGAGCCTGCTGTACAAGTCCACGCCGGAAAACGTGCGCATGATCATGATCGACCCCAAGATGCTGGAGCTCGCGGTGTACCAGGGCATCCCGCATCTGCTGGCGCCGGTGGTGACGGACATGAAACAGGCGGCCAACGCCTTCAAGTGGTGCATCGCCGAGATGGAGCGGCGCTACCGCCTGATGGCCGCGCTCGGCGTGCGCAATCTCGCGGGCTATAACCGCAAGATCAAGGACGCGCAGGAGGCCGGCAAGCCGATCACCGACCCGCTGGTGCAGCCGGGTGAGGAGGCGGCGGAGCTGAAACCGCTGCCGCTGATCGTTATTCTCGTCGACGAGCTGGCTGACCTGATGATGGTGGTCGGGAAGAAGGTGGAGGAGCTTATTACACGGCTGGCGCAGAAAGCGCGCGCCGCCGGCCTGCACTTGGTGCTGGCCACGCAGCGTCCGTCGGTGGACGTGATCACCGGCCTCATCAAGGCGAACATCCCCTCGCGTGTGGCGTTCCAGATGTCGTCGCGCGTGGACTCGCGCACCGTGCTCGACATGATGGGCGCCGAGCAGTTGCTCGGCAGCGGCGATATGTTGTACCTGAGCGTGGGCCAATCGCTGCAGCGCGTGCACGGGGCGTTCGTCGCCGATCATGAAGTGCACAAGGTCACCACCTTCCTCAAGAAGAGTGGCGAACCGGTTTACGAGGAACAGATTCTCAATGGCGATACCGGCGTCAACGACCAGGGCTTCCTTCAGGAAGGCGGCGGCAATGGCGCGGATGGGGGCAATGGCGAAGCCGATCCGCTGTACGACGAGGCGCTCAAGATTGTCACCGAAACGCGGCGCGCCTCCATCTCCGGTGTGCAACGGCGTCTGCGCATCGGCTACAACCGCGCCGCGCGCCTGATCGAGGAAATGGAGCGCTCCGGCGTCGTCGGACCGCTGCAACCCAACGGCAGCCGCGAGGTGATCGCACCTCCGCCGCCGCGGGTCGGGCAATGATTAGAATCTATTTTAAAAATGAAATTGATCGCCAGGGCGCCAGGGCACAGCCATCCCTGGCGCGACTCTCTGGCTTCGATATCCCCCGGCCCGCACTTCCTTGTGCGGGCGCTCGCCGGGACGAAGACACGTTAAGTGTCTTCGTCTGTTTCCGGCTCGCCCTGGCGTCCTGGCGTTTCAAAATGTTTATCTTTTCATTTACCAGCATTCTTTTTATGGCTGCGCCAGCCTGGGCTGCCGGTGATCTCAAGTCGGGTACGGACAGCCTGCGTCATTTTTTCCGCGAGGTGAACAGTTTCAGCGCCCGGTTCAAGCAGGTCGTGCTCGACGAGTCGCTCAAGCCGGTTCAGGAATCTTCCGGGACCCTGTGGATCGAGCGCCCCAACAAGTTCCGCTGGGATTATGAAAAGCCGTACAAGCAGCAGATCGTGGCCGACGGCAAGCGGCTCTGGGTGTATGACGTGGGTTTGCAACAGGCCACCGTGCGCGACCTGACCGGCGGCCTTAACGATACCCCGGCGATGCTGCTTGCCGGCAAGGGACGGCTGGACGACAATTTCACGATTCAGCCGCTTGACGCGCAGGGCAGCCTTGCGTGGGTGCAACTGAGGCCCCGGCACAAGGACAGCGGATATGACGACATCCGCATCGGCTTTGCGCAAGGCAAACTGCGCGTCATCGAGATGGTCGACGGCTTCGGGCATACCACGCGCGTGACGCTCGAATCGCCGCGGGAAAACGCCCGCATCGAGGCGGCACGTTTCAATTTCACACCGCCCGAAGGCGTGGACGTGGTCGGCGAGTAGGTAGATGCCATTTTTTAAGAGCACCTGACAAAATAAATATGATCCTGAAACGCCAGGACGCCAGGGTCGCCAGGAAAAGCAATTTCTTTTGGTTTTAGCAAACCCTGGCGTTCCTGGCGTCCTGGCGATCAATTTCATATTCATTGAGGCTTCTAAGTTTTGCCTCGCAGTGAAAAGGGCGGAATATGGCCACGCAGGATATTTTTCCGGAAACCCAGACCAAGCCGTGGCAGCCGCTCGCGGACCGTATGCGCCCGCAGCGGCTCGAGGATTTTTTTGGCCAGTCGCATCTGCTCGCGCCGGGCAAGCCGCTGCGCCAGGCGATCGAAGCCGGCATTCTGCATTCCATGATCTTCTGGGGCCCGCCCGGCACCGGCAAGACCACGCTCGCGCGCCTGATCGCACATCGCACGCAGGCGCATTTCATCGCGATCTCTGCCGTCTTCGCCGGCGTGAAGGAAATTCGCGCCGCCGTCGAGGAGGCCAAACAGGCGCACGCCGACGGTCGACCGACGGTGCTGTTCGTGGATGAAGTGCATCGCTTCAACAAGGCGCAACAGGACGGCTTCCTGCCGTACGTGGAAGACGGCACGCTGACCTTCATCGGCGCTACCACGGAGAATCCCTCTTTCGAGCTGAATAACGCGTTGCTGTCACGTGCGCGCGTATACGTGCTCAAGGCACTGACGGCGGAAGAGGTTCGAGAGATCATCGATCGAGCCATCGAAGACGAACCATCGGGTCTGGGTTCCCAGCCACTGGAAATGCCGGGCGAGGCGCGCGACCTGCTGGCGCAGGCGGCCGACGGCGATGCACGTCGCGCGCTGAATCTGCTGGAGATGGCCGCCGATCTCTCCATAAAGCAGGACGGCAAGCAGGTCATTACCATGGACCTGATCAAGGACGTCATCACCGGCGGGGTGCGCCGCTTCGACAAACGGGGCGAGGCTTTTTACGACCAGATCTCGGCGCTGCACAAATCAGTGCGTGGCTCCGACCCGGATGCCACCTTATATTGGTTCGCGCGCATGCTCGACGGCGGTTGCGATCCGCTTTATATCGCGCGTCGGGTGGTGCGCATGGCTTCCGAGGACATCGGCAACGCCGACCCGCGTGCCTTGCAGTTGGCGCTGAATGCCTGGGACGTGCAAGAGCGCTTGGGCAGTCCGGAAGGAGAGCTGGCGATCGCGCAAGCCGTCGTGTACATGGCCTGCGCCCCGAAAAGCAACGCCGTGTACACGGCCATGGGGGCAGCGATGAAAGACGCGCGTGAGCGCGGCTCGCTTGAAGTTCCGCTGCATCTGCGCAACGCCCCGACCAGGTTGATGAAGGAACTGGGCTACGCCAAGGGTTACCGTTACGCCCACGACGAGGCCGAGGCCTATGCGGCCGGCGAGAGCTATTTTCCGCAGGAACTGGGAAAACGGCAGTATTATTTTCCCACGGAACAGGGATTGGAGGGTAAAATTGCCGAGCGTTTGGCGCATCTGAAAGAGCTCGACCGGAGAGCCCGCGAGTCGGCGGCCAAGGCGGTGAAAAAGAAACCGGAGAAGACGAGTGAATGAATTTTTCGGCACATGACACGATGATGAATGTTAAACAGACAGTAATTGGTGTAGTGCTTTGGGCAGCGTCATCGCTGGTCCTGGCCGGCGGTGCCACCTCAACGACACCGACATCGCCTGCGCAGGCACCCGCGCCAACTTCCGCTCCGGCACCAGCCGGTGCCCATTATGAAGCCGGTTCGGCGGCCTATGACGCCGGCGACTATGACATGGCGCTCCGTATCTGGAAGCCGCTGGCGGAAAAGGGCGATGTGCGGGCGCAGCGCGGCATGGGCAAAATGTATGAAAAGGGACGCGGCGTCGATCGCGACTTCGCCGCGGCACTTAAATGGTATCGCCCGGCGGCGGAGAAGGGCGACGCTGAAAGCCAGTACCGCCTCTCCGTCGGGTATGGTTACGGAATGGGCGTCAAGAAGGACGAGGCCAAAGCGATGGAATGGTTGCGCAAGGCCGCGGAAAACGGACAGAAGCGGGCGCAGCGATCCCTGGCCAAGGGCTATGAAGACGGCTTGAACGGTTTGCCGCGCGACCCGGAGAAAGCAAAGTACTGGTATGATCGATCCAAGACCCGGGAATGATAAAAACGAAAATTCTCATATCGTGAAACGCCTTACTCCATGAATCAAGTTCTGGCCATCGCCGCGGGCGGCGCTGTGGGAAGCGTGTTGCGGTTCTGGATGTCCACCTGGGTGCATTCTTTCGCCGGCCGGTCTTTCCCCTACGGCACCCTGACGGTCAATGTGGTCGGTTGCTTGGCGATGGGATTTCTTTTCGTGTTGTTTGTCGACCGGCTGAGCGACAACGCCGTGCTGCGTGCCGGAATACTCATCGGTGTGCTGGGCGGCTTCACCACGTTTTCCTCGTTTTCCATCGAAACCTTCAACCTGATCGAGCAAGGGGCGTGGTTCAAGGCCGCCGCGAACATGACCGGCAGCCTGTTATTGTGCGTCGGCGCCACCTGGGTCGGCGTCATTCTGGGGAGGCAGGTATGAAATTCAGCGACGTGACCATGGTGCGTATCTATCTCACCGAGGCGGAGAAGCTGTTGAAAAAGCTGCTCGCGAAACTGCACGACGAGGAGAAGGTGCGCGGCGTGACGGTGTTCCGGGGCGTCTCCGGCTTCGGGCGCTCGGGCGTGGTGCATTCGTCCACGCTGCTCGATCTGTCGCTCGACCTGCCAGTGGTGATCGAGTTCTTCGACGAGCCGGCCAAAGTGAAGCGCATCCTCGCGCACCTCAAGGACATTCTTCCACCCGGCCATGTCGTCTCGTGGCAGGCGCGCGTGAATGAAGACTGATTCGCAACTCCCAACCCGTTAGCTTCCGATATGCTCGACCCTAAACTACTCCGCGCCAACCTCGAAGAAGTGGCGCGCCAGCTTGCCCGCCGAGGTTACCGCCTGGACACGCAGGCTCTCGCGATGATCGAAGAAAAGCGCAAACGCGTGCAGGTGATTGCTCAACAGTTTCAGCAGGATCGCAACGCCAAGTCGAAGGCCATCGGTATCGCGAAATCGAAGGGCGAGGACACCACGCGACTGATGCAGGAGGTCAACGATGCCGGCGCGGCGCTAAAGCAGGCAGAAACCGAGCTGGAGCAGATCCAGAACGAACTCATTGAAATGGCGCTCGGGATTCCCAATGTCCCGCATGCCAGCGTCCCCGATGGCAAGGACGAGAATGACAACAAGGAACTCCGTCGCTGGGGCGAGCCGCGCCAGTTCGGTTTCACGCCCAAGGATCATGTGGATATCGGCGCCGCGCTCGGCATGATGGATTTCGACACCGCCGCCAAGATCACCGGCGCGCGCTTCGTGGTCATGAATGGACCACTGGCGCGCCTACACCGGGCGCTGATCCAGTTCATGCTCGATCTCCATACGCAGGAGCACGGTTACACCGAAACCTACGTGCCTTATATGGTGAATGCCGACAGCCTGCGAGGCACCGGTCAATTGCCCAAGTTCGAACAGGACCTGTTCGCGTTGAAGGGAGAACAGGTCTATTACCTGATACCGACGGCCGAGGTACCGGTCACGAACATTCTGCGCGATGTTATCGTCGAGGCCAACACCATGCCGCGCAAATACGTCTGCCACACGCCATGCTTCCGCAGCGAGGCGGGTTCCTACGGCAAGGACACGCGTGGCATGATCCGTCAGCATCAGTTTGAAAAGGTCGAACTGGTGCAGGTCGTCCGCCCCCAGGACTCGTATCAGATGCTCGAAGAACTGACCGGCCACGCGGAAAAGATTTTGCAGAAGCTGGAGCTGCCGTATCGCGTGGTGGCATTGTGCTGCGGCGACATGGGTTTTTCCGCCGCCAAAACCTATGACATCGAGGTCTGGCTGCCGGGCCAGAACAAATATCGCGAGATTTCCTCGTGCAGCAACTTCGAGGATTTCCAGGCGCGGCGCATGCAGGCGCGCTGGCGCAATCCTCAGACCGGCAAACCCGAACTGGTGCACACGCTCAACGGTTCCGGGCTCGCCGTCGGACGCACGCTGGTGGCGATCATGGAGAATTATCAGCAGGCGGATGGGACGATCGCCA
>ERZ1292633.6460-Hain-H41-02um-R1-6460-length-10213-cov-5_pt1 | contig 10213 bp, 13 predicted proteins | sample MGYA00564406_ERZ1292633 | MGnify/ENA primary metagenome ERZ1292633 (study PRJEB36523, sample SAMEA6512639) | groundwater metagenome | collected 2019-01-08 | study: AquaDiva: Metagenomics assemblies of 32 groundwater samples
AAAGTCAAAAGAAGCACCGTATTTTCGCCTAAAGATTTATCAAAAGAAACATCGGACGTTTTTTCAATTCCGAGGGCATTTAATTTGGCAACCAAAAACCTTTCTTCAACCTCGTTAACATATTGTCTGTCACTTTCAAGATTCGACGATACCCACTCAGCACGTTTTTCACATTATTAAGCTTGGTTTTTTGCCCAACTCCATTTGACGAAGCATCAACAACAACTTTTTCCCCACTCATCACCTTCTCCACTCCCTCACCCGCACTGAAATCAACAGTATGATTAAACACTCCAACTTCAACCATGTCCCCGTGAAGCTCAACATTGAAAGCCGCTCTTCTCGCAGAAGCAGTAGTGCTTGCCGCCTTAACGACAAAAGAAGAATTTTCTTCAACCAAATTCAAAACCTTGGACCAAACAATTCCGTTTTTAAGAGAAACTTCTACATATGAACTAACCGAAGCATCTTCAGGGTTATATAATTTATTTATAACAATATCCGTATCGGAAGCCAGCCTACTTACACTGTCATCAAAATATCTAATAACAGCACCGGATGAATTGGCTGTAATAACTCTATCCCCTTCTTTTAAATTCATTCCATCTCTTGCAAGAACAAAACCGCTTCCCCTTTTAATAAGCACAATCCCGTCAAAAGAATCCAATGTGGTAAAAGTCGCAGCCCTAACAACTCCGGTTTGAACAGTCCAGAAAGTTAAAAACCCAAAAATCAGGACAAAAATCATTGCAATACTTGCAAGCTTCTTGCTGAAAGTAAGGAAATTACTGAAGAAAAATCTTCTTTGAGAACTTTCATCGATAAGAGCAAAAATCCGCTCTTTCAAACTCACTTTTTCTCGCATATTCAATTTAACCAATGAAACAACTTTTCGTATCGCCATAATCAAAGAACTAAAATACGTAGAAGGCTCTTCCTCACGCACACGCCCAACTTTCATCAAAATCCGCTCTTTTAAAGCGTTTTTTCGATCACCACCCATTTCCAGCCCCTTAATGTTGAGAATGAGCTTTTCTAATTGCTCCAATTCTGTTGTTTCTTGATTGTCCGACATACACCTTGTTAAACGTTAATTTTTGTTGTGTGTTACAAGTACATTACCCCCATCTCCCCAAGAACATCTTTTAACGCCTTAAGCGCCCTAAACTGCAAAATTCTCAAACTTCCCTCGCTCTTGCCAAGTATTTCAGCTATTTCCTGATTGGATAATTCATTGATAAATTTATAGACAATAATATCTCTGTATTTACTGCTGATTTTACTCAAAGCAATTTTAAGAATCTCCTTATCCAGTGACCTTTGGGTAGTTTTTATTGGATTATGCTCCCTTGTCTGATCCGGAACATCAAAAGGCAACTCACCAACAACCTTATCGGACAATCCCCTGTAATAATCAACAACAAGATTATGCGCAATTCTAAAAACCCACGCGGTAAAAGATTTCTTTTTCGGACTATATTGCCTGATATTTTCCCAAACTTTCAAAAAAACCGTCTCCACCAAATCCTCGGCGTCATTGGAATTAACCTTAAAATATACATAACGATAAATAGGATTAATCAAAATATCATAAAGCTTGGCAAAAGCATCGGAGTCCCCCTCCTGAACAAGCGCAACTAAACCTTCAATTTCATCAAACTTACTGTTTAAATCGTCGGAAGCCATGAAAATAGATAACTAATAAAATCCTAATGGATTATAAGCGACCCAAGGCCTCTTCGCAACGCTTAACTTCTTCCTTACTTCCAATAAAAATCGGTGTTCGTTGATCTATACTTGCAACCGGTTTTGATAAAATCCTCGCCTCGCCGTCGCTTGCCGCCCCAGCCGCCTCTTCCATCAAAAGACTCGCAGGACCACACTCAAAAAGCAGACGCAACTTGCCATTTGGCTCCTTTTCGTAACCGGGATAAGAAAAAATTCCCTTTCCTTTAAGAAGAATTTGGTTGATATCGGGAACCATTCCTCCCGAATATCTAAGTGTATATTCGTTTTTGCACCAAGAAGTTATAAGGTTTAAATAATCCTGTCTGTAAGCACAGGCTCTCAAATTCCCCGGAGCAAACATCTTCCCCTCCGAAACTTTAATATCTTCTTTAGACAAAACAAAATCCCCTTCACCGCTTAAAACAAATTCCTGAACACCTTTTCTCACGGTTATTACAAAAGTAGTCCTTGGTCCATAAACGGCAACAACCGCCGCCAGCATATCATCTCCCTTAATTCCAATGAAAGATTTAGCCTTATAAATTCCAAAAATACTCCCAACAGCCAAATTTACATCAACCAAAGACGAGCCATCCAAAGGATCAAAACACACTCCATACGCCCCACTCCCAAAACTCATTTCGTCAGGAAGCTCCTCGGAAGCGATAATTCCTACAAGCGGATTATTTTTCAAATGATTCTCTATAATTTTGTTTGAAAAAATATCCAAAGTAAGCTGTTCTTCTCCAAAAACATTTAAACTGCCGGCATAACCCGTATCGGAAATTTTTATGGATTTTGATATTTCTTTAATGGAATCCACAATACTTTTCAAAACAGCCGAAAGTTCCCCCTCGCAACCAACCTGCCGTAAATAATCGTCAAATTTCAACATGGTGAAAATCGTTATTTAAGGAACTTCTATTTAACGCTCATCCATCTGATTAAATCAAGCACTCTGCAAATATATCCCCACTCGTTGTCATACCATGCCATAACGTACACATATCCACCGCTTAAACTCTTTGTACAAAGCAAATCAACAATCGCCGACCGCTCATCCCCGCGGAAATCAACGGAAACAAGGGGCTCATTTGTCGTTCCTAAAATTCCGCTAAGTTCGTTGGACTCGTAATGCTTAAACACTTTATTTACCTTTTCCGCAGAAACATCTTTTCCCAATTTTGCCATAACTTCAATACACGAAACCGTTGGAACAGGCACTCTAAAAGCCATCCCATCAACTTTTCCTTCAAGCGAAGGGATAACTTTTGAAATTGCCTTCATAGCTCCGGTAGTCGTAGGGATTATGGACTCGGTGGTTGCCCTTGCGCGCCTAAAATCTTCAGGATTTGAATTATCAAGAAGATTTTGCGTATACGTAAAAGCATGGATTGTCGAAATAAAAGCCTTTTCAATGCCAAACTCATCATTTAAAACTTTCATAACGGGAGCCAAGCAATTGGTCGTACAAGAAGCATTTGAAAGAACTTTATATTTATCCAAATCCACTTCTTCATCATTCACTCCCATAACAATATTCGGAATTTCCTCATCCTTGCAGGGAGCGGTAACAAGAACTTTTTTTGCACCGGCGGTAAGATGACCCTTAACATCTTTCATTTCAGTAAATTTCCCGGTACTTTCAACGACAACATCAACATCGTAACTCGCCCAATCCAAATCTTTAGGATTCGCAATTTGATGTACGGCGATTTTCTTGCCGTTTACAACCAAATCTTTTCCGCTGACTTTAATATCGGCATTGCATTTGCCATAAAGAGAATCATGCTTAAGAAGATACGCATGAGACTCGGCGGTAGAACTACTGTTAATTGCAACAACTGAGACATCATCGGACTCAATCACTTTTCGGTGCAATCCTCTGCCAATCCTACCATAGCCGTTAATCGCTATTTTTATCATATTTTTAGGATGTCCGTCTAAAGCCGGACAGTTATTTATTAGCAACTCCTTCGGAGTCGCCTGTTCGAAGAAAAAATTAACCCCTCTCATCCAGCATCTTCTGAAACTTGTGACTCAACTCAATTGCCTTGCCGTAATCGCGCTTCCACATATTCCGCCCGAAAATAAACCCAAAACATCCACCGGCAAGTCCGGCTTTAACATTTTCAAGCAATTCTTCATCGCTGACTTTATCACCGCCGCTAAACATAACGGGAATACCCTGCGAAGCGGCAACAACTCTTTTAGCACGTTCAAATTTTTGCTCTTTTGCATTTAATCCCTGTAATTCTTTTTCAAGTTTTCTATAATATTCGGGAACTTCGGAATTATCAAAAAACCCAGCTTTTGCAGATGTAGGAAGATTCGCTTTAATAACAGAAGCGCCCATTTCAGTTGCCATACGAACCGCCGATTCAACCATATAACTGCAATCTTTTCCGCCTTTTGCATCAACAGCCTCACCTCTTGGATACGCCCATACAATCAAAGGCATCCCAAATCTGTCGCACTCCGCCCTTACTTTCGCCAACTGAGGCAAATCCTCATCTTGTCTTGGAGATCCATAATACATTGTATAACCGATAGCTGAAGCCCCAAGCCGAACCCCATCTTCAACAAAAGAAGTAAGAACGCTTAACGGAGCTTTTTGGGAAGGAATCGAAGTTTTTCCGTTAATTTTAAGAATAAGAGGAACTGCGCCCGCAAGCTTGCTCCAATATCTTTTAGCCAAACCGTAATGTATTGCGATCGCATTATATCCGCCATCAACAGCAAGTTTACAGATATAATCGGGATCGGCAGCTTTCGGATTCGGATCAACATGACGATTGTCATGCTCGATAAATTGATCATAAGGAAGAATCATCGTAGTACCGCTCGCACGCACAATATGTCTCAACCTCGCAAGCTCTCCGATAGAATAATGCCGAGACTTAAAAAATTTCATTGAATCACCCTCCTCATGCCTGACATGGGCGGAAACATTGGATTTTTTCATAGTCAAGGTGTTAATAGAGTATTTTTTATTTATGGATTAATGCTCCTTTAAACACACATTAGAAGAAAAACATTAAAATTTCAATACCTATCTGCTGGCAATAGAAGTATCTTCCTCTATAAACACAATCTGACTCGCTCTGGTCATTTTCTTAACTCTTGCAGAATCCTCGATATATTTAAGAGCCTTAACTTTAGAAATTTGCATCTCATTTTGCTCGCTTTGCTTGATAAGCTTGTCGTGTTCGGATTCAAGTTTATTCAAAACATAACCCTTGGTAACCTGTCTGGTTGAAAAAATAAGGGTAAGTACCGTCACTAAAATTACAAAAATAATAAGAGAGAACACCAAAAAATAAGGACCTATTTCCATATCGGGAATCAGCCTTTTAAAAATACTTTTTCTATATGTGTTGCCTCTTGCGAGGATTAGTTGTGACATTTTTATTGTTTTTTTACTAACCGTCTTGATTATCCGGTTCTTTAAGCTCCTTCAGTTTTACATAAGCTCTTAGTTTCGCACTTCTACTTCGTGGATTGGAGAGAATTTCTTCTTCAGATGGAATTACTGGTTTTTTAGTTAACGCTTCAAAGAAAGGATCGCCATAAGTTTTATAAATACTTTCTTCATAAGATGCGGGCGGCTTCATCAGGTCTTTGAAAAAATGTTTTACGATCCGATCCTCCAGCGAGTGATAAGATATAACGACTATTCTTCCCCCTATACTGAGAAGTGAAGCCGCCCCCCTTAACCCTTCTTTTAAAGAATCCAACTCATTGTTAACTTCTATTCTTAAAGCCTGAAATACTCTCGTCGCAGGATGAATTTTTTGTCTTTTTCTAACATTCACGGGAGATACTTCTTCAATAAACTGTGCAAGTTCGAGAGTTGATTTAAAATTCATATTTTTCCTCCGCTCACAAATGCCTCGCGCTATTTTTCTTCCGAAAGGCTCTTCTCCAAATTCAAAAAAAATCTTGGATAGATGTTCTTCGCGATAAGTGTTAACCACATCTGCCGCCGTCAACTTTTGTCTTTGATCAAACCTCATATCGAGAGGTCCGTCATTCATAAAAGAAAAACCGCGCTCCTCATCATCCACATGCGGAGAAGAAATTCCCAGATCAAACAAAACAGCATCGACCGGCTCTAAATGGAAACTCAGCTTCGCTGAGTTTCTACCAGTAACCCTTGTTTTTAAGTAACTAAAATTCTCGTGAAAATAAATAATTTGATGATTGTACTTCTTAAGTCTCTTCTTCGATTCCTCGAGATTTCTTTCATCCTGCTCAAAAGCGATCAAAACTCCTTTTTCCCCTATAGATTTCAATATTTCGAGGGCATGTCCACCCAATCCAAGCGTAGTATCCACGACCTTGTCTCCAGCTTTCAAATTTAAGTACTTTTGAACACTATTCCTAAGCACAGGCACATGCTCCATTTGGCTTGAAATAAAGGGATTTCTCATTTCTTAAGACTCTTACTGTTCAAAACTTGTGCACAGAATGTGTATAATTTTTTTACACTTCGATTCTCCGCATCAAGATACGAAAAAATAGGGTTTACGTCAAGAATTCAACCATCAAAAGACATAAAAAAACTGTACAAGCTAACATCAGAAAAGCGGATAATGGCTCAGGATAAAGAAAAATTTGACGCAAATTTTCCTATTGAACAAAAATAATATTATTGTCTACTTTTTTTATTCACTCATTGGCAAAAATTAGATAAAAGAAAATAGCAATGGGGAATACCTTTAAGATTTGTTCCCTCACCCCACATATAAAGAACCCCCCTGTCCGAATATGCAGCAAAAAGACAGCAAAAGCGACAGGTGGAGCGACTGTATAAGAAACATCTACAGTGTCCAGCCAAGGCCGGACGTTTCTTTATTAGCAACTCCTCGGAGTCGCCTGGCGGTAACATCCCCCCCAAAATACCTTTACCAATACCAAACAAAAGTGCAAAATACACAACAAGAAGTCAAAAAACATAAAAAATGCTAACTAAAGAACTTATTGTATTTTTCAGCGCAATGACCCCGGGACTGGATCTTAAAATAGCGATCCCGATAGGGTTAGGCATGGGACTTTCCCTTACTACAACCCTTCTATTCGCAATACCCGGCATGACCGTGCCCGGAGCTGTAACACTGGCAGTTCTTGGCCCATTATCAAAGTGGGCAATGAAAAAATCACAAAAACTAAACAATTTTCTAACAAAACTCTTTAAAAAAACAAGAAGCACACATTCAAAAAACTTTAGAAAATTTGGAGCAATCTTCATCGTACTTTTCATAGCGCTCCCCATGCCCGGCAGCGGCAGTGTGGGAGGAGCCATTGTAGCATTCCTGTTTGGAGTAGATTACTGGAAGGCACTCTTTTTAATACTGATGGGCGTGGGCGTAACCGCCATTTTTATTTCGGCAGGAGTTGAGTCAATAACCTCATTATTCAATTTCATCTTCTAAAAACACTTCTCTCAGGAACCTCATATCCTTACATCTACATCTCCCTGACGCAAAATGGAAATTTCCTCCCCGTCAACTTTAACAATCGTAGAAGGCTTATTTTTTTCTATCCGCCCTCCGTCCACAACCAAATCAACACCAATCAACCCCCCGCCACTAGCTTCATACAACTGAGGCTCCCCTGTCCTATTTGCGCTTGTAGTTGTCACCGGATGCCCGAGCGACCTAACCATCTCGGTACAAAACGACAAATCCGAAAATCTGATAGAAACAAATTTTTCATTGGGATTCAAAAAATCAGGCAAAAACTTGGATCTTGGAACAACTATGGAAAGAGGTCCTGGCCAATACTTTCCAACTAACCCTAAGGCTTTTTTAGAAAAATCTCCGTATTTTTGCGCCATCCCCAAGCTGGAAGCCAAAATACTGACAGGTTTATCCAAAGACATTTGCTTAACCTCATAAACCTTACCAAGCGCATTTTTATTAAAAATATCAACAGCCAGCCCATAGCAGGTTTCTGTCGGATGCATCACAACACCTCCCGCCCTCAAAACTTTCACAGCATTTTCAACGACTCCCGGATCATTAATATCGATTATTTTCATAAATAATTATTACTAACACCCACGGGACCATCCACCTCTTACCTTCTCAGCTTCAACGGAAACCCCCACCCTCATCCTTTCTGTGACCTCATCAACCGCATTTCCTTTTTCTTCATCTCTCACTAAAAGCTCACTACCTTGAGCATCTCCCAAACAAAAAACTTCAAACTGCAAAGGCCCAGCCACAAGCATCTCACTAGTAACATAAATCCATTGTGACTCTTTGGCGGCAGGCGCATAAATACTGCCTTGAAACAAACTGCCCATCCCGCCACAATCAACAATAGTAAACTTGCCATTCAAACAAGTTACAGTGTGCACCCCCTTCCCCATCCTATAATATCCGGGTTCGGAAATTGTAATAATTCTTGAAGGTTGTTTTTCTGCACCATTACTATCACTAACTACGCGAGGTGCACCCAAACTAACAGTCATATTTATATTGGTTAAAATTAGGATTTTCTTTTAACACATGCGGAATAATAACGCAAATTGAAAATAGTTCAAAATTATTGACTAATGACATAAAATTATGCTATTCTTTAAATAGAATCACGACAAAAAGAGCCCTATGAGGTTTCGTCCTTATGGGGTGCTTTTTATATTTTGATTAATTTTTATAAATCAATTTTTCTTTTAGGTTATTCATAAAATCTAAATATTCGTTTGCAGCTGCTTTTTTGAGTAGACTGATATAAATCCTAAACTTAGACCAGTCTAATTTCCAGCCAATGTCCCTTATTCCAAGATTTACATTTTGGCTATCAATAAAAGCGTAATTCCCGAGCAGGCACGACGGTTCGCATAACCTGCGCGCTATTTCAATAACATTGAAGTAATCAGCCATTAATGGTATAATTATCCGATTAAAACAACCACAAAATGTTCAAAGAAAAATATTTAATTTTCGAAGAAGGAGAGCCACATTCAGGACTTTCAGAAAACAGGGGCGAAGAACCAAACAAAGAACCTGAAAAACGCGAGGTTTATGCGCAAGATATAGCAGAAGATTTATTAAGTGAAAAATCTGCAGAAAAAGTCGAAGAGATAATGCAGCAACTTTACAAATTATTCACAAATAGAGATATACCGATTTTTGAAAAATTTTCACAAGAAGGACAAAAAGTAGCCGCTATAGTAGAAATATTTTTTGGAGAAAGAACAAGGACTTTTTTAACTGAAAGAATAAAGGCTGGATATGAATTTGGTGGTTATGGATACGGTGGAGCTATGCTTTATTGGTGGAAACCTGAAGAAAGTAGTACATCAATAGAGGTTAACCCCCTATTTTTGGAGCCGGAGATATTTTCTCTCCTTAGCCCTAAAATGAAGGAATCTGTAAAAAAGTGTCAGATGGAAGTTTTACAAAATGAAATAAACATAGAGTTTGTAAAAATCTTTAATGTTTTATTGGAGAAAAATGTAGCTTTAAGAACTTTTGATCTCCAGCGTTTTGGAGACAGTGACTTTGGGAATGATGTATTTGCAGTACTTGAAGCTGGTAAAAAAGTTCCGGACGGACAGGGATATGAGTGGAGCGTTACCGGAAAGGGAGTTAGCTTTATAGCATTGGATTTTCTTAAAGCAAAAAATTGGAAAGACATTCATTTGGAATTAAAAGATTATGACCAAAATCTGAACTTGAAAGCTTTGCCCCCGACTCCCAAGTCTCCAAAAGTTGTAGATCTTCAACATGAACAGGAGACTGGTTATGAAAAACCACCTGAGGGAAACCCTCCTTATCTGCCAACTGATGGAGAATTACGAATACACAAGGAAAAAATTGAAGGGTATAAACGACGCATGAGAGAGATTGTTAGCAACCTTCAAGATAAAGACTTAACAGCATTTAATGAAAAGATTGAAAAACTTATAGATGAATCTGGAAATTTAATTAGCACAACAGCTAACAATGGAATATCAAGCACCCATGTTTTTAGTACAGTTATGGGACAGTTAGACCTACCAAGTTGGAAATTTGATATGCCTGAAGATAAACAAGATGATCCAAAGTATGAGGAGTACAAGAACCTTCATATCGAGGCATTAAAAGCCCCGTGGGATCTTTATTATCCAAAAAACGATTAATTCCGCTAGTGATTTTTCCAAAAACCTCCTAAGGAACCTCTGAAAAATTCCGGATCGTAACGAACTTTTAAGATTTTGTGACGAAATTTATAAACTGCGACGAAGGCGTATCAGATAAGATACGTTGAGGAGCAGTGAATAAATTTCAGCCAAAATATTAAAAGTACAGTAGATTTGGAGTTTTTCAGAGGTTCCATATATACTACTCACGACTTTTCATCCAATAACAAAATCCAATATGAAACCAAAAGTGGCGATAAACGGCTTTGGCAGAATAGGCCGCCAAATTTTCCACATCAATCTGGAAAAAAATTATTTTGATATAGTTGCCATAAACGATCTGACAGACGCTCC
>ERZ1292633.6461-Hain-H41-02um-R1-6461-length-10213-cov-5_pt1 | contig 10213 bp, 8 predicted proteins | sample MGYA00564406_ERZ1292633 | MGnify/ENA primary metagenome ERZ1292633 (study PRJEB36523, sample SAMEA6512639) | groundwater metagenome | collected 2019-01-08 | study: AquaDiva: Metagenomics assemblies of 32 groundwater samples
GTCTGGCATCCGATGGGCGGTTGCGCGGCGGTCACCGCTGCGATGGCTCGCGTGGCTGAACGTCTCGGGGTCGAAATTTGCCTGAACGAACCGGTCGAAGAGATTCTGTTCACGGGCCGCCGCGCGGTTGGCGTTCGCACCACAACCAACACGCATCGCGCGGATGCGCTCGTCGTAAACGCCGACTTTGCCCGCTCGATGGAACGGCTCGTGCCGAATCAACTCCGCCGGCGCTGGACCAACGAGAAGCTCGCGAAGAAAAAGTATTCTTGCTCCACGTTCATGATGTATCTCGGCGTGGAAGGGGAGTTCAATCTCCCACATCACACCATTCACATCGCCGAGGAATACGCCCGCAACCTCGACGACATCGAGAACAAGCACATCCTCAGCGCCGATCCGAGTTTCTACGTGCAGAACGCCTGTGTGACGGACAAATCCCTCGCGCCGCGCGGTCACAGCGCGCTCTATGTGCTCGCCCCAGTGACGCACCAACACGCGAACGTGGATTGGTCACGCGAAACGGAGCGCTTCCGCAAACTGATGTTGCAACAGATCAAGAAGGCGGGTTACGACAACATCGAATCGCGCATCCGCTACGAGCGCGTCATCACACCCGCCGATTGGGATTCGCGCTACGAAATCTATCGCGGCGCAACCTTCAACCTCGCGCACACGCTCGACCAGATGTTGCATCTGCGCCCGCACAATCGCTTCGAAGATCTCGACGGCATGTATCTCGTCGGCGGCGGCACGCATCCGGGCAGCGGTCTGCCGGTGATCTTTGAGAGCGCGCGCATCAGCAGCCGGTTGTTGCTGGAAGATTTCGGCATCAACGCCCCGATTGATCTGAATCCGCAACGCCCCGGCGCTAATGGTTCAACCGTCGCTCCGCGCGGCACCGTGATGGCGGAAGCCGTGCAAACCTTTGCCCGCATGTTCAATCTCAAGCCTGCGCCCATCTCGCGGAATGAACCGCCCGATCAAGTCCGCGAATCATGAATTCAGATCGCGACCAATTCATCTCCCCACCGAATCTGGCTTCGTCCAACGGAGTCGAAGCGGATGTGAGCGGACAGGTCGCGATGGCTTTCTCGGCGGCGCGTTCGGCTCAGGCGAATTGGAATCGCACGCCGTTGCGCGAGCGATTGAAGCGCATTCGCGTCTTGCGCGCCTTGATTGCCGAGCATAGTCACGAACTGGCAGAAAGTTCTTCCTTCGCCCGCCGCCGGCCGGTGAGCGAGGCGTTGGTGGCGGAAGTGGTCCCGCTCGCCGAGGCGTGTCGCTTCCTTGAAAAGAATGCGCGTCGTATTCTCGCGCCGCAGCGATTCGGTTCGCGTGGCCGCCCGCTCTGGCTCGGTGGCGTGACGTCAGAGATTCAGCGCGAGCCGTGGGGCGTGGTGCTCATCATCGGTCCGGGGAATTACCCGCTTCTCCTGCCGGGCGTCCAAATCGTCCAAGCGCTTGTCGCTGGGAATGCCGTTGTGCTCAAGCCCGGTGTGGGCGGTCTGGCGGCGGCGCGTTGTCTCCGCCGGCTGATTGAACTCGCGGGCATTGACGCGCGGTTGGTCGGCCTGTTGCCCGAAGTTGCTGAATCGGCCCGCATGGCGATCGCGGCCCGACCGAACAAAGTTCTCTTTACCGGTTCAGCGGCAGTGGGTGAAAAAGTTTTGTTCCAACTCGCGCCGCAACTCACGCCGGCCACGATGGAACTCAGCGGCTGCGATGCGGTCGTCGTTCGCGCGGACGCCGATTTGGATTTGGTAGTGAAGGCACTGAAGTTTGGGCTCGCGTTGAATGATGGCGCGACGTGCATGGCCCCGAAGCGCGTCTTCGTGGCGGCGGCTTGCGCCACCGAACTGGAAGGCCGCCTCGCCGAGGCCTTGCGTCCTTCGACCGCCACGCGTTCCTTGAGCGGCACTTTCAAGTTGGCTGTGGACGATCTGCTCGCGCACGGTGCGCATTTCATCGCGGGCGGCGTCGTTGGTGATCAAACCATTCGCCTGCCCGCAGTGGTGGGCGGCGTTTCTCCCACAGCCAAATTTTTGCGCGAAGATGTGTTTGCGCCGGTGACGGCATTGGTCACAGTGGCGGGCGATCACGAAGCAGTGTTGCGCACCAATGACTGTCCCTACGGACTTGGCGTCAGCATCTTTTCCCAGGATGAAGCGGCAGCGCGCGAGATGGCCACGCGCGTCAACGCCGGCATCGTGACCATCAACGACCTCCTCTTGCCGACGGCGGACGCGCGACTCCCGTTCGGCGGACGCAATCGCAGCGGCTTCGGCAGTACGCGCGGCGCGGAAGGCCTGTTGGAATTGACCTTGCCCAAAGTTGTCACCGTCAGCCGGAGCAAGTTTCGTTTCGCGTTCGAGCCGCCGCATCCGGACGACGCAGCCTTGTTTCAATCGTATCTCGCCGCCGCGCATCAACGCGGATTTGCCACGCGGCTCAAGGCGATCGGTCAAGTACTCCAGAATCTTATCCGCCGCGGCAAATCCCGTTCATCTGAATGAAATCCAACGTCAACTTATGTGAAGCAACGTGGAATGTTCCGCGAGGTTTTGGACTGCGGCAGCCCTCTGCCGCTTTTGCCCCGCAGGCTCACGATGGGAAAGCGGCAGAGGGCTGCCGCATTCCAAGACGCTGGCGCGCAGTTTTGTTTCCACCGTGCGATACAACCGCCCTCGCCACTTTGAATTATCTTTAACTTGATCAAACCAATTATGAAAACTCAGCAGATAGAACGGATTGGCATCATCGGTGGCGGCCTTGGCGGCCTGGCGGCGGCCTGCACGCTCGCGGCGCGCGGCTATGCCGTCACCGTTTTTGAACGCAACGCCTGGCTCGGTGGCAAAGCCGCGCAACTCGAGGGCGCAGGCTTCCGGTTCGACATGGGGCCGACCATCGTGACGATTCCGTCCGTGCTGCGCCGCATTTTCACCGAGGCAGGTCGGCGGATGGAAGATTATCTCGACATGGTCCGGCTCGACCCGCAATGGCGCTGCTTCTTCGAGGACGGTTCGGTGCTGAACCTGCATCAAGACCCGGATGTCATGGCGAAGACGCTCGATCAATTTTCTCCCGGCACGAACTCCGGCGCGCAGTATCGAAAGTTCCTCAAGATGAGCGCGCGGTTAAACGACATCTCGCAGCGCCAGTTCTTTTACAAGTCCATCAGCGGTCTAGGCGACATGGTGGATTTCAAGGCCGCTTTCGACGCAAAGTTGCTCGGCGATGTTTTTTCGATGCGCATGGGGAGCACGGTGGCCGGCACAGTGCGCGCATTCAACCCCGATCCGCGCGTCGCGCAGATGATTGACCACTACACGCAATACGTCGGTTCGTCACCGTACGGTTCGCCCGCCGTGCTCTGCGGCATCGCGCACATGCAGACGGACGAAGGCGTCTGGTATCCGATCGGTGGCACGCGCGCCGTGCCGTTGGCATTGGAAAAACTCGCCCGCGAACTCGGTGTCGAGTTCCGCACCAGCACCAAGATTGAAAAAATCCTGTCGCGCGAGGGCAAAGTCACGGGGGTGCGCACGGATTCTGGCGAAGAAGTTTCGCTCCAGGCCGTGGTGTCCAACTCAGACTCGGTTCGCACGCATCGCGAACTCATCAACGGCGCCGTGGGCGCGAAATTCGAGAAGCGGCGTGGCTACGAGGCGGCTTGCTCGGGCGTGGTGTTGTATCTCGGTCTGAACAAGCGCTACGACCATCTCGCACATCACGACTTTGTGTTCAGTCGCGACCCGCACGAGGAGTTCGATTGGATTTACAAGAAGGGCGAACCCGCGCCGGACCCGACCTGTTATCTCGCGGCGACGACTTGCAGCGAAACGGCCACCGCGCCCGCTGGCGGCGAAGCCTTGTATGTGTTGGTCCATACGCCGTATCTGCGCCCGCATCACGATTGGAAGAAGATGTTCCCCGCGTATCGCAAGGTCATCATCGAAAAACTCAAGCGCACCGGGCAGATGCCGGACCTCGAAGAGCGCATCGTGTTTGAGAGCGCGTTAACGCCCCAAGATATCAATGATCGCTATCACGTGCTCAACGGCGCGATTTACGGTCTTGCCAGTCACGGACGTTTCCTCGGCGCGTTTAAGCCGGGCAATCGTTCGCCTGATCTGCGCGGCTTGTATCTCGCAGGTGGCTCGGCGCATCCTGGACCAGGCATGCCGATGGTGCTGATGAGCGGTTGGATCGCGGCGGATGTCTTGGATAAAGACGGCGTGGCGGAGCGGGTCGGCGCGGAAGTGTCGCCAGTAATTCCGCGCGAAGCTGAACTCGCAGCCGCCTGATTGCAAAGCAAACTGTTATGATGCGCGGAAGCGAAATACCCCTCACCCCGGCCCTCTCCCCATCGGATGGGGAGAGGGTGGCCGCTAGGCCGGGTGTGGAAAGTTCGCGCGCGTCGAGTTCGGGCACAGTTCCGGGTGCTTCGCCTCTGCTGCTTGGTTGGTTCACGTGGTATGCGCGCCGTTATCTGCGGCGGCACTTTCATTCGCTGCGGATTTCGCGAAGCGGCTCAGCACCCGGATATCGCGATCAACCGTTGGTGATCTATTCCAATCACGCGTCGTGGTGGGATCCGCTGGTTTGTCTTGTGTTGAAGGCGCATCGGTTCCCGGAGCGACGGGCGTTCACGCCCATTGATGCGGCGGCGCTGGAGCGCTACGGGATTCTGCGCCGCGTGGGTTTTTTTCCAGTTGAGCAGCGTAGTGCGCGGGGGGCGGTTCAGTTTCTCCGCACCTCCACCGCCATTTTGCAATCACCGAAGAACCTGCTGGCCATCACGCCGCAAAGTCGCTTTGCCGACGTGCGCGAACGTCCAGTGCATTTCGAAGGTGGCTTGGGTTTGCTGGCGACGCGGGTTGACGATGCGGTGTTTGTGCCATTCGCGGCGGAATATGTTTTCTGGGAGGAACGGTTGCCGGAGATTTTGGTCCGCTTCGGTGAGGCCGTGGTGGTGAAAAACAAAGCTGCCGCAGATAAAAGTGCGGCTGAGTGGACAAAACTTTTTGAAACCAAGATGCAAGAGAATCAGGACGCGCTGGCGGCGGAGGTGCAGCGGCGCAATCCCGAGGATTTTCAGATGGTCCTGCGCGGGGGTGCAGGGCAGGGTGGGGTTTATGATTGGTGGCGTTCCGTCGTCGCGCGAGTGCGTGGGAAATCTTTTCAACGGGAGCACGGGCAACGATGAACTGGGATTCCTTAGCATTGGTCGCTCTGATTTTGGCGGGGATTCCCGCCTGGCTCTTTCTGCTTAATCTAATCTTCTATCGGCGCATCTCAGAGCGGCTCGCTGCGCCCAGAGCAGGTTCAGCTATCTCTGTGCTGATCCCTGCTCGCAATGAAGAGGGGAACATCGCGGCCACGCTGAAGTCTGTGCTGGCGAATCGCGGCGTTGAGTTTGAAGTCGTGGTGCTGGACGACCACTCGACGGATCGCACGGCAGAAATTGTCGCCGAGATTGCGGCCCGCGACTCGTGCGTGCGCTTGGAACTCGCTCCACCGCTCCCGCCGGGTTGGTGCGGCAAGCCGCATGCCTGCCACGTGCTGGCGCAACGCGCGCGGCACGACACGTTGGTCCTCATTGATGCCGACGTGCAACTCGCGCCCGATGGTTTGCAGCGCATGCTTGGCTTTCTGCAAACTTCCGGCGCGGCTCTGGCCAGCGGCGTGCCGCATCAGGAACTCGGCACGTTCAGCGAGCGATTATTGCTGCCGCAAATCCATTTCGTGCTGCTCGGCTATTTGCCATTGCCGATGATGCGCTGGACCGTGCGGCCGGCGTTCTCTGCGGGTTGCGGCCAGTTGTTTGTTGTCCGGCGCGATGCCTACAAAGCTGTGGGCGGGCATGAGCCGATTCGTACCACGCTGCACGACGGCGTGAAACTACCCCGCTTGTTCCGGCGGCATGGTTTCAAGACGGAGTTGTTCGACGCGACAGATGTGGCGTCGTGCCGGATGTATCGCACGAATGGCGAAGTCTGGCGCGGGCTGGGCAAGAACGCCACCGAAGGGCTGGCCGCACCGGGCACGATCTTGCCGATGAGTCTGCTGTTGTTCGGTGGGCAGGTGTTACCGTTTCTGCTGTTGATCGCGCTTTCGCAAATGACTATCGCAGGCGTCGCGATGACGACGGCTGCCGTTGCTTTGGCGTGGCTGCCGCGCTTGATCGCGGTGGTGCGCTTCCGGCAACCGCCGGGCGGGGCTTTGTTACATCCTATCGGCGTGCTGGCTTTGTTGGCGATACAATGGTTTGCTTTGGCCCGGCAGCTCGCCGGTAAACCTGCGGTCTGGAAAGGCCGCAGTTACGGGGCAGCGCCTAAACCTGCATGAAAAAATGTTTACTCATGGCGATGAGCTGTCTGGTCGCGCTTAGTATTCAAGCTGGAACGCTCACCAACGCGCCCGCGTGCATTGAATTGCCGGATCAGTTTGAGAAGCCGCAGAAACTTTCTTTTCCCAAGACGAACCTCACGGTGCTGACGATTGCGGATCGCAAAGGTTCGGAGCAGATCGCAGGCTGGGTGGAGCCAGTCGCGAAAAAGTTCGGGCCGCGAGTGGATGTGCGGGGCATCGCCGATGTTTCCGCAGTGCCGCGGTTGCTGCGCGGCACCGTGCGCTCCGCCTTTCGCAAGGAGCAATCGTATCCCGTGATGATGGACTGGTCGGGCGCGATCGTGGCCAAGTTCAGTCCGAAAGAGGACATGACGACGGTGTTGTTGATTGATGGCAGTGGGAAAATTCTGCGGCGTTATGAAGGGAAGGCTAAAGCGACAGATACGCAGGAGCTGTGCAAAGTGATTGAGCAGCTATTGCCGCCACCAGAAACCAAGGTTGCGGCCAAACCATGAAGGAAGTTTCGCTCGTCTGGTTTCGCCTCGATTTGCGGCTCGCGGACAATCCAGCGCTCAGCGCGGCCATTCAGCGTGGGGCGGTTGTGCCGGTTTTTATTCACGCGCCGGATGAAGAAGCGCCGTGGTCACCTGGTGGCGCATCTCTTTGGTGGCAGCATCAATCCCTCGCCGCGTTCGATTCTTCACTGCGGGAGATTGGCTCACAACTTGTCATTCGTCGTGGGTCATCGCTGGAGACATTGCTGGCGCTGATCAAGGAAACCGGTGCGACGGCGGTGTTTTGGAATCGCCGCTACGAGCCCGCAGTCACCGCACGCGATACGCAGATCAAGACGACGCTGCGTGAAGCAGGTTTGCAAGTTGAGAGTTTCAACGGCGCATTGCTGCACGAGCCGTGGACGATCCAGAACCAGAGCAAGAAACCGTTTCAGGTCTTCACGCCGTTTTGGAAGCATTGCCTTACGAAACCCGATCCGGCTGAACCGCTGCCCGCAGCAAAGAGGTTGCCTGCGCCAGAGCGTTGGCCGAAGTCGCTCGCGTTGGCGGAATTGGAGCTAGAGCCTAAGATCAAGTGGGCCGAGGGAATGCGCGCGGCGTGGCAGCCTGGTGAAGCGGGGGCGGGCAAGATGTTGAAGCAGTTTCTTGCCAGCGCGTTTGTGGATTATACCGACAAACGAAATCGCCCGGATTTGCGTGGTACGTCACGGCTCTCGCCGCATCTGCACTTTGGGGAAATCAGTCCATGCCAGGTTTGGCATGGCGTGCGGCAATATGCTGAGAAGAATGGCATCGCGACTTGGCGCACCTCGCAATACCTGACTGAAGTCGGCTGGCGGGAGTTCGCGCATCATTTGTTGCATCATTTCCCGCACACGCCGACTGAGCCATTGCGCGAAGATTTCAAAAGGTTTCCGTGGCGTAAGGACGCAGCCTTTCTCAAAGCGTGGCAGCGCGGGACGACCGGTTATCCCATCGTAGACGCCGGGATGCGTGAACTTTGGACGACGGGCTGGATGCACAATCGCGTGCGGATGATCGTGGCGTCGTTTCTCGTGAAGGACTTGTTGCTGTCGTGGCGCGAGGGGGCAGCGTGGTTTTGGGATACGCTGGTGGACGCGGACCTCGCGCAGAACACGCTCGGCTGGCAATGGACGGCAGGTTGCGGGGCCGATGCGGCGCCGTATTTCCGCGTGTTCAATCCGTTGAGTCAGGGCGAGAAGTTTGATCCGCGTGGCGATTACGTGCGGAAGTGGTGTCCGGAACTGGCGCGACTGCCGGATGAATGGTTGCATCAGCCGGACAAAGCGCCGCCGCAGGTGCTCGCGCGGGCGGGAGTGGAACTGGGCCGGAATTATCCTGCGCCGATTGTCAGTCATGCCATTGCCCGCGAGGTGGCTTTGGAAGCGTTCGCGAAGTTGAAGGGCAAGTGAGCCGGGAAAAGTTTGAGCTTCGTTCTTGACCGGAGCGGCGGATTTGATTGCACTGCTGGTATATGAAAAAAGGATTTTTTGCTCTCTTGGCCGGTGCGGTGATCATCACTCTCACCGGGTGTGTCAGCACGGTGACGGAAAATAAAACCGCCGGGGTCAAACTCTCGCCTGATCAATTGGAGAACCGTTACGAGGTTTCGATGAATCAGGCATATGATGCGTCCAAAGCGGCCCTGGCTAAATTTGGCACGGTGTCGCGCGAATCCAATCTGTTGACGACGACGAATCAGGTGCGGGCCTTGGAAGGAACGGCGAATGGTCGCGAGGTCTGGGTGCGCGTCGAGGCGTTGGCTCCCAAGCTGACTTCGGTGAAAGTCCAGGCCCGTTCAAAGTGGTCGGGCAGCGACGTGCAAACGGCTCACGAACTGGCGACGCGGATCGCCTTGGAACTGTCGCAATAGTGCGGCCGCCGCGTGCGAAGGAATTATGAAAAATTTGCTGAACCTTGCCGGCCTGGTGGCGGCGCTTTTCCTGACTGGTTGCGTGAACACCGTGACGCAGAACCAGCCCGGTGCCTTGCCGACCTATCGCGACCGCATTGAAACCCGGCAGCAAAAGCCGCTGGAGCCGGTGTTTGAAGCGTCCAAGCGGGCGCTGAACAGTTTTGGCAACATCACCTCCGAAGGCAAAGTCTTCGTCGGGACAAACCAGGTCCGGATCGTTGAAGGCAAGATCAATGGCCGGTCGGTCTATATGCGCGTCGAAGAAATTGATCCGCAGTTGACCGCTGTTCTCGTTCAGGTGCGCACCAAACTCGGGGGGACAGATCTGCAGATTGCCAAGGATGTGGTGCGCCGCATTGCCACGGAATTGGAATAATCGCACCCGCATCAATCCACCAACTATCAGCCGGACTTCGTGTCCGGCTTTTTTATTTCACACCTTCTGCCGGGTGATGCGCTCAGGCTGTCGCGCCCGGCTGACGGCGGTGTCGTAGGTGATGAGGCACTTGCAGTAAAGGTCGTGGAGGCAATTATCCATCAGCACCATGCCTTCCTTGCGTCCAGTTTGGAGGATGTTTTCCAGATGGTGAACCTGATTCTCGCGGATGAGATTGCGCACGGCTCCGGTGGCTATGAGTAATTCATAGGCCAGCACGCGGCGGGTGCGGTCGGCGGCGGGCAGTAACTCCTGTGAAATGATTCCCTGCAATGCGTTGGCGAGCTGGAGCACGATTTGCCTCTGGGCACTGCCTTCAAACACTCCAATGATTCGTTCCAGCGCGTGCGCGACGTTGGGTGAGTGCATCGTCGCCAGCACGAGATGGCCGGTTTCTGCGGCGGTGAGCGCGGTGGAAATCGCCTCGAAGTCACGCATCTCACCGACGACCAACACGTCCGGGTCCTGGCGCAAGACATGGACGAGCGCGCGATTGAACGAGCGCACGTCGGTCAAAACTTCCTGCTGCACGACGATGGCGCGCTTGTTCGCGTGAACAAATTCAATCGGGTCTTCGATGGTGACGATCTTGCACCGGCGCTCATTGTTGATGAGGTCCACGAGGTAATTGAGCGTCGTCGTTTTGCCCGCGCCGGTCGGGCCGGTGATGAGGACGAGACCGTTGGGGCGGCGGGCGAGGTCGTCGATTTTTTCCGGCAAACCCAGTTCATCCCGGGCGGCAATCCGCTCGCCGCAGAAACGAAAACTCATTTCCGGATTGCCGTTGCGCCGGTAAAAAGTGGCGCGCACCCGGCCCGCCACGCCATGCAGCAGCGAGATGCATAACTCCCATTCCTGCTCGAACTTTTTGCGCTGTTGTTCATTCAGCAGGCTGTCGGACATTTCGCTGATGTCGGTTTCAGATAACGCGTCTTCATCGGCGATGATGATTTCGCCGTTCACGCGGAAGGC
>ERZ1292633.6462-Hain-H41-02um-R1-6462-length-10211-cov-7_pt1 | contig 10211 bp, 8 predicted proteins | sample MGYA00564406_ERZ1292633 | MGnify/ENA primary metagenome ERZ1292633 (study PRJEB36523, sample SAMEA6512639) | groundwater metagenome | collected 2019-01-08 | study: AquaDiva: Metagenomics assemblies of 32 groundwater samples
CCTGCTGCGCCTGCTCGGCGAGCTTGCGCACCTCGTCGGCCACCACGGCGAAGCCACGACCGGCCGTCCCGGCGCGCGCGGCCTCGATCGCGGCGTTGAGCGCCAGCAGGTTGGTCTGTTCGGCAATGCGACTCACCACGCCGACGAACCGGTTGATCGATTCGGCCGTCGCATTGAGTTCCACCACTTCCTTCGCCGCACGCTCGACCGAGTTCCGCACTTCGAGCAGGATGACCGCGGAACGTGCCACCTCGGCACGCTTCTCTCGCGCCGCCTCGTCAATCTCGCTGGCGAAGGTCCTGACCTCGGCCGCCCCTTCGCGCACCGCGCTTGCCCGCTCCCGGATGTTGGTGAGCGCGTCATCGACGCGGCGCAGTTCCGACACCTGCAGTTCGGCGCCCTCCGTCACTTCTCCCATCGCCGTTGCCGTCTGCGTGGCGGCCAGCGACACCTGCTCCGCGGCCGATGCCAGCTGGTGGGCTGACGTCGACACTTCCTCGGCGGTGGTGTTGGCTCCGGCCGCGAGCCGGGACAGCGAGGCGGCCGTGACGTTCATGGCATCGGCGAGGTCGCGAAATTCGCCCGGCAGCTCGGCAGCCGGGCGGACGTCCAGGCGTCCCTGGCTGATCGCCCGCGCGTGCGACACCAGGTACTCCAGTGGCGTCGTGATGCTGCGCACGGTGCTGACCACGATCATGACGCCAACGACAATCGCGCCGAAAATGACGGTCAGCAGGATGTTGCCGCGTCGAGCGCTCTCGCTGCGCAGCACGTTGCCGATCTCGGTCATCTGCTGCGTCCGCATGTTGCTGAGTCGCCGGATGTCGTTCAGCAGCGCCGACTCGGCGGCGTTCGTGCGTTCGGCTGTCCTGGCCGCCTCGGCGTCGCGGCCGATATCACGCAGGCGCGCGGCAAGCGCGAAGTCCACCTCGATCCGTGACAGGCGCGCATCGATCAGCGCGAGCAGCGCCACTTCAGGGGCGCTCAGCCCCGAGCGCATGTTGAGCTGCCGCTGGGCCTCGTGCGCGGCATCTCCGAGCGCGCCCAACCGGCGCTGGGCCGACGTGTCGCCCCGCTCGAGGTACTGGCGCCCGCTGGACATCTCCTCGGCGATGCTGCTGGTGAGCGCAGCGGTGAGTTCGGCTTCCCGGTGCTGCGCCAGAAGTTCCCGGTCCACGGCGACGCCGAGCGTCCTGATCGTGTAGTTCCCCACCACTCCGGCGACCGCGAGCAGGGCAACGATGAAGCCGAAGCCGAACAGCAGGCGGCTGCGAATGGAGCCGAACTGGAACGACGCGTCGGCGCGGCTCATTGCGTCTTCTCCACCACGAGTCGGCCGTTGCGTGCCCGGGTCAGCACCATGCCCTTGCCGACGCGATCGCCGTCGGCGCGGAAGCGAATCGGGCCCGTCGCGCCGATCACCGCCGTGCGCTCGTCGAGCGCGTGCAGCCAGCGGCGAATGGCATCACGGTCGGCGCCGACAGCGCCAACGGCGCGCGCCAGCGTGACGGTGGCATCATATCCGAGCGCCGCGTTGCCGTCGGGCTCCACCTTGTACCTGGCCCGGAACGCCTGCACGAACTTCCGCGCCGCGGGACGCGGGTCTTCCGCCGTGAACGGGGCGCCGACGAGTGCGCCCTCGGATGCCGCGGTGTCCTCGATGACCGGCGTCCAGCCGTCGCCGCCGACGAATTGCACCCTGAGTTGCTGCCGGCGCGCCTCGCGCAGGATCACCAGCCCCGACGCATCAGTGCCGGCGACGATCACGACGTCGGGCCGCGCCTGCTTGAAGTAGGTGATGAAGGGCTCGGCGTCGGCGATGTCGCCGCCGATGGGATCGTTGGAGATGACCTGCCCCTCGAACGCGGTCCGGAAGCTGGCCGAGAGACCACGGCCGTAGCCGTCATTCTCGTACAGTATGGCGGCGCGTTTGAGTCCGAGCGCGGAGACCGCGTTCGCAATCTGGACGCCGTTGGCCGAGTCGCTGGAGATGACGCGGAAGGTCCACGGCGAAATGCCCGTGAGCGCGGGATTCGTGGCGGTCGTGGCGATAGCAACGAGGTTGCCGTCGTACACGCGTGCGGCGGCCAGCATGGCGCCCGAACTGACGTGCCCGACGACGGCGAGCACTGCCGGGTCGTCCACGAACTGCTGTGCGATGCGCGCGGCCACCACGCCGCTGCCACTGTCATCCTGAAACCGGATCTCGAGCTTCTTTCCCTTGATGCCGCCGGCGGCGTTGATCTCGTCGCGGGCGAGCTCGATGCCGCGCCGGTTGGCGAGGCCGAAGCCCTGTGTCCACGGACCCGCCGAGCCAAGCAGGTAGGTTTGACCGGAGTTGCCCGACGTACAGCCGAGCACGACGACGGACCACAACGAGACGAGACGCCTCACGACGCTCCTTCGGGCACGGGCAGATGATGTGAGGCCGACGACGGCCTGGGTGTTCAGTAATGTGACACCCTGTGCGGCTGCGCGAAACCTCCGGCGCCGCATCTGCACGAGCATTGCCGCGTGCCTCGAGCCTCGGCGACCTACGTGGCACGCGAGGCCGGCTGTTGCTGCGTCAGGCAATGGAGGGTTCCGAGCCCCCACACGAGGTCGACCGCGTGGATTCCGACCACCTGACGGCCGGGCATCAGCTCGGCGATCGCGTTCAGCGCCACGCGGTCGTTCGGGTCGTTGAACGTCGGCACCAGCACCGCCGTGTTGGCGATGTAGAAATTGGCGTAACTCGCCGGCAGTCGCTGCCCTTCCATGATGATCGGCCGTGGATACGGGAGCGTGACGACGCGTAGCGTCTCGCCGCGCGCGTCGCGGCTCTTCCGCAGGCGATCCAGGTTGTCGAGCGACCTCGCATGATTGTCGTCGGCGGGGTCTTCCTCATGCGCGAGCACCACCACGCCGGGCGCCACGAAGCGCGCGACGTCGTCCACGTGCCCGTGCGTGTCGTCGCCCACGCAACCTTGCCCCAGCCAGATGGTTCGCTCGCAGCCGAGTTCGTCGGCGAAGATCTTCTCGTACTCGGCGCGCCCCAGGCCGGGATTGCGATCCTGGATGCCCGACAGCAGCCACTCTTCGGTGACGAGCATCGTGCCGAGTCCGTCGGTCTCGATGCCGCCCCCCTCGAGTACCACGCGTCCGCGTCCGTCGGGGCGCATCGGGACGTGCCGGGGGAGTCGCGTCTCGGCGGCCACGAACTCGCCGATCTTCTCGTCGAGAACGTAGTTGTCGTACTTGGCCCACGCGTTGAAGCCCCAGTCGCACCACTCGAGCTCGCCAAGTTCGTTCAGCACGCCGGTGGGGGCGCTGTCACGCAGCCAGGCCCGGTCATGGGGGACCACGTGAAGGCGCACGCGCGTGGTGACGTGATGCGCGGCCAGGCAGGCCTCGGCATCCTCGCGCACCGACTCGTCGTGGCAGAGGATCTCCACCTGCTCCGACCGCGCCAGCACGCGCGCGATCTCGGCATACACCCACGGAATCGGCTCGAACTTCCCCGGCCAGTCGGGTTCGTGGTGTGGCCAGGCAATCCAGGTGGCGGCGTGTAGTTCCCATTCAGCGGGGAAGCGGGGCATAGCTACGGATGGCGGTTGGTGGTCGGTGGTTGGTGGCTGGCAGTGGGAACGGACGGTGGACGGCGTAGAGCGTACAGCGTACGGGTGCTTTACGCTTTGTCCGACCCAATCCACCGATTGAGTATCGGGTCGTACGCGTCAACGCGACGGTCGCGCAGGAACGGCCAGTTGCGGCGCGTCTCCTCGATCTGTGCAGGATCGCAGGTGGCCATCAGGATCGTCTCTTCAGTTCCCGCCTCGGCGAGCGGACGACCGAAGGGATCGTAGACGAACGAGTGGCCGAAGAACTCGATGCCGTTGGTGCCGGCCTCGGCCTCGAAACCCGTGCGATTGGGCGCGGCCACGAAGACTCCGTTGGCAATGGCGTGCGCGCGTTGCGCGGTGCGCCACGCGTTCACCTGCGCTTCGCCCCACTCCGACTTTTCGGCCGGATGCCAGCCAATGGCCGTGGGATAGAACAGGATATCGGCGCCAAGCAGCGCCGTGATGCGCGCGGCCTCCGGATACCACTGGTCCCAGCAGATCAACACGCCGATAGTGGCGTAGCGCGTCTTCCAGACCATGAAGCCGCCCGCCTCGCCCGACGGTCCTCGACAGCCGGACGGTTGCACCGGATGCGACGACTCGCCCGGCGAGAAGTAGTACTTCTCCTCGAACAGCGGGTCATGCGGGATGTGCATCTTGCGATAGACGCCCAGCACCGTGCCATCGGCATCGATGACGGCCGCCGAGTTGCGGTAGACGCCGGGAGCCTGCTTCTCGTAGAACGGCACCACGAGCGCGACGGCCAGCTCCGCGGCGAGCGTGCGCAGCCGCTCGAGGGTGGGGCCGGCGATCGGCTCGGCGAGGTCGAACCGCGCCAGGTCGAGCTTCTTGCAGAAGTACGGCGCGTCGAAGAGTTCCTTGAGGCAGATCACCTGCGCGCCGCGCGCGTGCGCGTTGCGGATCGCGGTGATCGTGCGCTCGAGCGTCTCCGCCTTCGTGGGGGCGACGCCGTCCTGGATGAGGGCGACCGTGAACGGGGCGGCAGGCATAGAACTGCAATTTCGCCGGCTTGCGCGGTGAGGGCTAGGTCTGCCACCAACCACCAGCCACCAACCACCAGCCACGAACTCTCTGTCAGATCCTGACCGCGATGACGACGTCCGCCACGTTGGTGCCTGTCAATCCGGTCTTGAGCAGCGCGCCCGCCAGGTGGTGCGCCTCGTAGGAACTGTGCCGGCGAAGTGCGCTGCGCGGGTCGATGCCCGCGTCCGTCATCCGCGCCACGGATTGCGCGTCGACGATTGCGCCGGCGGCGTCGGTGGGGCCGTCGCAGCCGTCGGTGCCGGCGGCGAGAATGGTGATGCCCGAGGCGCTGTCCCCGGCCTCGCTCAGGGCGATCGCCGCGGCGAGCGCCAGTTCCTGGCACCGTCCTCCGCGTCCCTGGTGATCGCCGAGCGTGACGGTGGTTTCGCCGCCCCACAGTACCACGCCGCCGCGCGGCAGCGCGAGGGCGGCGGCGGCCACACGGGCGCCGGCGTGCGCGGCCTCGCCACGCAGGGGTTCGCTCACGATGACGACGGGGTCGAAGCCGAGCACGCGCGCACGCAGTGCGCCGGCGTCGAGCACGCCGCTGTTGCCCTGCACGGCGGGAACGCCCGGATGCAGGAAGGCGGGGGACTCCGGTTTGGGGGTTTCAGCGCGTTCTCCGCGCATTACCTCGTCCAGGTAGCGCAGCAGCGAAGCGGGAATCCGATTGGTCAGTGCGGCATCGTCGATCATCCGTCGAACCTGCACGGCCGTGGAGAGGTCGGGGACACATGGTCCCGAGGCGATCTGCGCGAGGTCGTCACCGATGACATCGGACAGGACGATCTGTTCGATGCGCGCCAGCGCGAGTCGCGTCGCGAGGCGCCCTGCTCCCCAGCGAAGGAAGCGCTTGCGAATGGCGTTCACCCGGCCGATGTCGAGTCCCGACCGCAGCAGCGTGTCGGAGAGTGCGGCGAGGTGACTGATGTCGAGTCCGTCCACCGGAGCGCCTATCAGGCTTGAGGCGCCGCCGGACAGGAGGACGAACACGGTCTCGTCGCTCCTCACACGATCGCACAGGTCGGCGAGCGCGTCCGCGGCCAGCGCCGAGCGTTCGCCCGGATGCGGATGATCTCCGGCAATACCAACCAGCGACGAGTGCGGAACGTCCCCGACCGCCGGTGCGACGATCAGGCCCCCGGCGATGGCGGCGTTGCGCTGGTTCATTTCGTGAACGGCGGCGCGGGCCATCGTGGAGGCGGCCTTGCCGAGTGCGATGATCCAGGACGGCCGTGGCTCCCTGCGGCTGTCGGGGAGACGCAGCCGGACGGCGCGCGCAGTAAACGATGTGGGATCGGCGGCGATGAGTGACGCGGCAAACAGGTCGCGAACCGTGGTTGAGCCGGCGCGGATCGACGGAGGATGGTCTGGCATTGGGTGCGAGGCTCTGCCGGTCACAGTCAGGCGGGACGGAAATGAGGGTGCATCGTCGACGCCTCCCTCGGCTTCGACGGCTACCGCTGGTTCAGCGAACTGAAGGCTGCATCCGCGCCGTCAGACGACCGTCTGCAGCGGTGTTGCCGTCCAAGCGCAAGGGCGACAAGCGATTGCGCGTCTGCCGCCCTACCGCAGTGGTCTGTGGCCAGTCGTTTCGAAGGGGAAACCGCCGGCCTGCCGGCCTACTTTCCCTTTCTGGATGCGACATCGATGGCCGTGTCGAGTTGCGCATAGGCGTCCTGCGACAACGCGGAGAATGGGCGGATGACGTGCGCAATGCGCCCGTCAGCACCCACGACGAAAACGACGCGCTTGTAGAACTTCTTCATCGGCCCGATGCCGGTGCCGGTGGTCGCGTACTTCTCGGCGATCTCGCCAGAGGTGTCGCTGGCAAAGAGCATGGGGAAGTTGGCGTCCCTGGCCCACGATGCGAGCTCGTCCGCACCGTCGGAACTGATGGAAATGGCGACGACACCCTTGCCGTCGTTGAAGATCGTGGCGTACTGATCCCGGTACGCCTCATGTTGAACCGTTCAGCCCTTGGTCCGTGCCTTGGGAAAGAACGAGACGACCACGACCTGCCCACGGAAGTCGGACAGGCGCAACGCCTTTTCACGCACGCCGGCCTTCGAAGCGCCGGGGAGGGAGAAGTCAGGCGCCTGGTCACCGACCTGGGGGCCGTCACCGCCCTGCGCCCACGCGCGCGAGGCGGCCAACCCGAGCAGGACGGCGGCGGCGGTGAGCGTGACGAAGCGGAGTGCCATCGATTGATGCTCCTCTGGTGTAGTACGGCGGAACGGACGAACTTGGTATCTACACACCCAACGCATCAGTCGGCGACTTTGTTGCCGGACGCAGCGCTCCGGAGGGCCGATGTCGGACGAGATCGACGAGGTGCTGGACAAGCTGGCGAAGGATGTGGAGTTGGCCGTCCACGCCCTGTACCGGGGCGAGGTGCGTCAGGCAACCGCCAAGGCGCGCACCGGTCACCTGGTGCGCGACGCCGTCTCCGCGTTGCGTGCGCGCTCCGCGACCAGTGCGGTGCCCGACCTTTCTGGCACCTCGTCGCCGCGTCACCCGGCTTCGGCCCCGTCGGTGGCGGGTGCGGCCCTCGGTTGGACGCGCGAGGACGGCGAGGCCGTAATGAAATGCGTCACCGCCTGGCTGCCGATGGGTCCCGCTGCCTCTGCTCCCCCGGACTCCAAATGCATCTCTTCGGGGCGCGAGATGATACCAACCTGGGGGGAGCGCGAACGCGCCCGCGCCGCGCTCCGCAAGCTCACTCCCTTGTAACCACGCGCGCGAGAGCGCGTCGAACCAACGTACTTCTCATCCGCCCATGACCGAGCCCGGGCAGCCCACACAGAAATTCGACGCCGTCACGACGCCGGCAGGGATTACCACGATCTGCCCGCAGTGCGGCGCCTCGCTCGACGCGCTCATTGGACGCGGCGGCATGGGCATCGTCTTCAAGGCGCGCGAAGTGACGCTGGAGCGCGAGGTCGCGCTGAAGGTGCTGGCCTTCGACCCGATGCTGAACCCCGAGGCCTTCGTAAGATTCGAGCGCGAAGCACGCCTCGCCGCGCGCCTGGACCACCCGAACATCGTGCCGATCTTCGCGGTGGGGAAGGGTGAAGGGATCGCCTTCTATACCATGCGTTTCGTGCGGGGCGGCAGCCTCGAGGGGCTCCTCGCCGACAAGGGCGCCCTGCCGCTCGACCACGCCGTTCGCCTGCTGCGCGACGTCGCCTCGGCCCTGGATTTCGCACACGCCCAGGGGGTTGTTCATCGCGACATCAAGCCGGCCAACATCCTGATCTCCGACAGTGGGCACGCCATGGTGGCCGACTACGGCATCGCGCGCGCATTTGGCGGCGACGAGACGACGTCCACGTCGGGATCGCACACCGGCGTAGTGGGCTCGCCGGCGTACATGGCTCCCGAGCAGTGGCGTGGCGAGCGTCCCGATGGGCGCGCCGACCAGTACGCGCTGGGCGTGCTGGCCTTCGAACTGCTCGCCGGGCGGCGCCCCTTTGCCGACGTGTCAATGCAGGAACTGTTGCGCATGCACCTGGGCGAGGAACCGCCGGCGCTGAAGAGCGTGCGCAAGGGGCTGCCGCCCAACGTGAGCCTGGCGATCCAGCGGGCGATGGCCAAGGAACCGGCCGACCGCTTTCCCAACTCGATGGCCTTCATCGACGCGCTGGCGGGTGACGCGGCCGTGGGTGCGGTGCGCACGATCCGTAGGCCCGCGACCGCGACTGCGACCGCTGCCGGGGCCGGGACGCCCAGGTGGGTGTGGTATGCCGCCGCCGTGCTGCTTGCCGCGGCCGCCTGGCCATTGTACCAGTTCCGGCAGCGTACGCTGGAGCAGGCACGCGTGGCGGCCGCCGTCGCCGTTCCGGCACCGGCGAGTGCCGACACGCTCTCGGAGCGACTGTCGCGCGAACTCGAGGAGACGCGCCGGATCGTGATCGACGCGCAGCGGCGCGCCGAGCGCGCCGAAGCGATGCAGCGGAATGAGGCAAATGTCCCGAAGTCCGTGGCAGCTGCGTCGTCGCCGGTGGGTCACGTGGGCGTGATGGTGCGCGGCGGTGCGCCGCGCCTCATCATCGACGATGCGGAAGTGGCGGCGTCCACGCCGGCGATCCTCAGCGTGCCGGTTGGTCGTCACGTGGTGCGGGTGGCGGAGGCCGGACGGCAGTACCTCCCGGCGCAGTACGTCATCGACGTAGTGGCCGGCGACACGAGCCGGCTGCAGTTCAGCGACCCGCGGCTGGCGAATCGCGAGTTCCAGCCGCTGCAGCAGCAGTTGCAGCAGCGATCTGCGCGTCCCAACCGTGCGGGCGACTCGGCTGCCGCGCGGGTGTTCGGCGTCACCTCACAGCATCCGTACCTGATTGGTGAGCGTGCGTGGGTGAGCATGTCGCCGCAGGAGCAGGCGCTGGTGCAGGCGCGATGGGATCGCCTGTCTCCGGATCAGCAGCGCCGGCTGATGCGCGACATTCGCCTGCGAGACTCGACGCGGTTCAAGCCGCCGCTTCCCCCGCGGCCTTAACCGACCAGCACCCGGAGTGCGTTCGGCACGACTCGCACGGTCAGCGTGCGAGCGGCGGCGTGGTACAGTTCGCCGTCGAGCTCGAACGATGGCGGGGCATCGAACATCAGGGTGGCGCGGGCCGCGCGCACGGCGGCGACCTTCGGGTGCGCCAGGTGCGCCCCGCGCAGCGCGTTGACGAACAGCGGCACGCGCGCCAGGCGATGCACGTCCCCGATATCGATGAAATCCAGCACGCCGTCGTCGACGCGGGCGGCGGGCGCGATGCGAAAGGCGCCCCCGAAGTTCAGCCCGTTCGAGACGACGAGCATCATGCGACGCCTGGGCGCGACATCGCCGAGGATGTCCGCCTGGAGGTTGAACCCCGGGTAGCGGAACAGGTGCTTGAGCGCCGCGGTGATGTAGACCGCGTTGCCGCGCAGCCACGTCTTGCGCTGCGTGTCGATGAGCACGGCGACGTCGAAGCCGAAGCCGGCGACGTTGAGGAACCACTGTTCGTCGACGCTGCCGAGGTCCACCCGCTGCTCGCGCTCGCCTTGCGCAATGAGCGCGGCCATCGCCGCGTGATCGGTGGCCGGCATCGGCAGGTTCTTGGCAAAGTCGTTGCCCGTGCCGTTGGCGAGGAATGCCATGCGAGCGGGCGACCCGAGGCGGGCGAGCGCCACCGCGCACTTGCCCCAGGTGCCGTCGCCGCCGGCGACGGCGATGGTCTGCGCGCCGTCGCGCACCGCTTCCTGCACCACCCGAGCCTCGTCGCCAGCCGCCGTCGTGGTGCGGACGTCGGTGATGCTGCGCCCGGCAAAGAGCGCGGTGAGGCGCGGCAGGAGCCGCGCGCCGGCGCCGCGGCCTGAGGCGGGATTGATGATGACGGTCGTCTGCACGACCGTAAGAATACCACAGAGTGCGACAGAAGACGACAGAGTACGACAGAGCACGACAGAGGGGCCGGCGTGAGTGCCCGCCCCGCTGTCGTGCTCTGTCGTCTTCTGTCGTACTCTGTCGTCTTCTGTCGTCTTCTGTCGTCTTCTGTCGTCTTCTGTCGTACTCTGTCGTACTCTGTCGTACTC
>ERZ1292633.6463-Hain-H41-02um-R1-6463-length-10210-cov-14_pt1 | contig 10210 bp, 5 predicted proteins | sample MGYA00564406_ERZ1292633 | MGnify/ENA primary metagenome ERZ1292633 (study PRJEB36523, sample SAMEA6512639) | groundwater metagenome | collected 2019-01-08 | study: AquaDiva: Metagenomics assemblies of 32 groundwater samples
GATTACAGGGTCGACCTGAAAAAGCCGCTTCTGCAGCCTTTCGCTCATCATGAGTCAGGACTCGTGGGGTACGTGTCGTATCCATGTCCACAAGATAAGCCCGGACGCCCACAAGTCAAGAGCTAGTCAGGCAGGCGTTGTCCCTTTGTTTCGGGAGCGAACAAAAGCACAATAAGTCCAAGCAGATAGATCAAAGCCACGGTACTGGCTGCTCGCCCAAACGTTCCCAATGTCGTGACCAGCCAGCCGGTCAGGAGGGGGGAGGCCGACGCCAGAACGCGCCCCGCGTTGAAACAGAATCCGGCCCCTGTCGCTCGTAGCTGTGTTGGGTACAGCTCCGGGAGATAGATCGGAAATCCGCTGAAGATCCCGTTGTTAAAAAACCCGAGGATCGGCAACAGCATCAAGACTCCAACATAGGTCGAGGGCATCAGATACGTGACCGGCAGCATGATAAAACTTCCGAGGCACATGAAGGCGAATACCGGTCGTCTGCCGAACCGGTCTGCCAGCGGGCCGAATCCGAGATAGCCGAAGATGGCACCAGCGTTCAACGCCATGATGGCATAGCTCACGTATTTGGTCAGTGTGGCCGGATCCTGCCCCTTCAGATCCGGCAATTCACGGATCAGCGTTGGGGCCCAATTCGTCGAACCCCAGAGGCCGAACACGGCAACGAACGCCAGCGCTGAACCGACCAACGTCGCTCGCCGTAAGTCACCATGAAAGATGGCCGTTAGGGAAACGGCTTGCTGCTCATGCGCATGGGTCCAACGCTCCGGCTCCTTGACCCACCAGCGAACGAGGAGGGCGACAAACGCGGGAAGGATACCGATGACAAACAAGCCTCGCCAGCCATAGGCATCTCTCAACGTGAGATTCATCGTGGCAGCCAAAAAGAACCCCACGGCCCAAGCCGATTGGAGAATCCCTGCCGCTTTGGCACGTTTCTCTTCCGGCCATGTCTCAGCCACGATCGCAGCGCCTGCCGCCCATTCACCGCCGATGCCGAGCGCGGTCAGAAATCTGGCTATGGCCAGGTGCCACCAGGTTTCCGCCAATGCAGCGGCGCCGGTGAAAACGGCGTAGATGATGATCGTCGCAATCAGGACTTTTGTACGCCCAAACCGATCGGCGGCGATGCCGAATGTGATGCCGCCGATCGCCCAGCCGATGAGGAAAATGGAAAAGATGATGCCACCGTACCAGCCTATTTGCTCGACGGTCGGCGGGCCGTTCGCCGTATGCAGTAAATCGTGCAAGGCCGGATGCAAGACAATGGCATAGATCGTTGCGTCCATCGCATCGAAGACCCAACCAAGCCAGGCGACGAAGAGGACAAGCCATTGATAGGACGTCACACCGGAGTGCCAAGATTTGTCGCTCACGAAAACCACTCACAGCAAAAGTATCGGAGCAGGCAAGCGCAACGTTGTGGATGTTGTGTTCTGAGAAAAGTCATGGATGGCGACAGGCTAGAGTTGTTCAAGGTAGGAGTCAAGGTGAAGCACTCAAAGCTCCGTGTTATAGTCGCGCCATGTCACGTATGGACTATTATCGTGTGCTGGAGGTCTCCCGCGACGCCTCCGATGAGGAAATCAAAAAGTCCTATCGCAGGCTGGTTTTCCAGCATCATCCCGATCGAAACCCCGACAGCAAGGATGCCGAAGCCAAGATCCGGGAACTCAATGCCGCCTACGAAATCATCGGTGATGCGGAAAAGCGCCAAAGCTACGACCGGTTGTCCTGGGGAGATGAGCCTCGCGCGGCGGCGGTTGATCCCGGCCTCATTCTCGATGAAATGGAGCGGAAGCTCTTCGACGAAGGCAGGAAAGAGTTGTTCGCGATCTTGATGAAAGATGTGAAGCGGGTGAAGGCGGAGCTGGCCATCGTCCGAGAACAGGTTATAGCCGAGCAGGGCTACGACTCATTTCTGGAGCATGTGGTGGCCGCGCGCACATCGGCAATTGTGGGCGGCTTCGTGACAGAAGAAATGGACGGACGAAAACAGCGCCTCGTTGAAGTGGCGGTGGAGATGATGATGTCACAGGGAGTGACGAAGCGCGGCGACCAGGGCGGAATTCGAACGCTTCGGAATCGCCTCGACACGGCCTTTCGGAAGGGCCGTATCCACGGGATCACTTCGGCGCTGGAACTATTCTATGAGAGACGTTAGACGTGAGAGGTAATGAAGCCGGTGGGCCGATCTCAAGCCACCGTAGGCCTCTCACACCGCCACGTCGAATTGTTTTGCATATGCATCGATGAGACCGCGTAGCATGCGTTGATAGGGTACATGTGCGCGCTTGGCCTGTTTTTTGAAGAATGCAAGACTGCTCTGCGTCAGCTCAAGCGTGACCTTCGTGGTTGGCTCACGCTTGACTAAGGCCGAAGGTGGCGGCAGAAAATCTGCGACACGATCCCCCATGGTCAAGCGCTCATTGGTGTATCTGATTTTCTTGCGCATAGCGTTTCCTCCCTTGCCGCCAGTATCCTGCTCCGTAAATTCGTACGCGCTTTCTCCTATAAGAAAATCGTACCGTTAGAACATTCCTCTCGACCAATCCGAGGCAAAAGAACCGCTTCTCGCCTTTTTCATGATCAAGATCTCGAATAATGATGCGCTTGGGGTCGTCAAAGGCGTGTTGCGCTTCTTCAAAGGAAACACCATGCTTCTTTTGGTTGAGGATGTCTTTCTCCTCATCCCATTCAAAACTTGGTTTAGGCACTTCACGATACCATATAGTTATATGGGACCATACAACACTGCGGCTCTTCTTGTAAATGAATAGGAAGAGGTTGGTTCCAAGGTTTCACCGAAGTCATAAATTATAGAGTATGAGTGAAAAGGGGGGGAGTTCGACGCTATCTTTCCTGAAGCTCGAAGCCAAGAAATTTTCTATGTTCCGGCGGCAACCATGTACAACATTGCGAGGTTTTCTGGGTCTAGAAGTTGAGCCGAAAGGTCGCCCCTCCGGTATGGACCGCAGTGCGGTAAGTACCGTCGACAGTGGGGTTGAGATTACCGGTGACCGTACGGGTGTCAAAAACAATGCCTTGATAAAAGATATCCAATCCGATCGATGATGTTGCCAAGAATCGCCCCGCATCGCTCCCACAAGCAAAGAGTCCCAACAATTTCCCGTTGGAATGGCACACGAAGCCCATGCCCACTGACGCGACATGGATATCAGATTCGGGAAAGGCAGGATCGAAGCTCAAATCTTTGACGGCGTGGTGTGAGCGACTATAGCCGGTGCGGAAGGCGACATCCCACGCGTGGTGATTCATGAGCCCTAACCATTTGAACTCGGTGCCGACGTTGACGGTGATCGCGTTCTGCCACTGCTGTGGACCAGGGAAGCTGCCGCCGTTGGACAGATGCACCGAAGCATCACGAATCGCTTGCCACCGCACATAATCCACATCCACTTCGATCTTCCATTCCCGTGTGTGATTACGCACCGGCCAGAACGCGACTCCGCCGGTCCAGACTTCCGGCAATCGCAACGAGGTGGATGTGTGGCTAACTAGGGCGCCATTGGCCAACAAGACACCATTCAGCGGCAGGACAGCCTGACTGCGCCAGATACCGGCGATGGACAGCCGCGGCTTGCCTGCTTCGTTACGCCACGGAGCATAGAGAACGCTGACATTCAGACCCGCTGTGGTGCCTTTCCCGTTCAGTTCCAGTTCTGTTCCCGATGTGAAGCCTGATCCTGGTGGTGCCTGAAACCGTCGTTCCGCATGCCCTTCCCCGAGCAGACCGGTAAACGTGAGAATATCCGCGCCAAGCCCGACCGACAACGACTCCGTCACTTTGTACGCCACCGTCGGCTTGATGGCGATCAACGGAAATTGAGCAAAGGTCAGCGCGGTGGCAAAGGGGCCGTTGATCGGATATTTGGCCGCGAAGCCGTACAGGTTGAGTACGCCCAATCCAACGCTTAGATTGCCTAGCGTGGAAACGCCCAGGTCTTTCAGATTCGCTGTGAGGAACAACTGTCCGGGTGGCGGCAACCCAACGGCCGGGCTATTGTTGGTGGTCATGACTCCAGATGAGCTGGAATATGTCGTGTTGATGCTCATCAATTGCACCCCGACATCAACATGGATGCCATGCAGTTGTGTCATTCCGGCGGGGTTATAGAATAGGGCGGAGGCATTGTCCGCTTGCGCGACAAAGGCGTTCCCCTGGGCAATGGCTGAGGCATCCTGATAGGGGTTGCGGAAGCCCTCGGCTTGGACCGAATGGGGGAGCACAACAAGAAGAAGGGCGCAGATCAACACCCCAACAGGGGAAAGAGGAGGTTGAACTACAGCGAGAGGTACTCGCGGGAGTGGATTGATGTTTGGGGCAGCGAATGTTTCAATCAACGGCACAACGGCGACGGAATCTAGCAGCTCACCGTATGAAGAATCAAGGAGGTTGGGCTTGTCTTTTGCGAGGCACTGTGGAACTATCGCCGTCCGCACGGACATCGACGGGAAGGCATCGTGGGACGACGACGAGACAGTCGGAAACCTCAGCTGGCTAAACTTACGCTTCCGACCTTGCCTCGTGTCATCGAACGCGCGCGACTGTTCCGTCGTCTCGATCACGCGGCCACATCACCGTTGACGTGGATTGCCGCGCCGCCGGGCGCCGGAAAAACCACCCTGCTCGCCTCGTATCTCCAACAGCGAACACACAGGGTGCTCTGGTATCGCTTGGACGCCGGCGATGGAGACCCGTCGACGCTGTTTCACTATCTAGGGCTGGCGGTGCAGTACGCGGCGCCGCGCGCTCGTATACGGCTCCCACATCTCACTCCGGAATACATGGCCGGTTTGCCCATCTTTACACAACGGTTCTTTGAACAACTCGGCAGCTGGTTGCCGCATCCGACCATGATTGTGTTCGACAACTACCATGAGGTTCCACAGGAGTCGTTGATCCACCACTTGCTGCCGGTTGGTATCCAGCAGTTACCGCGTCATGTTCGAGTGATCGTGTTGAGCCGAGAACGACCACCTGCCGCCTATGCCCGTCTTCAGGCTGAACAACACCTATCGACGGTCGAGGCAACCGAGCTGGAACTGACGCGCCAAGAGGCCCGCCGACTCTCACAGCTTCAACAGAGATCCACGCGAACACGTCCTGGATCCGATACGATTGATCAGCTGTGGGATATGACCAAAGGATGGATGGCGGGCTTCATTCTTCTCTTGAAACACCACGGACAGCGGCCGATCACGGATCTCACCACTCACCGTAACCCGCAAGCCATCTTTGATTATCTGGCCGGCGAAGTCATGGATCGTTTCCCTTCGGACACGCAGAGGATGCTGTTGACCATGAGCATCCTGTCCGACTTTACGCCGCAGATGGCGCAACAACTGTCCTTGCTGGAACATGCGGACGACATCCTCGATCAGTTGCACCAGTCGCACTACTTTATCGAGCGGCGGGAAGACCGTTTCGGCTGGTATCGCTTCCATCCGCTCTTTCAAGAATTCCTTTTGCGACGGGCTGAACAGGTGTGGACTCGTGCCACGTTGGACGACCTGCGCCGCAAGGCCGCGGCGCTCTTGGTGGATACACAACTTGAAGAAGATGCCCTCCATCTGTTGCAGCAGGCCCAGGCCTGGGACGACTACCGTGCCATCATTCGTGCACAGGCGCCGATGGTGGCGCAGCAGGGGCGGATGCAGACCTTGGAAACATGGATTCTGCAGCTGCCGGATGCACAACGGGAAGCTGATTCTTGGATGGACTTCTGGCTCGCCAATAGCTGCCTCCTTGTTGCGCCCCAGGAGGCCACGCCCTTGTATGAATCGGCGATGACGCGGTTTCGGCAGCACGGGGAGCGAGCCGGGATGCTTCTGGCCTGGGCCGGTGCGGTGCAGTCGATTCTCGTGGCTTGGGTCGGCATGAAACGTATTCATGATCTCGTGCGTCTGTTCGAAGAGATTCATCCGCCGGGGACGTCCTATCCCTCATTGGAAATCGAAGCGGTCGTCGCGCAAGCCATGGCCGGAGCCTACATGCATATGTACACTGACCGGCCTCAAGCGCGGGAATGGTTGGATCATTCCGTAGAGCTCGCATATGCGTTGCCGATGTCGATGCGAGCCTCGGAGCTGGTGATGACGACGATCTACTATATCTGGTTGGATGATGGAGATACGGCGCAGAGGCTGTTTGATCACCAACGGGAGGTGAGGGCCAACGAGACTTCGGTGCCTATACGGGTCACGATGGCGATTACCGAGTCGATGTTGTTCTGGAACGCGGGTCAGGTGGACCACTGCCGAAATGCGGTGGAGAAAGGCTTAGCCCTTGCGGCGCAACAAGGACTGCTGGTGTGGAACGGACTGCTCTATGCACAAGCTGTCTACAACGAACTACTCTTCGGAAATACACGACAGGCTCGGATCCATCTCACCCTGATGCAACCATTTGCGAAGGTGGGCAGTAATTTCTTTATTTTCTTAATGCTTGCAGGGTGGGCAGATCTCCTTGACGGAAATGGTGATGAGGCGCGGAACAAATGCCGGCAAGCGCGGGGCATTCTTGAGACGGAGGGCTTCATATTGTGGCACACCGGAATGCTTCACCTCCTGGAAACGCAAGTCACAATGGCACAGGGGCAGCCTGCAGAGGCAGATCAATTGCTGAGGAAGGTCGAGGCGATCGCACAAGTCTTACCGGGGTTTCATACCTTCGGAATTTGTTTTTTACGTGCCCAATGGGCGTTCCAAGATGGTGATGAGGCGTGTGGAGCCCTGTGGCTGCGGCGGCTATTACGAGAACAAAGGAAGAACCAGCAGATTCTCTTTATTGGCTGGATTCCGCAGGAGGCCTCACGGCTCTTCGCCAGGGCGTTGGAGCTGGACATTGAAGTGCCCTACGTGCTCGCGTTCATTCGGAAATGGCAGCTCAAGCCGCCCGCTGATGGCCCTGTGCCGGAGCATTGGCCTTGGCGGGTCAAGATTTGGACGTTTGGGAAACTGGTGGTGGAGGTGGATGGCAAACCGCTGGAGAAACAGCGCAAGGCACCCCATCGCTTGTTGGAATTATTGGCCGCCATCGTGGCCTTTGGCGGGCACGACGTGCCGGTCTCGCGGCTGATCGATGCCCTCTGGCCGGATGTGGATGGCGACACGGGCCACGAGAATTTCAAGAAATCGATCGCCCGTCTGCGCAAGTTGCTCGCAGTAGAGGAAGTCATTCGCTGGGAAGATGGGAAAATATCGCTCAATCCGGACCTCTGCTGGGTCGATGCGCTGGCCTTCGACCAGCAAGCCAAACAACACGATGGTCGAGCGACTGCCCTCTACACCGGGCCCTTCCTGGGGCACGATGAGATTCCGGCGTGGGCGGTGTCCCGACGAGAACGGCTGCAGACGACGTATGTCAGTCTTGTGAAACACCGCGAAGGCCGGGACACACATAGGGGTCAATCAGTAGAGACAGGTCTTGTATCGCACGCAACAGAGAAGCAGACTCTGGAGCCGACACCATCGATCGATACCGAATGACACATTCGCATCAGCATTCCACGAGACCCAATGGCTAAACCGAAGCAAATACTGGCGAAGCTGACACCCCCGACGATGCCGAAGGTGGTAGAGCGCTCCAGGCTGTTTCGCCGGCTCGACCGGACGACCAAGGCTCCACTGACCTGGATTGCCGCGCCGCCGGGTGCCGGCAAGACGACACTCCTTGCGTCGTACGCGAAACGGCGCCACAAGTCCCTCCTCTGGTATCGGCTTGATTCGGGGGATGCCGACCCTGCCTCATTTTTCCACTATCTGGGAGTAGCCGTACAGGTTACGGCACCAAGGTTTCGCAAGCAGCTGCCGCATTTCACACCGGAATACTTTGCCGGACTGCCGATCTTTACGCAGCGGTTCTTTGAAGCGTTGGGAGCGCGCTGTCACAGACCGACACACGTGGTGTTTGACAACTACCATGAGGTGCCGTCTGAGTCGTCTCTGCATCAGCTGCTTCCAGTGGGGATTCCGCGGCTCCCGCCGCATGTCCGCGTGGTCATCCTGAGTCGAGAACCCTACCCGTCGAGCTATATCCGTCTGGCAGCAGAGCAGCAACTGCAGACGATCCCGACTGAGGAACTGGAGCTCACGCGCGCTGAGGCTCGCCAGGTGTACGGGCTGCAAGACACACGTCGGAAATCGTCGGTGACACCCACGTCCATCGATCATCTGTGGGAAGTCGCCCGAGGGTGGATGGCTGGTTTCATTCTGCTCTTGGAGCGAGGTATCGAAAGAGAGGCACTGAGCCAGTTGAGTTCGCAGGCGAATCCGCAGGCGGTCTTTGAGTATCTGGCGGGTGAAGTGATGCATCGCTTGCCGGTCGAGACCCAACAGGTGTTGATGACGATGAGCCTTGTGCCGGATTTTACACCGAGCACGGCAGTCTCATTGACGGATCGCTCCGAGGCCGGACACATCTTGGAGCAGTTGCACGAGTCGCGCTACTTCATCGAGCGGCGTGAAGACCGTCTCGGTTGGTATCGCTTCCATCCGCTTTTTCAAGAATTCCTTTTGCGACGGGCTGAGCGGATGTGGTCTCGTGCCAGGTTGGACGGCCTGTGCCGTAAGGCCGCAGCACTCTTGGTGGAGTTGCATTTTGAAGAAGATGCGCTCCATCTGTGGCAGCAGGCCAAGGCGTGGGACGACTACCGTGCCCTCGTTCGAGCCCAGGCTCCGATAGTGGCACAGCAGGGGCGGATGCAAACCTTGGACGCATGGATTCGCCAGCTGCCGGAGGCACAACGCGACATCGATCCTTGGATGGACTTTTGGCTGGCCCATAGCCGTCTTCTTGTGTCCCCACAGGACGCCTCATCCTTGTATGAATCAGCGATGCGGCGGTTTCGGCAGCAGGGGGAGCAAGCGGGCATGCTCCTGGCTTGGGCCGGTGCGGTGCAGGCGATTCTGGTGGCCTGGAGCGGGATGAAGCACATTCATGATCTCGTGCGTGTATTCGAAGAGTTTCATCCTGAAGGGACCGCCTATCCGTCAGTGGAAATCGAAGCGGTCGTCGCGCAAGCCATGGCCGGAGCCTACATGCATATGTACACGGATCGGCCTGAAGCGCGGGAATGGTTAGATCGTTCCGTCGAGCTCGCGCATGCCTTGCCAGTATACATGAGGGCCTCGGAGATGGCGAACACCGCGATCTTTTATATGCAGTTGGGTGAGGGGGAGAAAGCGCAGAGAGTGTTTGATCACCAGCAGCGCCTCTGGGGGCCTGACGCCTCAGCCTCTATGTTGGTCATGATGGCATTTTCTCAGTCTACGCTGGCCTGGTGGTGCGGTGACATTGAACATTGCCGGAAAACGGTTCAAAAAGCTCTCGCCCGTGCTGAACAGGAGGGACTCCTTGCGTGGAACTGGCTGCTCTATTCTCAAGCCGTGTTCATTGACCTGCTACTGGGTACGATACCAGCTGCTCGGAGCAATCTGGCACGTATGGAGCCAATGGCACAGTTCGGCGCTGGTCGCATCACGTTCTTATTGTTTGGGGCATGGGCCGATCTGATTCAGGGATATGTCGACCAGGCATGGCAGAAGTGTCAGCAAGCGTTGGACATTGTTGAGGGTGAGGGGTTCCCAGCGCTTCACACAGGGCTGTGTTATCTCGTCGGGGCGGCTGTCCTGACGAAAAAGGGTGAGCGAGAGCAAGCGGAGCACATGCTTGCCAAAGTAGAGATCATCGCACAAGCCATTCCGTGGTTTTTTATCTTTGGAATCTTCTTCTTGCGCGCGCAATTGGAGTTCCAAGTGGGAGATGAGGCGCTGGGCATTGTCTGGCTCCGACGGCTATTGGAAGAAGGGAAGTGGAATTCACGAATCTGCTTTATGGGCTGGATTCCACAGGATGCATCATGGCTCTTTGCCAAGGCGTTGGAACTGGATATTGAAGTGCCTTACGTCCTGGAGTCCATTCGCAAATGGCAGCTCAAGCCGCCGGTTGATGGCCCTGTACCGGAGAACTGGCCCTGGCGTGTCAAGATTCGAACGTTCGGGAAACTGACAGTGGAGGTGGACGGCAAGCCGTTGGAGAAACAACGCAAGGCGCCCCATCGTCTCCTGGAACTACTGGCCGCCATTGTGGCCTTTGGTGGGCACGACGTACCGATGTCACGGCTGATCGATGCCCTCTGGCCGGATGTGGATGGCGACACGGGCCACGAGAATT